>OBCI01000005.1_pt1 | contig 169971 bp, 154 predicted proteins | sample 1495881 | NCBI WGS metagenome assembly OBCI01 (sample SAMN03418262, study PRJEB22391) | human gut metagenome | biome: human-gut; feature: organic feature; material: feces | host: Homo sapiens | place: Tanzania | collected 2013-01 | reverse complement strand
TGCAGATTGTACTTTCCTGCGTTTTAAGCAGTAATCTGAAAAAGGAAACGCTGGTTGAAAGAATAAGGTATCAGGGATAGCAAGGCAGGAATTAGAGCAGATATGTGGAAATATTCCATGTGTCTGCTTTTTTCATGCCCTAAAGATAACAACAAGTATCAGCGAAGCTTGTGTCAGATGGAAGTGTACCGTTTCCAGTCAAAGGGTTTGCAAATAAAATTGGTAAAATATAACAAAAACGTTACGCAGATTTTGTAATGGGTTACACGCTTAACCTTTGTAAAATCCATATTTCTGTTGTACCATATAATCAGAATAAAAAAGGTTACTATTCTGAATAGTTACGAAAAAAGAGGAGATTGATATGGCACAGAACAGGGTTCGGATTGCAGATGTTGCAGATGCGTTAGGTCTTAGTACGGCAACTGTCTCAAAAGTGATTCACGGCAAAACAGAAAAGATTTCGGATGAGACGGTAAAACGTGTCCAGCAGGAGCTTGAACGCTCAGGATATATCCCGAATATGGCAGGAATTCTGCTTGCCAGAAATAATTCAAGAATCATTGGTGTGGTTGTGAATGATAATGAAAAGTATGAAGGCCGGGTTTTAGAGGATGGATTTGTGATGTCATCGCTTAATGCTCTTTCCCATGAGGTAAATGAAAAAGGATATTTTCTGATGATAAAAACGACATCTGACATCAGTGAGATTCCGGTGTTTGCTTCCATGTGGAATATGGATGGGCTGATTCTGATGGGCTTTTGTGAAGCCGATTATGAGAAGCTAAGAAACCAGATGCGGATATCGTTTGTTGTGTATGATGGCTATTTTGAAAAATGCTCCAAGGTTGTCAATCTGGTCATCAATCATTATGATGGCGGTTATCAGGCGGGGAAATATTTAAAGGAGCTGGGGCATAAAAAAGCGTTGTGCATAGCGGATAATTTCATATGTATGGATAAAGAGCGCATCGAGGGCTTTAGCAAAGCCTTTGGATTGCAGGAAACATTAAGATGGGAAATACCAAAGACGGAAAAGGAAAGAATGCGCTTTTATGAGGATAAATATAGAGAACTGATAAAGAACAATGTTACAGCCGTTTTTGCAGTCTCGGATTTTTATGCACTTGAGTTTATGAGGTTTTTGCAGGGAAAAGGCATACAGATTCCAAAGGATATCCAGATAATAGGTTTTGATGACAACCTGGCAAGCAGGGAAAGTAATCCTGCGCTTACGACGATTCATCAGGAGGCGCCTCTTAGGGCTAAAACTGCAATCAAGTGCCTTGAGGCAATGCGTGATGGTGCGGAATGTGAGACAGAAATTGTGTTGCCGGTTGAGTTAATAAAAAGAGAAAGTACGAGGAAATTATAATGTCAAAGTTTATGAAATCATTGTGTAAAATTGCAATTCCGGTCACCTTGCAAAGCATGCTGCAGGCATCCTTTTCAATTGTAGACCAGATTATGATAGGACAGCTGGGGGAGACTAATATATCGGCAGTTGGATTATGTGGAAATTTTTCTCTCATTTTTTCAGTGGTAATCGGTGCAGTGAGCACGGTTGCGGGTATATTGATCGCGCAGTTTGTTGGTGCGGAGGATACAAAGGAGGCATGGTGCAGCTTTGATGTGAGTCTCATTTGTGGAATTATGATATCAGCTTTATTTCTGTTTGCAGCAGGAGTTTTGCCGTCGTGGATTCTTGGTCTGTACACAAAGGATGTGAGTATTGTAAATACCGGTGAGGTCTATTTCAGGATTGTAGCGTTTTCCTATATTCCAATGGCAGTCAGCAATATTTTATCCTCATGGCTGCGCTGTAAGGAGCATGCCACGATACCGTTTTTGGCAAGCTTTGGGGCAGTTGCAGTAAACACAGGCCTTAATTATCTGCTGATATTCGGAAAATTCGGATTGCCATGTATGGGAATAAAGGGAGCTGCGGTTGCAACACTTATTTCGCAGTTGTTTAACCTCGTATTTATTGTTATCGGATTTATTTTATGCATCAGAAAGGATGGAGATAAACCGGTATGGTCATTGCATTTCAGTAAAATTACTATCAAGGATTATCTGATCATGATTATGCCGATTCTCATTAGTGAGTTTTTGTGGAGCCTCGGACAGAATGTGGAGTCTGCTGTCTATGGTCATCTGGGCACATCAAACCTGGCGGCGTACACACTTACCTGCCCGATACAGGGTCTTATCGTAGGAGCACTTAGCGGATTGTCAGCGGCTGCAGGTGTGATGGTCGGCAAGAGGCTTGGCAGGAAAGAATACGATGAGGCTTACACAGAATCGAAGAAAATCATGTATGCAGGCTTAGCCGGAGCGGTAGCCGTGTCGACATTGCTCATTCTTATGGCAGGAGTATATACCGGGCTGTATCGTGTAGATGGCAGCGTAAAAGAGCTTGGAAAGATACTTCTTATCGTATTTGCACTGTATGCACCGATCAAGGTGGAAAATATGATACTTGGCGGTGGAATTATAAGAAGCGGTGGTAATACCAAAATCATTATGGTGATTGATATTGTTGGCACATGGTGCATCGGAATCCCACTGTGTCTGCTTGCAGCGTATGTATTTAAGTGGGGCATAGTTGGTGTGTATACATTGCTTACCACGGAAGAAATATTCAGGCTGGTTGTATCACTTGTTATTTTTAAGAGGCGCAAGTGGATGATTAGTTTATCGTAGAAAGGTATATTCCTTTGTGCATGATGCCTTAGCCTGGAAAATTGATGATTCCGGCTTGACTTAATTTAACATCTCAAATATAATAATTGCATACATCAGAAAACGTTCACTCTTCACCGGATGAGTGGTTAAAGCGTCTGGGAGCAAATCGTAGGTGCAGTAATTTACACTGTAAGATTTGTTTCCGGGCGCTTATTTATTTTGGAGGATAGATGCAATATGAATAAGAAAAAAGAATTATTGGTACAGATTATGTGGGAGCTTGCGGGAAGCATCTTTTATGCAATAGGTATATATAACTTCGCCCTGCAGGCAGAGTTTCCTATGACAGGTTTTTCTGGTATTTCGATTATTTTATACCGGCTGTTTAATATTTCCATTGGTTTATCAACGGTCCTGCTTAATATTCCGGTTGCGATACTATGCTGCAAATTATTGGGCAGGAAATTTTTTGTCAGCTCAATACGATGCATGCTTTTGTCTTCTTTTATTGTTGACTATGTTGCACCGTTATTTCCGGTGTATCAGGGCGACAGACTGCTTGCAGCATTGTGCACAGGTGTATTTTGCGGAATAGGCTATGCCATGATTTATACAAGAAATTCTTCAACAGGAGGAGCTGATTTTATCATCATGGCTGTAAAAGCATTGCGGCCTCATTTATCGATGGGAAATATCTCTTTTCTTACTGATGTCGGAATTATTCTGGTTGGAGGACTTTTGTTTCGGGATATTGACGGAATGATTTACGGCATGATAGTGAATATACTGTCTGCGGTTGTTATTGATAAAATGATATATGGCATGAATTCAGGCAAAGTAGCCTTTATCGTCACAAAAAATGGAAAGAGAATATGTGATGTAATTGATGAATGCAGTCAGCGCGGAAGCACTATTCTTAAGGCACAGGGAGGATATAAGCAGGACGATATTCAGGTAGTAATGTGTGCATGCAACAGTAAGGAAATGTACCAGGTGCGTAAATCCGTAAAAGATGCAGACCCGGACTCTTTTATTGTGGTTGTTGAGTCTCATGAGGTGCACGGAGAGGGCTTTAAAATGACAAATATTGGAGAAGCAGAGAACTGAAACATACCTGAAACAAATATAGTGTGAAGATTGTATATTAGCTTGAAAAAAGCTATACTAATATAATGATGTAGCGGTTTTATGGCTGAAATTATATATTTGGGAGGTAATTACATGTTAGAAAACTGGATTAAACCACAAATTCCGGAGGAGGAAGAGCTGGATGAGCGCCTGCATGCAGCGCGCTCTAAGCTGTCTGTGCTTCAGATGCAGATTAAGGAGCATGGACTGCCTGTACTTGTGCTGTTTGAGGGCTGGGGTACTGCAGGAAAGGGCAGTGTGCTCGGTAAGGTAATCAAGAATATTGATCCGCGATTTTTCAAGGTCGCAACCATGGACGAGCCGACAGAGGAGGAAAGACGCAAGCCTTTTTTATATCGGTATTTTGTAAAGATTCCGGCAAAGGGGAAGTTTGAGTTTCTTGATTCGGGCTGGATGGATGAGGTAGTAAATGGTGTTTTGCATGATGACATGGGGGAGAAAGAGTATAAAAAGAAAATAGAGAGTGTGAAGCGCTTCGAGCGACAGCTGACTGACAATGGTTATCTTGTTATGAAATTTTTCTTCCAAATCAGCCGGAAGGAACAAAAAAAGCGTATTGAGGTATTAAAGGAGAATAAGGATACCAGATGGCGTGTCAGTGGAGATGAAGACTGGCAGAATAAGCATTATGACAAGTGTATGCATGTGTTTGACAGATATCTGAATGATACAAATTCGCCTGCAGATCCTTGGTATATAGTTGATGCAAAGAATAGAAAATGGGCTGAGCTTCAGGTGCTGGAGACGCTGGTTAGTGGAATAGAGACAGCACTTAAAAACAGTAATCTTGCTGTGCCGCTGTTACAGAATGTGTTTGCGCTTGAGAAGATTCCAAAGCTTTCTGAGATATCACTTGATAAGGAACTATCAGAGGAAGAATACAAAAAGGAGCTCAAAAATCTGCAGTCTAAGCTTAGCGAGCTGCATAACAGGCTATACAGGCGAAAGATTCCTGTTGTCATAGCATATGAGGGCTGGGATGCAGCAGGAAAGGGTGGAAATATAAAGAGAATCACAGAGGCGCTGGATCCGAGAGGCTTTGAGGTGCATCCGATTGCAAGTCCGCTGCCAAACGAGAAAGCCAGACACTATCTGTGGAGATTTTGGAATCGTCTTCCTAAGACCGGGCATATAGCTATTTTTGACAGGACATGGTATGGCAGGGTTATGGTAGAAAGACTAGAGGGCTTTTGCAGCGAGAATGAATGGCAGCGTGCCTACAATGAGATTAATGAATTTGAAAAGGAGCTGTCAGACTGGGGAGCTGTCATCATAAAGTTCTGGGTGCAGATTGATAAGGATACACAGCTGGCTCGATTTGAGGAACGCCAGAATACTCCGGAAAAGCAATGGAAGATTACCGATGAGGACTGGAGAAACAGAGAAAAATGGGATCTGTATGAGACTGCTGTAAATGAGATGCTAAAGAAAACCAATACCACTTACGCACCATGGCATGTGCTTGAGTCAAACGACAAGAAATATGCGAGAATCAAGGCTCTTAAGATTGTGATTGATGCGATTGAAGCTGCTTTGGATAATAAAACAAATAAAAAGTAAAAACAGATGTATATAAACAGAGATATGTAAAAAGAAGCCGGAATAAATCCGGCTTCTTTTAAAGTGTTGGTAAATTAATTTGGGTACAAAAAATGCGCCTCCAGGGGCTCGAACCCTGCACACCCTGATTAAGAGTCAGGTGCTCTACCAAATGAGCTAGAAGCGCAAACATCTGTGTGAATATCTGTGTCACACGGACAAATGATATTATACACAGGGTTTTACAAAAATGCAAGTACTTTTTTTAAAAAATTTAAAAAATTATAAAAAAGACTTTAAAATACTAAGTACTCCGTTTTCCCAGTAAGGCGCACAGGTGTGTTTTGCGGCTGCAATAACTTCCTGGCGGGCATTTGACACGGCGTAGCTTATACCGGCATTTTGAAGCATCTCAATATCATTCAGATTGTCACCGAAACAGCATACTTCGTCCGGAAGCAGGTCGAATCTGTCTATGAGGTATGAGAGTGCAGTCCATTTGCTGACACCCTTTGCGTTGCAGTCTACCCATTCCTTGCCGGCGGCTGCCAGGTGAGCTTTTTTATTCCATACCGGAATGAAAACCGGTGTACACAGCTCTTCGCATTTGTCGGGATGAAAGACAGTGAATTTGATGATGTCATTTCTGTCAAGCCTTGTGATGTCATCAACCTCACGCATCTCAAAGCCGTATGAATCACGAAGCAGATGAAAGATTGGGCTGCCACCATCCTCTGCAAAGCAGAAATCAGGAGTAGCAGCAAAGTAATCGCATGCAGGCAGCTCATCGCGGACCATCCGGCACATGCCCTTCCATATATCCTCGTCCATAGGATAGGTTTTTAGGATTTCCTTTGGAGTGCGCACGACTGTTCCTCCATCTGTTATATACAAAAGCTTGTGCTTTATCGGAGCAAACAGCTTAAATTCGCTTGAAAACTGTCTGCCGGAACAGACTACAAATATTATTCCTTTGTCTATGAGCCTGTCGATGACAGACATGTACTCAGGATCTATGAGCAGTGAGCCATCCTTTACAAGTGTTCCGTCTATATCTGTTGCTATTAGTTTTATCATTATTTATCTCCCCGGGCGTATATCTTTTGAATATTCAACTATATCATTATAAGAAATTATAATCTCATATGCAAGGGACTTATAGTGTATTTATTACTGTTTGTGAAAGAAAAAACAGAACAAAAAAACAGAATATATTGAAAGTTTCCTGCTCATATTGTATCATAGTAATACTGGCTTCATCTTCAATGCGTTGAAGCAATAAAAACTAAGGGGACGATATTTACTATGATAGTAGCACTTATTGAAAAAGTTTATTCTTTCTTGTGGGGAGATCTGATACACATTCCACTGCCCGGCGGTGGGAGCGTGGGAATCTCACTGCTCATAATTCTTTTGATTCCGACAGGAATTTATTTCACTGTAAGGACAAGACTTTTACCAATCAGAATGTTTCCGGACATGATAAAGGCGCTGACGGGTAAAAAGGAAAATAAGGACAGCCTGTCCACGTTCCAGACACTCATTGTCTCTACGGCGACGAGAGTGGGCATGGGTAATCTGGTTGGTGTTGTGGCTGCCATATCAGTGGGAGGCGCAGGTGCGGTTTTCTGGATGTGGATAACAGCCATTATAGGTTCATCCACGGCTTTTGTGGAGGCTACACTGGCACAGCTTCACAAGGAGCCGGATCCATTGTACTCAGGCTATCGTGGAGGTCCGGCGTATTACATACACCATTACTTTGAGGATAAATCAGGCAAAAAGAAAAAACATGTTATTATAGCTGTTTTGTTTGCTATATCCGGACTAATCTGCTGGTGTGGCATAAGTCAGGTTATAAGCAATTCTGTCACATCATCCTTTGAAAATGCATTTGGTGTACCACCTATTTATACTACAATAATCCTGGTGGCAGTGGCTGCTGTAATAGTGCTTAGGAAAAATGCTACGGTAAAGGTGCTTGACATAGTTGTTCCTATCATGGCGGTGTGCTATTTTGTCATAACCATTTTTATCATAATTAAAAATATAGGCATGATGCCATCGGTTTTTTCAAGGATATTTGAGGAAGCCTTCGGTATCAGGCAGGTGGCTGCGGGAGGCTTTGGAGCAGTGCTCATGAATGGTGTAAAGAGAGGTCTTTTTTCAAATGAGGCAGGCTCAGGCTCAGCTCCATGCGCTGCAGCAGCGGCAGAGTGCGATACTCCTGTAAAGGCAGGACTGACGCAGGCGCTCGGTGTATTTATAGATACGATAGTGATTTGCAGCTGTACGGCAATGATCATGCTCACTGCACCGGAGAATATAGTGGCAGGGAAAGAGGGCATGGATTTATTACAGTCAGCTATGAGGTATCATCTTGGAGATTTTGGAGTTATTTTTATAGCAGTCACATTGTTTTTATTCAGCTTTTCCACCTTCCTTGGTATACTTTTTTATGCAAGGAGTAATGTTGCGTACCTGTTTGGGGATAACTGGATTTCACAGACCATGTACAAGGTGCTGGCTCTTGTTATGCTGTTTGTAGGCGGTATCGCGGCATACACATTTGTCTGGGATCTCGGAGATGTAGGAATCGGCCTTATGACTATATTCAATACAGGTATTCTCTATCTGATGGGTGGACAGGCAATAAAGGAGCTGCGAGTCTTTGAGGAGAGTAATAAAGTACAAAGCAATAGTCAATGTTCACAGCAGGGTGATAACGTAACGCAATAACAATAGGAGATATATAAATATGAAAAGAGAATCATTTAAATCACGTCTGGGATTTATACTGGTAAGTGCAGGATGCGCTATAGGCATAGGCAATGTATGGCGTTTTCCGTATGTGACAGGTCAAAACGGTGGCGGTATTTTTGTACTGTTTTACCTTATATTTCTGGTATGCATGGGACTTCCGGTGCTTACGATGGAGCTTGCTGTAGGCCGAGCCAGCAGAAAAAGTGCTGTGATGAGCTACAAGGCTCTTGAGAAAGAGGGCAGTAAATGGCATATTCACGGATGGATAGCCATGCTTGGCTGCTACATGCTCATGATGTATTACACAACAGTCTCAGGCTGGATGGTTGCGTATTTCTTTAAATTCCTAAAGGGAGATTTTACATCAGGCATGAATGCAGATGATACGGCAGCTGCATTTGGAAGCCTCCTTGCAGATCCAAAGCAGATGGCTTTCTGGATGATAGTTACGGTTGTGCTTGGCTTTTTGGTGTGCAGCCGTGGTCTGCAGAATGGGCTTGAGAAAATCAGTAAATTTATGATGAGTGCTCTGTTCTTGCTTATAATTGTTCTTGCGGTGCACAGTATCACGCTTTCAGGGGCTTTGGAAGGAGTGAAATTCTATCTTATTCCAAATCTGGATGCGGTTTCTGAAATTGGAATAAAGAATGTCATAACAGCAGCCATGAATCAGGCGTTTTTTACGCTGAGTCTGGGTGTGGCCGCAATGGAGATATTCGGCAGCTATATGGGAAAGGACTGCACTCTTGCAGGTGAGGGTGCCAAAATATGTGCTCTTGATACATTTGTGGCTATAATGTCAGGCCTTATCATTTTCCCGGCTTGCTTCAGCTATGGGGTGGAGGTAGGCGCAGGACCAAGCCTTATCTTTATCACTTTGCCAAATGTATTTGTAAATATGCAGGGAGGCCGCATATGGGGCTGTCTTTTCTTCATGTTTATGACCTTTGCCAGCTTTTCAACAGTCATAGCGGTATTTGAGAATATCATGTCGTTTGCCATTGATATGTTTGGCTGGTCCAGAAACAAGGCTGCGCTAATAAATGGTGTGATAATACTTATTGCAAGTATGCCTTGTGTACTTGGATACAATGTGTGGAGCAATCTGCACCTCATAGGAGGCAGGGATGTGCTTGACAGCGAGGACTTTATGGTAAGCAATCTGCTTCTCCCGATTGGCTCACTGGTTTATCTGCTTTTTTGTGTGACAAAGTGGGGCTGGGGCTTTGATAACTATATAGATGAGGCAAATACAGGAGCGGGACTTAAGATTTCAAGGAAGCTTAAGCCGTATTTTCAGTTCATACTGCCGCTTTTAATTTTGTTTATTTTTATACAGGGATTGATATAGTTACGTATTTTTTGGAAATCAGACAGGAGAGTGTAAAATATGTTAGATCAGAATACCTTTATAGAGACAGTGCAGAGCGTGGCCGAGATTATCAGGACATCAGCGGAGCCTATTGGCAGAGATGAAATCATGTCTTATTTTAAGGATATGGAGCTTAATAAGGCGCAGGAGGATATGGTATTTGAATTTCTCATCACACCACATGAGCAGGAGAATGAGAGTGCAGGTGATTATGAGGATGAATCACATGAGGATGAATTACATGGGGACGAATCGTCTGAAAATGCTGCATTAAACAATGTAATATACTCAGAAGGAGATTCGATGGATGCCATAGCAGGTGGAAAGAATAATAAGGCCAAGCAGGATAATGAAGCTGAGCCTGATATAGACGAGGACAGCCTTATCCCGGATTCACCTATGTTTAGGATGTATCTTGAGGAGCTTGAAGAGATACCTGATTACACAAAGGCCGAGCAGGACGATATGTACAAAAAGCTGCTCGCAGGTGATGAGAGTGTGATACACACTATATCAAATTTCTGGCTCAAAAGTGTGCTTGCCATGGCAAAGAAGCTTGCCGTTACATCAGAGGGCTTTGAGGACGTAGTACAGGAGGGGAACATGGGACTTTTCATGTGCCTTACTGAGCTCTGCGGCTGTAACGATGAGATAGATGTGGAAAAAGAGCTTCTGGATGCCATAGAGGAGTCTATGAAAGAGTGTATCAGGGAGCAGACCGGTGAGGATGAGAGCGAGAATACTGTGGTAGGAAAGGTTTCATTGGTAAACCGTGCAGTGGAGAAACTAAAATCCGATAAGGGTTTTGAGCCGAGCCTTAGTGAGCTTTCAGGCTACACCGGCGTGGATGAGGAGGAGCTTGAAAAGCTTCTGGAGCTTATCAAAAAGGCTGATGTGGAGAAAAATAAACAGGACAGTAAATAATCTGTGGCATTTGTAGATTTGTGTCATATATTAAACCATACCTGAATATATGAAAGGATGGAAAATATATGGCACGATTTACTAATCAGGCACAGCTTCGTTATGGCAACAATGTAGCCAATTCAAATATAGCAGTCGGAGAAATACTGGAGGTGCTTTCTGCTACGAAAACAGCAGTCAAAAACACCTACAATCAAAACGATACAATAACCTATGTGGTGAGTATCGTAAACTCCGGAAATACCGCGATAAACGGTCTGACACTTTCTGACAATCTAGGTGCTTATACCTTTAACACCAACACTCTTGTACCATTAACCTATGTGAATAACACTGCAAAATACTATACAAACGGCACACTCCAGGCAGCGCCTGCAGTAACCCAGGGACCGCCTCTTAGCATCACAGGCATAAGTGTCCCGGCAGGGGGCAATGCAACTGTCATCTATGAGGCAGCGTTAAATGAGTATGCTCCTCTTGGCACAGAGGCATTTGTTACAAACACTGCTACAGTCAGCGGCACAGGAATCACTCCGGTCACAGCGGCAGAGACAGTAAATGCCGAGGCTGCACCAAATCTTGCAATTACTAAGTCAGTAAGCCCTGTTCCTGTGACGGAAAACGGTACACTGACCTATACCTTCAGGATTCAAAACTACGGAAGCGTTGCGGCAACCAATACCACAGGCGTGGTTATAACAGACACATTTGCTCCGGTTTTGAACAATCTTACAGCCGCATTAAACGGCACAGCCTGGACTGCAGCTACAGATTACACTTACAATGAGGCGACAGGCACATTTTCAAGCACTGCAGGTGCAATCACTGTTCCGGCTGCAACCTACACACAGGATAGCACAACCGGTGCGTGGATTGTCACACCGGGTGAGAGCACACTTGTCATCACCGGAACAGTGTAGCGGCAGAGGTGATTAATTTTAAGAATTGTTTAATTTAAGGGATAAAAGTTGAAATATTGATACTAAATATGTAAAATAAATATAGCTGTTTATGAATAAGATGATGAAGATGATCATCGGCAGTTTAAATTGATTAACCGGGGGATAAGACAAATGAATAATGCACAGTTAGTGATAGACGAAGTAAAAAAGGCAGTAAAGGGCAAGGATGATTGTATCATCAAGGCATTTGCTGCCTTTTTGGCAGGTGGACATATACTGCTTGAGGATGTGCCGGGAGTGGGAAAGACTACGCTTGCAGTAGCTTTTTCAAGGGCTATGGCGCTTGTGAATCACAGAGTACAGTTCACTCCGGATGTGCTGCCTGCTGATATACTTGGCTTTTCGATGTATCAGAAGCAGACCGGAGAGTTTGTGTACCGCGAGGGTGCCGTGATGTGTAATCTGTTTCTGGCAGATGAGATTAACAGGACAAGTCCCAAAACACAGTCTGCGCTCTTGGAGGTTATGGAGGAAGGAAATGTCACTGTGGATGGAATAAGCAGGAAGGTACCGGAGCCGTTTATAGTAATGGCTACGCAAAATCCAAAGGGCAGCGCCGGTACACAGCTGTTGCCGGAGTCACAGCTTGACAGGTTTATGATATGTATGAGCATGGGATATCCTTCACATGATGCAGAGGTGGATATCGCAAAGGGCAAAAGTGTGAAGGCTGATGAGTATACGATAAAGCCTGTTATGAATGCACAGGGACTTGTTGAGATGCAGGGAGAGGTTGAGCAGGTATTTATCCATGATAGTATTTATTCGTACATTGTGGATCTGGTTGATGCGACAAGGACAAGTCCGTACATTGAGCTTGGAGTGAGTCCGAGAGGTACGATTGCGTGTGTGAGGATGGCAAAGGCATATGCGTATCTAAATGGGCGAAGCTATGTCATACCGTCTGATGTGGTTTCTGTATTTGCGGATGTGACAAAGCACAGAATCGTGTTAAATACCAAGGCGAGAGTGTCACACGTATCAGAGCTTTCAGTGATAGATGAGATACTAAAGGCTGTTAAGCAGCCGACAACTTATGTGAAAAAGGCAGGTAATCGTGATTAGTTTTTTGATAGGAATAATTACTGCAGCAGTAGTTTTTTATATGTCGATGATATACGGTAATGCGGCGCTGGCGCTTTTGGGCAGCTTTATGTGTGTGTTTATGGCGCTGACATTTATAGCATTGCTTGTAAAGGCCCACAGGGCAGTGGCAGCTATAAATATTCCGATAGCTATCGCCACACAGGGCGATAGCATTAGGGTAAGCCTTTCCTGCCGGCATAAAGAGGCGTGCTGCAATGGGGTAAAATACCGCGTAACCGTGAAAAATAATTTATCCGGCGAAAAAAGCACAAGGTGGCTGTCTGGAGGCAATGATTTTTTGTACAGCACGAAGTGGTGCGGCAATTATGAATTTGAGCTTGTAAGGATAAAGCTATATGATTTTTCGAGGCTTTTTTATGTCACGAAAAGAGTTAAAAAATATGCAAATGTTGAGGTGATTCCGCAGATTGATGAGATTCCTGTGAGGATAACGGACAGAGTGAGAAATTTCTTTGGGGATTCTGATATCTATGATGATATAAGACCCGGGTATGATCCGTCGGAGCTGTTTGATGTCAGGGAGTTTCAAAACGGTGACAGGCTGCAGAGTGTGCACTGGAAGCTTTCTGCAAGGACAGATGAGCTGATGGTAAAGGAAAACAGCCTGCCAAAGGCATGTGCCGTGGCCGTAGTCGCTGACTTCAGGGGGATAAAGAAGGGCAGACAGGCGGATGCTTTTATGAGGCTTCTTGTCTCACTTTCTTTTTCAATTATGGATCAAAAATGCCCTCATTATGTGGCATGGTATGATACCTTAATAAACGATATTGTGAGAGCCCGAGTGGATGACGAGGAGGGCTTTTACATATTCTTGAACAGTTTTCTTAAAATAAAGCCGGATACAAAGACAGATGCGCGTTTTTTGTATGAGGAAAAGTACAGGGCAGAAAGGCTTGTGTGTCTGCTTACTGTGGACGGAAGGCTTCAGATAAAAAAGGGAGAGGAGATAGTTGGCAGAGCAGATGAAAAAAACGAGATTGTCATTTAGGAAAAGCTGCTGGCAGAGGTCTGATACAAATGAGATAAAGACAGATTACAATAATGCGTTTACAGTGCTAAGTGTCCTGCTTACGGAGCTTGCCAATGCTGCAGCAGCAGTAGTTCTTATGGTATGTGCGGTGTCTGTTGTGAATACGACTATTTCCCATGTGAGGTGCCCGTATTATGTGTATGTATGGCTGTTTATTTTTTCGGTGATAAGCGGCTTTATAAACAGGCTTACAGCGCTTGACACAAGAAGGTGGGTGCGCCACGCGATAAATACAGGGTTGCTGCTTGTATTTGTGCTTGGAGTGTTTATAGCAAACTGGCAGGCTGCAGCGCATATAAAGGATGGCTTTTTATATGTAAAGGGCAGGTATCTTGAGATAATAAATGTGTACTATGGCACTTCGTTTGCCTGTCCAAAGGGTGATAAGGACTTTGCGGGGGCATTTGTGGGCTTTGTATCGTTTATAGTCATGCTGTTTCTTCTGACACTGGCGGTTCAAATTAAAAGAAGACGCATGCTCACATTATTTCCAACGCTTATGCTTGCGGTACAGCTATGCATAGGTAAAAGCCCAAGTGTCAGTGAGGTTGTTATGCTCACGCTGTGTACACTCTGGTGCCTTATCGCAGATGGCAGTGCACGCACAGAGGCAGGATATGATGCAAATGGCAGTGCACATGGTAATGAGGCTTTAAGGATAGCGTCGGAATTTTTATATATGGCGGCAGTGTCAGCAATACTTTTCATATGTGTATTTGCGTTTGAACCTCTTGCTGATACACTTGCCAATAAAAAGCCACAGATGCTTGCCTTTCAAAAGGATTTGGAGGGCAGCGTAAAGTCGTTCTTCAGTACAGGAATGGATATGCAGGACGGCACAGTTAGCAACCACTATCCAAGCTATAGTGGAAAGACGGTGATGACGGTAGAAGCAAAGGCAGGAGCGTCCTCTAATATTTACCTAAGAAGCTTCTACGGTGATACCTATGAGAATGGCAGATGGATTAAAAAGTCTGATTTTTCAGGGATGGAAAAAGAGTATCACGATGCTTCAAGGATGACAGCGTGGCAGAATGCAATCGGATTAGCCACGCTGCTTGATGGCTATTTTGGTGATAAGACCAATCCGGCCACCGAAAAGTATACAATCACGATGGAGAAGCTTTCCACCGAATACACCTATTTGCCGTACTGTATCGACCCATACAGTATAGATGCCAAGGGTGATATAGATTTTGACGAAGACTTTTTTATCACAAAGGATAAAGGAACAAAGAAAATAGAGGTGTCGGCGTGTCCAGGTTTTTTCGATGGTAGTCTGGAAACGTCCAGCCTTGAGCCCGAGCAGCCTCTTGAGGTCAACAATGATTTTTATGCGGCATACAATAATTATGTAATGGAAAACTATACTGAAAAGCAGGGCGGTGACGGGATTGTTGCGGAGGATGCGAAGTGGCTTCTTAGGACAGGACAGCTCACAAGCGATATGATGTACACAGGCTATATAAGAGAAAATGATGCCAACAGGATTGCGGCAGCACAGCTGGTGCAGCAGTTTCTGACCTCGAAGGCTTTTAAGTACAGCAAAAATCCTCCTTCCACAGGCGGTAAGGATGTGGTTGAAAATTTCCTCTCAAATAGCAGGCAGGGCTTTTGCGTGCATTTTGCATCGGCGGGCACGATGATACTCAGACAGATGGGGGTTCCATGCCGCTATGTAAGCGGATACTGTGCAAAGGGGGACAGCTTCAAATCCGGTGAAAATGATGGGGATATATGCGAGGTGAAGGATTCGCAGTCACATGCCTGGGTTGAAATATATCTGGATGATTTCGGATGGATTCCTGTGGAGATGACACCGGGATATTATGAGAACGTGACAGGCGTGAATCAGTTTGACTATATTGGTGTCAACGGAAAGAAAACAAACACCGGTGCTGCTTATCATGATGATACTGAGCAAATGAATGATACTGCGACAGATGAAGATAATGCAGATGAAGATGCAGTAAACGAAGATACAGAAAATACAGATGCAGAAAATGATGACACGGCAAAAGATGATACATCAAGCAGTACATCAACCCAATCTGTATCAGGTGATGGCAGTGAGAATGCTTTGGGTTCACAGTCAGGTGCTGATAAACGCACAGATAATCAGAGCTCAAAAACAGGACTTCATATACCTCCGGCGATTTTAAAAACTGTGCTCTTTGTAATCTTTCTGACTGCACTTACAGCCACAATAGTTTACATCAAAAGGCGAAGAAACATTTTGTGGGAAGCAAGACTTGCCCAAAGAGTGAAAAAGGGCCGATACAGCAGGGCTGCCATCATGATAAACAACCGCATCTATAAGGAGCTGGGACATCCTTCAAGAAACAAGACGGATGAGCTTTATCTGACTAACCTTAAGGAAAAATACTGCGGACCGGATTATTGCGGAATCCACTGGGACGAGTACATGCGCATAATACAAAAGGCAGTGTATTCATCAGAGGGTATCACTAAGGAGGAATGCTTTATGGTAGTGGAGACATGGAGACGTTTGGAGAAAAAAGACATTAGACATAATTCACAAAAAAACATGTATAAAAACAGCATGATTAACAAAAAATAAATTCGCAGCGAAATTGTGTTGAAATGACAAAGGTTCTGTGATATAAACTTAAACAGACGTGTTACTTTTAGGGAGGCATTTGTCGTACATAACTTTTAACAGGGTTAGTGTATGATAAGTGCCTCTTTTTTTGCCACTGGAGCAAAAAGAATGATAGGTGCAAATCAATACATACCCCGCATTTATAGGAGGAAAAGCTCATGAAAGACAAAATTTTTGGTGTCCTGCAGAGAGTAGGACGAAGCTTCATGCTTCCAATCGCAATCCTTCCGGTAGCAGGCTTGCTTTTAGGACTAGGAAGCTCATTCACCAACACTACAACAATTGAGACCTATGGTTTACAGTGGCTGCTCGGAGATAAGACTATACTCCATGCACTTCTTGTAATCATGAATGCTGTCGGAAGTGCTATATTCGATAACCTTCCGCTCATTTTTGCGGTCGGAGTAGCAATCGGAATGGCAAAGAAGGAAAAAGAGGTGTCAGCACTTTCGGCAGTCATAGCATACTTTGTTATGAATGTATCAATCAATGCGATGCTCAAGATTTCCGGAAAAATCCTTGCAGACGGAAGCATTGCAAAGGATGTGCTTGATGGAACCATCACATCAGTATGCGGTATCCAGTCGCTGCAGATGGGCGTGTTTGGAGGAATTATCGTAGGACTTGGAGTGGCAGCATTGCACAACCGTTTCTACAAGATTGAGCTGCCGAATGCATTGTCATTTTTCGGTGGAACAAGATTTGTGCCTATCATCTCAACAGTGGTATATCTGTTTGTAGGAATCTTAATGTACTTTATCTGGCCGACTGTTCAGAACGGAATCTATGCACTCGGAGGAGTGGTGACAGGAACAGGATATTTCGGAACACTTCTCTTTGGTATCATAAAGAGAGCCCTTATTCCATTCGGACTGCACCATGTATTTTACATGCCGTTCTGGCAGACAGCAGTCGGTGGAACGATGGAGGTTGCAGGACATATGGTTGAGGGAGGACAGAACATCTTCTTCGCACAGCTTGCGGACTCAGCAAACATCACACATTTCAGTGCCGATGCCACAAGATATTTCTCCGGAGAGTTCATTTTCATGATTTTCGGACTTCCGGGAGCAGCGCTTGCAATGTATAAATGTGCAAAGCCGGAAAAGAAAAAACAGGCAGGAAGCCTTTTACTTTCAGCAACACTTGCATGTATGTTTACAGGAATCACAGAGCCTCTTGAGTTCTCATTCCTTTTCGTAGCACCGGCTCTCTTTGCAGTACAGGTAGTGCTCGCAGGAAGCGCATACATGATAGCACATATTTTAAACATTGCTGTAGGACTTACTTTCTCGGGCGGATTACTTGATTTCTTCCTGTTTGGTATATTACAGGGCAATGAAAAGACAAGCTGGATGCTCGTGATTCCGGTTGGAATAGTATATTTCCTGCTGTATTACTTTATTTTCAGCTTCCTTATAAAGAAGTTTGATTTCAAGACTCCGGGCCGTGAGGATGACGATACAGAGACAAAGCTCTACACCAAGGCAGATGTAAATGCAAGAAAAGCTGCTAAGGATACAAAAGCTTCTGAGGACAAAGCGACTGTAGACGAGCTCTCGCAGACCATATCACGAGGTCTCGGCGGCAAAGCCAATATCTCAGATGTGGACTGCTGTGCAACAAGGCTTCGTATCACAGTAATTGACCCAGAAAAGGTAAACGATGCGCTTCTTAAATCAACAGGAGCATCAGGAGTCGTGCACAAGGGACAGGGCGTACAGATTATCTATGGACCAAGAGTAACAGTGATAAAATCAGACCTGGAGGATTATCTTGCGAGTGTGACAGAGGAGCACTTCGAGGATGATGCAGTAGAAAATAATACAGTAGGCGCAGATGAAGCAAAGAATGAAAATGCAGCTTCGGTCACTGATTCAAAAACAGAAGATTCAAGCACCGCTTCAGATAAAGCACAGGAAGCTGCTGACACCAAAGAGCCGACAAGCACAGTCATCATCTCAAGTCCTATGACAGGAATTGCAGCAGACCTTTCAACAGCGCCAGATGAGGCATTTGCCAGCAAAATGATGGGTGACGGAGCAGTAGTTACACCTGAGGAGGGAGTGGTTGTAGCACCTGAGGATGGAACGGTTTTATTCGTTTTTGATACAAAGCATGCTTTGGGATTTACAACCGACTCAGGAATTGGTATGATAATCCATGTAGGAATTGATACAGTAAAGCTCGAGGGTAAAGGATTTGATGTACAGGTTGAGGCAGGTCAGCATGTCAATAAGGGCGATGTGCTTATGAAGCTTGATCTGGATTACTTAAAAGCAAACGCACCATCAGTTACCACTCCTGTCATCTGCACAGAGCTAAAGGATAATCAGAAAATCCGCCTCATCACAGACGGACCGATTAAGGCAGGAGAGCCTCTCTACGCAGTTGACACCTACGAGAAGTAATAAAGTGTCAGGGGAATGATATGTACAGAATCACAAAGGTCTTAAATCACAATACAGTGCTTGCGGTAAAGGACAAGAGCGCAAGGGAATATCTGATAGTCGGAAAGGGTGTGGGCTTTGGAAAGAAAATCACACAGTCTGTCGAGCCAACGAATGAGGATTCACTGTATGAGCTGACCCAGACAAGGGACAGAGGCCCGGCAAAGGACATAGTAAAATCCATTGAGCCGGAGTATCTTGAGATTGCAAACACACTGCTAGATGATGCAGAGCATGAGTTTGGACATATAGACAGAAGCATATTGTTCCCTATGGCAGATCATATAGCATTTGCTGTAAAGCGTATGGAAAACAAAGAACAGATCAGCAATCCTTTAAACGATGACATCCGTGTGATGTTTTATAAGGAGTACAAGGTAGCTGAGAATATACGCCATATACTAAAGGATAAAAAACAAATTGATATAATTGATGATGAGATCGGCTACATTACTCTTCATATTCATACATCCTTAAACAATTCAAAGGTATCGGATGCCATGGAGATGGCGGCAGCAGTTCGAAAATGCGCCACATTTATAGAGGAAAAGATTGGAAAGCACATAGATGTCACTACTATGGCCTACAACCGCCTCATGAACCATATACGCCACATGGTATCAAGAGCCGCGACCGGAGAGAAATTAAAGGTTGATCTCAATCAGTTTATCGAGAAAAATTATCCGGAGTCATTTGCACTGGCAGGTGAGATATGTAAGGAGCTTGGAAAGGACTTAAATCATGAGTTTTTGGACAATGAGACAGGCTACCTTGCCATACATATCGAGCAGATTAAGTGCGATGAGATGGTAAGTGAATAATAAAATGTGAAAACCTTCCCGCACATCAGGTTATGTGAGGGGAGGTTTTTTCGTAAGATTATATACAAATCTCTTACAATGTGGTACACTACATAGTTGTATCAACAAACATCCGATACACAAAATACATATGAAATCAATTTAAAGGAGATATATATACCATGAAACTCGGCATCGTCGGACTTCCGAACGTCGGAAAGTCTACATTATTCAACTCACTCACAAAGGCAGGAGCGCTTTCAGCAAACTATCCTTTTGCTACAATCGACCCAAACGTAGGTATTGTTTCAGTGCCTGACGAGAGAATCGTAAAGCTCGGAGAGCTCTATCACACAAAGAAGGTTACACCTGCAACAATCGAATTTGTTGATATCGCAGGCCTTGTGAAGGGAGCCAGTAAGGGTGAGGGACTTGGAAACCAGTTCCTTGCAAATATCCGTGAGGTAGATGCAATCGTACACGTAGTGCGTTGCTTTGAGGACACAAACATCATCCATGTAGATGGCTCTGTAGACCCTGCAAGAGATATCGAGACAATCAATCTTGAGCTTATTTTTTCAGATGTTGAGATCCTCGACAGGAGAATTGCAAAGATTGCAAAGCAGGCAAGAATGGACAAAACACTTGCAAAGGAGCTTGAGCTTGTCGAGGCAGTAAAGGCTCATCTTGAGGACGGAAAGATGGCCAGAACCTTTGAGGTGCCTGATGATGAGGATGCTCAGCTTTGGTTCAAGGGCTATAATCTCCTTACAGCAAAGCCTACCATCTACGCTGCAAACGTATCAGAGGACGACCTCGCAGATGACGGCGCAAGCAATCCGCATGTTGCAAAGGTAAGAGAGATGGCAAAGGAAGAGGGCGCAGAGGTATTTGTTATCTGTGCACAGATTGAGCAGGAGCTTGCAGATCTCGATGAGGACGAAAAGAAGGAGTACCTTGAGGATTTAGGTGTTGAATCAAGCGGTCTTGACAAGCTTGTAGCAGCCAGCTATTCACTTCTCGGACTGATTTCCTTCCTCACAGCAGGAGAGGATGAGTGCCGTGCATGGACTATAAAGAAAGGTACAAAGGCACCACAGGCAGCCGGCAAGATACATACTGACTTCGAGCGTGGCTTCATCAAGGCGGAGGTAGTCAACTATCAGGATCTTCTCGACAACGGAAGCCTTGCAGCCGCAAGAGAAAAGGGCATCGTAGGCATGGAAGGAAAAGAGTACGTTGTTAAGGACGGAGATGTAATTCTTTTCAGATTTAATGTATAATTTTATGAATAAAACGCTTTTATAAGCACAAAATCAAAAAGAACGCATAAGATAGACCAAGGGAGGTCTGTTTTATGCGTTTTCTGGATTTATGCGAAAAAGAGGTTGTGAGCGTGGAGGAGGGCAGGTTCATCGGTCATGTGCGTGACCTTGAATTTGACCCGGTCTGTGGCAAAATCTGTGCGATTATCGTGCCGGGACCGGGAAAATATATGGGAATATTTTGCAGGGATTACGAATATTGTATTCCATGGGTTAAGATTGTGAAGATTGGACCCGATATAATATTAGTAAATATATGTGAGTCTGATATGCGGCGCAAGCTGTTATGATTTTATAAATACAAAAAAATTATAAAAAAGTCGAAATCAGTACAAAACATATTGACAACGAAAATTAGTATATATATACTAAAATATGTATAGGTCTTTTTAAATACAGATGATGATTTGAAGTATTATAATGAGAAACAAAGATATTTTGCTTCTTCATATTATATGATATCTACGGAGGGTACAGCATGAAGTGTCCATTTTGCAGTAGTGACAACACAAGAGTAATAGACTCAAGACCGGCTGATGACAACAGCTCTATCAGGCGCAGAAGGCTGTGCGATGATTGCGGAAAGCGTTTCACTACATATGAGAAGGTGGAGACAATCCCACTCATCGTTATAAAAAAGGACAACAACAGAGAGCAGTATGACCGCTCCAAGATTGAAAAGGGCGTGCTTCTTGCATGTCACAAGAGACCGATTTCAGCAGATACAATCTCAAAGCTTGTAGATGAGGTCGAGATAGAAATCTTTGCCAGAGAGGAAAAGGAAATCCCTACATCACTCATCGGAGAGCTGATTATGGACAGATTAAAGGACCTTGATGCGGTAGCATATGTGAGGTTTGCATCGGTTTACCGAGAGTTTAAGGATGTCAATACATTTATGACAGAGCTTAAAAAGATGCTTGACACCAAATAGGGTTTAGGCAGCAGGATTTATTTAAAACAGGATGGGAAGGTGCGTATGAACATTTCCGGTATTCGCCCGAGCGAAAGCTTTTATTCATACAATTCCATAAGGGTAAACGAGCTTAGAAACAGCCAGATTATGAGTTCGAAGCAGGCAGTGGATGACACAGCTTCACAGCAATCCATTGCTGATGATACGGCTGATTATGAGGCTGCAAGGGCAAGGCAGAGCTTTACCTCGCTTGATTATGCAAATACATATGATTCCAATGCGAGCTATGAGCTTAAGGGTGCTGACAGTGATATCAGCACACTTGATGTCGCAAAGGCTGTATCCGATTTAGATAAGGATAAGGTATTGCAGCAGTATCAGCGTTTTGTTGGCAGTGCGGATGTCACCGTTATGCAGCAGGCAGCCTTGAATGAACAGATTAACAGGGAGACAGAGAATTTTATACTATGAGTTTTTTATACCCGGGAGAGTACATTGACTCGACATACAGCATAGATTTTGATAAATTATATAAGGAGGGCTACAGGGGCATTATTTTTGATATCGACAACACCCTTGTGACTCATGGTTCGCCTGCTGATGAGCGGGCGATTGCTTTGTTTGAGCATCTTAAGGAGCTTGGATTTTCGTGCCTTGTGCTCTCAAACAACAAAGAGCCGCGTGTGAAGAGCTTTGCTAAGCAACTTGGGATAAAGTATATCTACAAAGCAGGAAAGCCCAAGCCATCAGGCTATCGTACAGCAATGGAGAGGCTTGGCACAGATACGAAAAACACTCTTTTTGTGGGAGATCAGATATTTACAGATATCATCGGAGCTAATCTTACGGGCATCAGATCAATACTTGTAGCACCTATTGACCCACATGAGGAGATACAGATTGTATTGAAGCGCTTTATTGAAAAGCCTGTAATTGCATGCTACAAGAGGCATTTAAAGAAAGTAAATAAATAATTTTTAACTAATAATTTAAAATTTGGAGGCATATATATTATGAAGATTGCAATCGGAAACGATCACGCAGCAGTTGAGCTTAAAAAGACAATTATGGAGTATGTTGAGAGCATGGGTCACGAGGTGACCAACTTCGGCACAGATTCAAGTGAGAGCTGCAATTACCCGGAGTATGGTGAGAAGGTGGCTAATGCAGTGGCATCAGGCGAGTTTGACTGCGGAATACTGATATGCGGTACCGGTGTAGGTATCTCAATAGCAGCCAATAAGGTCAACGGAATCCGTGCGGCAGTTTGCTCAGACACAGCCACAGCACGCCTTGTAAAACAGCACAACAATGCTAATATCATAGCATTTGGTGAGAGGATTGTAGGTGTTGAGCTTGCAAAGGATATCGTAAAGGCTTATCTGACAGCCGAGTTTGAGGGCGGCAGACACGCAAAGAGAGTGGCTATGATATCAGATATCGAGGCTAGAAACTAATATAAAACCAATACAAATTCATACAATAGAAAATAAATACTTGAAATGTATTGCTTTTTATTGTAGAATGGACGAATGAGAGAGCTTAGGCTCGCACGATTTAAGGAGGAAGTAACTAATGATTTCAGCAGGAGATTTCAGAAACGGTGTTACTATCGAGTTCGAGGGAAACATCTATCAGATTATCGAATTTCAGCATGTTAAACCAGGAAAAGGTGCAGCATTTGTACGTACAAAGTTAAAGAATATCATCAGTGGTGGTGTTGTTGAGAAGACATTCCGTCCAACAGAGAAATGCCCTACAGCACACATTGACCGTAAGGATATGCAGTATCTTTATGCAGATGATGATTTCTATCATTTCATGGATGTTGAGACATATGACCAGATTGACTTACCAAAGGATGAGGTTGGCGATGCTCTCAAGTTTGTAAAAGAGAATGAGATGTGTAAGGTTTGTTCACACAAGGGCAATGTATTTGCAGTTGAGCCACCACTTTTCGTTGAGCTTACTGTTACAGAGACAGAGCCTGGCTTCAAGGGTGATACAGCAACAGGTGCTACAAAGCCTGCTACAGTTGAGACAGGTGCTACAGTTTATGTACCACTTTTTGTTGAGACAGATGATGTTATCAAGATTGATACAAGAACAGGTGAGTACCTTTCACGTGTATAATCTGTAGTTTTATGAGTCTGCACATATTCCGGTATGTCTGGAGTATGTGCAGGCTTTTTTTATTTGTGTGCTGTGTGGCAGGTGAGAATCCCGACAGCAAGCGCCATAAACACGTGCGACACAAGCATAGCCCACAGATATGCGTCTATCCCATAGCGAGGGATGAGAAGCACAATCATCAGAATTCTTATCGCACAGGTGAGCAGATTGACGAAGAGCACCTGCTTTGCTTTCCCAAGACCGTGCAGTATGCTGCTAAGCATTCCGCTTATGTGCATCAGCGGGCACAGAAAACACAGCCTTCTGAGGAAATATCCGCACAGCTTCGATGAAAAAAGAAAATCCCCTATAAAATCTGACAGCATATAGAATGTGCATGTAAATACAAGTCCAAAGCACAGCCCGAATAATGCGCAGGAGTTTATGGCTTTTGTGATTTTGGTATCCTTTCCGGCGGCATTTGCTTCAGAAACAGATGGCAGAAGCATCACGCAGGCACAGCTGCAAAGCACACCGGGAAATAAAAGCACAGGCAGGGTGAGTCCGGAAATGGTTCCGAATATGTCAAGGGCTGATGCCGGTGAGAGTCCGTAGAGCTTAAGCGTTCTTGGGATAAGCACATTTTCGATGGAGGATGAAAAGCTTACCAGTATGTAGTTTAGTGATAAGGGAATGAAAAGTGCAGCCATGCCAAAGGCTGTTGTTTTCAGGCCTTTGACTGATAATTTAAAGCATGAAAAATCTTTTTTTACAGTGATAACGGAAAAGACGGTTGCGCACGCCTCGCCTGCCACGATGCCGAATATCGAGTATACAGGCTTAAAGCCACTGCTGCCGTCTGACAGCATTGAATATATCAGATAGCAGGTGCCGATGCGCGCGGTCTGCTCAATTAATTGTGTGGCAGCGGGAACGGCAGCTTTTTTTAGGCCGTAATAGTATCCGTTTATACAGGAATGGATGGCTGCAGGCAGTATGGAAAAGGACAGTGCCTTGACAAGCGCACTACAGCGCGGCTCGCTTAAAATATAAAGGCTTATGTAGTTGGCATTGGAATACATAATAATTGTGAGTAAAAGTGCGATGACGGCTGACATAATTATTGCGCATAGGAGTATAGTCTGCCTGTTTTGAGGCTTTTCGGCAACAAGCTTTGATGTGGCAGTCTGAAAGCCGTTACAGCAGAGTGACATGCATACGGACATGAGTGGAATCACAAGCTGATAGAGTCCAAGACCTGTTGAGCCCATGACATTATTTAGAAATATGCGAAAGAAAAATCCCATAAACCGACTGGTTGTACTGGCAAGTGTCAGAAAAATAGTTCCGGTCACAAGTGGATTGGATAAATATTTTTTTACAATCAAAAAATCACCTGTCATATGTTGTCTTAGAAGTATATGTGCTTCTTTGGAAATATATGACAGGTGATTATTTATTGTGTGTTAAGCAGCTATTCTGCGCTAAACAACTATTATGCTCTTATATGACCGGTAGCGTTATCTTAAATTTGTGAGATTAACCCATAAAGTGGCGGATAGCCTTGGCTACGCCGTCGTTTTCGTTTGTGTCGGTGACGTAATCAGCCTGCGCCTTAAGCTCATCGGTTGCATTTCCCATGGCCACGCCGATGTGTGCGGCTTTTACAATAGCCATGTCGTTTTCGGTGTCACCGACAGCCATTGTCTCATCAGCTGCGATACCCAGGATTTGAGCCAGCTTATGAAGCGCCACACCCTTGTCAACGCCTGCTTTTGTAAATTCCAGATTGCCGTAGCCACCGCTTACAAGCGTGATTTCAGGGATTTTTTTCAGGTGTTCAAATACCTCGTCGCGGCAGTAGAAGTTATCATCTGCATCCTTTGGAAAATTGATGGTCATTTTCTGCATATGATAATTGTTTTCGCGCATCATTTCGGTGATATCGTTCACACGCTTTCTGGTTGTCATGATGTATTCCTTTATAGAAGGAGGCATTTTGAGCTCCTTTGCATCCTCAAGACACTTGTACGGAGAATAGCCACAGCCGTTTATGAAGGCGTCCATATGAACGCGCTTTGTCATCAGGTAATCGATTATTGAAAACGCTGTCTCATCAGAAAGGCAGTTTTCGTAAAGACATTTTTTTGTGTCAATCTCGTAGATTGCACTTCCGTTTGCAGTGATAGCGTAGCGGATGCCGGTGCCCTTAATTGCCTCAAACGGCAGTCCGCCGAATGGACGGCCGGTGGAGATGACCACATTTATTCCTGCGGCAGTTGCCTCTTTTATAGCTTTTATATTTTCCTCTGATATCTGACTTTGATTGTTGAAAAGTGTTCCGTCGAGATCTAAAGCGATAAGTTTCATAAGAAATCCTTTCTTTTGTTTGAAAAATATAGTGTTTTAGTATATTATGGTGAATAGATTATTGATTTTTGTGTTTTAAAATCGGTTACAATGATAATATAAATTTTCACAAATTTCAAGGATGAAGAGCACATGGCTTTTGCTTTGAAATATTTTACACTGTGGAGTGAATAACAGCTGAAACGGAAAAGGAAACGAAATGACAAGAGAAGAATTCAGAAAATATATCAGAGAAAACATAGTTATCCTGGATGGCGCGACCGGTACAAACCTGATGGCAGCGGGCATGCCTGTAGGTGTGTGTCCGGAGGAATGGGTGATGGAGCATCCGCAGGTGATTCTTGATCTGCAGAGGGCCTATGTCGACAACGGAACAAATATCGTTTATGCACCTACATTTACGGGAAACAGGATTAAGCTTTTAGAATATGGCTTGCAGGAGAAAATCAATGAGATAAATACCACTCTTGTGGGTCTGTCAAAGCAGGCTGTCGGGGACAGGGCACTGGTAGCAGCAGATATGACCATGACAGGCAGACAGCTTTTTCCTCTCGGAGACCTGATGTTTGAGGAGCTTTTGGAGGTGTACAAGGAGCAGGCGAGGATTCTTGATGCGGCAGGCGCAGATGTTTTCGTCGTTGAGACAATGATGAGCCTTCAGGAGTGCAGAGCGGCAGTGCTTGCGATAAAAGAGGTCAGTGACCTTCCGATTATGGTGACACTCACCTACAACGAGGATGGCAGGACACTTTTTGGCACACCGCCTGAGACTGCTGTTGTCGTGCTACAGTCACTTGGGGTGGATGCTATCGGAGTGAACTGCTCGACGGGACCGGCTGAGATGATAGAGCTGGTTGAGAAAATGGCAGAGTACTCTACAGTACCTCTTATTGCAAAGCCAAATGCAGGGCTTCCGGAGCTTGAGGACGGCAAAACTGTATACAAGATGACTCCGGATATGTTTGCGGATGCGATGACAGGACTTGTGAAGGCCGGTGCATCTATTGTCGGAGGCTGCTGTGGTACCACACCGGAGCATATCCGTGCGCTTACCGATGCCGTAAAGACCATGCCTGTCCACAAGCCTCTTGAGCACCATAGAAGAGTGCTTGCGTCCGAACGAAAGAATGTAGAGATTGACTTGGATGGCAACTTTACAGTGGTAGGAGAGAGAATCAACCCTACAGGCAAGAAAAAGCTGCAGGCACAGCTTCGTGAGGGAAAGCTTGACCTGGTGCGCCAGATGGCTATGGAGCAGGAGACAAATGGTGCGAGAATACTTGACATCAATATGGGTATGAACGGTATCGATGAGAAGGAGATGATGAAATCGGTTATATATGAGGTTTCATCTACCGTGGACTGTCCGCTTTGTATTGATTCAAGCTATGTGGAGGTAATAGAGGAGGCTCTTAAGATTTATCCGGGACGAGCTCTCATCAATTCTATTTCCCTTGAGACAGAAAAGATGGAAAAGCTTCTGCCACTTGCGGCAAAATACGGAGCGATGTTCATACTTTTACCGCTTTCGGACGCAGGCTTGCCGAAGGATGTGGAGGAGAAAAAGCAGATTATAAATACAATTTATGACAAGGCACTTTCACTTGGGATGGCACATGAGGATATAGTGGTGGATGGACTTGTTGCGACAATAGGTGCAAATCCAAAGGCCGCAATCGAGTGCTATGAGACCATTGCGTACTGCAAGGATGAGAAAAAGCTTCCTACAATATGCGGACTTTCAAATATATCCTTCGGACTGCCTGAGCGTATGTACGTGAACACAGCGTTTCTTACTATGGCCATATGCAAGGGACTCACCATGGCTATTGCCAATCCATCACAGGAGCTTTTGATGAATGCGGCATTTGCATCTGATATGCTGCTCGACAGACCTGACAGCGATATCGCATACATCGAGCGCATGAGCAGGCTTGCGGAGGAAAAGGCCAGGTATGAGACTGTTGTTGTGAAAAAAGCGGATAGCGATGCGTCAGCTTCAAACGGAACAAGCGCTCCAGGTAGTAAGGATGCAGTATTTCAGGCTGTCTTAAAGGGAAACAAGGGCAGCATAATTGATGAAGTAAAGAAAATGCTTTCTGATGGTGCGAAGCCTGACGAGATCATTAATAACAGCCTGATTCCGGCTATTAACGAGGTGGGAGAGCTTTTTAACCAGAAGAAGTATTTCCTGCCACAGCTTATCGGCAGTGCAAATACCATGAAGCTTGCTATAGAGCATCTGGAGCCGTTACTTGAAAAGAAGGACTCTGGGGATGATATGCCGACTCTTGTCATTGCGACGGTAGAGGGCGATATTCACGATATAGGAAAGAACCTTGTCGTGCTTATGCTTAAAAACTATGGCTACAACGTGATTGATATGGGAAAGGATGTGCCTTGTGAGGATATCGTGAACAAGGCAATTGAGACGAATGCGGCAGTTATCGGACTGTCAGCTCTTATGACCACCACAATGATGCGCATGAAGGATGTGGTGGAAATCTGCAAGGAAAAGGGCTGTAATAGCAAGGTTGTAATCGGCGGAGCCTGCATTACACAAAGCTTTGCCGATGAGATAGGAGCCGATGGATATTCAAAGGATGCGGCAGAGTGTGTGAAGCTTGTGGAGAGACTTCTGAATAGTTAAAATTTTTTAAAATAAAATAAAAAAAGTTGTTGACAATAAGGTGCCGACTGTATATAATAATCAAGTCGGTTGACGACATGGGATCTTAGCTCAGCTGGGAGAGCATCTGCCTTACAAGCAGAGGGTCACAGGTTCGAGCCCTGTAGGTCCCATCCTTTTAAAGGTATCAATCAAATATGGCGAGGTGGCTCAACTGGCTAGAGCGTCCGGTTCATACCCGGGAGGTTGAGAGTTCGAGTCTCTCCCTCGCTACTTATTTAAGACTTGCAGTTGTTGCAGGTCTTTTTGTTATAAATAGTTACGAAACAGAAAGGGATAAGCATGATAAGACCTAAAATAGGGCTTGACTGGGATGATGTGACAGCCCCATTCAACAGCATAGCCATAGATATGGCAAACAAAAAATATAATATCACCCCACCGCTTGAACTGGAGGATATAGATTCCTGGGAGAATACCGGCAGAGCCTCTGTCATAAAGGAATTTTACCGGGATAATACGCTTTACGAGAGGCAGAAGCCTACAGAAGAGACAAAGCGGATGATAAGAAAGCTCATGGATATAGGAGAGGTCTATTTTATCACCGCGGTGGCACCTGGCTTCATGGGAGTGAGAGCGAGTCAGATAATGGAGGCATTTCCTGATTTTCCGACAGAAAATATCATACTTGGCAATGCAAAAAATCTTGTGCAGTTTGATATAATTTTAGATGACGCCATACACAATGTGCTTGAGACACCGGCCACGTATCCCGTGCTCATGAGAAAGCCATGGAATTCAAAAATGACAGGACTGTTATCGGTCAATAATATCACAGAGTTTGTATATCTCGTGGAGCAGATAATAAATGCGTCATTATATAGAAATAAAAATATAAAGAATCCGTCAGTTGTGGCACTTGTCGGACCATCAGGCTCGGGAAAGACAGCACTCTCAGACAGTCTGTGCGCCATGGAGCATTTTGAAAATCCAAAAACCTACTGTACCAAGCCAGGAGATAAGCACAGGTACCTGACGGAGGATGAGTTCAATGCACAGGATTTCTTTGAAAAGACAAGATACGCCGGAATACAGTATGGCACCAAAATGGAGGATATAGAGGCAGTGCTTGAAAAGGGGCACTTTGTCGTGATGCCGCTTGACATGTGCGGCGCCATTGCCATGAAGCGCCATTTCCCTACTGTTATAGTGTATGTGGCACGTGACAAGGAGCTCTTAATCCGGGATATCATAGAGCAGGATTACTCAATAGAAGAAAAAACACTGCGTATTCTGTCGATAGATGCAGAGAAACGCAATCGCCAGATATGTGATTATGCAGTAAATAACATGGATGTTGGGGCAGCTACTAGAGAGCTTTCTGATGTTTTGGAAAACAATTGCCTATAAAATATATTTATAGCAAGCTCTTAGTTATAAGTATTAACACTTTTCCTAGAAAGATGGTATGATATGTTTAGTTCAAGGGAACACATCCCGGAATTAAAATTAAAAACAAATAACATTAACATATCATTAATAGGAGGATATTAATATGAGCAAGAAACATTATGCAGACAGAAATTTAAAATTTGAGACATTACAGTTACATGTAGGACAGGAAACACCTGATCCGGTTACAGATGCGAGAGCAGTTCCAATCTACCTTACTTCATCATATGTGTTCCATAACAGTGAGCATGCGGCAGACAGATTCGGACTCAGAGATGCAGGAAATATCTACGGCAGACTGACAAACCCTACAGAGGATGTATTTGAGAGAAGAATTGCAGCACTCGAGGGTGGCGTGGCGGCACTTGCTGTTGGTTCCGGAGCAGCGGCACTCACATATGCTTTCCAGGCAGTAGCACACGCAGGTGACCATATCGTTGCAGCAAAGAATATCTACGGCGGTACATACAATCTCCTGGCACACACACTTCCTGATTACGGAATTGAGGCTACATTCGTAGATCCATTCGATTATGATGGAATCAAGGCTGCCATCAAAGAGAATACAAAAGCTATTGAAATCGAGACACTCGGAAATCCAAACTCAGAGGTAGTAGATATCGAAAAAATTGCAAATATCGCTCATGAGGCAGGAATCCCACTTATCGTAGATAATACCTTTGCTACACCATATCTTGTCCGTCCGATTGAGTACGGTGCTGATATCGTGGTTCACTCAGCAACAAAGTTCATCGGTGGACACGGAACAACAATTGGTGGAGTTATAATTGACAGCGGTAAATTCGACTGGACACAGAATGATAAATGGCCATGGCTTGTAGAGCCAAACGTATCATACCACGGAGTAAGCTTTGCAAAGGATTGCGCACCGGCAGCATTTGCGACATATATCAGGGCAATTTTACTTCGTGATACAGGAGCAACAATTTCGCCTGTTCATTCATTTATCTTCCTTCAGGGACTTGAGACACTTTCGCTTCGTGTGGAACGTCATGTTGAGAATGCACTCAAGGTAGTTCAGTACTTAAAGGATCAGCCACTCGTAGAGAAGGTTAATCATCCATCTATTTCAGAGGATAAAGAGCAGCAGGAACTTTACAAGAAATACTTCCCTAACGGAGGCGGCTCTATATTTACATTCGAGATTAAGGGTGGAGCAAAGGAAGCACAGAAATTCATTGACAACCTTGAGCTTTTCTCACTGCTTGCAAACGTAGCTGATGTTAAGTCACTTGCTATACATCCGGCTTCTACCACACACTCAGAGTGCAATGAAGCAGAGCTCTTAGATCAGGGCATCAAGCCAAACACAATCCGTCTTTCAATCGGAACTGAGAATGTGGATGATATAATTGAGGACCTTGATGAGGCATTTAAGGCACTTGCAGAGTAAACGGTTTTGCATGATAAATACTCCTTAAACGAATAAATAGTGATCATTATAAAAGGAATCGGAAAATATTAATCCGGTTCCTTTTATTGTGCCATGAAATATCATGGATTGGATTTTTTCGCGAACATCTTGACAACCTTTTAACAATTATTGATATTCGAGAAAAATAAGTATATTATAGTCAGTGGTGTGAAACCAGATATAGTTTTAAATAATAAATAATATACATAAAGGAGACATTATCATGTTTGGATTTGGTCAGTTAATCGAAATATTAAAGAAAGACCCAAAGAAAATCGTATTCACAGAGGGAGAGGATCCACGTATCCTTGAGGCAGCTTCGCGTTTACTTGCAAGCAACTTCTTACATCCTATCCTTGTCGGAGATCCTGAGAAGATTAGTGCAAGCGCTGAGAAGAGCGGTTTCAATATCCGTGGAGCAGAGATTATAGATCCTATGAACTTTGACCGTATGGATGAGATGGTTGAATTATTCTGCGAGCTTCGTAAGAGCAAGGGTGTTACACCGGAGCAGGCTAAGGGAATTCTTTCATCAGCTAACTACTTTGGAACAATGCTTGTAAAGATGGGTATCGCAGACGCACTTCTCGGAGGAGCTACATACTCAACAGCAGATACAGTTCGTCCGGCATTACAGCTTATCAAGACAAAGCCTGGCAACACAATCGTATCTTCATGCTTTATCCTTGTTCGTCCATCTGCAACAGGTGAGAATGAGGTGCTTGCAATGAGCGACTGTGCTATAAACATCCATCCTACAGAGGACGAGCTTGTTGAAATCGCAGGAGAATCAGCAGAGTGTGCTAAGATCTTCGGTATCGATCCAAAGCTTGCATTCTTAAGCTACTCAACACTTGGCTCAGGAAAGGGCGAGGATGTTGACAAGATGAGAAACGCAGCTCACAAGGCAAAAGAGAAATATCCAAATCTTCCAATCGAGGGAGAAATCCAGTTTGACGCAGCAGTTGCACCACGTGTAGCCCGCACAAAGTGCCCACAGTCTGAGGTTGCGGGTCATGCAAATACATTTATCTTCCCTGACATCAACGCAGGAAATATCGGATACAAGATTGCACAGAGACTTGGTAATTTCGAAGCATACGGCCCAATCCTTCTTGGACTCAATGCTCCAATCAATGACCTTTCTCGTGGATGTAATGCAGGAGAGGTTTACTCAATGGCTATCATCACTGCAGCACTTGCATAAGACGTTTAATGGACTATTCCTATTTTAATAAAGACCGCTCCGGTTTGTCCGGGGCGGTCTTTTATTTGAAAATAGCTTAAAATAATATCTTGGCGCAACAGGAGAAATAAGGTATACTATATTTAAAAAACCAAAATACAGAGCAATGACAGTTGGCAATAACATGAGGTATTGTATCTGATAGAAAGAGAGACGATATATGAGAGTAGGAATGGGCTATGATGTGCACAAGCTTGTTGAGGGCAGAGATTTGATTTTAGGAGGAGTGAAGGTTCCGCATACACTCGGGCTTTTAGGCCATTCGGATGCCGATGTACTGTTGCATGCGATAATGGATGCACTCTTGGGTGCAGCGGCACTTGGCGATATCGGAAAGCATTTCCCGGATACAGACCCGGCATATGAGGGCATTTCAAGCCTTAAGCTTTTAGAGCATGTGAGAGACCTTATTGCAAAAAAGGGCTATGTGATAGAAAACATAGATGCAACGGTAATAGCACAAAAGCCAAAGCTTCGTCCGTATATTGAGCAGATGGAGCAGAATGTGGCTGATACGCTGCAAATCGCAAATGAACAGGTAAATATAAAGGCAACAACCGAGGAGTGGCTTGGCTTTACCGGCCGTGAGGAGGGAATTGCATCACAGGCAATCTGCTCACTTACAGGTCTCTATGAGGCAAGCGTGCAGGTCGGAGGCGGATGTAGCGGATGTAGCGGCTGTCAGACCGATTGATTTGAATATATAGGAAAAACATGCTAAAATAAAAAGATAGTTATAAATCATCCAAAAGGAGATATAAATAATGGAGAACAATTTCAAGTTTTACAATACACTCACAAGACAGATTGATACTGTTGTTCCGCGTGTTGACGGCAAAATCGGCATGTATACATGTGGACCTACAGTTTACCATTTTGCACATATCGGAAATATCCGCTCATACATCATGGAGGATGTGCTCGAGAAGGCACTTCGCTATGTGGGCTATGATGTAAAGCGTGTCATGAATATCACTGATGTGGGACACCTCTCAAGTGATGGAGATACCGGAGAGGACAAGATGCTAAAGGGCGCAAAGCGTGAACACAAGAGCGTCATGGAGGTGGCAAAGGAGTACACGGACGCCTTTTTCAAGGATTTCACGGCTGTACACAACAGGATGCCTGATGTCGTAGAGCCTGCAACCAACTGTATTCCGGAGTTTATCCATATGGTGGAGGTGCTTATTGAGAAGGGCTATGCCTATTTTGCAGGAGGCAATGTATATTTCGATACATCAAAGCTTGATGATTATTTTGTGTTCTCTTCAGCAGTAGAGAAGGAACAGCTTCAGGTTGGAGTGCGAGATGATGTCGAGGAGGATGTAAACAAGAAGAACAAAAATGATTTCGTACTCTGGTTTACACAGTCCAAGTTTGAGGACCAGGCTCTTAAATGGGACAGCCCATGGGGCGTCGGATATCCGGGCTGGCATATAGAGTGCTCATGCATCAGCATGAAGCATCTCGGAGAGTACGTGGATATCCACTGTGGCGGTGTGGACAATATTTTCCCACATCACACCAATGAGATTGCACAGTCTGAGAGTTATCTGGGACACGACTGGTGCAAGTACTGGTTCCATGTCAATCACTTAAACGACAGAGCCGGCAAGATGAGCAAGTCAAAGGGAGCGATACTTACGGTTTCAGTGCTTCAGGAGAAGGGCTACAATCCACTTGCTTACAGGTTCTTCTGCTTACAGTCACACTATAGAAAGCCTCTTGAGTTTTCGTTTGATGCGCTCGACAATGCAGTTGCGGCATACAATAAGATTGCAAAGCGTGTAGCAGAGCTTAAGGATGAGGGTGATATTGATGAGACAGCATTTACTGATTTTAAGAAGAAATTTACTGATGCAGTTTCAAATGATCTGAATACATCAATGGCTATAACTATAGTGTATGATGTGCTTAAGGCTGATATCTCAGACAGGACAAAGCTTGCACTTATCGATGACTTTGAGCAGGTACTTGATCTGGGACTTAGGGAATCAGGAAAGGCATTACTTGAGGCATCGTCATCTGTAGACAGTGAGCTTGAGGCATTTATCAATGATAAAATTGCAGAGCGTGCAGCCGCTAAAAAGGCAAAGGATTTTGCAACAGCCGATGCCATAAGAGATGAGCTTCTGGCAAAGGGGGTTGCCATAAAGGATACCAGAGAGGGAGTAAAATGGGAGCTTGTATAGTATGAAGATAGACTCATATATTAAGGAACAGTTTGGAATAAAGGATGTTGATATAAGGACATACTCGCCGCTTACACTTGCATATATCGGTGATGGCATATTTGATATTGTCATCCGCTCAGTTGTGGTGGGAAAGGGCAATACAAAGGCAAATCTGCTTCATAAGCATACAAGTAATATAGTAAAGGCACATACGCAGGCTCTCATGATAGAGGCGCTTTTACCGCATCTGACGCAGGAGGAGAGTGATGTGTATCACAGGGGGCGCAATGCCAAGTCGCCTTCCATGGCAAAAAACGCTACAATGGCTGATTACAGGAAAGCTACAGGGCTTGAGGCGGTCATGGGCTATCTTTATCTGAAGGATGATTTTGAGAGGGTTGTTTCACTCACTAAGCTTGGAGTGGAGCTTTTAGGAATTGAAATATAGCACAAAATAAGAGGAAAATATGGATAACAACAATAAAGAAAAATTTCATGAGAATTATATAGAGGGCAGAAATGCTGTGCTGGAGGCTTTTCGTTCGGGAAAGACAATAGACAAGCTTTTTGTGCTTGACGGCTGTCAGGACGGACCAATAAAGTCAATCACAAGAGAGGCCAGAAAGCATGATGCAATCATAAACTATGTTGCAAAGGAAAGACTTGATCAGATGTCTGAGACAGGCAAGCATCAGGGTGTCATTGCAGTTTCAGCAGCATATGAGTATGCCGAGGTTTCGGACATACTGGAAAATGCCGAAAGAAAGGGCGAGCCGCCTTTTATCATCATACTTGACGGTATAGAGGATCCCCACAATCTTGGCGCAATAATCCGTACCGCAAATCAGGCGGGTGCACATGGCATCATCATACCAAAAAGGCGTGCAGTGGGACTTACCCCTACAGTGGCAAAGACGTCTGCAGGTGCGATAAACTATACACCTGTTGCCAAGGTTACCAATATCTCAAATACCATAAAGGAACTTAAGGAAAAGGGCATGTGGTTTGTATGTGCTGATATGGGTGGCACTACCATGTATGACTTAAACCTCACAGGTCCTATAGGTCTTGTAATAGGCAATGAGGGTGACGGAGTCAGCAAGCTTGTAAAGGAAAACTGTGATATGACAGCTTCTATTCCTATGGTGGGCGATATTGACTCACTGAATGCATCGGTTGCGACAGGCGTGCTTGCATATGAGATAGTCAGACAGAGACTTAAGAGTGGAAAGTAGATTACATGTCGCGGGATGAGTGGTGTGTATTATGAATTGTATATTTATAGAATAGGAAGCATATAGTGGAAGATTACAGCGCATATACGGATGAAGAGCTTATTATGAGGATTCATAATGACAAAAATGACCATGGTGACAACAATGAAATCATGGATTATATATTGGAAAAGTATAAGCCGCTTGTGCGTAAAAAGACGAATGCACTCTACCTGATAGGCGGTGAGAATGATGACCTTATTCAGGAGGGCATGATAGGCCTGTTTAAAGCGGTCAGAGACTATAAGAGCGACAAGGAAGCATCTTTCTACAGCTTTGCACAGCTATGCATCACAAGGCAGCTTAGTTCGGCGCTTGAGGCTTCAAACCGAAAGAAACATATGCCGCTTAACACATATATATCCTTTTCGCAGAGTGACAGTGATGGTACAGAGTTTGAAGAAATGCTGCAAGATGATATTGCAAGTCCTGAGCAGCTTCTCATAGAGAAGGAAAAATTTAAGGAATTTAAGGAACAATTGTGGAATAAACTGAGTAATATGGAGAAAAAAGTGCTACAATTGTATCTGGAAGGAAATAATTATACAACGATAGCGCATATGCTTGGAAAATCAGACAAATCAATTGACAATGCACTATCCCGTATCAGACAAAAGCTAAAAAGAAAGTAGGTGAAGCTTGTTATGGAGTTTTCAAGAATAGGTGAACACACTATAAAATGTGTTATTTCAGAAGAAGAAATATATGATCTGGGATATACAATGGATGAAATTATGAGCAATGGCGAGCGCACCCAGGAATTCATGAACCAGATATTTGACATGGCTTCAGAAGAGTTTGGAACTGATTTTAATTCGGGAATCAAGACTGTGAGAGCAGATTTTTTGGCGGATCACACACTTTCTCTGACATTTTCTGAACATCCTGCTACTGAGGGAATGATGGAGCATCTTAAAGATATCGTTAATGGACTGCTTAATTCGCTGCCGGCTGAGGCTGCAGAGAATGAGAAAAATAAAAAAGGCAGGACAACTGCAAAAAAGCAGGATATGGTGTCTGTTGTAATGTTCATTTTTGAAAAATTTGATGTGGCTGTCAGATTTGCAAAGATGATTAAAGGACTGCCAATGCCATTCTCACAGCTTTTTAAGTTTGAGGGAGAGTACTTTATGAGCATGGATTTATCGGGCTATGATGAGCATGAGCTTGAAAAGATGTCTGTCATAGCAGATGAGTATGCAGATGATATCATTGCAGGGGCTGATAAAAGGGCTTTTCTTATGGAGCATGCAAAGGTTATTCTTGATGACAAGGCTATTGAGAGTCTTGCGCAGCTGTGAAGGTACTGAAAAGTTACAAAAATATAATAAAACAAGGTCTGTCAGCTATACTGACAGACCTTGTTTTGTATGTAAATATTATCCAAGTACTTTTCTGATTGACTCGATAACACGGTCAGCCTGAAATGGCTTAACGATGAAATCCTTGGCACCTGACTGGATAGCGTCAATAACCATAGACTGTTGTCCCATAGCAGAGCACATAACGCATGTAGCGTTTGGGTCAGCTGCTTTAATTTCCTTTAAAGCCTGGATGCCATCCTTATTTGGCATAGTGATGTCAAGTGTTACAAGATCAGGCTTGAGCTCATTGTACTTTGCAACTGCCTCGTTTCCGTCAGCAGCCTCGCCTGCAATCTCGAATCCACCCTTTGTAAGGATATCCTTCAGCATCATTCTCATAAATGCTGCATCATCAACTATTAAAATTCTAGCCATGTTGTTAAACCTCCTGTTTGATAATCTGTTTTACTATGCTTATCGGATACAACTGTAAGAGATCACTGTCTATTAAATCTCCAACAGTCAGCCTGAATGTCACCTTGACAATATCTGTTCCGTTACACAACTCATCCGGTATATCAAAGGTCTTCTGATAACTTGAATTAATAAGCGGAAAACCTATGTCGGTTGGCTCGTTTAAGAGCGAAGACATTGATGTAGCTATTGTACCACACATCTGGTTCATAGCCTCCGATATGGCAGAAAGTGTAATTTCATCAAGTGTCATATCTGAAACATTACTTCCGTCGCCTCCCATCATGAGATTGGCAATAACCAATGCATCATTTAATTTTATAATAAGTAGGTTGGTTCCGTCAAGTCCTTTTGTGTAAGGAACCTTAATTAAAATTCGATCATCGTGATCGAGAGCATCCTCTTTTTTTAAAACCTCTACAATCGGAGTAGTAATATTTGTCGGTCTCTGTAGAATCATGCTCAGTGTTGTGGCTGCATTGCCTATGCAGATATTGGCTACTTCGCCTATGATATCGGCATTTTCCTGCGATATATTTTGCATTATTTTATCCTCCATATGACTGTGGTACCTATTTCCTAACATATATTATATCAGAGTTTTCAAAAATATCAAAGGAAATGTTTAAATTTTTAAAATTTATGTTAAAATAGTTTCAAAAGGAGATTACAATATGGGTGAAATAGAATATTCAGAAGCATTAAAGCTGGGAAAAAAAGAATATAGGGCAAGAATAGCTAAGGGACAGTTCCCTTATCTGCCTGTGCTTGATGAAATCTTATCAGAGGCAGATATTAAAACGGAGCAGTATATGGGGCTGGTCCAGGTTCCTTTGGATTTTGTTGTAGGAACAAGCACCGTGGGCAGGACATATTCATTTGCGGCAAACTTTATGCCGATATTGGAAGAGGGAAGCGAGTTTGCCGTGAAGTGGTCTAATCTGTCAGATGCACAGATGAATGAGGGAATCAGAGATCCAATCAAGGCATTTGAGTATATGAACAGATACTATGTGCTTGAGGGCAATAAGAGGGTCAGCGTGCTCAAGTATTTCAACGCCGTTTCGATTCCTGCAATTGTGACAAGAAAGATTCCAAAGCTGTCGGATGATTATGATGTGAAGCTGTATTATGAGTATATGAAGTTCAATGAAATGACTGGGCTTTGTTCGTTGGAATTTACGAAGCTTGGCAATGCCGATAAGCTTCTTTCGCTTGTTGGAAAAGAGGGCAGATGGGATGATGAGACCAAGGAAAAATTTGCCAAGGTAATGTTTGATTTTTCAAAGGTCTATAATTTTCGCGGTGGTGACAGGCTGGACATTAAGCTTGGGGATGCTATTACAGTATTTATGGAGGTTTTTGGCATGGATGCCATGCTTGAGATGTCTGAGAATGATTACAACAAAAACATCATCAATACATGGAAAGAGTTTGCAGCAGAAGGGGAAAAGCATAAGATAAATCTGGTGCTGGATCCGAAAAAGGTACAGACAAAAAAGAGCCTTTTAAATTATCTTATTCCTCAGAATCAAAAGAAGCTCAAGGTGGTATTTTTGTATCCGAGAGAGCCAAAGACATCAGCATGGCTGTATTCACATGAGCTTGGGCGTATGTATCTTGATGAAACCTTTTCAGACAAGCTGGAGACAGAATATGTGGCAGGTGTAGATGAGAACAATGTGGAGCAGGTGCTTGAAGATATCATAAAGTCCGGTGCCGATATAGTTTTTTGTGTGGGACCGCAGATGATGCCAAACAGCTTAAAGGTGGCTGTTGAGCATCCGGAGGTTTATATACTCAACTGTTCGCTGAATGCGCCTCATCCTTATATCAGAACATACTATGGACGTATGTATGAGGCAAAGTTTCTCGCAGGAATGATAGCAGGAGCTGTCACAGACAATGAAAGGGTTGCATATATTGCAGACTACCCGATATATGGCATGATTGCCAATATCAACGCGTTTGCTCTGGGTGTTGCAAGTGTGAATCCAAGGGCAAAGGTATATCTGGCATGGTCAAAGACAAAGGACTATGACAGAGATAAATTTCTCACAGAAAATGACATCCATTATGTGTCGGATCAGGATATTATCACTCCGAATGACGCGTCCAGACATTTTGGTCTGTACAAGCTGCAGGATGGACAGGCATTAAACCTTGCCATGCCTATATGGAACTGGGGAGTGTTTTATGAGAAGCTTTTGCAGAGCGTACTGGCCGGCTCATACAAGGCTGAAGGACAGGAGCAGGTTAAGGCACTTAATTACTGGTGGGGCATGTCTGCCGGTGTTATTGACCTGATTTGTTCAAAGCATGTACCTTATGGAGTGAAAAGGCTTGCGGATCATTTAAAGAGCGATATCACAAAGGGTGAGGTTGTGCCATTCTTTGGACAGATATATAATCAGAAGGGCGAGCTTAAAAACAAAGGTGAGCACGAGATGAAACCGTCTGATATCATGAAAATGGACTGGCTTGTAGATAATGTTGTGGGTAATATTCCGCCTATGAGTGAGTTTGTTGACAATGCAAAGACGGTGGTTGAACTAAAGGGTGTAGAGGAAAATAAACTGTAATGAAGATACTATTCTTAGCTGATGAAGAGTCGAAAATGTACTGGGAATACTTTAAGAAAGAGGATTTTAAAGGAATTGATATTATTGTATCATGTGGAGACTTAAATCCGGGCTATCTGTCCTTCCTGACAACTATGGTTGGAGTGCCACTTTTGTATGTGCATGGCAATCACGATGACAAATACAAGGTAAAGCCACCGGAAGGCTGTATATGTATTGAGGATAAGATTTACGAATATGAGGGTGTACGGTTTCTTGGTCTGGGAGGCTCAAACCGCTATAAGCCGGGAGATAATCAGTATACACAGAAGCAGATGACAAAGCGCGTTAAGAAGCTGTGGTGGAAGCTTAAGCGTAAAAACGGCTTTGATGTGCTTGTCACCCATTCGCCGGCAAAGGGACTGCATGATGGTGAGGATACATGTCATACTGGCTTTGATGTGTTTAACAGGCTTATTGAGCAGTATAAGCCAAGGTATTTTGTGCATGGACATGTTCATATGAGCTACGGCAGGCAGTTTGTCAGGCTTGACAAGGTGGGAGAAACTACTGTTATCAATGCGTACGAGAAATATATTGTTGAAATATAGAATATTTCTGCCGGATTAAGAGTTTGTTTGTAAATATTTACCAAATTTAAGAAAATATTTATCACATGGCTATATTTAGGACACAATTAAGTGTTACTATAATATCATCAAAAGGAGCTGTTGTATTTCAACTATGTGTTGGGGTACACTCAGTTCCGACTAAAAATTATTCATGTGCACTGAATTGACGTCGCATATGCTTTTCCTCATATACATTGAATGCCACAGGCTTTATGTCTGTGGCATTCAATATATAAAATAACTAAATTTGAAAAAATGAAGTACAAAAAACCCCGAAACTCTTGAGTTTCAGGGTTTTCTTTAAATAAGCTGATGACGGGAATTGAACCCGTGACCCCTTCCTTACCAAGGAAGTGCTCTACCTCTGAGCCACATCAGCAACTATCAACTTGCTAAGTTTACTATATACATCAGCATTTGTCAAGCCACTTTGAATTAAAATATAATTTTATGTGAGTCAGAATACAATTTATTATGAATTATAGTATGCCATAACCTTTGCTACATAGTTCTGAGTTTCTTTAAATGGCGGAATGCCGCCATATTTGGCTACGTTGCCGGAGCCTGCATTGTAGGCAGCTAAGGCCAGTGATTTGTCACCATTATACTGGGTGAGCTTTTCACTTATGTACCTGGCGCCACCCATGATATTCTGGTATGGGTCGTAGGCGTTTGTGACACCAAGTGAGGCGGCAGTCTGTGGCATGAGCTGCATGATACCCATGGCACCTGAACGGCTGGTGCATTCTGTGGAGAAGTCAGACTCGCACTTGGCGATAGCCTTAAGGAATTTGGCATCCACACCGTATTTTGAGGCAGCCTCATTAAAAATTGCATCAAGATCGGCAGAGCATGACAAACCGGAAGCTTCAAGCTTTACAGAGCCACTGTTTATTGCTGGAGAACCGGAATAAGCAGCTGTATTATTAACTGTGGCAGAAGGAGAAACTGTATTACGGCAAAGCTCGATATTTATACCATTTTGATCAAAGAGCCTCTGTACAAGCGACATATCAACTGAGCCACCGCTGCTTTGGGCAATCAGTCTGTCAATGGCAACAGCAGCTTCAGCCATTTTTGCGTTGTCAAGCACCTGATCGAAATCAGCACCGGTGCTATTGACAGTGGAGCTGCTATTGGAAGGAATGTTATCACCGGTTACAGCAGCCTGACCGGTAGTTATATTATTTTTTGGTGTATTATCAATATACTGAAGTACTTTAATGTTCATTTTCCTGTTTCCCATTGTATCTTAATTTAAATAGTTATATCAGTTTTGAATAGTTATATCAGCTATACTTAAAAAAGTAAAGACATTTACCTAATGAGAAATTATACCACAAAAATTCTTGAAAATATACCCATTTTGTTGTAGCATATGTTTTAGTACACTTTACTATGTAAAAGTTAGGAGATAAACATGAAAAAGACACCATTTGTGACAAAACAACAGGTAGAGGAGATTGTTAAAAAATTCCCTACACCATTTCATTTATACGACGAGGCAGGCATCCGTGCCAACGCACAGGCTGTAAAGGATGCATTTGCATGGAATCCGGGCTTTAGAGAGTATTTTGCTGTAAAAGCTACCCCAAACCCATACCTGCTCAAGATTTTAAAGGATTATGACATGGGCTGTGACTGCTCATCATACACAGAGCTTATGCTTGCAAAGTCATGCGGCTTCGACGGAGAGCATATCATGTTTTCATCAAATGATACACCGGCAGAGGAATTTGCATATGCAGACAAGCTTGGTGCTATCATCAATCTCGATGATTTCACACATATTGATTTTTTGGAGGAAACAATCGGACATATTCCGGAGACAATAAGCTGCAGATATAATCCGGGCGGAGTGTTCACACTGTCAAACGGTATCATGGACAATCCGGGAGACTCCAAGTATGGCATGACAAAGGAACAGCTTTTTGAGGCATTCAAAATTCTTAAGTCAAAAGGCGCTAAATACTTTGGCGTGCATGCATTCCTGGCAAGCAATACAGTAACCAACGAGTATTATCCACAGCTTGCAAAGGAGCTTTTTGAGCTGGTTGTTGAGCTTAAAAATGAGACCGGATGCGATATTAGATTTGTAAATCTTTCAGGTGGAGTTGGCGTGGCTTATAAGCCGGATCAGACACCAAACGATATATCAGTTATCGGCGCCGGTGTACATAAGGTGTACGATGAGGTTTTGGTACCGGCAGGAATGGGCGATGTGGCTATTTACACAGAGATGGGACGTTTTATGATGGCTCCGTATGGCTGTCTTGTGACAAAGGCTATCCATGAGAAGCATATCTACAAGGAGTATATAGGAGTAGATGCGTGTGCGGCAAACCTTATGAGACCGGCTATTTACGGCTCATATCATCATATCACAGTGCTCGGCAAGGAGGATGCACCTTGTGACCATACATATGATGTGGTAGGCTCACTCTGTGAGAACTGTGACAAGTTTGCAATTGACAGACAGCTTCCGAAGATTGATATGGGAGACTATCTGGTAATCCATGATACAGGAGCACACGGCTTCTCAATGGGCTACAATTACAACGGACGACTTCGCTCAGCAGAGATACTGCTCGAAAGCAATGGAGAGGCAAAACTCATCAGAAGAGCAGAAACTCCGGCAGACTACTTTGCAACCTTTGACTGCTTTGATGATATTAAAATAACAGAGTAATCTGCTAGCGCACCTTGCAGAGCACGTGTCCGAATTTTATCCATTTGCTCATATCATCAACATTATTGCTGTCGACATAAAAGGTCTCACCGTAATTGTTGATTGGTGTGAGCTCACATGGGTTTGTCTGGTGGAGTTTTCTGATGTATGCACGCTTGTTCTGTGCGTTGATAAAGATACCGGTATCGCCGTCGCGGATTGGGTTTCGACTGATTAGAAGAATATCGCCTTTATTATATACAGGATGTAGATGATTGCTTGTGATGCGGATTCCGATGTGAAGGGCATCACCGAAGGCTTTTCTGTAATTTGAAACATCAAACTTTTCGACATTGTAGGAGTCAAAAATCATGCCGTCGGTCATATTGCCTGTCGGGATGAGGACGGAAATCAGATCCTCCTTATGACTGCTTTCATCCTTGTAGGCAGACAGCGCAAGCTCAGTGTCTATAATCGAGTCTATAAGTATGCGCTGGCTTTTGGAAAGCTTTTTGATGCGCTTTATAAGGTTTATTACATCATCATTGAAGCCTGTTAGTTCGCAGGAAAACCGTCCTGTCAGCTTGTATATCAGGTAAGCGGTGTAGATGTCTATACGAGAGGATTCTCCGTTTGCTATTCGCTTGTAAGTAGAGAGTGACATATCAAGTGCTTTTGCAAACTGTGCCTGGGACATACCAAGCTTTATGCGTTCACGCTCAATATTTGTCGATATATTGTTTGCTATTTCAAGTCGGTTCATTTATGAGCTAATCTCCCTTCTTTTTTAAAAAATAAACTCCAAATTTGGTCAAGTATTGACATGCACAATAAACTATAATGGTTATTGTTGAAACATAAATAAATATATAAGAAACGTCAATTACTGTCAAATAAGAATGTTTGTTATATAAAAAGGGAGGTGTCCTGAAACTTAATTAGTGTAAGCTGAATGCAGCTTACACTTTTTTTATTTAAACAAATGCAGCTTCATTTATAATAAATATCAAAAAATTTTTTTGAAATAAATGTGTCTGAGGCATTGATTAGAGCACCGCTAATTGGTACAATATTTTATTATATACAAAAGAGCAGGTGAACATATGTCGCTAAGTTTCAGAAAGTGGCGGGAAATGGCGCTGACTGAGTACCCGGTAGTGGGTGATAAGTACTACAAGAAGGTGTACGAAAACATAGCCACAGATCCGCAGACAGGGGAGAGTATACTTGTACAGCTTACATTGCAGGGAGTTTTGGATAAGTGCGAGGGTACTAATTTTGAGGAACCAATCAGAAAGTGCATTATGAAGTGTGTATACACGGGCTGTAAGCTTGAAAAGGAAATATATAAGGTGATGAATCAGTATTACGAGGTCTAGATATAAATGAATGATATAGCAATTGATAAAGAACACTTACATTATTTGGAACAGCTGTCGGAGATGTATCCGACAATAGGCAAGGCATCATCTGAGATTATAAATCTGCAGGCTATTTTAAACCTGCCAAAGGGCACAGAGCACTTTGTATCTGATGTGCATGGTGAGTATGAAGCCTTTTCCCATGTACTGAAAAATGGTTCCGGGGCTGTAAGAAAGAAGATAGATGATGTATTTGGTCTGGCGATGAACAAGGCTGACAAGGCTGCGCTGGCCACACTCATCTACTATCCAAGGGAAAAGATGGAGCTTATTAAGCAGGACGAGCCGGATATGGACTCGTGGTATAAGACGACTCTTTATAAGCTGATAGAGGTGTGCAAGACCGTTTCATCAAAATATACGCGCTCCAAGGTGAGAAAAGCTTTGCCGGAGGAGTATGCATATGTTATAGAGGAGCTCATCACAGAAAAGCCGGAGGTGTTAAACAAGGAGGCTTACTACGAGTCAATCATCAATACAACAGTGGAGCTGGGCACTGCGGAGGAGTTTATAGTGGTGCTTTCCGAGCTTATTCAGAGACTTGCTGTTGACCATCTGCATGTGCTTGGCGATATATACGACAGGGGAGCGGGGCCACATCTGATAATGGACAGACTGTGCAGATATCACTCGCTGGATATACAGTGGGGCAATCACGATATTATCTGGATGGGGGCAGCCGCAGGAAATCCTGCATGTATTGCAACTGTTGTCAGAAACAGTATCAGATATGGTAATCTGGACGTTGTCGAGGAGGGCTATGGCATAAATATGCTTCCACTTGCTACGTTTGCACTGAAGGCTTACAAGGATGACCCATGCACCAGATTTGTGTTTAAGGTGGCTCCAAGTGGTGCAGATAATATGGAGAGTGATCTGATAAAGAAGATGCACAAGGCCATTGCCATCATACGTTTCAAGCTGGAGGGACAGCTCATTAAGAAGTGGCCTGAGTATGGCATGAATGAACGATTGCTTTTGGAACATATTGATTATGAACAGGGCACTATAGAGCTTGAGGGCAGAACTTATAAGCTTCTTGATACAAGCTTTCCGACAATTGATCCGGCTGATCCTTACAGGCTGACAGAGGGGGAAGAGGAAGTCATACAGAGGCTCAGGAGCTCGTTTATTCATTGCGAGAAGCTTAAAAACCACGTTGGGCTGCTGCTTAAAAGAGGCAGCATGTACAAGGTATATAATGGCAATCTGCTTTTCCACGGATGCATCCCGATGGAGGAGGACGGAAGCTTCGCAAAGGTAAATATCTACGGTAAAGAGTATAGCGGCAAAGCTTTGTTTGATATACTGGAGACTTACGTCAGAAAGGCTTTTTTCTCGGATGACAGGCTGGAAAGACAAAAGGGCAGCGATATCATGTGGTACATATGGACAGCACCATATTCTCCGCTTTATGGCAGAAATAAGATGGCTACGTTTGAGAGATATTTTATAGATGACGATGACATGAAAATAGAAAAGAAAAACTTTTATTATGATTATATAAACAAACCTGAGTGTGCGCAGCGTATACTCGAGGAGTTTGGTTTGCATGATAAAAGAGACCATATCATAAACGGACATGTTCCAGTGCACAGATTAAGAGGTGAAAGCCCTGTGAAGTGCGACGGCAGAGTGATAGTCATAGATGGTGGTTTTTCAAAGGCGTACCGCAGGCGGACAGGCATCGCGGGATATACCTTGATTTACAATTCATATGGGCTGACATTGACAGCACATGAGCCGTTTGAATCACCAGAGACGGCAGTAAGGGATGAGAGGGATATCGTATCAAGGCGTGAGGCTGTAGAGGTACTGGATAAGAGAATACTTGTCGGAGATACAGATGCCGGAATAAAGATGAAGGAAAAGATAGCTGATCTAAAGCATCTCATTGCGGCATATCGTTCGGGTGAGATTGCAGAGCGCGATGATTAGAAAGAGTGAATATGATGTATGTAGTTGATGGGTTTGAGTTTCAGACAAAGGAAGAGGCAAGGCAGGCTAAAAAGGAAAGTGACGGAATACGATATATAAAGGAGCAGACTGATATGTCAGACCCGGATACGGTATACAAGCTGTATTTAAGGCTTAACAAGCCGGGATATTTTTATACCCAGGTCGGTGTAGCGTTTCTCATTGAACTGCAGGAATATCTGCATACGATTCCCTATATCAAGAATGAGGATATCCGTCCGATTTATATTCCTGAGGATAAAAAAGCGGTTGTAGAGGTAAAAAAACAGACGGAAGGCTATAAGAAAAAGTTCCATGTGGCATTGTTTTTTACTATTGTATTATCGGCTGCCATAGCTGTTATGTTTGGCATCACATATGTGAGTGGACACAGTCCGTATGTGGTGGACTACGAGAATGAGCTGATAGACAAGTATGAAAACTGGCAGAAGGAGCTTGAAAAAAGGGAAAAGGCAGTAGAAGAGAGGGAAAAAGCACTGGATGAAAGGCAGGATGCAACAGAGTGGACAAAATAAAGATACTGGTGGTAGATGACGAGAGCAGGATGAGAAAGCTCGTGCATGATTTCCTTGCAAGGGAAGGGTACGAGGTACTTGAGGCTGGAGACGGCGAGGAGGCACTTGATATATTTTATCAGCAGAAGGACATAGCACTGCTGGTGCTCGATATAATGATGCCAAGGATAAATGGCTTTGAGGTATGCCGGGAAATCAGACAGACTTCAAAGGTGCCGATTATTATGCTTACAGCTAAGGGCGATGAGCGTGATGAATTAAACGGCTTTGACATTGGTGCTGATGAGTACATTTCAAAGCCATTTTCTCCAAAGATACTGGTGGCCAGGGTAAATGCTCTCCTTCGCAGGGCGAATAAACTGGGCAAGGAGGCAGTAATAAGCGAGGCCGGTGGTATTGTCATGGACAAGACGGCACACACTGTAGCTATTGATGGCAGGAATATTGAACTTTCGGTAAAGGAATTTGAGCTTTTGGATTACTTTATGAGCAATCAGGGGATTGCGCTTACCAGGGAGCGCATACTTGACAGTGTGTGGAGCTATGATTATTTTGGCGATGCGAGGACTATTGATACACATGTGAAGAAATTAAGAAGCAAGATGGGTGCTAAAGGCGACTATATAAAGACTGTCTGGGGTGTGGGATATAAGTTCGAGATACAGTAAGTGTTAAGCTTAGGACTAATGGATTCGGGATAAGAGGTGTCACCATGAAAAAGAAAAAAACGCTATCCACGCAGCTTACGCTTGTGATTTCATTCATTGTACTTCTGATAGTAGGCGTGTTCTGGATGGCTAATAACACACTGCTGGAAAAGTATTATGTATTTAACAAGGAAAAAGAGATGCTTGCTGTATACAAAATGGTGGACTCGGCTGCAAAAAATGACAAACTTTCAGATGATACGTTTGCTGTAGCATTTGAAAAGAAATGCGTTGGCGCCAATATAGATGCGGTTGTGTTCAACAAATACGGTAAGGTCATCATTGAGGGAACCACTGACAATCAGGAAATATTCCAGCTGCTTTTGGAGGCGAGCATGTCGTCGTATTCGGCAGATTACAACAACCTGAATATGACAAGGCAGAAGGATAAAAGGCTGGGAACAGAATATATTATCATAAATAACAGACTGATTGACGGTAACTTTGTATACATGAAGACACCGCTTGAGAGCATTAAGGAGAGCGTGTCCATATCGAACCGCTTTTTTGCAATAGGTGGAGTGGCTGCTATTGTTGTGGGAGTGTTTATGGCTTATATTGTTGCCCGCAACATGACCAGGCCGATAAGAAATATGACTGAGCTGTCGACAAGGATGGCGAAGCTTGATTTTGATGCGAAGTACATTGATACGGAAAACAGTGCAAAGGAGCTTTATGTGCTTGGTGAGCATATGAATGAGCTGTCGCAGACACTTGAGCAGACCATCACAAGACTAAAGGTGGCAAACAATGAATTACAGCGTGATATAAAGAAAAAAGAAGAGATTGATGAGATGAGAAAGGAGTTTTTGTCAAATGTGTCACATGAGTTAAAAACTCCGCTTGCTTTGATCTCAGGCTATGCTGAGGGGCTCAAGGAGGTCGTAAATGACGATGATGAGAGCCGTAACTTCTACTGTGATGTCATCATTGACGAGACTGACAAGATGAACCGCATGGTTATGAAGCTTTTATCTCTCAATCATCTGGAGGATGGCAGTGATGTGCTTGAGATGACGAGGTTTGATTTGACACCGCTTGTCAGAGGGGTTATAGACTCATCTAAGCTTCTGGCACAGAAAAATGAGACTGCAATTGAGTTTGACCGCACCGATTCCGTATATGTGAGCGGTGATATATACAAGATTGAAGAGGTTGTGACAAACTATATCAGCAATGCGATAAATCACTGCACAAGAGGTGGTACTATCACTGTATCATACAGCATGTACAGCGACCGTGTGAGGGTCAGCGTGTTTAACACGGGAGAGCCGATACCTGATAAGGATATAGAAAATATATGGAATAAGTTCTATAAGGTGGACAAGGCCAGAACAAGGGAATATGGCGGAAGCGGCATAGGACTGTCTATAGTAAAGGCTATTATGGAACTGCATCACAGAGGGTATGGTGTCATAAATCACAAGGATGGTGTAGAATTCTGGTTTGAACTTGAGTTATTTATTGCAAACAATGAATAAATGTGTTACTATATGTATTATTAGGATAAAAGTCATAGAACAAGAACGGGTTTATTGCAATGATGGGAAGAAATATAAAAATGGCAGCTGTGGCATTTACAGCAATTATAACGTTGACAGGCTGCGGAACAAAATTATATGATATGACTGATGCGGAACAAGGCCTTATCGCTAATTATTCAGCATATGTTGTTGCAAAACACAATATATACCAGCAGGATGGCATGACTGACGCTACGGAGAACCGTGGGGATATGGAGGATGCTGAGGACACTGAGAAAGCGGATGAGGCGTCACCTGATAATTCACCTTCGCAGGATAATAAGACATCTGAAGCCGGAAATGATAAGAGCAGCAATTCGCAGAAAGAGCCTTCTGCCACGCAGGAAAAGAAGGTGTCACTTGCCGAGGCAACAGGCTACGGCAGCCTTGAAATTACATATGATGGAGTAAACGAGTCAGATGTGTACAATGAGGGCTCATACTATTCTATGACGGCAGGAAGCGGTAATACTTTTGCGGTTATGAAATTCACTCTTAAAAATCCGACAGACGAGGATATAAATGTTGATATGTTTGGCAATGCCAGGACATATAAGGCTACTTTCCCCGATGGAAAGGAATACACGGCTGAGGGCACATTCCTTACATATTCCCTTAATACTTTTCAGGGAACCGTAAAGGCGCACGATGCGGTTGATGTGGTGCTGCTTTTCAAGATACCTCAGGGTACAGCATGTGACAGTATCAAGATGTCGGTTATAAAAGATAACGAAAAAAGTTTGATTGAATTATAAAACATATGATATACTTAGATTACTAAGAGGTGGAGGTTGTATTATGGATACGAACATATTATTGGAGTCAGGAACAAACGAGCTTGAAGTGCTTGAATTCACGTTGGGAGACAATCATTACGGAATCAATGTTGCAAAGATCAGAGAGATTTTGCAATATATGCCGGTCACTCCTGTTCCGAATACTCATCCGAGTGTTGAGGGGATATTTATGCCACGTGACACAATGATTACGGTTATCAATTTAAAGAATTGTCTTAATCTGCCACAGACGGATGAAAAGGGCTTATTTATCATTACGAATTTTAACAAACTCAATGTGGCATTTCATGTAGATCAGGTTATCGGTATACACCGTGTATCGTGGGAGAATATCATAAAGCCTGACGAGACACTGACGGGCGAGCATGGCAGCACTGCTACAGGTGTTATCAAAATGGATGACAGGCTTATAGTTATCCTTGATTTTGAGGCTATAGTTGCTTCTATTAGTCCGCAGACAGGACTTAGGGTTAATGATATCGATGAGATGGAGGCAAGAGATAGGAGTGATGCTACAATTCTTATCGCAGAGGATTCGGCTTTATTGTCAAAGCTCATCACTGAGTGCCTTAAGAAGTCGGGATATACCAATCTCATAGTGGAAGAGAATGGTCAGGAGGCCTGGGATGTGATAAAGGATATGCAGGCAAAGGGCGATATTACAAAGCATCTTGACTGCATTATAACTGATATTGAGATGCCGCTCATGGATGGACACAGACTCACAAAGCTTGTAAAATCAGATGCAGAGCTTAGAGATATACCGGTTATCATATTCTCTTCACTGGTAAATGAAGAGATGAGGAAAAAGGGTGAACAGCTTGGAGCAGACGCACAGCTTACAAAGCCTGAAATCGGAAAGCTTGTAGAGGCGATTGACAAGCTGCTTGATAAAGCATAATATATTTAGATACAAGGGGGTGTGGCTTGTTTAGCTGCACCCTTTAATGGATTATAGATGGAGAATACTAATGAGCGATAAATCGACAGAAAACTATCTGGACAATTTGCTGGATTCAATGAACAAACTGCAGGACACAGATACGAATATGTCTGAGGCTGATCAGAATGAGTTTCTTAAAAAGTTTGAGGACGAGCTTGAAAACGAGACATATGATGAGTATCTGTCGAGCTTTGAAAAGGAGCTTGAGAGGGAAAATGAGCAGGCCAAGGGTCAGGCTCTTAATGTACAGACTCCGGCTCCTGATGACAAGGATGCTTCGCTTGACGATATGCTCACTGAGTTTGACCGCAGGATGAAGGAACAGGAGACTCAGGGAGATAAACAGGAAAACAAAGCAGACGATAATCTAAGCGATGCGGTATTTAATTTTACACCGGCAGATTCTGGGATAGAGATGATGGATGCAAACATGCCGGAAATGGCTGAGAATCCCAAACAGGAGGAGACTCCGGAGAGTATAATAACAAATGAACCTCAGATGGTTGAAGAAATAGGAGAGCCGGACCTGGCAGGAAATGCATCAAAGGATGTACTTGACATACTCGATAGTGATGGCCTGGATAATATCGGTGATTTGCTTGAAGGAAAAACCGGTGAGACAGGGAATGATATAGATGATTATGCAAGTCATCAGATGAAGGCGCATGAGACGACTGATGGAGAGCTTGATGCGCAAGGTACGGAAAAAAAGAGCCTTTTTAAAAAAATAATATCATTTTTTACAAAAGAGCCACAGTCAGATGAAGTTACAGATACACAGGGCATGGCGGATGGCACAGAAACTGACGCACAGATGCTCTCGGATGAAAATAAACAGATACTTGAAGCACTGGATGCTAACGGAGAGCCAAACAAAGCATCGGATAAGCCAAAGAAGGGCAAAAAGCCTAAAAAAGAAAAGAAGCCAAAAAAACCTAAAAAAGAAAAAAAGCCAAAGGCTCCAAAGGAAAAGAAGGAGCGCATTGGATGGGAGAAGGGACCTAAGCTTCCTAAGGGACCTGTTATAGTAATCTGGGTATTTGTTATGTCGATAGTTGTGTTTGTTCTCATATGCACCTTTTTGCTCGGAAACAACTCCAAAGTGACTGATGCTCAGAATACGTACAATCAGGCAATAGCTGATCTGGGACAGAATAAAGCTGATTCAATAGAGCTGTATACAAAGGCATACAGCAGGCTGAGTGGCTTGAAGCTTTCGAGTGACGATAAGCAGTTGTACAATAAGCTGTCGGTGCTTGCATCAGTATCAGGCAAGTATGATGCCTATAAGAGCTTTAGCGATTCAGGCTATGTAACCATGGCAGCGGATTCCTTAGTATGTGCGGCAGGACGATGTGCTGTAAATGCAGACAATGCAAAGGAATACGGATGTGAGCTGCAGCTTGAGCAGCTTAAAAACATTATTTCTGATACCCTGAGCAGTCAGTATGGCTTATCATATGATGATGCCATTGCTTTGTATAATATAGATGATAGAGATGATTATACACTGGCACTGACACAGAAACTAAATGAATTAGGCATTAAAGAGGAGACTAAATGATATGATAGCAATCATTGACTATGGAGCAGGCAACCTGCGAAGCGTACAAAAGGCTCTTACAGCTATAGGCGAGGAGAGTATTGTGACCAGAGACAGGCATGAGATTTTAAATGCCGATAAGGTAATACTTCCCGGAGTAGGAGCTTTTGGAGATGCAATGGATTCGCTTAAAAAATACGAGCTGGACAAGGTGATTCACGAGGTTTGTGACATGGACAAGCCATTTCTTGGCATATGCCTGGGTCTTCAGCTATTATTTGAGGGAAGCGATGAGAGCCAGGGCGTTGAGGGACTTCATGTGCTTGACGGACAGATACTTCGCATACCTGATAAGGAAGGGCTTAAAATACCTCACATAGGCTGGAATTCACTGGATTTACAGAACAACGGCAGGCTGTTTAAAGGTCTTTCACAGCATCCATATGTATATTTTGTGCATTCGTACTATCTGAAAGCCTCTGATGAAGCAATTGTCACAGCAACGACAGAGTACAGCACACACATTCATGCGTCTGTAGAGAAAAACAATGTGTTCGCCTGCCAGTTCCATCCGGAAAAGAGCAGCACAGTCGGACTTTCTATACTTAAAAATTTTGCAGGGATAGGGGAGGCATAATATGTTTACGAAGAGAATAATCCCATGTCTGGATGTGAATAACGGACGTGTTGTGAAGGGCATAAACTTTGTTAATTTAAGAGATGCAGGCGACCCTGTTGAAATTGCGGCTGCTTATGATAAGGCAGGTGCAGATGAGGTGGTTTTTCTGGATATTACAGCGTCAAGTGACAACAGAAATACTGTTGTGGATATGGTCAGAAAGGTTGCTGAAAATGTGTTTATACCGTTCACTGTGGGTGGTGGCATCAGAACAGTCGATGATTTTAAGGCACTGCTTAGAGAGGGTGCGGACAAGATTTCAATAAATTCAAGTGCTATAAATACCCCTCGGCTCATAAGTGATGCGGCTGACAAGTTTGGCAGTCAGTGTGTGGTTGTAGCAATCGATGCAAGACGTCGTGCTGACGGAAGCGGCTGGAATGTATACAAGAACGGAGGACGCATAGATACAGGTCTTGATGCCATTGAGTGGGCTGTTAAGGCAAATGAGCTTGGAGCGGGAGAAATCCTTCTTACAAGCATGGATTGTGACGGTACAAAGGATGGCTATGATATCGAGCTTACAAGGCTTATTGCCGATAATGTTTCTGTTCCGGTTATCGCATCGGGCGGTGCAGGCACAAAGGAGCATTTTTGCGAGGCTCTGACAGAGGGAAAGGCGGACGCAGCGCTTGCAGCTTCACTTTTCCACTACAAGGAGCTTGAAATTATGGATTTAAAGAATTATCTGGCAGATAAAGGTGTGTCGGTCAGAAGATAGGCGGTAGATTGAGATTATGAGTATGCTTGACGGCGAGTGGGCAAAGGCTGTGGGAGCCGAGTTTAAAAAACCGTATTACAGGGATTTGTACAATTTTGTGAGAGATGAATATGCCACACATGTGGTATATCCTCCGGCAGATGACATATTTAATGCTATGCATTTTACACCACTTGACAAGGTGAAAGTGCTCATCCTCGGACAGGATCCGTACCACAATGTTAATCAGGCACATGGATTGTCGTTTTCTGTGCTTCCGTCTCAGAAGGATATTCCACCATCACTGCAGAATATCTACAAGGAACTGCACGACGATTTAGGGTGTGATATCCCCAATAACGGATACCTGAAGAAATGGGCTGATCAGGGAGTTTTGCTATTGAATACTGTGCTTACTGTCAGGGCTCATCAGGCAAACTCGCATCAGGGGCACGGCTGGGAGAAGTTCACGGATGCAATCATAGAGGCTGTAAATGAGCAGGACAGACCTATAGTATATATGCTCTGGGGACGTCCGGCGCAGTCGAAGATTCCTATGCTTACAAATCCAAAGCATCTGATATTGACAGCACCGCATCCAAGCCCACTGTCGGCTTACAGAGGCTTTTTTGGATGCAAGCATTTTAGTAAAGCCAATGAGTTTCTTAAGGCGCATGGAGTGGAGCCTGTTGACTGGCAGATAGAGGATATATAAAGGACGACAATACCGGCAGATATTATCTTGACATAAATTGGAAAAGCGTCTATATTAAAAATATATAGAAGGTAACGGATTACATGATTATCAAAGGAGTGATACTATGAGAGGAATAGGAATGTGGGATTCGTCATCCATATCCACACTGTTTTCCGGCTTTAGCAGCAGTAGAAGCAGCAATGCAGCATCGTCTTTTATTGCCAATATGGATATGACTACATATAGCGGCATTAGAAGTGGCAGCTATTTTAAGCTTCTCAAGTCATATTATGGAAATAACCTTAATTCAAAGGCCCAGTCTCTTGTCTCATCATCTGTTTCTACATCTAAGGATTCAGCGAAGACACTTGCGTCCATCAAGTCTGAGGCAGAGGACATGGTAAAGTCGGCGCAGGCTCTTTACAAAAACAGCCGCAAGGACGATACAGAGGCTACGTACAAGAAGGTTTCAGCTTTTGTGTCTGATTACAACAGCCTCATTAATGCTGCGGATGATTCTAAGACAAAGCAGATTTCGAGAAATCTTGAGTCTATGAAGTCACTTACAGATATCAATTCAAAGTCGCTTGCGAAGCTGGGAATCACAGTGGATTCCAAGTCCGGCAAGCTGTCTGTTGACGAGGATACCTTTAAAAAGGCTGATTCGACCAAGGTTGATGCACTTTTTAAGGGAAATGGCTCTTATGCTTACGCAGTGGCAAGCAAGGCTTCAATGCTTGAGTATGCTGCAAAGAATGAGGCAGAAAAGACTAACACGTATGGCGCCAATGGAAGGTATACACAGGCCTATAACAGTGGATATAATTATAATATGTTTTTATAGTCAAGGACAGGCAGGGAATCATCCACCTCACTTTACGGCTTAATAAAAGAAGCATCCCGGTTTTGGGATGCTTCTTTTTAATTAATTAGCGTTTAGTTGTCGTTTTCATCGTCCTCGCTCATTGAGTAGACCTGACGCTTACGTGCCATCTCATCGCTCTCAAGATATTCATCGTAGGTTGTGATCTTGTCGATCATTGAACCGTTTGGCAGGAATTCTATGATTCGGTTGGCGGTTGTCTGGACTACCTGGTGGTCACGGCAGGCAAAGAGGATTACTCCCGGGAATTTTATCATTCCGTTGTTTAATGCTGTTATTGACTCCATGTCGAGGTGGTCTGTAGGCTCATCGAACATGAGCACATTGCTTCCCATGATCATCATGCGGGATAGCAGTACACGAACCTTTTCTCCTCCGGAGAGTACACGCATTTTCTTTACTCCATCTTCACCGGCAAAGAGCATACGGCCAAGGAAACCTCGCACATATGTGGCGTCCTTGATTTCTGAGTACTGTGTGAGCCAGTCAACGATGAGCTCATCAGTATCAAAGATTGTGGTATTGTCCTTTGGGAAGTATGACTGGCTGGTTGTGACACCCCATTTATATGAGCCCTCGTCAGGCTCAAGCTCTCCGGCAAGGATTTTAAACATAGTTGTTTTTGCAAGCTCGTTTCCACCGACAAATGCAATTTTGTCATCGTGGTTGACAGTGAATGAGATATTGTCAAGGACCTTTACGCCGTCGATGGTTTTTGAAATACCCTCGACAAAGAGTACATCGTTTCCAATTTCACGCTCAGGACGGAAATCAATGTATGGGTATTTACGGCTTGATGGACGTATTTCATCAAGCTGGATCTTTTCGAGGGCACGCTTTCTTGATGTAGCCTGCTTTGATTTAGAGGCATTGGCAGAGAAACGCTGGATAAATTCCTGCAGCTCCTTGATTTTTTCCTCTTTCTTTTTGTTTGCTTCCTTCATCTGACGGACAATAAGCTGGCTTGATTCATACCAGAAATCATAGTTTCCTGCGTAGAGCTGGATCTTACCGTAATCCATGTCGGCGATGTTCGTGCAGACCTTGTTGAGGAAGTATCTGTCATGGGATACAACGATGACCGTGTTCTCGAAATTGATGAGGAATTCCTCAAGCCATGAGATGGCATCGAGGTCTAAGTGGTTGGTAGGCTCATCGAGAAGCAGTATGTCAGGATTTCCAAACAGTGCCTGAGCGAGAAGCACCTTGACCTTTACTGCACCCGGCAGATCTGCCATCAGGGTGTAGTGATCCTCAGTAGGTACACCGAGACCGTTTAAGAGAGTAGCTGCATCCGACTCAGCATTCCAGCCGTCCATATCGGCAAACTCAGCCTCAAGCTCGCTGGCACGGATTCCGTCCTCGTCTGAGAAATCCTCCTTCATATAGATGGCTTCCTTCTCCTTCATGATATCATAGAGACGCTTATTACCCATGATAACCGTATCAAGTACTGTAAACTCATCGTACTTGAAGTGATCCTGCTGTAAGAATGACAGTCTCTGTCCCGGTGTGATTGCGATATCACCGCTTGTAGGCTCAAGCTGTCCTGAGAGAATCTTTAAAAATGTAGACTTGCCGGCACCATTTGCACCAATAAGTCCGTAGCAGTTTCCTTCTGTGAATTTTATGTTGACATCCTCAAATAAAGCTTTTTTACCAATTCTTAATGTAATATTGTTTGCACTAATCATTTTGTCTTTATTCAATCCTTTCTTATTTAATAACCTGTTCGTTTCTGTAACACATCGTTTCTATTTTAACGTAAAACCAGTATTTTGCAAGTGTTTTACAGGCGATTTATAGCCATTGTGCCCTTTTGTACATAAATTTTACCTTGTTAATAAATATTTTAGGGTTTTTGTACAATGTATTGCTAAAAAAACTTGATTTTTTGCAGCGCACAAACTAAACTATTATGTAGAGACATTCTGATTCATGTCTATAATTGAACATTTATTTTACAGGAGGAAATATCATGTCTAGAGCAAAACAGTCGATGGATGGAAATACCGCTGCCGCTCATGTAGCATATGCCTACACAGAGGTTGCCGGAATCTATCCTATCACACCTTCTAGCCCAATGGCTGATACAGTTGATCAGTGGTCAGCAGCAGGACAGAAGAACATTTTCGGAAGCACTGTAAAGGTAGTTGAGATGGAGTCTGAGGCAGGTGCCGCTGGTACAGTTCACGGATCTCTTGCAGCTGGTGCACTTACTACAACATTTACAGCTTCACAGGGACTTTTACTTATGATCCCTAATATGTACAAAATCGCAGGTGAGAATCTTCCTTGCGTATTTGACGTATCAGCTCGTACAGTATCTTCACATGCACTGAATATCTTCGGTGATCACAGTGATGTATATGCTTGTCGTCAGACTGGTTTCGCAATGCTTTGTGAGACAAATCCACAGGAGGTTATGGATCTTTCACCGGTTGCACACTGTGCAGCACTTGAGGGACAGGTTCCATTCATTAACTTCTTCGATGGATTCCGTACTTCTCATGAGATCCAGAAGATCGAGAAGTGGGATTATGAAGATCTCAAAGAGATGTGTCCAATGGATGCAGTTGCCAAATTCAGAGCACACGCTCTTAACCCAGAGCATCCAGCAGCTCGTGGTTCACACGAGAACGGAGATATCTTCTTCCAGCATAGAGAGGCATGTAACAAGTTCTATGATGAGCTTCCTGCAGTTGTTGAGAAGTACATGGACAAGGTTAATGCTAAGCTTGGTACAGATTACAAATTATTCAACTACTACGGAGCACCTGACGCTGATCGTGTAATCATTGCTATGGGTTCTATCAATGATGTAGCTGAGGAAGTAATCGATTACTTAACAGCAAAGGGAGAGAAAGTCGGACTTATTAAGGTACGTCTTTACCGTCCATGGTCTTCAGAGGCTCTTCTTAATGCTATTCCAAAGACAGCAAAGAAGATCGCTGTATTAGACCGTACAAAAGAGCCAGGATCACTTGGTGAGCCATTATACTTAGACGTTGCTACAACACTTCGTGAAGCAGGAATGAACGATGTTGTATTAGTAGGCGGACGTTACGGATTAGGATCTAAGGATACACCACCTTCTTCAGTATTTGCTGTATATACAGAGCTTGAGAAGGATGCTCCTAAGCACAGATTTACACTTGGAATCGTGGATGATGTTACAAATCTTTCACTTCCAGAGGTTAAGCCAGCTCCTATCACATCTGCACCTGGTACAAAAGAGTGCAAGTTCTGGGGCCTCGGCGGAGATGGTACTGTAGGTGCTAACAAGAACTCTACAAAGATCATCGGTGACCACACAGACAAATACATCCAGGCATACTTCCAGTATGACTCAAAGAAGACTGGTGGTGTTACAATTTCTCACTTGAGATTTGGTGACAACCCAATCAGAAGCCCATACTACATCAACCAGGCAGACTTCGTAGCATGCCACAACCCTGCATATGTTATCCAGGGCATGAAGATGGTTCAGGATGTTAAGCCGGGCGGAGTATTCATGATCAACTGCCAGTGGTCAGATGAAGAACTTGCTCATCACCTCAACGCTGACGCTAAGAAATATATCGCTGACAACAACATTCAGCTTTACACAATCAACGCTATCGACAAGGCTATCGAGATCGGAATGGGTAAGAGAACTAACACAATTCTCCAGTCTGCATTCTTCAAGCTTGCTGACGTAATGCCTATCGATAAGGCTGTAGAGTACATGAAGGCTGCTGCTAAGAAGTCATACTCAAAGAAGGGTGACGCAGTAGTAGAGATGAACTACAAGGCTATCGATGCCGGTGTTGACGCTGTACATAAGGTAGAGGTACCAGAGTCTTGGAAGAATCCTGAGGCAGATGCTCCTAAGGCAGAGCGCACAGGACGTCCAGAGGTTGTTAAGCTTGTTAACGAGCTCCTTGATCCAATCGCTAAGATGGATGGAGACAGCCTTCCGGTTTCAGCATTCGCTGACAAGGCAGACGGACAGTATGTAACAGGTGCTTCTGCATACGAGAAGAGAGGAACAGCCGTTACAGTTCCACAGTGGGATCCAGAGAAGTGTATCCAGTGTAACAACTGTGCATTTGTATGTTCTCACGCTACAATTCGTCCATTCTTACTTACAGATGACGAAGTAAAGGCAGCTCCTGACAACATGAAGGTTGCTGATATGAAGCCAAAGGCAGGCGCTTACAAGTATACAATGAGCGTATCTCCACTTGACTGTATGGGATGTGGTGAGTGTATCACAGTTTGTCCTACAGCAGCTATCTCAATGCAGCCACAGGAGTCTCAGGCAGCAGAGCAGCCAGTATTTGATTACTTAGTAGCTAACGTTTCTAAGAAGACAGATGCCGGAATGGTTGATACAACACCTAAGGGATCACAGTTCAACCAGCCACTCCTTGAGTTCTCAGGCTCATGTGCAGGATGTGCTGAGACATCTTACGCTAGACTTATTACACAGCTCTTCGGTGAGCAGATGTACATCTCTAACGCAACAGGATGTTCTTCTATCTGGGGTAACCCGGCAGCTACATCACCATACACAGTAAATATCAACTCTAAGAAGGGACCAGCTTGGTCTAACTCACTCTTCGAGGATAATGCTGAGCATGGTTTAGGTATGGAAGTTGGACAGAGATATCTCCGTGACCAGGCTATCGAGCTTGTTAAAGAGATCGCTGCATCAGACAAGGCTACAGCTGAGTTCAAGGCAGCAGCAGATAAGTTCCTTGAGACAAAGGATGACACAAAGGCAAATGTTGAGCCAACAACAGCTCTTATTGCAGAGTTAGAGAAGGCAGCAGCAGCCGGATGTGAGAAATCTAAAGAAGTACTTGCTAAGAAGGATTACCTCGGAAAGAAATCTGTATGGATCTTCGGTGGTGACGGATGGGCATATGATATCGGTTTCGGTGGATTAGACCATGTACTTGCTTCTGGTGAGAACGTAAACGTAATGGTATTCGATACAGAGATGTACTCTAACACAGGTGGACAGGCTTCTAAGGCTTCTAACATCGGTGAGGTATGTCAGTTCGCAGCAGCTGGTAAAGAGACAAGCAAGAAGTCACTTTCAGAGATCGCTATGAGCTACGGATATGTATACGTTGCACAGATCGCTCTTGGAGCAAACCCAGCACAGGCTGTTAAGGCTATCACAGAGGCTGAGGCTTATCCGGGACCATCACTCATCATCGGATACGCACCTTGCGAGCTTCACGGTATCGCTAAGGGTGGTATGAACCACTGCCAGGATGAGATGAAGAAAGCTGTTAAGGCTGGATACTGGAACCTCTTCTCATTCAACCCTGCACTCAAGGCTGAAGGAAAGAATCCATTCACTCTTACATCAAAGGCCGGCGACGGATCTTACCAGGAGTTCCTTAACAACGAGGCACGTTATACTCGTCTTATCAAGCCATTCCCAGAGAGAGCAGAGAAACTCTTTGCTAAGTCTGAGGAGACAGCTAAGGCACGTTATACACACCTTGAGAAACTCGTTAAATTATACGGAGAGGACTAATTCATTAGTCACGGTATATATTTTATCCCACAGGGCATTTGCCCTGTGGGATTTTTGCTTTTTCTCCTGTTATTACACTATATTTCGTGGTTTTTTTGTTTACAAATACAATATGTAATGGTACAATATATATGTTAATGGTATTTAATTGAACCATCGGAGGAATACGAATGTCAGGCATATTTGATAGACGTGCAAAAAGAGTTATATCTACAGAACAAGCGGAGCGGGCAGTACCTTCAAGAACAGTAATGGCATCCCGTGTAGCAAGAGACGATGTTAACCATAGTGAAAGAGTGCAGAAAAAAGAGGATAATATACAAATGGATAAAGATGATTTTTTGTTAACACAAATTGATGAGTTTCGTGAAAAGGCAAAACGTCTTCAGGAGATGCTCAATACGAAAGAATCAAAAGCAGAGGAGCTTTCAACCATAGTTGAGGAGAGGGAAGCTAAGGCAGAGGAGCTGCAGCAGATACTTGACGAGAGACAGGAAAAAGCCGATGGAATCACTGCACAGGTTGCTAAGCAGATAGATGTGCTTATAGAAAGTGTTCATGAAAAGATGGCTGAGATAGAGCAATCTATGAATGCAGGCATGGACAGCTTAGGCCGTCAGGTAAGCTCAGATATGGATAATCTTGGACGCTCGGTAAATGCCAATATGGACAATCTTGGTAGTTCGGTGTCCGGACAGATTGGAAATCTCGGACAGTCACTTGGCACTGAGATATCAGGCATCAGCCAGAATATAGGCCAGAGTCTTGATTTTGGTGACACATTAGAGCAGACAAGACGTATCACTGAGGAGGGTACAGCGGCAGTTACATCAGCGGTAAATGAGGCGAATGCCCATATGCTTCAGTCGCTTACAGAGCTTAATGATCAGCTTGTTTCGTTAAAGGCTGAGCTGTCTGATAAGGTACATACAGAGAATGTTAAGTGCTTCAGAAATATACAGGATCTTTTTAAGGTAATGGGAGACAAGGTTGATACTGTTTCTGAGCTTGAGAAACAGGTGGGCACAACAAAGACCTTTGCAGTTATTTCTACAGTACTTGCAATAATCAATACATTTGGTTTTGTTGCAATCGCATTGTATATATTCGGTTTTTTTGGTTCGATTTTTTAATAAATAGTATTGTAATAGGGTGGTGCAGTTCCCGGTTAGGGAGTTGCACCATATTTTGACATTTTATAAGGCAGACAGAGAGGAAAACTAAATGGCAAAAAAGATTGTAAGAGTTGTTGGGCATAAAAATCCTGACACAGATTCTATCTGTGCAGCAATAGCGTATGCAAACCTTAAATCACATACAGATGATACAATGGAATACATACCAATGAGAGCAGGCAGCGTCAGTGCAGAGACAGCATTTGTGCTGGATTATTTTAAGGCAGATACGCCTGCCCTTTTAAAGGATGTTGGCACACAGATAAAGGATATACATATCAGAAGGACTGAGGGTGTCAGTAGTAATCTATCCATGAAAAAAGCATGGGAGATGATGAAGATACTCAACGTAGTTACGCTTCCTGTTGTTAATAAGAGGGATAAGCTTGAAGGTCTTATTGTGACAAGTGATATCGCTAAGTCGTATATGGATGTGTATGACAATTCTATCCTGGCAAAGGCGAGGACACAGTACAGAAATATTATAGAGACGCTGGATGGCAAGATAGTTGCAGGCAATGAGCATGGCTATTTTGTGAAAGGAAAGGTTATAGTTGGAGCAGGTACACCTGATACCATAAAAGGCAATGTGGCTGAGGATGATCTGGTCATCATATCGGACTGTGAGGAGTCACAGCTTATATGTATTGAGGCAAACTGCAGCTGTATCATTGTGACAAGCGGCTTCGATATATCGAAGGATGTCATAAATGCTGCAAACGCTAAGGATGTGGTAGTGATAAGTACACCATATGACACGTTTACCACATCGCGTCTGATAAACCAGAGTATGCCGATAAAGTCATTTATGACAAGGGAAAATCTTATTCATTTTGATTTGGATGATTATGTGGATGATGTGCGTGATACTGTTTCAAAAATCCGACACAGGGATTTCCCAATACTTGACGAAAACCAAAATTATGTGGGTATGTTTTCACGCAGAAATTTAATGAATGCAAGGAAAAAACAGGTGATACTTGTGGATCATAATGAGACCTCACAGGCAGTGGCCAACATTGATGAGGCTGAGATTCTTGAGATAATTGATCATCATCGAATTGGTTCTCTTGAGACAATAGGGCCTGTGTATTTCAGAAATCAGCCGCTTGGATGTACCGGAACCATCATCTATCAGATGTATATGGAAAAGGGTGTGGAGGTTACTCCTCAGATGGCGGGGCTTATGTGCGCTGCAATACTCTCGGACACACTAGTGTTCCGTTCGCCTACATGTACCCAGGTTGATAAATCTACAGCACTTATCCTGGCGGAGATTGCGCAGATAGATGTAGAAGAGTTTGCCCAGAAAATGTTCGAGGCAGGCAGTAACTTTGCTAACAAGACAGAAGAGGAAATATTAAATCAGGATTTTAAAATCTTTCATTCAGGGGATTATACATTTGGAGTATCGCAGATTTCTGCTCTTTCGAGAACAGAGCTCGATAAGGTACAGGCAAGAGTGGTGCCTCTGCTTGACAAGATGCAGGTGGAAAAACAGCTTGATATGCTCTTTGTTATGCTCACGGATATACTTAATGAGTCTACATATCTCATCTACAGTGGTGCAGAGGCAGCGTCAATAGCAGCTTCAGCATACAATCTGCCACAGAGCAAGGATGGAATTATGCTTAAGGGAGTAGTGTCGCGTAAGAAGCAGCTCATACCTGAACTTATAAATGTGATTAATGAGAGATAATTCAGCATTAAAAATAATTAAAAGCTTCCTGTGATATATCGTGAAGCTTTTATGTATTTGTAGGAGTAGAATGGAATTGCTTGCGGTATGCACGGATAAATGAGGAATAGCTTCCGAATCCACAGGCATCGCAGGCGGCAGACACACTGCTTCCGTCGCGAATCATATCGCGGGCGAGCAGCAGACGCTTTGTTGTGATATATGAACCTATGGTGCAGCCGGTTTCTTCCTTGAAGGTGTGCATCAGGTGATACCTGCTCATATAGAATTTATCTGCCAGTTCATCAATACTTATACGGTTTGTTAAATTCTTATTTAAGAAATCCAAAATCTCTACAATTTTTTTGTTTGAGGAAAATGTGTTAATATATTCGATACCGCCATGCAGGGTGATACGATTGAGCTGTATCAGAAACTCTAAAAACAGGAGCTTCTGGTACAGCTCATTTGCGTATTCATTGGTTTCTCTAAGTGTAGAGTCTAGTCCCTTGATTGTATCAGCCAGACGACTGCCCTTGGTCGCAGCGAGTCTTAGTACATGTGACTGGTTAGCATAGGCCTGCTTGAAACAGCATGCCAGATCATAGCCTTTGCTCACATAATCATCAATAAGCTGCTGTGACACATATATAATGATTCTTTCATAAATTGAATCGTCATTTAATATTGGCTTATGAACCTCGCCGGCATTGACAAGTACGATATCATGTTCTTTGAGCTCATAGCTGCGGCCCTCAATGCAGTAGGATACATTGCCGTGCAGATGAATCAGAATTTTGTGGAAATCATGGTAATGGAAATCTATATTTAGCTTGTGTTCATCTCTTAGATGAAATATTTTAAAAGGCTCCGTCAGGTAGCCTGCTTTTGTATAATTTGAATCCATGATATGCTCCTTTGATAATAAGATGTTACTATAAGCATAATCTATAACAGCACAAAACGCAACATAAAACGCACAAAATGCTATAGAAAAACAAGAAAGTGCGCTGTATAATATAGTTACCAATATAAAACCAATAACGAGGTGATCACTATGAAATTTACAAAAATGCACGGCTGTGGAAATGATTATGTATATGTAAACCTTTTTGAGGAGAAACTGGATGACCCGGCAAGGGTGTCAACATATGTCAGTGACAGGCATTTCGGAATAGGCTCAGACGGACTAATCACAATAGGTCCGTCAGACAAGGCAGATTTTAGAATGAGGATATATAATGCAGACGGTTCGGAAGCCGAGATGTGCGGAAACGGCATACGCTGCGTGGCGAAATACGTGTATGACCACAAACTTACTGACAAGACTGAAATATCGGTTGAGACAGGAGCAGGCATCAAGTACCTTACACTATATGTTGAGGAAAATAAGGTATCACAGGTGCGCGTGGATATGGGTGAGCCTATTCTGACGCCTGGGGACATTCCGGTTGTGAAAGCAGACGGAAGTGCTTATAGTGATGACTACAGGGTAATAGATGAACCGATTTCAGCAGGCGATAGAGAGTGGCACATGACCTGTGTTTCAATGGGAAATCCTCATGCGGTAGTGTTTGTCGATGATGTGGCAGGTTTTGAGCTTGAGAAATACGGTCCGCTTTTTGAGAATCATAAGATGTTTCCAAAGCGCACCAACACGGAGTTTGTAGAGATACTTTCAAGGAATGAGGCGAAAATGAGAGTATGGGAGAGGGGCAGCGCTGAGACCTGGGCCTGCGGTACAGGAACCTGTGCGACCGTCATGGCATGTATACTCAACAAAAAGACTGACAACAAGGTGCTTGTGCATCTAAGAGGCGGAGATCTGACTATCGAGTATATACCAAAGACCAATCATGTGTTTATGACGGGACCTGCTACTGAGGTTTTCTCAGGAGAAATTGATATCATATAAAGCACAAGTATTGTGCGGTTTGGCGAATGTCTGTGGTTGAATAGTTACAAATCTTTAAGAAACAAAATTAACAGAAAATATATATCAAAAATATAATAAAATATGGGAGAAAATAAAATGAAGCTTGAAAAATTACTTGAAAGAATGGATTATAAAGTATTAGCAGGAAGCACAGATATAGAGATTTCCACACTCGTGTATGACTCGCGCAAGGTGGAGAAGGCATCGGTATTTGTGTGCATATCGGGAGCTGTGTCAGATGCACATGATTTCATCCCTGATGTGGTAAAGAAAGGTGCAGCAGCAGTGGTTGTCGAAAAAGATGTGACTCCAATCGAAGGGGTGACATATATTAAGGTAGATAATACAAGGCTTGCACTTGCGTGTATGTCAGCAGCTTATTTTGATTATCCGGCCGAGAAAATAAAGACTATCGGTATTACAGGTACAAAGGGTAAGACCACCACCACATATATGGTAAGGTCAATTCTTGAGTCAGCCGGCATAAAGACAGGACTTATCGGTACAATAGAGTCTATATGTGGTGACAAGAGAATTCCGTCAGCAAATACCACACCTGAGTCATACAGAGTTCAGGAGCTGTTTAAGGAGATGGTGGACGAAGGCCTTGATGCAGTTGTTATGGAAGTGTCATCACAGGCTCTCATGCTTCACAGAGTATCGGGCTTTACCTTTGATATCGGTGTATTTACAAATCTTGAGCCTGACCACATCGGAGAGCACGAGCACAAGGATTTTGCAGACTACATGCATTGCAAGAGCCTTTTATTCAGACAGTGCAGGCTTGGTATCTTTAACGGAGATGATGAGCACTTAGAGGGTATTATGAAGGGACACACATGCCAGGTGGAGACTTACGGCTACAAGTCCACAAACAACCTGGTAGCAGAAAATGTTGAGCTTAAAAAGGAGCATGGAGCACTCGGCATTAAATACCATGTATCAGGGCTTCTGGATTTTGATGTGGAGGTCAATGTGCCGGGCAAATTCTCAGTATACAATTCACTAACAGCCATTGCTATCTGCCATCATTTCAATGTGGATAAAAAGGCAATCGGGGAGGCTCTTCATCATGTGAGTGTAAAGGGCAGAATAGAGATTGTTCCTGTTACAAAGAGATATACCCTTATGATTGATTATGCACACAATGCGATGGCACTTGAAAGCCTTCTCACCACTCTTAAGGAGTATGAGCCGGGCAGACTTGTATGCCTGTTTGGCTGTGGCGGAAACAGGGCAAAGTCACGCCGTTATGAGATGGGAGAGGTGTCATCGAGACTTGCAGACCTTACTGTTGTCACATCAGATAATCCAAGAGATGAGGAGCCTATGGACATAATCAATGATATTTTACAGGGTGTACACAAGGCAGATGGAGAGTATGTGACAATTCCTGACCGTAAGGAGGCTATCAGATACTGCATGGAGAATGCCAAGGATGGTGATATCATAGTACTTGCAGGAAAGGGACATGAGGATTATCAGGAGATAAAGGGTGTAAAGCATCACATGGATGAGAGAGAATTAATTGCTGATATAATAAAAGAAAATCCTGATATCAGGCTTTAATATTTTAGTATAGGTTAAATAGTTTAGTATAAAATAGTTCAGTAAAATAGTGTATTTGGGAGGTATATATGTCTCTGTTTAAGGGCGCCGGAGTAGCGCTAATTACTCCTTTTAATGAGGATAACAGTGTAAACTATGAAATGCTTAGGACACTGGTGAAAAGGCAGATAGACGGTGGCACTGATGCAATTATCGTGTGTGGCACGACTGGTGAGCCTGCCACAATGACAGAGGAAGAAAAGCTTTCGGTAATAAAATGTGTGGTAGACGAGACAGCCGGGCAGATTCCTGTAATAGCGGGAACAGGTGCCAACTGCACACAAAATGTGATAGATTTCTCACAGAAGGCTGAAAAGCTTGGTGTAGATGGTCTGCTTGTTGTCACGCCTTACTACAATAAAGCCACACAGAATGGTCTTTATGCGCACTATGCAGCGATAGCAGGGGCGGTTGGGCTTCCGATCATTATGTACAACGTGCCATCGCGCACAGGCTGCAATATACTTCCACAGACTGCGGCAAGGCTTGGCAGGGATTTTGAAAATATAGTAGGAATCAAGGAAGCAAGTGGCAATATATCGCAGGTTGCAAAGCTAAGGAAGCTGGCAGGAAATGACCTCGATATTTATTCGGGAAACGATGACCAGGTCATCCCAATACTCTCGCTCGGTGGAATCGGTGTGATATCAGTGCTGTCTAATGTAATGCCGGCTGCAGTGCATGACATGGTAATGGAATACCTGAATGGAAATATTAAATCAGCACTTGATATTCAGCTTAAATACCTGGATTTAATAGAGGCACTGTTTTGTGAGGTGAATCCGATTCCTGTAAAGGCAGCTATGAAGCTTTTGGGATATGATGTGGGAGGACTTCGTCTGCCGCTCACGGAGCTTGAGGAGGCAAATCGTGCAAGGCTTAAAGAAAGCATGGAAAACCTAAAGGAAAATTAGTGGATATAAAAGGCTATTAAAGAAAAATTAAAGGATAAATTAACATATGGGAAAACAAAACTGGAAGCCGGGCAATATGCTAAATCCGGTGCCGGCTGTGATGGTGAGTGTCACTGACAAGGCTGGAAATAACAATATAATAACAGTGGCATGGGCGGGGACGGTGTGCACTAATCCGCCTATGCTTTCGATATCTGTAAGGCCGGAGCGCTTTTCTTATAACATGATTAAAGAAACTGGTGAGTTTGTGGTGAATCTGACCACCGAGGAGCTGCTTAGAGCCTGCGACTACTGCGGAGTGAAGAGCGGCAGGGATGTGGACAAATTTAAAGAACTGCATCTGACACCGCTTGCGATGCAGCATGTGTCAGCAGTCGGAATATCAGAAAGCCCGGTAAATATTGAGTGCAGGGTAAGAAAAAGCGAGGAGCTCGGCAGCCATACAATGTTTATAGCAGACGTCGTCGGCGTGACAGTGGATGATAAATATATGGACGGGACAGGAAAGTTTCATATCAATGATACCGGCCTCGTGATGTACTCGCACGGAGAGTATTTTGGCTTTGGAGATAAGCTCGGAAGCTTCGGCTACTCTGTAAGAAAAACTAAAAAATAATCTATCGAAGCAGCATATCCATGAGGTATGCGTACACATCCTCGTTCTGATTCTTCCAGTTACTGCAGATGGCCTCGGCCTGTTCCTTTGTGCCGACTGAGAGAGTCAGGTCGATGATGGTGGTGCTCTCTGAGCGCACCTGACAACGTACTGCATATTTGCGGTCAGTTGTCCTGTAATAGTCGGCAAGAATGGAGTTTTCCTGCCTGAACTCGAGCTTGTTATCAGTAAAGAAGCTCTTTACATCGGACTCAATACCGTCGGTAATTTTGTCTTTGAAGAAACCGAGAGTCTCTTTTCCGGCAGCAGTCAGAGTGTACTGTGTATTGGAATGAGTAGACTCGAAATTAATTAAATCAGCATTTACTAAATCACCGATGACCTCCTGTACACGGAAGTAGTCGGTGTATTCTTTTTCCAAAAAGAAATTGGAAATCTGTGTGTTTGACAGTGGAAAGCCCGCTTTGTCGAGCATGTATAAAATTGTCAGCTTATATATGGTAAATGGCTCAGCCATGATTTTCTCCTTTAAAATAAGTTTAATCGTCCCTGATATGTGTCTCGCACTTCAAATCTTTTATTGATCGTGTTTAGAACCCGTTTTTTATCTGTGCTCCAAAGAGGTGCAACAAGTAAAGAACGTGGTCCATCACCGGTCATGCGGTGGATAACCATATCCTTTGGAAGTCTTTCTATACAGTCTACCACAAAATCGCAGTAATCATCCAGTGTAAAAAGCTCAAATGGCTGTTTAATATACATATCAGCCAGTGGTGTGCCCTTTAGCACATGCAGCAGCTGAAGCTTAACTCCGAAAATACCGCTTTTAGCAACAAAATCAACTGATTCAAGCATCATTCCCCGTGTCTCATGAGGAAGCCCGAGTATGAGATGTGCAATAACCTTTATGCCACGGCGTCTAAGCTCGTCCGTTACAATGATGAAATCCTCAACACATGTATGTGTATTCATGGCATCAAGAGTAGACCGGTGAATGGTCTGAAGGCCCAGCTCAACCCAGACGGGCTTTATTTTGTTTAATTCTGAGAGCAGATCATATATTTCGGTAGAAAAACAATCTGTTCTTGTGCCGATGGACAGCACAGCGACAGATGGATCTTCTATTGCCTCATAAAATATGCGCCGCAGATAATCTACCGGCGCATATGTGTTGGTAAAAGCCTGAAAATATGCGATAAAGTGCTCACAGCTGCTCTTTGAAGCAACCTTTTCCTTAGCGGCAGACAGCTGTTCCTTTATGGAAAGGCTGCGGTCCGCCGCAAAATCACCGGAGCCACCGGCGCTGCAGTACAGGCATCCAAGCGATGAGAGTGTGCCATCACGGTTTGGACAGGTCATGCCTCCATCTAAAGAGAGCTTGTAGAGCTTTTCACCGAATGTATCGCGGCAGTATCTGTTGAGTGAATAGTATCTCATATTAAATATGTGACTTTACAGCTTCGCTGACAACAGCGGCAACACGTGGGTCAAATGCCTCAGGCATAATAAAATCATCATTTAATTCTTCGTCAGAAACAAGACCAGCCAGTGCTTCTGCGGCAGCAAGCTTCATTTCCTCAGTAATCTGTGCAGCGCGTCCTTCTAAGGCACCCTTGAAGATTCCGGGGAATGCAACCACGTTGTTTATCTGGTTAGGAAAATCACTTCTTCCGGTACCGACCACTCTGGCACCTGCAGCCTTTGCCACATCAGGCATAATCTCAGGAACAGGATTTGCCATGGCAAAAAGGATAGCGTCCTTGTTCATAGAAGAAACCATCTCGGCTGTGACGATATTTGGAGCGGAAACACCAACGAATATGTCAGCACCCTTTAAAGCATCTGCGAGAGTACCCTTTGCATTTTCAAGGTTTGTAACCTCTGTCATTTTCTGCTGCATCCAGTTGAGGTTTGGATAGTCCTTTCCTATGATGCCTAGACGGTCACACATGGTCACATGTGTAAAGCCGTATGTCAGAAGAAGTTTAGTGATGGCAACACCTGCTGAGCCTGCACCGTTTACAACAACCTTGCAGTCCTCTTTCTTTTTGCCGGTAAGGCGCAGAGAGTTGATGATACCGGCGAGTACAACGATTGCAGTTCCGTGCTGGTCATCGTGGAATACAGGAATATCGAGCATCTCTTTAAGTCTCTCCTCAATCTCAAAGCAGCGCGGAGCAGAAATATCCTCTAAGTTTATTCCGCCAAAGCCCGGTGCGATATTTTTGACTGCAGCAATAATCTCCTCAGTGTCCTGAGTGTCGAGACAAATAGGAACAGCGTTTACGTTTCCAAACTCCTTGAAAAGTACGCATTTACCCTCCATGACAGGCATGGCAGCGTAAGGACCGATGTTTCCAAGACCAAGCACAGCACTTCCGTCTGACACTACGGCAACGGTATTTGCCTTCCAGGTGTATTTGTATGCAGCCTCCTTATCCTCGGCTATGACCTTACATGGCTCAGCAACACCTGGGGTGTATGCAATTGCAAGGTCCTCTCTCGAATTAACCTTTGATTTGGCGATGGTTTCGAGTTTTCCGTTCCACTCTTCGTGGCATTTCAGTGCTTTTTCTTTATTATCCATGGTAATTCTCCCTCTAAAAATTCTTTTGAATAATCATAACATTGCAGGTGATTTAAATCAAGTAACTATGCAGATAACCGATTATATAAAAATATGATAAAAAATAAGAAATCGCTTTATATTTTTAAAGAAATGATGTATAATCAATAATTAATAATTCAAAAGTCAATTCAGGCGTTATTTCCCAATAGCTACACAGATATATTTGTTAAATAATATTGTTTAGACGAATTGAATAAATACTGTTATCAAATTTAAGGAGAAGACGAAATGGAACAGATGAGAGAAAAATATGAAAGTTTGTCGGCATTTGTGCTTAAGGATCTGGCGAAGGCAAGAGGAATTAAGGGCGTTTCATCACTGAAAAAGGGACAGATTATTGAAAGAATGCTCGAGGAGGATGCAAAAGAGGCTGAGGAGGCTGAGAAAAACGGTACAGCCGAGGAGCGCGCCAACTCTTTTAAAGATGATTATGCAGCACTCGACAGTGGAGAAGAGGCAGAAGGCATACTTGAGGTAATGCCGGAGGGCTTTGGATTTATCCGCTGTGATAATTATATGCCGGGAGATCATGATATCTATGTGGCACCTGCGCAGATACGCCGCTTCAATTTAAAGACAGGTGATATCGTAAAGGGTAATATGAAGGTGAAGTCTGAGCGTGAGAAATTCCAGGCTCTTTTATACCTGACCACTGTCAACGGATATACACCGGATGTAGCACAGAAGCGTACAAGCTTTGAGGATCTTGTGCCTATATTCCCGAATGAGAGACTGCGTCTCGAGAGACCCGGAGCAAGTGTTGCGATGAGGGTTGTAGATCTCATCTCTCCAATAGGAAAGGGACAGCGAGGCATGATCGTTTCACAGCCTAAGGCAGGAAAGACTACATTACTTAAAGAGGTTGCAAAGTCTGTCACTGTAAACAATCCTGAGATGCATCTTATTATTCTCCTTATTGATGAGAGACCGGAGGAGGTTACAGATATCAAGGAGGCTATAGAGGGGGACAATGTCGAGGTAATCTACTCTACATTTGATGAACTTCCTGAGCATCACAAGAGAGTGTCAGAGATGGTAATAGAGAGAGCAAAGCGCCTTGTAGAGCATGGTAATGATGTCATGATACTCCTTGACAGCATAACAAGGCTTGCAAGAGCTTACAATGTGACAGTTCCACCATCAGGCCGTACACTTTCAGGAGGACTTGATCCTGTAGCACTTCATATGCCAAAGAGATTTTTCGGAGCAGCACGTAATATGAGAAACGGCGGCAGTCTGACAATACTTGCAACAGCTCTTGTTGATACTGGAAGCAAGATGGATGATGTAGTATTTGAGGAGTTCAAGGGAACAGGAAACATGGAGCTTGTGCTCGACAGAAAGCTTTCCGAGAAGAGAATCTTCCCTGCTATAGATATAGTAAAATCAGGAACAAGGCGTGAGGATCTGCTCCTTGATGAGGATGAGCAGGCAGCAGTCGATAATATGCGTAAAGCCTTCAACGGCATGCGCTCTGATGAGGCTGTTGAGAACGTACTCAACATGTTTGCACACACAAAGAGTAACAAGGAATTTGTTAATCTTGTAAAGAAAAACAGAATTTTATAAAAATGTCTTGCAATTGACAGATTCATGTGCTATAATAACTAAGCTGTTTATCGGGATGTAAACGGACGCAACGTGTCGCTCTTGCAGCAAGTATCATATGCGGATCGGGCATACGGGTATAAAGAGTGAAGCTAAAGAAATACGATAAGAATATAAAAGAGGTGAAAATCATGAGAGAAGGAATCCATCCAGATTATTATCAGGCAACTGTTACATGTAACTGTGGTAACACATTCGTTACAGGATCTACAAAGCCGGAGATCCACGTAGAGATTTGCTCAAAGTGCCATCCATTCTACACAGGTCAGCAGAAAGCTAACCAGGCTCGTGGACGTATTGAGCAGTTCAATAAGAAATATGGTATGAAATAGAATCATATAGTTACTTGAAAGGTTGAGGTTGCAATATACCTCAACCTTTTTTGGAATATAGAGAGGTTTTATGAAGTATTCAGGTATTGGCGGTCAGGCTGTCATGGAGGGCGTAATGATGCAGAACAAGGACACATACGCTGTAGCCGTGAGAAAGCCTGACCATGAAATAGATGTCAAGGTGTCAAAGCGTAAGAATTCAAAGGCACTTGATGCAGTTAGAAAGATTCCTATTTTAAGAGGTGTGGTGAGCTTTGTCGATTCGCTTTATCTGGGCATGAGCACACTGATGTATTCAGCGTCATTTTTCGAGGACGAGGATGATGAAGGTACCTTGGCTTCAAAGAAAAAGGAAAAGCAAGAAGAACTCACAGCGGAAGAAAAGAAAAAAAGGGATGCCAAAGAAAAGAAACAGGAAAATGCCATGCTTGGAGGTACAGTGGTACTGTCAATTGTCATAGCACTCGCGCTGTTTTTCGCATTGCCGTATTTCCTTTCTGGGCTTTTTAAAAAGGTGATAAGCTCACAGATGCTCATAGCGTTCATAGAGGGCGTTATCAGACTGGCAATATTTCTGGGGTATATAGCAATTATATCGCTGACACCTGATATTAAGCGCACATTTATGTATCACGGCTCTGAGCATAAATGCATCAACTGCATAGAGCACGGACTGCCTCTTACAGTGGAAAATGTGAGAAAAAGCTCAAAGCATCACAAGCGCTGCGGTACAAGCTTTCTGCTTATAGTAATGCTCATAAGCATATTGTTTTTCATGTTTATCCGTGTGGATTCAAAGCCGCTGCAGTTATTGTTACGACTTGTGCTTATTCCTGTAATCGCAGGGGTATCTTATGAGTTTATCAGACTTGCAGGCAGATATGACAATCCGGTTGTCAACATGCTTAGTGTCCCGGGGCTTTTAATGCAGCGAATGACCACAAAGGAGCCGGATGATGAAATGATAGAGGTTGGCATCGCATCGGTTGAGGCCGTGTTTGACTGGAAGAAATGGCAGGAGGAAAACAATGTGTGTGCACATTGACCGCCGGATAGAAGGTATATATGACATATAGAGAAGCAATTTTACTTGGGGAAAGCATATTACAAAAATCAAAGATAGTTGATGCAAAAAACGATGCATGGCTGCTTTTAGCCATGGCATGCAGGATAAATCACACATATTACTATGTGCATATGGATGAGGAAATGTCGCAGGAGCAGATAGGGGAATATCAAGCATTGCTGAGTAAGCGCGCTGAGCGTATTCCGCTCCAGTACATAGTCGGAGAGCAGGAGTTTATGGGACTCAAATTCCGTGTGAACAGCAATGTGCTCATACCGCGTCAGGATACAGAGACTCTTGTAGAGGAGGCACTCAAGGTGATAGAGCCGGGTATGAGAGTGCTTGATATGTGTACAGGAAGCGGCTGCATAATTATAAGCATCTTAAAGAATACGACTAATGTGGACGGTGCAGCCTGTGATATCTCAAAGCAGGCGCTCAATGTGGCAAAGGAAAACGCAAGGATTAACGGCGTGTTTGTTGATTTTGAGAGAAGCGATCTGTTTGAGCATGTCGATGAGATGTATGATGTGATAGTATCCAATCCACCATATATAAGAAGCGACGAGATACCGCATCTGATGCCTGAGGTGTCTGTGTTTGAGCCGCATGAGGCTCTTGACGGCTCTGAGGATGGACTTTTATTTTACAGGCGTATCATAAAGGATTGCAGGGCAAATCTAAAGCCACAGGGCAGGCTGCTTTTTGAGATAGGCTGTGACCAGGGCAGACAGGTGTCAGAGATGATGCAGTTTGCCGGATTTAGCGATGTACATGTGATAAAGGACCTGGCGGGAAATGACAGGGTAGTATCGGGAGTGTTTGACAGCAAGGAGGAAAAACATGTTTGATAAGTTAGAAGATCTTATACACCATTATGAAGAGCTGATGAATCTGCTCAGCGAGCCGGATGTGGCAAATGATGCAAACAGATTTAAAAAGCTTATGAAGGAGCAGAGTGACCTTGCTCCTATAGTTGAGACATATAAGAAATATAAAGAGTGCAAGCAGAATATCGAGGATTCACTGGCTATTTTGGATGAGGAATCAGATGAAGAGATGAGAGAGCTCGCAAAGGAAGAGCTTAAGGATTCAAAGGAGCAGGTGGAGGAGCTTGAGAAGAAGCTTAAAATACTTCTTCTGCCAAAGGACCCTAACGATGACAAGAACGTAATAGTCGAAATCCGTGCCGGTGCAGGCGGAGAGGAAGCAGCACTTTTTGCAGCGGAAATCTACCGTATGTATGTGCACTACGCAGAGAACAGAGGCTGGAAGGTGGAGACACTTGATGCCGATGAGACAGGAATCGGCGGTATGAAGTCTGTCGAGTTCATGGTAAAGGGCTCAGGTGCATACTCTATCCTAAAGTATGAGTCGGGAGTACACCGTGTGCAGCGAGTGCCTGAGACAGAGTCGCAGGGACGTATCCAGACATCTACATGCTCAGTTGCTGTAATGCCTGAGGCAGAGGATGTGGATGTCAAGATTGATGACAAGGATATTCGAATTGACGTAATGCGTGCTTCCGGAAACGGTGGACAGTGTGTCAACACAACTGATTCAGCTGTCCGACTGACACATTATCCAACAGGTATTGTCATCTACAGCCAGACTGAGAAGTCACAGATACAGAACAAGGAAAAGGCTTTTGCACTTCTTCGTACAAAGCTCTATGACATGGAGCTTCAGAAGAAGCAGGATGCAGAGGCAGAGGAGAGACGAAGCCAGATCGGTACAGGAGACCGTGCTGAGAAGATTCGTACCTACAACTTCCCACAGGGACGTGTGACAGATCACAGAATCAATCTGACACTCTATAAGCTTGACAAGATTCTTAACGGAGATATCCAGGAAATAATTGATGCCTGTATCGCAGCCGACCAGGCGAAGAAGTTAAGCAACATGGAGCATGATGCCTAAAAGCCTTGATTTTACTGTGGTTTTAAAGAAATATCTATATATATGAATTTAATAAAAGAGCAATTGAAACGGTCTTTGACACATGTCATCGACCGTTTTTCTTTTGAGCATATAGTATAGATGCACTGTACACCCTTATTTTTTGGTTTGGATGTATGTATAGACCTATGGTTAACTTTAGTTAATTTTATTGTATGCATTCATATACAAATTTAAAAGTCCTGTAGTTAGTTGAGTTAGAGCTGACTTCTCTTTAAAATTTAAAAGGTCAAATAGTGTATCGATAGAGTTTATTTCATTAGATTGTTTTTCTACAGCAGAATATGCATGTTGTATTCCAGCATCTGTTAAATATTTTTTATAATCAGAACTATCAAAACGTAACGCTTGAGCTATATATTCCAGCCAATTGGTTCCTCTTTGTGAGGTTTGGGTATTGCGTTGTTTTATTTTTCGGTAAGTTTCTATTGTCAGTACTTTATCGGATTTAGGATTGCTTTTGTTAAATAAATCATAAACGATTTCACACACTTCTTCATCAGTATAGCCTAGCTTTTGCTGATTATAATTAATAAGCTCTGATATGGCATATGGCTGGTATCCTTTTTCTGTAAATGAACTATTGTGATTTACTAGACATCGAAATGTATTAATTATAATGGATTTATAGTCATAAGGTAATAGATTATATAATTTTAAATAATCTTCCTTTGATATTTCAGGGTTCATTTATTTTATCCTCCTAAACAAGTGATTATTATATAAACAATTTTATCATTATTTTTTCATATATAAAATAATATTCCCATTTTCCCACCAAAAAATATAAATATAAAAAAATAGTAGGACAAATTTTGTTTGCAGTTGTCTTACGACATATGGATGTTGTTTTGATAGTATAAAGATACAAATTAAGCAATGTATTTAAGGAGGAATGTTACATGACAAATGAGAGCAAGGACATTAAGTTTGTTGGAATTTCGGTGAAGGATGGACAAGCACCAGCTATAAAATTTAAGGTGTTAGATTGTATTAATGATAAAACAATTGAATTATCTATTCCAAGAACAGAATTGTCACCTAAAAATGTAGAAAATTTAATAGCGCGTAATAATGGAATATGTGAAGAGCCAGAAGAAATTTGCAATTTTTTACTTAAAAGTTATAATTCATGTTTGAAAACAAGAATGTTACCTATAGAAAGATACCATACACAGGTAGGATGGAAAGAGATTGATGGTAAGCCTGCATACTTGGGACAGGATGTTATAAGTGACAATGAAACATTACAATCGGAATATTCTGGAAAGCTGGATTTGAAGCCAAGTGGAGATATCAAAGAAGTGATTGATATGTTAAATCGTGAAATTATTGTAACTCAGGAATGGAGTAAATTAGAAGCTATTCTTTGTGCTGCAGTTGGGTCTTTGATACTATCGTATGCGAATCATTTCTGGGATTCGGATATAAATAATGTAATTTTGCATTTGTTTGGGGGAAGTTCAAATGGAAAATCGACGGCATTAACGTTGTTTGCAAGTATTGCGACAAATCCCCAAAAAAAGAAAGGATATTGGCATACATATACTTCTACTGAAGGTTCTTTGATTAAAAGAATTGGTAATAATGAAGGATTACCAGTTGTAATTGATGAAATTTCAGGAGTTACTAAGAAACAGTTGGATAGTTTTGTATATTCAATTGGAAATGGAGAGGAAAAGGATAGGTTAAAGCCAGGCGGAAATGGATTGCAGGAGTCAGCAGTCTTTCAGACGGTTGTCTTATCAAGTGGTGAACTCTCATTACTGAAAAAGTGTACACAAAATGAAGGATTGCGTGCAAGATGCTTTGAGTTTGCAAATGAACAGTGGACTTATTCAAAGTCTCAAGCCGTGCATATTAAATCATGTTTGAGCAAAAATCATGGTTTGATAGCTCCGATGATTGCAAAAGAATTAATCCATAATTCAAATAAGTGGAGAAAGCGTCTAGAATTTTATAGGGAAAGAGTAGAGCAGGAAATTGAAAAACGGAATATTACATGCTCAATTAAAGATAGAGTGGGGGAATATGTGGCACTTTTTACTTTGGCTGGTGAGGTAATCAATGTAACATTAAATGTTTCATTGAAGATTGATAAAATCTTTGATTTTTTCTTTACTCATATAGTAGTAGCAAATGATGAAGAGGCTAATATGGGAAAGAATGCATATTATGCCATTATGAAATATGTTTCAGAACATAGAGATTTATTTGCAGATGCAGGTTTTTATGGTGGAACTCGTTCACAATTTAATACATTTGATTTGGATGCAGATAAAGATGGTTTTATATATGGGTGTAGAAATCATATTGTGGATGATAAAGTTTATAATAATATTGTTGTTTTTAGGTCTGGTAGAATTGAAAGTGTATTATCAGAAGCTGGATTTTCTGAAACGAAAGTGGCTCTGTATAAATTAAGACAAAGTAAGCTTATAAAAACTAAGGATGCAAATAGAAACACTTATCCATATGTTATAAATGGCACAGAGGTTAATTGTGTGGCTGTATATTTTGAGGATAAGGGAACTGAGGTACAAGATATCGGAGATGAAACTGAATAATAGATTAAAGAGGGCAGTCATTTGACTGTCCTTTTTAATACCATAATAGATATTCAAATAAAAAACGCAGGGGTCTCATAATTTAAGACAGCTTCTGGCAGCATAAGATTTTTTTACATTTAATATCCAACTTAAGTTGGAACATAGTAAATGTCAGTAGAAGGCTGACAATATAAGCTGGAAACCAAGATAGGATTATCCTAGATAAAGATTCCATTTTGGTAAAAAAGATGATTCGCATATAGCCAGTCATCTCCAGCAGTAACAAACAACTTTTTTATATCAGGAGGATTTTGAATATGGAAGCAACACAGGTAATTATGGCAAATGGAGGCATAGAAGATTTTGTAAGAGAGGAGGCAGCAAGATATTCTTTAACTGTCTTGGAGTTTACAGAGGGACAGAGTCTGGCAGTTTATACAGATGGTTGTGATGCCAATAATGATATTAGTCTTATGTCACTTTATACCGCAGCAGTAGATGCTTGTGAAAAGTGGCTTAGACTAGTTGTAATTGCAGAGTTATTAGAGCAGCAGAAAAAATCTAATGCATTTGTAGCTTTGCAGTTGCCGAATAGAAGGCTGAATGTGGAGGCATCTACCAACAATAGCAGGGTAGATGTCTTTGAAGCACAGTCAAATGCTGATAAGATGTATACTCCAATTGGGGAAATGAGTACATTTGCATATCTTGCAATTACTCAGATAAAAAACAATCCAGTTATGTTGTTATACAACTTTTTTGGAGATTGTATTGAGCAGATTCATAATATCCTTGCAATGCCAATTTATGAGGAGCAAGGTGGAGATGGACTGCTTGATGAGTATAGATTGGAAGATGTAGGTATCCAAGACCCATTGGGATTACATAAATTTGATTATTTATGGTCTGGGGTATGTCACTTCTTTGAAGAAGCAAAGGTGGTGTAATGCAATATGAATGTATTAAAAAGATGGAGATTCCATCTAACAAATGATGGAGAGTTCATCTTAACTGGAGTGGACAGATATGGACGAGAAGTTCATATCCCAATCCAGCAGGATAACATCCAGTATGCAAAGCTGGATACATCATATATCCAGCTAAACCTAAAGGATAAGATGGTGGGCTATCTGCTCTGGTTCAAGGATGCAGATATGTCTAAGGCTATCGCACCGATGCGAGCAGTCAAACGACAGCCTAAGCAATCCACCATCGATGCAGTTTACTGTATGATGGCAGAGGTATCAATGTATTTGTGTGGACTTGTAAAGGAAGTCGATAAGGATTACTTGCGAAGAACAAAGCCATTAAATTTGTTCCTCAATAGTGCATCGGACGATGAGGGAGCATTCAATCTTGATATTGCAGTCGAGATACTGCTCAAGGCTGGTGCAAAAGAGAAAATCAGCCCTCTTGATAAATTTATATAGATGTGAAAGGGACTTGTTTCTGTATGGCAAGTCCTTTTCTTATGCCATAGCCAATGCAGAAAACTTCAAGGTTATTGTATGGTAATGAATATTTCTTGTAGATGTCCAGCATAGAAAGCATTTTCAAATCCCCAACCTTTGATTTAATGGTGTTTTTGTGTGTAGGTGTTGCATATAGGTACTTTTGAGGACGTTGTGAAATATATGATTGCCTTTGTATTTTTCTGTAGTTTTTAGGGTAAGAAATAACTCCCAAAAGCTGATGGGGTATGGGTAAACGCCAGTTGCTTTTTGCTGGCGAGGTTGTTATACTAAAAATAAATACTAAGTGGATTTTGGAGGTGGTTAGCATTATGATTAATAAATTTTTCAGAAGAACGAAACGTATGGAAGAGACAATTGATGTTAAAGGTATTGAAATTGAAGAATTTCCCAAAACACTAGGGGATTTGGCAAAAACTGACCATTTATTTTATAGATTTTCACAATCATCTCCAGGGAGGAGTGAAGAAAAAGTATTTGCTCAATATATACCAGGACAAATAACAGAAGCTAAAGATAATGAAAAATATCTATCATTTGTTACAGAGAAAACGATTGCGAGCTGTTTTATGTATGGTGATATGATAACACGATTGAATTTTAATCTTGATGATGAAGCATTTAAAAAGATAGCAAACACACCAATAAAATATATAGGAAATGCTTTGGGAGAATATGAGAGTAAATATCTTCTTGTGGAACAAAATTATTCATTAAGAGATATAACTACTATCGAAATGTTATTTGAATTAGTGCAAAATAGTAGTCAATTAAATTCTTTGTTTTATAATGGTTCTTTGGATCAAAGATTGCATGAATTTGGTTATAAGGAATCAGAACAATTGGTAAAATATTTGAAGGAAGAATTTAATAAAAACATTCATATCACTCCTGATGATATGAGAAGCAAGTTAAGAGAGTATATAAAAAATATTGGAAGTTGATTTATATCATATGCATAGATTATGGTATAATGGTACAGCAATTCTAAGAAACATTCGATAAAGCTACAAGTTTATAATGTAAAGATACAGAGTCATCTTCGGGTGGCTCTAATTTTTTGCACATTTTTTCGCAGACAGGCAAATAACTGAACAGTTCATGCAACTTTTCAAGAATAATTGCAAGACAATCTTTACAGAAATTAAGGCTAGAGCTAACATCACACACAACCCTGAATTGTCGGGACTTTTTCTGAAAGGAGGAATGGAAAAATGCTATTAAACACTATTGCTGAAAAGCACCATAATTCTTTTGTGCTGTTGCTACCTAAAACGAGGGATGAGCAAAATCGTGTGAGGGACTGGCAGGTTTTAAACACATCAAGGCATTATGATGAAATCCTAAAGGTAGCAAAATATTATCGTGCCGAAGGTATGAATGATGCAGTCATATGCAGCACCTGTGATGAGCTTGTTGTTCCACCAAATGAAAGTGCAAAGTTTGTAAGAGTGTATTATTCAATGCTCACGATTGCCAAGGTGGTTCTTCATATTCCACTGGGAGGTGTTGAGTAGTGGCACTAATTGACAGAGCAAGGGATGTCTATTTTGACAGGGCGAGGGAGCGTTGGAAACATAAGGGCTTTGATGCTGACATAACAGATATTCTTGAAGATTATCGTGCAGAGACCAATAAAAAGATTAAAAGAGACAAGGTCAATGTTCTATCTACATTTTTAATCAGTCTGTATGATTATGACCATGATTCCCTGCAGTTGGATATTACAAAGCTTATAGTTCTTAGTCCTAGTAGCGAGTCCCCAGCTAAGGATAAAAGGAAATTATTACAAATCCTTTGGTCTACTATTCAAATGCTATATGCCGATGATTGGTCTGAAGTATTGAATGAAGTCAATCGACTGGGTGAGTGGGCGAGGGCAAATCCAGAGGAATTCCCTGTAAAATAGCCAATCTTGGGGTATCCCGTAAATTTTTCTATGGAAAAATTTCAAAAATAACTTGCAATTCACTTCAAACAGAGTGATAGATAACACATGAAAAAAATTAAACTTACGAAATGGAGGATTTATTATGGTTAAGGTTTTAGTTAATGGAGGCTTATTTGAAATAAGCAAGGTTGAAGAGATTGTTGAAAAGAGAGTGCCTTTCAATGGAACAAATATAAGATTGGTGCAGATTGCCAAGGACAGTAAGCAAGCTGTAAGTGGATTACACTTTCAGGTAAAGAATACTGAGTGCAACGTCTTTGCCATCGGTGAGTTCACGATTGGTAATCTGCCAACAGCTAAGGTCAAGGAAATCATGAAGCAGTTATTATCTGATGGTTATTATGATTTCTCTGATTGTGATTTCCAGCCGATGATGTTTGTGGAAAAGTATAAGTTTGATGAAGGTAAGAGCAATCCATATTTTTGTCAAGGCTCACTCATCCAGTTTTATGCACCAAACGATGCTTTCAACTGTCCTTTAAATATTAATAGAGCAGAATTTCAGGCAGAGTTTGGAGATGAAAAAGATGATTTATCTGATATGTCAGATGAGGAACTTCGACAGGCTATCTATGAACTGGAGGATACTACTATGCTCCGCTTAGGTCAGATGAGCCGAGAGGAACTGGAAAAAGAATACGATGGAATTGAGGTGGATATAGATGAATAGATCAAGTCTGCCAGTATCTGTAAATACAATGAAGAAATGGTTTGAGTCTGATGACAAGGTGCTTCAATGCACCTTGCCATTTCAGAGACATAGTGGCATGTGGAGTCCTATCCTCAAGTCAAATCTTGTCTGGAGTATGCTTGCAGATTCATATATTCCACCGATTGTCTTGTTAAAAGACAAGCGAGGCGAGGATTCTAAGGGCAAGGATATCTTTGGTTATCAAGTTCTCGAAGGACAGCAAAGGCTTGTGACAACTCTTATACCATTCTTAAATGATGAGTGGACATTGCATGGTTCAGTTGAGCCAGTAGAAGTTGATGGTTTTACATATGATATTGCCGGTAAAAAGTATTCAGAGCTTGAAGAGGAGTTGCAGGATATCATCAAGAACTACAGATTTACAGTACAGGCTATTGAAAACTACACAATGGAAGAAGCAGAAAAATTGTACTTCAACATCAATAGTGGTGTCGCTTTATCAGCAATGCAGAAGGGAAAAGCCAAGCTAGGAAATGAACTTATGGAGTTTGTCAACACTTTGCTTTCAGGCAAATTCTTCACTCAGGCTATCAATATCACAGAAAAGCAAGCTTTGAAGGAAGATGACCTTTTAATGCTGATGCAGGGCATGGCATTACTTGATCAGCGTCACGAGCATAGAGAGTTCAAAAACATCTCAGCAGCATCTATGCTTGCTTATGCTGAGAGCATTAGGAACAGCTATAACGAGGAAAAACAGCAGATGCTCATGGGAATCGTAGATTACCTTGATTCTGCATTTGAAAACAAGAATAAATTCCTGCGTAAAAACAATGTTCCTATTGTAATCGTGATGTCAAAGATAGCTCTTGAGAACAATGTAAAGCCTGAGCTTTTCAAGGCATTTATCAATGATTTTGCCAACGCTTTATATCCTGCATATGAGGAGGCAAGTGGCTCTGGCAATATTAAGATTGCAAATGTAAACCAGAGACTCAAGGTTATGTTTGTTGCCATGTGTAACTACTTTGGCTGGAATATTGATGAAATAGGCAAACCTTTTGAAAGTGAAGATACATGGACTTGGGATGCAATAACTTCTGAAAACTTTGAGGTTGATGATGATACAGCAAGTACTGATGAGGACTCGCCAGCTATGGGTAGTTTCATAAATGAGCCTACAGAAGAAGCTGTGGATACTGAAGATATGGACACAGAAGTCGATGATGCTGAGGAGGTTGCAGATGAAGCAGGAGAAAATTCAGGCATATCTGTTGAGAGTGAATAAGCTGTCGGGTGTAGTTTATAAAGGCTATCTTGCCGAGGTTGATAATACTTTGGAGGCTGAGCAGAGATATGTTAATTTTAATGAAGCCAATGGTCTTATCGCAGTAGTTAGTATCAGCAATGAAATTGATGTAATCTGCAATGATGAGGGCAAAATCAGAAATTTTCCAATCAACAGATTCTTGGTTAGTGATGATGGGGTTGTTCTTGATATGCTGGTTGGTAATATTATGTGTGTAAGGCATAACAGTGATGGCGAATTCACATCAATAAAAGAAGATGATATTCCTATTATTGAGAGTCATTTGATACCTCTGATGCCAGATAAAATGATAAACTATGAGGAGGCAGAGTAATATGTCATATCCAATCAATAAGAAGGAGGTTTACTCTGCAAGATATCCTAAAGGAACTATTGTAGAGCTTACAGAGCCTATTGATGATAAGTACAGTCCCAAACCTGTAGGTAGCAGATTTAAAGTAGATTATGTGGACGATGCCCTACAATTACAAGGTCACTGGTTGCCACCAGCATCAGGCAGTATTGCTATCATTATAGAGCAGGATAAATTCAAAGTAATAACCTAAAGCACAAAATAAGCGACTGTTTTGATTCAGTCGCATTACTTATACAATCTATTATTCATGGTGAGAAGTATCAGGCTTTTTGTATTCTATAAGAGCTGATATATCTACATCCAGATAATAGCATAACTTACAGATTAGGTTGGTGTCCATTCTCTGGAATTCATCTCGGCAGTATCTGTTGAAGTTACTGCGAGGAATATCTAAATCTTTACAGATTTTATTTTTGGAGATACCTTTCTCTGCAAGAATTTCATTTATGCGTAAGTGTAAAGAACCATAGTTGCACATGAAAATTCTCCTTTACTTTTTACCATAAATTGTATATAATAAGTGCTGATACAATAACTCACTATATAGATACTCACTATATAGTGAGTATGGCATAAAACATGTAAAATATAAGGTTTTACATAATATTCAAAAGAAGGAGAGATATGTTTTATGAGAAAGAAAAAGTTTAAAGCCACAGCAGTTGCTCTGGCTATGGCAGCAGTAACAGCATTTTCAGTTGGTGGAAATTATGTATACGCAGATGCCAATTCCAATGCTGATGTTGCTATTCAGGCGGAGGCAGTTTCTGAGTCAGTGGTATTACCTGTATCTGTTGCAAGTGAAGCCTGGATATACAGTGAAGGCTCAAGAGAATTTGGAACGTGGAAAGCATTAAATATCAAGGTGAATGATACAATGTATCCACTGTCAAAGGATGGAGCAGTTAATGTAACATTCAGTAATGGTGATGAAATCAAGATATATTCAGGAGACTCATACGAATTATGGGAAGGAATCATCAGTATAAGCGGTGATGAAATTAATGTCACAAGTCAGAATAATAAATATACTTATGACGGACATACAGGAACAACTGCCTGGGGGTGTAATCTTGTATATTCAGATGGAACATTGACTTTAAGCAAGACAAAAAATTATACTAACGGTGGCGGAAGTGCTCTTTTTGGTACAAGCGTATCATATATGTATGACTTAACTGCTAAAGGACAGGACGGAACTCCGATAGAGGGAGTTAGTGTTGTGCAGGATGTAACACAGTTTGATGGTTTTATGTTAAAAAATTTTGTATGGTCTGGTTATATAAAGGAACATAGTGAATGGGGCAATGGAAATTCATTTGATGTAATTGAGGGAGAAAGTGATAATCCATGGAGTTTTAAATCTGTTGTTGTTACAGATCAGAATGGATACGCTGATATGCATCTTCCAGCAGAATGTAAATATGGCGATTATGAAGGCGAATATCCGAATGTTTACGTTGGAGGAAGTGCAAACGCTTTCCTTTCGGGAAGCAGAAATGCTTACATAAGTAATGGTCTTGTTGATGTAACAATTGATGATGAATATTATACGAATACCAAAACTCTTGGGATAGAACCAACATTTGGTGCTTTTGGAACAGACCCTGATAAAATCCTTGGTGATTATTATGATGCTAAGAAATTATCTGAAAAAAGCTCTAATACTGTTACACTTAAAGATACAACAGGAAATGATATAGCAGTAGTAACAATGGGAATAAAGGAAACTGCTGACATACATCTTTTGGGTAAGGACGGAGAGACTTACAAAGTTACAGGATTGGAACCTGTTGTAGATATTAAAATGGCTGATGGTGTAACTGACTGGACAGTTTCAGTTACTTCAGATGATAATAATAATGCTGATAATACCTTACATATCAATGCTGTTAAGAGTGGTACAGCAGTTTCATCTGATAGCTATACAGTTGATTTAGGAGATTCACAGATAATCTCTGCTGATACATTTGCTTCAATTTTGGCTGAGAATGCTACAAAAGATGTTGTGATTAAGTCAAACAACGATGTAACATTTACTTTTGCAAAAGGTACGATGGCAAGTGTAGATGGTAAGACAGAATATGATTTCTCCACATCAATTGTGAATGCATATGCGGATACAATGCCATCCTATATCACAAAGGATAATTTTGTATCACAGATTAACTATAACTACTCAGGCAAGTTACCAGCAACAGCAAACATCCGCTTCTATGTAGGAACAGAGTATGCAGGTCAGACACTTTATTATTCACTTATGAATGCTGACAATACTTTTGCAGAGGTTCAGGCTGTCGTAGTAGATGCTGATGGTTATATGACAGTAAAGCAAGACCATTGTTCAAGCTATGTTGTAACAAAGACAGAGCCAAAGCTGCCAGATAACAAGGATTCAAAGACTGATGATGGAAATGCTTCTGCATCAGATAATAATACATCATCTGGAAATACTACTGTATCAACAGATAAGAATGCATCATCTGTAAATACAACAGCTACATCACCAAAGACTGGTGATATGACACCAATCGCAATATATGTTGTGATGGCAGTTGCAGCTATGGGAGTAATTGTATTTGTAAAGAAACGTAAAACAGCATAATTGAGTATCAATATTATGAGCATAGTCAGACCAGTGATTCTTCGGAGTTGCTGGTCTTTTTGCATTTCATAAGTATGTATGATTGCTCGGAATTGTTGTTTGTGGCTTGGCTTTGGCATCTGCCCACACAGGCTTTGTACTGGCCTGTTGGTCACTTCCTCGTCTATGGTTGTACGCTCGCCACAAATGGCACACGCAGGCTCACAGGGGCAAGCGTTTATGATTGGTTCTGAATGCTTGGATGGTCTCACAAAATAAGGGGGGGGAGATACCTAGCAGTGCTGTTTTTTTTATGCGTTTTAATATGAAATAAATTTGTTTTAATTCCTGCTTATGAGGGTTTGGAGTTAATCATATCTGAACAGAGTCATTCTTATTACGAATAAATATAATTTTATCTGAAATAATTTATACTGTGCTGGTTACAGTTATTCTGAAAATGTCTTAATCAGAACTGCCATGATTTTATATCAGCTTATTATGTACTAAGTGATTCTATCGTGAAATAATATATTCTGATTTTATAATGAGCTGGTCTATGTTGTGTTCTGTCGGACTGGTGATTGTTCTTGATAATAGCTTTTGTTTTAATCTGTTCTTCTATAGGCAATATGAATTATTATTACAATCGCAAATCAACAAATCCTTTTAGTAATTTCCCAAATTCCCAAGAAAATTGAATGATGTATAAATGCATAGATGTGAAAATATAGCAGTCATACAAAAACAAGAGACTGCTATGCAGAGATAAAAATAGTTGTATCTGTGTATAAATCAATATTATCTATAAGCCAGTTCTGTATTGCTTATCTGCTTTATCTAATTGCAAATCCTAAAGTATCCATAAGATTTTGAAATATTGACACAAGAGTGATTGGTGTCCTTGCTTGTGAAAATGAAACTGATTGGAAAAAGTGATGGAAATTGTAACATTTTCAGTAAATTTGAAACATCAAGCCTACCGAAACCTTGAATTATTGGCATTCCTGTTATTGGCTGAAAACTTAAATTGTTACCCAAAGTGATTGTTGGCTTTCTTCGCTATTTTGGAGAAAGGATTATCCTTTGGAAATCATACATAACCACCAAATGCCCTGCGTACTTTTTGGCAGAAATAGACACTTCAATAGCTTTGCACAAAGAGTTATAGTACCAGCAACCGTTCGGAAAGGTCTTAAAAAGTTCATTTGCTTGTATTTGCCTTATTTAGCCGATTTTATGGCTCAATGCCAAATACTCCGATGAGGCTTTTAAAAGTGGCACACAGCTAAAATTATGCGGTGGTATTTTGGACAGGCGGTTATATCGGTCTGAACTGGTGTAGGTACTGCGTTCATAAAACCATGCTTTTACGAACTATCAAATATGAGGGTAAAAAATGGTTCAGAAATGTGGTATTTGCTATTTGCGGAGGTTCGCTCAGTTACAGGGACTTATACGAACGGAAATCAATATTTAATGGAAGGAATCTTGCTACTATGGAATTTGGTTATGCACGAGTCAGTACTTCACATCAGAATACTGACAGGCAGATTGAAGCTTTGCTTGAGTATGGCATTCCAGAGAGAAATATCATTGTAGACAAGCAGTCTGGTAAGGATTTTCAAAGGGTGGGATATCTTGCTTTGAAGAATACAATGCTTCGAGCAGGTGATACCTTAGTTATCAAGGAACTGGACAGGCTTGGCAGAAACAAGCAGATGATAAAAGAAGAATTGGAGTGGCTCAAAGCTCACGAAATCCGAGTGAAAATCCTCAATGTTCCAACATCTCTGATGGAGTGTGATGGTCAGGATTGGATACTGGAAATGGTATCCAATATTCTTATTGAGGTTATGGCATCTATTGCAGAGGAGGAGAGACTGAAAAATCATCAACGCCAGTCTGAAGGAATACAGGCAGCTAAAAATAGGGGTGTTGTGTTTGGTAGACCTACTGTGAGAAAGCCAGAAAATTATGAGGCTGTTATGGAGAAGGTTGCAAGTGGGGATATGAAAGCTGTTGAAGCAATGCGAGAGATGGGGATTAAGAAAACCACTTTTTATAAGCTGAAAAAATTATATCCGATGGAGGTGACTGTATGAGTATCGAGGATGGTATCAGAAATTTTGTTGAAAAAAATCCTAAGTATAATATTTACGAAAACTACTCAGGTCGTGGAATGTTTGGCAGAACTTGTTTAGGTGTAGTAGTTAGCCAGCAGGATTCATTCATGGACTTTATTATTAAGCTCACAAAGTATCTGGATGACAATGGTATTGAAGATGTTAATTTCTCATTGGAGGGGGTATCCTACGATGCCTTGGGCTTAGACACGATTGTGTATTTTCCAAATATAGGGGGTGATTGTGTATGACTAAGTTAGCAAAATGGCATGTTGAAGAAATTTTAGAAAATTTTGTGTTGGGAGGCTTTCCTGTAAAGGATGATGATAGGTTCTTAGCTTGCTCATCTATTCTTACATCTATGATTGATACTGTTGAGGTTGATGAGCCTAACAAGGCTTTTATTTTCCATACAATGTCTGGCAGTGAATACCTTTGTCCATTCGAGGATATTAGATGGACTGATCGGTTTGCTGAATTTTCCAAAGACAATTTGGAGCGTTTGAATATTTCACGAGCCTTTGTAGACGAAGCAATAAAATTAGCCCATGAAAAAGAAAGTTCTTTTGTTGCTTGGTTAGAGAAGGAAATCTTTAATGGAGATTTATTCATTGAAATAGGAGCTGGTGGTATTTTAAATGTTCATTTTAAATATGAAGATAAAGTTCATCGCTTAAGTAGTCAGAGTCATATGGGAATGTTTAAGGATTCATATCTATACCAGCTTTCAGGGATAGTTGATTTTCGTCATTATGAATTTATTGGCGGTTCAGTAAACACTTACCATATGAGCGATTCAATCAAGAGACTGGTTGTAAACAATATAGGGAGCAGACCTGTAACTATAGACAATGTAGTTTATAAGCATGGAGTAACTGTTACTCTTGTAACTGAAGAAAACCATCCAGAAGGACTGATTAGTCCTGATGCATTCAATGGAAAGAGTTTACTTAGTGATTTTATGGAAGGAGTTGATTTGCTTGATTAAAGTTATTCTTTACCACCCGGGACAATATGGTGTATTTAGTGATGATACATACCATGTATGTGAAGATGTGTATGCTAGATTTGAAATGCTTGTAGGGAATGAAGAATTTCCTTTTCGAGATGAGGCATCTATAGCTTTTCTTAAGAAGAGAAATTGTAGTTTCATAGAAGGTGATAGATATGCGATTCGTGATGGAAATGATATTAATAGAGTTTTTCCTATCACATATATCAATAGGTGTGAGCAGGAAGGTCTTATTTTAATTAGCAATTCTCAAAGGGGTATCTATACGCATACAAAGCATCTTGACCGCTTAGTTATTAATGCATTAAAGAAATTAGATATTGATATCCTACTTGCAGTATGTGTGGATGAGGATAATGTTGATGGTATTTTATCTGCAGTAAAAGATTTTGAAGCAGTTAATTTTGATTATGGTGACAACTTATTTACTTTCTGTCGTAGGTTTGAGTATGACTGGAAAAGAGACTTGCCAGATATAGCTCGATTAATAGACATGAAATATCCAGAGGGTTGTGAAATTATCTTGACTTACAGAGAGTGGTTTGAGGCTGGTGTAATTTGTGATAAAAAGATATTTGCAAAAACATTTTTAAAGAAAAATCTCAATAGTAGAAGACTGGCTATTATGCTGATTGATTTTATGAAGGATGAGTCAGTTAGATTGTCAAAAGTTAATTCAACTAAAAATCCAGATACTAGACTTCTTTTTGATGACTTACCATCTATTGCGGATGATGTAAAGCAAACATTTTATTTAATTATTGATGTGGATGAAACCATTCGCAGTGAAAGAGATATAGTTGATTATTGCATCTACGGTGGTTGGATAAATAAAGAGTTTATCGAGGTATTAGGTGAGGAAGAAGTCTTACCTCTATTTGAGGATTTGATTCCAGATATATTACGAAGGAGGATGATTTTATGTGGTTGAGTTATCATATTCCTTGTTTCTATCAAAACAGGGGTAGTATATGTGCTTGTTTTAACAAGGATTTTAAAGCAGAGCTTGTTAAAGGTTTAGAAAAAGAGGGAGTTACCTATATTAAGCTGGAAACAGTCAAAGTAAAAATGGGTGATGATTTTGTTGATGAGGAGATTTTAAGTTTTTATACAGATGATAAAAACACATGAAAAACTACAGACTTTCCTCGATATTTTTGATGATGCAGTTAATAAGTATGAGTCAGATTTAAAACAGGACTGTTATTTCTTTGAGTTTGATGGGTGTATGTTATATGTGCATTGTTCAGGGAAAACCACAAGAAAACGTGGTCGTATATCACCAGTAATTAGAAAACTTGAAGAAGTATGGAGAGAGCATCCAGACCTGCGTTTGGGACAGCTTTTGATTGATTGTGCAGGTGACAAGGATTTATTCAACATAGAAGATGATGAGCTGATGGAGGCTCTTGAAAGGTTTGGCGATAATCTATGAAAGCTGTTAGGTAGATTCTGGGTGCTGTAGTTTTTGTGGTGGTAACTAATTATACAATTAAATTAAGAGACTTGTATTGAAGGCATTTTTGCAGAAGTGTTTGTATTATTACATTTCTGTAAAGATGTCTTTATTATTATGAGATTCCGTTCTTTTACATGATTTGACTAAACGGCATGTCAGAGTTAACATCACGACACCTTTTGGAGGTACTTATGCCATTGCCTATGGCTGATATTGTTGCATTATTAAGCCTTGTGTTTAGCTGGGAAATGGACAGTATCTTACGAAAGGGAGGTACTGTAATTATGGATGGTACTAATAATGTAACAATGTCTGTAGATACAGATATTCTCGTTAAGCTCTTTTTGAAAATGCTTAACAATGAAAATCTAATTAACAACAAGACATATTTAGCAGCAGAGGCTGAGGTGAAGAAAGGAGAGAATACATATGTCGATTAGAAGTAAATTTAATGAAGATGAGATAAGGAACCTTGATAAGGAAAAATATATGTATAATGTATCCTTTGATGATATTATGCAATATTCTGATAAGGTCTTTGATGTTGCAGCATTGATTAGAGAGTCAACTGATTCAGAGGAACAGCAGAGAGCATTTGCTGTACAGAGAGATGTTGTCCTTGATTTAATATCAAAGAAAGATAATTTTAGATTAGACAAGAATAATATTTTTGAAGAACTTGGTAAGTCAGGACTTAAAGCGGTTGATAGACCTGCATTTCAATTAATGTGTAATAGGGCAAGCCAGTATAAATTTGATATTCTTATTGTGGATGCAGTAAGTAGACTTGCTCGAAGTATAAGAGAATTATTTGATGTTATTTATGATTTCCAAGAATTGGGAATTGGAATAATTATCTTAAAAGAGAAGTACTGGACATATAATATGACTCATACTGATATCTTGAGACTTGCAATTGATGCAGGACTTGCACAAGCAGAGTCTATGAATACAGGGTGCAGAGTTGGAGATCATATGCTGGAGTTGGCTAAGAAAGGACAACTTCTTGGTGGTGATATGTTTGGATATCGTCTAAAAAAAGCAGTTGATGATATGGGAAATCGTATGCCGAATAAGAATTCTCTTGTTCAAGAACCGGTAGAAGCTTATGTAGTTAAGACCATATTTGATTTGTACACTTCTGATGATAAAGATATTGCAAAGACATCAAGTTCAATTTGTAAGTATCTCATTGAAAATAATATGAGAACATATAAGGGGAACTTGAGATGGACGCCATCAAAAGTAATCAGAATTCTAGCAAATACCAAATACATGGGGTATCAGTTGCCAGAAAAGAGTAAAGTGATTGATACTGTGAGAAAGAAGAAGGTATTGACTCATATAGAACCTGTTAAGGATGTGTTAGATGCCAATGGAAATTTGATTGAGAAAGGAAATTTGGTTAGGATTTCTTGCGAGCCTATTGTGTCAGAAGAAACATGGTGGAAGGCTTATGATAGAAGAATGAGTCGTTCATCTAAAGGCTCGGAGAATATAAAAGGACGTAAGAGTGGTTTGAGAGTATCTGCTGATGCTCTTGGACGCAAGGCATATTGTAGCTGTGGATATTGTCTTAGCAGACAGTATACACATGTAGCTACAGAGACAAAATCTGCAACATATCGTTATAAGTGTAGATGGCAGGTTGATCACACCAGCAAGTATACAATTGAAGCAGCATTAAAGGAGAATAATGTTGTATGTGATAATCCTGCAGTTAGCGATGTAAAGCTTTGGCTGTGTGAAAAGCAGGTATTTTCATATATGTTTAAGAATGGCAAATCGGCTGTTCTTCAGGCTTTGGAAATTATAGAACGTTGCAAACATGAAGAAGAGGTTTTGGAAGATGGAACTTCTTTGCAGACATTGGAGACTAGGAGAGATGAATTGAAGAAAAAGCGTAAGAAACTATTGGCATTGTCATTGGAAGATGATTACGATATGAACGATTATAAAGAGCTGAAAGCAGAAATTGATGAGGAGATTGCAACTATTGAGGATTCGATTGCTCATTTTGAGATTGAGAAAGCAAAGCAGCAGAAGAAAGTATTTAATATTGAAGATATTAGACAGAGATTAAATACAATTATTAATCTGCGAGACTATAAGGTAAGTGATGAAGTTATAGATATGTTTGTGGAGCGTATTATTTATCGTGGAGTTGTTGACGGTAATGATGAGTTTGTCTGGGTGATGAATTTATCGGGAGAGTGTACAGATACATCCGCTAAGTATAAGATTCGAGGTTACGATAAAAATTATGCGGATTCTCTTAAGAGTGATAAGAATTTTAATATTGTTGCTCGTATGCTGATTCCAATGGAAGAGTGTAAACGTTTTTGTCAGGAAGAGGCAGGCAGACGATTTAAGAAGAAGTATTGGAATCCTATTACAATTAAGATTGCAATTGCATAATATGATGAGAGTTATTAAGGGCTGAGCAGAATTTGCTTGGCTCTTTTTATTATATAAGGAAAACTCAGATGATTACCTGAGTTTCTTTGAATTCTTGTATCTATTTTCGAGTTTATCTTTGTTTTTTGTTAAGAACTCTTGATAGTTTGGATATTGTGAGGCGATTTGTTGCAGTTCAAAGTTTACCTCATTAATAAGGAAATTTTTTAGCTTTTTGGAGGTTCTCCTAAATTTAAGAATATCCAATAGATTATCGGTGGCAAGAAGAGCCTTGTCATTCCAAAACACAGTTGTAATGATTAAACCATTGTAGGCTGAGTAAACAGCATAGATTTTTTGGTCATTGCTATTGCATGAATATCCCCAAATGAATGGCTCTAATAATGTTATAACATTTTGGTCAAAGCCTAAATCTTTCAAAGTAAAAATGTAAGTTTCAATATTTTGCAATGACTCTGGGGTAGAGTTGAAAAGAGCATTCTCATAGCTTGAAATCATTTCACCAAAACATTGTGGGACTTTTGGTGAGGGTACAGGTTCTGCAACAGTAATATTGTCAGTTCTTATTTGATTCAAATATTTATGTAATCTTTTTTCTAAATATTCATATGTGCTACGCATATGGGTGTCAGCAAATGAATTTAGGATATATAAGTCATCATATAGCATTCTCCATGCAACAGATATAATGTAATTTTGAATTCCGTTATATTTAGTGGGAAGAGTGCCATCATTAGAATTAAGATATTTGTCAAGAAATTTTTTAGTGAATTCTACCTCATATTTGCTAAATTGTTCTTCACAGTCATGGCAAAGCATAGGCTTTTTTTCGCCATCCTGATAGATTTGATTTAATTTGTTGAAATTGCGGAAACGTGAATTATCATAGGATTTTGTTCTTGTGTATACTAATTTAGGGATTATGTGGCTTTGTTGTAATGACATATTATCCCTGCCACATAATGCACATTTGCCAATAATTTCTTTTTTGGACATAAGTTCATCTCCTTTTGGAAAATAATGGGGTTTCGGGACTCGAACCCAGGGCGCTTATTATTAAGTTTGAATTCTTGATATGCAATAGAGTTTCTCTTCCTGACAAAGGCTCTACCCCCAAGAACGCCCAGACCACCAATTGAATTTGTAATATCCATAAAACTAATCACTCCTATCGCTAAACTTAACAGGGAAACAATGTCAGTACTTACTTCAATTGGAATATCAAACAATATTGCCAAGAATACAAAAATAATAATCTCTAATTACTATATCATATATCAGTGATTTCTGATATAAGTAAAGAAATTTTTCTGTGGCTTTTTCTGTGGCTTAGTAGTGACAGAAGAGGTTTGAACATGCTATACTATAATAAGGAGTATGAATTAGTAGTTCATATTTAATAAAATGATAGATTGCTTAGTTATTATGAAAACTACAAGGTTATAGTTATAATTGCAAGCATTCATCGTTGGAAAGAGGTAAAGCTTGTTTTTGTATATGGCTTGTCTGGAAAATAGAGGGGTATCTTTTTGGAGGCAACTGTTTCGTGCTGTGTTGGTATGAGGCATATGTTTCGAGCGTATTGCTATTAAGAGGTATTTGCTCTGCGATGGCGACCAGGCAGCCAAGTTAAGCCGCATGCAGAATGAGGGCTAAAATCCTTGATTTTACTGGGTTTCTTCGAATTATACAGTTGACAAAAAAACAATAATTTTATGAAAAAGACGGACTTTGACATATGTCATCGCCCGTCTTTTCTTATTTTGGGTTTCTTTGATGCACTGTACACCCCTATTTGGGGGGCTTTGATGCATGTATAGCCCTATCTATAAAAGTGGGGGTATTAACTAATTGATATGGAAAAAGAAAAGTGAATGTGCTACCATCATTATGGAGGTAGTTCGCTATGATACATGATTATGTATATGAACAGGCAATACCATACAAATTTATAAAATATAAAAAACAGGATAAAGTTGAATTCACAGAAGAGATAAAATCTGAGTTAGACAATTACTATAGGGATATAAGAAAACTGACAGAGTCTAATTATCAAATTGATGGAAAAGCAGATATCAAGAAGCTTTCTAAAGATTTAGGTGGAAAGTATAAGTCAATCAGAACAAAATTTATTATTCCATTTACTGGAAAAGAAAGCTATTCAAGTCAGGAATTGGATTTTCTTTTTGTGTGTTGCTATGAGCTCTATTTGAAATTCAATCTTAGTCAAACTGAAATGAACAAGATATGGGGAATTAACGGAGATAAGCTTGAAAGATTGGACTGGTATCCGCATAGAAGTTTTTCTGCATATCATTCATCCTGCGATAAAACATTGAAGCCTTATGATACTGATTCGTTAGGTGCTAAGATTGCAAAAGTCATGAATCAAAAAGTACAAGCAGTATATATGTGCGTGGCATTTACAGGAATAACAAATGATTTGGATTTATTTGCCAATGTTTCTGTCGATAGGAATAAATGTTTCTTACTTACAAGTCCATTACAGTTCCCTGATGATGATGTCACAAGCATACAAAGAGTAAATTACTCTTTGGCTAGAATGTTATTTGCTTCAGGTGGACATTTGTTTGATACGGAAGAGTACGTTGATACAGGTTGTATTGTAAGGGAAATAATAGATGAACTTGATATGAATATTAAATTGGATAATGATATGATGTACGAATATCTCAGAAATATAATAAATAGTGGTAATGATATTTCGCTGTATGCCATAGAAGAAATGCAGTCTGATTTGGAAAGATATTTGTTTAGGTATCAGTTTTGTCAGGAAACAATTGATATCTATAATTATCATGCTGATACTGGATACTTTCCACCAAATATAGAGTATTATGATGAGCATTTTGGTGACTCTGAGAGTATGGCTAATCAATATGTATTGGGGTATCGGCAAATTCTGCAATGATGGAAAGGAGTTGTAATTATGGTATATAAGATTATTGATGCTTCATTCTATACCAATGATAAGTGTAAAGTCTATATTATCAATGATCCGATAGAGTTTTTGAATATAGATATTACAGTATTAAAAAGGGCTATGAAAATGATTTAGTGCAAATATATCCCAGTGATGTTAAAATTATTCTAAAAGAATCAGTATTAGAGCAGTTCCCTTGTTTTGATATTATTTAGGGAGGTTTATAAAGAAATGATAGATGATAGAACCTGTTATAAAATAGAATAATATAGTTTCATTTGTGAGATTATAGCTAGAATAAATGATGGAAAAGAGGAAATATATGGATAAGAAAAGAACTATAACATATAATGTATATGGAGGACAAATAAATACTGCTAATGATAAGTCAACAATTCATGCTACACAGAACAATGGGGTGACTTTAAGTGAATTAGATAATATAATAAATGGAATTACAGAGAATTTATCCGCACTGAAAAAGGAAGACGTAGATGCTATTGAAGATGTTATAAATATGATAAAAGAGGAATTTGCAAAGCCTGAACCAAAAGTAAATAGATTAAGAAATTATTTGAATTTGATTGCTCCGATGTTTACAATTGCAAATGGTATTCCAGATTTATCAGAACACTTACATAGGTTAATTGATTATATCAATATGTTTATACATTAAAATAGTAAAGAAGAGAAAAAGCAAATGAGGAAAGATAGCAAAATTTTTTTAGCAAAGGCATTGGATTATGCAAAAAAAATAGGAGATACTTCTTTTGAAGTAAATATTAGTTATTTTAAAGATGTACCAAATATAAGCATTTGCATTGAAGATATATTAAAAGATTTGGTAGAGAATAACTGTATTACAAGTCAAAGTAAAGTTAATAACTTGGAAGGTTATATTTCAATATATCTTACATTAGCTGGATTTAAATATTTTAATGAGATAGAATTAAGCGAGAATAATTTACAGTATATTTTTAATGTTTTTGGGGGACAGGTTAATGTTGCTAATGACAATGGACAAATTAATATTGATGCAAAAAAAGAAGAAAACATAAAAGAATTAAAAATGGAAGTTTTAGAATTGAAAGAAAAGAATAAAGAAAGAAGTTTTGCCGATATTGTAGATTCTTTTCGAATAAATGATAATCGTATTAATAAGCTATATTTCAAATGTCAGTATATGAAATTATATGGCAGAGAAAGGGAACTAAGTAGATTAGAAAAATTTTTAGATAGTGATGAAAATATATTGATATATACTATCTGTGGTGAACAAGGTGTTGGTAAAAGTAAACTGGCTTATTCCTTTATTCAGCAACAAATAGAACAAGAATATTGGAAGATGATTTTTATAGATGGTTCAATTTTAAAAAAAATAAATTCATATAATGAATATTATTATAAAGAAAATCTTTTGATTGTTATAGATAATATAAGTAAAGCTCCTTTTGAATTTGCGGAATGGTTATCATTTATTTTGCAATTATCAGATTCTAATTTACCTCCAAAATTAAGGCTTTTATTATTAGATAGGACTGGGGTTATTAAGGATAATGAGTTCGTTGTTTTTCCCGAATGGTATCAAATCATATTAGATAATTATGTTGATTTGGATTATTTATCTAATTTTGTTTATAATTTTGATGAAGATTTTGGCTTTTTTAGATTGAAAGGATTAGGACGAAAAGAAATTATAAAAATTTTAGATGATTATTCTCGCCTTTTTATTAAAGACAATAATAAAATAAAGGAAGATGATTTTACAACCTATATAAAGCAAAAATGTGATGATATTATTATGAATCCTATGATAATGATTATGGGGTTAATAAATGAATTTACAGACGATAAATCAATAGAAGAATATTTTTTTGATAATAAAGATTTTATTGTTAGAAAGATTTGTAAATCTGATAAAAAACTTTACGATGCGATGCAAAAAATAATAATATACATAAATGTTGTTGGAAGGTGGGAAATTGGAAAAGAAAGCAGTTTACCTGCTTATTTTGCGGATGCAGCATTTTACATTTTAGGTAATATTGATGAGTTAGAATTAAAAAAATTTATATGTGCTTTTAATGAACAAAAAGTTTTTGAGGGAGATTGGTCTGCGATTAAACCAGATATAATAAGTGAAATTGTTGTTATAAAATATTTAGAAAGAAAACTTTTAAATAGAAGATTTCTAGAAGAATTAATTAAAGAAATAGCTTCTAACAATTTCTTTGAATTGTTAACGTTTTGTTCTGATTGTACATTTAATTTGAAATCTGATTACTGTAATAAAATAATAAATAAAATTACAGATTATTTAAAAGAAACACAAATTTTTGAAACAATTCCAATAAATAGAATATTAATGACAAACCAAGATCATTTGACGAGGTTAAAGCTAGTATATTATATGGAAAAAGCAAATATATTACCTGAGAAACAAACAAATGGCAGAATGATCTTCAAGAGCGAGGTGTTGAGAATGTTTTTGAAGTATTCAGGTATAAGTGATTATTATTCTGATATTAATTGCAATACATTACAATGTGTATGCTTGTTTCGAGAATGTCAAAGGAAATTAAATGATATAGTAACTAATCCTATTTATTTAGAAAATGCAATTCCATATTTAAAAAGCATTGGATTTTCAAATGATTTTTGTGATATAGTAAAAAATTCATCTATTTATATTTATTCAAGTAAAAGCGTGGAAAGTTACATTGTTTCTTTGGTTGATTTTTTTTCAGAAGAATTTTTAAATGATAATGATATTGATAGTATCTTGAAAGATATACATGAAATACAAACTTCAGACGAAAAACAGAAAAATATAAAGATGCTATTTATTAATTTTATTATATTGATGAACCAAATTGAAATTGAAGCTGATTTTATTTAGAAATTATGGAGATGCATTTAATTTGATAAGACTATTTATTTTGCGAATACGATGATGATTACACTCGTCGTGGATATCATAATTATCGTGGTAGTATAACGGAGCAGGAGTTTAATGAATGCAAAAAGCAGATTACTAAGGATTGGCACCTTTATAATGAACATTTATGTAAGCGAAAAGCAGTGTGATACAGAAGGCGTAATTACAAATTGAGATATTTGAAAAACCATAAGTATATTTGTTGTATATGTATACTTATTGTGCATATCAAGGATATTGGTAATTATGGGGAGTGTAATAACTGCTCGGATGCATTCGCTCCGTGCTGGTTTCGTTGGAGGCACACGTTTCGAGCCTATCTATGGCATTGAGGCATTTGTTCCGAGCCTATAATCAAAGAGGCGTTCGTTCCGTGAGGGCGACCAGGCGAAGAAGTTAAGCAACATGGAGCATGATGCATAAATATTTGGTATAAAAGAGTCTGAGAAAATCAGGCTCTTTTATTTTATAAACTAATATGATATAATTGTGAATAAATATTTATACAGAAATGAGGAATAATATGAAATCCATTAAGAAAAAACCGATTATGATTTTGCTTATGGCAGCATTAATGGCTACATTCATCGTTAGCTTATGCGCATGCGGCAAAAGCGACAGCAAAAAGGTCGCTTGTGTGGACGATCTGGAGGGTGCAAAAATAGGTGTCCAGCTCGGTACCACAGGAGATATCTATGTATCTGATTATGAGAACGACGGTTCAGGCACCAAGGTAGAGAGATACAACAAGGGTGCTGATGCAGTCCAGGCGTTAAAGGTCGGCAAGATTGACTGCGTAGTTATTGATGAGCAGCCGGCACTTGCCTTTGTAAAAGAAAACAAAGGACTTAAGATACTGGACGAGGAGTTTACCAACGAGGACTATGCATTCTGCCTGAAAAAGGGCAATACAGAGCTTCGCGACAAGGTAAACACTGCGCTTGAAAAGCTGCAGCAGGATGGAACAGTTCAGAGCATCATCGACAACTATATCGGCTCTGAGGATCAGGTGGGAAAGACTCCCTACGTGAAGAAGGACATTGACAGGTCAAACGGAACACTTAAGGTAGGAACCAATGCAGAGTTCCCTCCATATGAGTACTATGAGGACAACAAGGTCACAGGAATTGATATGGATATCATGCAGGCCATAGCCGATGAGCTTGGCATGGATATGCAGGTAGAGGATATGCAGTTTGACTCAATCATTGCCGCTGTATCATCAGGCAAGGTGGATGTCGGAGCAGCAGGCTTTACAGTGACAGAGGACAGACAGAAAAATGTTGATTTTACCGATACGTATATCACCACAAAGCAGGAGATTATCGTAAAAGACAGCCAGTCGGGTTCTTCAATCGGTATAAAGGAAAAGCTTTATGACAACTTTGTCAAGGACAATCGTTACATGTATATCGTAAAGGGGCTTGGCAATACAATAGTTATCACAATATTTGCCGTAATGCTTGGTATTGTGCTGGGATTTTTAATTGCGATAGTCAGAACCAGCCATGACAGAAACGGCGGTCTTGCCATATTAAACGGAATTTGCAAGGCATACCTGACCATCATCAGGGGAACACCTGTCATGATACAGCTTCTTATCATATACTATGTAGTGCTTGCATCTGTGACCAACAAGATACTTGTAGCAGTCATTGCTTTCGGCCTCAACTCGGCTGCATATGTGGCAGAGATTGTGCGTTCAGGAATCATGTCTGTAGATATAGGACAGTTTGAGGCAGGACGAAGCTTAGGACTCAACTACAGCCAGACCATGAAGCTTGTTATCATACCGCAGGCTGTCAAAAATATACTTCCGGCGCTGCTTAACGAGTTTATCAGCCTCCTAAAGGAGACATCAATCAGTGGTTATATTGGTATGATGGATCTGACAAAGGGTGGAGATATCATACGAAGCAACACATACGAGGCATTTATACCGCTTATTGCTGTAGCCCTTATTTATCTGGTTATAGTGATGCTTTTAAGCCACGGAGTAAGCAAACTTGAGAGGAGACTGAGAAGCAATGAAAGATAATAACGTGATACTAGAGGTAAAAGACCTGCACAAGAGTTTTGGAGAGCAGGAGGTATTAAAGGGCATAAGCACAGAGGTAAACAGAGGTGATGTAATTGCCATCATCGGACCGTCAGGCTGTGGAAAGTCTACATTTTTACGCTCCCTCAATCTGCTCGAGACACCTACATCAGGACAAATCCTTTTTGAAGGAACAGACATGACAGACAAGTCGACAGACATCAATGTGACCAGACAGAAAATAGGCATGGTTTTCCAGCAGTTCAATCTGTTTGCCAACATGACAATAAAAGCAAATATCATGCTCGCACCGGTGAAGCTTGGTGTGATGACGAAGGATGAGGCATCAAAGAAGGCAGATGAGCTTCTCACCAGAATAGGTCTCCTCGATAAGGCAGATGCATATCCGGCGCAGCTTTCCGGAGGACAGAAGCAGAGAGTGGCAATTATCCGTTCACTTGCTATGAATCCTGATGTCATACTGTTTGATGAGCCTACATCGGCACTTGACCCTGAGATGGTAGGTGAGGTGCTTTCAGTAATGAAGGAGCTTGCAGAGGCAGGCATGACAATGGTAGTCGTGACACATGAGATGGGTTTTGCCAGAGAAGTGGCCAACAGAGTGATGTTCATCAATGAGGGTACCATAGCTGAGGAGGGCACACCTGAGGAAGTATTTGGCGCACCAAAGAGTGAGAGATTACAGGAATTTTTGTCAAGAGTGTTATAGGAGAAATAAAGCATGGCATCAAAATACTATGCAGTAAAAAAGGGAAAGGTTCCTGGGATATATTTGAACTGGAACGATTGCAAAGCAATGGTTGACGGATATCCGGGAGCAGTGTATAAAAGCTTTAAGACAATAGAAGAGGCAGAAAAATTTATTAACGGAGAGAAAACTATTACAGGTATGAAATCATCCGGCGAAAATAGTACATATGCGTTTGTAGACGGCTCCTTCAACAAAGCAACACACACCTATGGCTATGGAGGCTTTCTTGTGACTGACCATGAAAAGTACGTGCTGCAGGGGGCAGATAATGATGCCGAGATGGCCACAATGCGCAACGTAGCCGGAGAGATAAGGGGCGCGGAGGCTGCCGTAAAAAAGGCTATAGAGCTTGGAATTAAGGAATTGGTCATATACTATGACTACATGGGCATAGAGATGTGGGCCACAGGGGCCTGGAAGCGAAACAAGGCAGGCACTATAGCTTATCACGAATACATCATGTCAGTTAAGGATAAAATAAAGCTTACCTTTGTAAAGGTAAAAGGACACTCAGGGGTAGAGGGCAACGAAGAGGCAGATAAGCTCGCCAAGCAGGCTGTGGGGATACTGTAGCAGTTTCCCACATAAAAGAAACAAAAATATATCATAACAGGAGAAAAAGATGAGCATATTCAATGTAGAACTCAAAAAAGTAGTAGATGACACATATGATATTGAGATAGGCTACAACCTCTCAGACACCCTTGTATCTGACCTGGAAAATGGTCTTGTGGGCAAGATAAAGAAATTTGCAGTGATTACAGATACAAATGTGCGTGATCCTTATGCTCTTCCAATCTGTGAGAAGATAAAGCATGCGGGATACTCAGTGGATTTGTTTGTTTTCCCGGCTGGGGAAAAGAGCAAGTCGCGTGAGACAAAGGCAAAGATAGAGGATGCCATGCTTAAAAAGGGGTACAGAAGAGATTGCTGTATAATTGCAGTCGGTGGCGGTGTGGTAACCGACTTATCGGGCTTTATTGCAGGAACCTACGGCAGAGGAGTGCCGTTTATCAACTATGCAACCACCCTTCTAGCGGCGGCAGATGCATCGGTAGGTGGAAAAACAGCAATTGATACACCTCTTGCTACCAACACCATAGGTCTGTTCAATCAGCCCCAAAAGGTATATATAGACATAGCTGCCTGGAAAACACTGCCACAGCGCCAGATGGCAAGCGGTATGGCAGAGACCATCAAGCACGCATGCTTAGGCAGCGAGGATATGTTTGAATTTATAGAGGAAAATCTGGATGATATATATTCATTCAAGAAATTTGCATGTGAGTATATCGCAGAAAATAACTGCCGTATCAAGTACAATGTGGTTATGAAGGATGAGCGAGAGGCAGGACTTCGCGAAACCTTAAATCTGGGCCATACAGTAGGCCGTGCAATCGAGACAGTCAGCGACTACAAGCTGTTGCATGGAGAGGCACTGTCGATTGGAATGGCAGCACAGGCACTTATGTCAGCACGACTTGGCTATATGTCAGAGGAGCAGGCAGAGCGCGTGATAAAGCTCTATGAGAGAGCCGGTCTTCCGACACGTATACCTGACTATATAGACAGGGATGAGCTTGTAAAGAAACTCTACACCGATAAAAAGGTGAGAGACGGCAAGCTGCGCTTCGTGCTCCAAAAGGGCATAGGAGCCACTGTTGAGTTTGCACCGGGAGTGTATGCAAAGCCTATAGAGGAAAGTCTGGCACGAGAAATTATAATGGAGCTGTAGAATAAAAGCGTGTGAAAACTATTGTTTTCACACGCTTTTTGATTACATAGCAGCTATTTTTTTGATAAGAGCTTCCTGAAGAACCTGAGAAAAATTAATTCCTAAATCAACAGCCTCTTCGTTAAGCCATTCCGGAATGGAGAGAGTCTTTTTAACAGCTTTTGAATTATTTCTTTTTTTATAGGCGAGCATATCAAATTCAATAATTATACAATGCTCATTTTTAGAAACATGATAATCATCTGGAGAAGATGGCTCCGGAATTGGCTGTTTTTCTTCTTCACGGCTTACTAAAGCTAATCCTAGAGCATCTACAGCCATTTCGTAAGCTTCCTGTGTTGTATCTCCCTGAGTCATACATTCTGGAAAATCAGGGAAGGTAACCCAATAACCTCCTTCTTCAGCAGTGTGGAAAATTGCAGGATAGAATAATTTTTTCATGATTTGCCTCCTTACAAATATGGCACTTATTTAAGACCGGCCTGTTTTAAAATTGCAGTTTCCATACCTTTTTTTAAATCTTTTGAGTGATAAGGTACAATTACAGTTTTACCGGTGTGGGGATTTGTCATTTTAACATGAGAACCATTTTGATTAACTATTATAAATTTATTTTTCTTAAGTAATTTAATCATTTCCTTTGGTGTCATTGGCATTTTCGATAATTCCTCTCCTATGTCTATATATAATATATTACGTATTAATACGTGTGTCAAGCGCTAAATAATTACAATTCCATGAGTAAATTCATTATAGTTTGAATGACACAGCCTGCCATACAAATCAGCGGCAAAAATATCCTTGGAAATAAGCTCGTACGGAGCATCAGCGACTTTTGTAATAATAGGCGCTGATGCTCTTTTTTTGAGGAGATGCATAAGCTCTCCTGATGATTTTTTGAAACCGAGTATGCGCAGATAAGGATTATCCATACATATGTTAAAATCATTATTCTCAATACCAAGTAAAATATGCGTGAGAACCCTCGAAATACGCGTATAAGTCAGATTTTTACTCTTCAGTAAGTTACAAAATTGCGTAAAACCTTCATATTTATAAATATTTTTAACTATCTTTGCAGAAAGCTCCTTTGTGCAGTCTGCATATTTCTCATATCCTGCATTTCTTTCTGAAATCAGCCGATAGTAGAGTAAATCGGAAATAGCATCAGGAAACACAATATGACCACTTGATATACAATGTGTAAGAATTTTAGCACAATCTGCAGGCATCAGCGTATGGAGAACAGTTAAATTCCCAAATTGGCTTGTGTTAGAAGAATTAACAGTCAAATGATTAGCTGTATTGTATACAGTCGAAATCACCCTGCGCACAGCCGTAGCAGAAGAAAACTCACTTGTCGAATCAGTGCTGTGATATCCTTCACCGACGCGCTGAATAGGAAATCCTGTAATATCACAGTCCATCAAAGCCTTCTCATACTCAATGGCCAGAATATTATTGGGTGAAGCTATGAAAGTATCTAATTTCTCTAAAGAACTATCATAGTTATCTTGAAAATATTCACATAGCGCTCTGCTCCTGGCCACAGGAAAGCTCATCCCACCCTGAATCATCCGGGCAAGAGCGGCGGAATACTCAGCAGGCGGATTCTTAAGCATGCCAGCAACAAGCTTTGTAAGCTCATGGTCCACAGACTCCACACCATAGCACAGCATGTCCACCACACCTGTGTTTTTGAGTACACTGACTCCGCCACCGGCAAAAAACTCGGCAGAAGCAGTGGCAAAGACTGCTGGAAGCTCAAGCACCAGGTCGGCACCGCTCAAAAGCGCCATGCGTGTGCGCTCGTATTTGTCAATGATGGCAGGCTCACCTCTTTGCACGAAATCACCGCTCATTACTACGACGATATAATCAGCAGATGTCTGCCTTTTAATCTGCTTTAGCTGATATTTGTGCCCATTGTGGAATGGATTGTATTCGGTAATCACACCTGCAACCTTCATGTTTTGTTGCTCCTTTAATCAATAATGTATTTTTTAGAGTTCAAACCCATAATACCACAAAAACACCCTTGTCGCATTTGAAAAATAAGTTTATACTAACAATAGTATTGTAATTTTAAACCAAAGGAGACAAAACAATGAATGTATTAGTAATTAATTGCGGTAGTTCATCACTGAAATACCAGCTCATCAATTCAGATTCAGAGGAGGTACTTGCAAAAGGACTCTGCGAGAGAATCGGAATCGATGGCAGACTCGTATATCAGAAAGAGGGTCTTGATAAGGAAATCACAGAGGCACCTATGCCAACACATAAAGAGGCCATTCAGATGGTTCTCGATGCACTTGTAAATCCAAAGACAGGCGCAGTAAAGTCACTTGCAGAGATTGATGCAGTAGGACATCGTGTAGTGCACGGTGGCGAGAAGTTCTCAGACTCAGTAGTCATCACAGAGGAAGTAATCGCACAGGTAGAGGAGTGCAACGACCTTGCACCTCTTCACAACCCTGCAAATATTATCGGAATCAGAGCATGCCAGGCACTTATGCCAAATGTACCAATGGTAGGAGTATTTGATACAGCCTTCCATCAGACAATGCCTGAGAAAGCATATCTCTACGGCCTTCCATATGAGTACTATGAGAAGTACAAGGTAAGAAGATACGGCTTCCACGGCACAAGCCACAGCTTCGTATCAAAAGAGGCAGCAAGCTACCTTGGAATGGACTTAAACAACTCAAAGATTATCGTAGCACACCTTGGAAACGGAGCTTCAGTCAGCGCAGTATTAAACGGTAAATGCGTAGATACATCAATGGGACTTACACCACTTGAGGGACTCGTAATGGGAACACGTTCAGGTGATATCGATCCGTCAATTATGGAGTTTATAGCAAAGAAAGAAAACCTTGACATCGATGGTGTGATGGATGTGCTCAACAAGAAGTCAGGAGTAGCCGGCATGTCAGGAGTATCAAGTGACTTCAGAGACCTTGAGGCAGCCTACAATGAGGGCAACGAGCGTGCTATCGCAGCAGTAGAGGTATTCAGCTACAGGGTAGCAAAATACATCGGAGCATATGTAGCAGCAATGAACGGAGTAGATGCTATCGCATTCACAGCAGGAATCGGTGAGAACACAAGCTTCGTAAGAGAAAAAATCATGGCATATTTAGGTTACCTCGGCATAAAGATTGACCGTGTAACAAACGACAAGACACGCGGCGTGGAGGCACTTATCTCAACAGCAGACTCAAGCGTAAAGGTATGTGTCATTCCTACAAACGAGGAGCTTGCAATCTGCCGTGAGACAGTAAAGCTTGTTGGCTAATAAAAAGCAAAAAGTTGTGGATAAATTATAAAATTTTGTTGACAAACACCACTCCAATATGTATAATTGGTTAGGTGTGAATAGGAGAGAACTATGATTGATATATCAACCATTGTAAAATCTATAAATAAAGAGACAACAATTGAGACAGAGCTTACGCTCACATCATTTGAGTCGCGTTTAGGAGATTATCCTATTCTGAAAAAGCAGCCGATATCACTTCATATCTCAAACGTGGAGAATGTAGCAGTGCACATCACGGGAACAGTAGATATAGACATAGCGATACCGTGCAGCCGATGCTTGGAAGAAGTTCCAACAAACATGCATTTTGACATTGACAAGACTCTGAAAATCACAGACGGAGCATTAGTCGATGAAGAGATGGAGGAAACTGACTACCTGATTGGGTTTGAACTCGATGTAGATAAACTTGTCTACGCCGAAATTCTGGTGAACTGGCCAATGAGAGTTCTGTGCAAAGACGATTGCAAAGGTATTTGTAAAGTCTGCGGGATGAACTTGAATAAAGGCACCTGCAGTTGCGATAGTTTTGTACCGGATCCAAGAATGGCAGCGTTCCAGGATATATTTAACAAGTTTAAGGAGGTGTAAACAAATGTCAATTTGTCCAAAGAATAAATCTTCTAAGGGAAGAAGAGATAAGAGAAGAGCAAACTGGAAAATGTCTGCTCCTACTTTAGTAAAATGCAGCAAATGTGGAGAGCTTATGATGCCACACAGAGTTTGCAAGAACTGCGGATCTTACAACAAAAAAGAAATCATTCCTCAGGACTAATACTAAGTAGTATGAGAATTAAGAGAGACCGGACATCAGTTCGGTCTCTCTTTAATTGCATTAAGACCGGAAAAAGCAAAACGCTTTCGCAGAATAATATAATCTGCGAAACCTGCATTTTTGTAATAGGTTCTGACAGAGAGGATCTTATCCGAATTCTGTTCAACCTTTTCACATTTTGGATTGCAAATCATTCCTTCTTCATAATCCTGTACATCTATTTGAGATAACAAACTCTTTATTCTCGTATTACTCTGAGGAGAATTTGTCAACCAATACACCGAAAATTTCTTATGAAAATTAATTGCGAAAGATAACCCATGATAAGAGTTTGCAATCATTAACTCGGCATTTTTAACCAAATCTAGCCATTCTTCAATTTCTGAAAATCTTTTCACACGAACCCCGCTAATATGCCTTAATAAATTCTCATAGAATATAACTGTGCACTTCATCTCAGCTGCCAGTTCTTTTAACGCTTTTTACAGATGCAAAAATTATTTCTGTTTATACTGTATATTATCTGGTGGTGGGTAAAATAAAGCAACTTATGCAGATTGTAACAACTGGTATGGTAGCTTCCTTGATGATGCGGTTGTGGGAGCTAATATCATTGGCAGGTGCAGTGCTTTGTTTAAGTTCAGGGATGAGTATCCGCTTGCTTTTATTGCTATTGATGATAATAAGATAAGGCAGAAGTATGCCGAGCTTCTTCGCGAGTATCATTTCCTGGTCCCGAGCATCGTCTCTCCTGCTGCTAATATCTCTCCGGGCGCAGTGATTGGAGATGGAGTAGTGATTCCGACTATGGCGCGTGTCGGAGAGGCGCAGATTGGCGATTTCTCCATAGTTGCTTCAAACGGTGTGGTGAGCTCAGGAGCTTCGGTTGGCGATTTCTGTCATATCGATTGTGGCGCTATTGTGCAGCAGAGGACCAGGGTGCGAAAGGGCACCTGAGTCAGGAGTGGGGAGATATATGGAGAGAAACTTTAAATTGTATTTTATCAGGCAATCCGCTATACTAGAGTTAATTATAGAGGATTATTTTTTGGAGGCTTTTGTGGTAAATGTATTGAAGTTACCGGTTGAAATTGAAAATTTTGAGAAAATTAGAAAACTGGGGTTCTATTATGTTGATAAGACCATGCTTATAGAGCAGCTTTTACAAAGCTGGGGCAAGGTGACTCTTTTTACCCGCCCTAGGCGCTTTGGAAAGACTCTCAACATGAGTATGCTGAGGAGCTTTTTTGCAGGAAACGCTGCATGGTGAAAAGTTTAGAAATAAGTTGTTGCGCACAGTGATATGGCTATGTTATTATGGTTACAAGGTACTAAATACAACTACTAATGAAAGGATGAACAAATGAAGGGAAAGAAAATTACAGCACTTTTGACTTGTGCATTTTTACTTGCCACATCTACATTCAGCTATGTATGGGCTGGACCGGCATCAGGTGATGTGACAGGTGGGGCAGGTGCAGGCATGACAGGCGGGTATATTGAGAGTGAGCTGGATGAGAATGCACCAGTTTATGAGCCACAGATTGATATGTACTCTAATGTACGCTCATCGTATCCGGATACGGGGGATGATGCTATAAAGTATCTGAAAGATAATTATCCGGTTGTCAGAAATCAGAATCCATATGGTACATGCTGGGCTTTTTCATCTATGGGCTTGGCTGAGTTTGGCCTGATAAATAAGGGCGAAGCAGCTAAGAGCATTGATTTGAGTGAGCTGCAGCTTGCTGCGTTTACATACAATTCAGCAGCAGATCCTCTTGGAGGGCTAAGTGGTGACTATACCAGGTACTACAATGACAAGGCGTCTGAGAATTATCTGATGCATGGCGGCAATTATGAGATGGCGATGCGCAGGCTCACTCAGTGGAGTGGTGCAGCATCAGAAGCGGATGTTCCATATTCCAATGCTTCAAGTGTGCTGCAGAATGGTCTGGATGATTCATATGCGTACAGCAAGGATGTAGCGCATCTGCAGAATGCATACCGCATCAATATCAAGTCACAGAGTGATGATGTCAAGAAGATGATACAGCAGTATGGTGCTGTAGGTGCTTTGTATACTCATTATTATAATGGTGAGAATCATATCAAGAATTCATATTTTGACAGCTCTGCAACAGTTGGGGCTGGTGGCAATCATGCTATTATGATAGTTGGATGGGATGATAATTATTCCAAGGACAATTTTTCGGGAAGTACTAAACCACAGAGCAACGGAGCCTGGCTTGTGAGAAACAGTTGGGGGTCCGATTATATGGGTTATTTCTGGATGTCATATGAGACAAAATCACTCAGGGATACTGCATGGGTGTTTGATTATGATACAGCTGATAATTATGACAATAACTATCAGTATGATGGTTCACTGCAGACAGGCATTGATCAGTATTATGACCAGTGCGCCAATGTGTATACGGTATCTCAGAAGGATGGAGTGACATCAGAGACACTGAAGGCTGTTTCACTTTCATTTATGCAGAATGCCAATGTGCACTATACGGTAAAGGTGTATACTGATCTGACAGATACCTCAAAGCCGGAAAGCGGAACACTTAGTGCTACATTGGACGGCAATACAGAGTATGCAGGCTATTACACTTTGCCATTGGATGATAAGGTAATTTTGAAGCCTGGCAGTTCTTATTCTGTTGTACTGTGTACAAATGGTACAAAGGCTTTGGAATGTGAGATGTCATATTCAGAGGCTCAGGATATTCATGATACATCTACTACTACATATGAGACTATAGCCAGTGATAATTCAAAGGATAAGGTAAGCTTCTACTATGGATATGGTAGATATGCTGTTTCCACATATAATTATCGTATAAAGGCTTTTACTACAAACAATAAAAATGAGACACCGGCTGAGCAGAAGTATACAGTGACATTTGATGCAAACGGAGGCGATGTTTCTACGGCATCTAAAGAGGTAACTACCGGTGCCGCATATGGCGAGCTTCCGACTCCGGAGAGAGAGGGATATACATTCTCAGGATGGTTTACAGCTGCAGATGGTGGAGTACAGATTTCCGCTTCATCTACAGTTGAGCTGACCGCTGATCAGATTCTTTATGCACACTGGACACAGAATCCTGTTGTGGAGCCTGAGAAGACAGATGCTGAGAAGGTGGCTTTGGTTAAGAAAGCTGTTGAGTCTGAGTTTGAAAAAACAGATGGCAGTAACAGTATTTCCCAAGATACTATCAAAAAGATTGCAGATGCAGCGGCTGCTTCTACAGGTGTTACCGATGTGACTGTTTCAGTTGGTGATTTTTCTAAGAAGGATGCCACTTCTGCTTCTGAGGGAAGTGTGTCTGCAAGTGTTGTGATTACTTGTGGTGATGTGAGCGATACAGTGATATTTAATAAGACAATTGCGAAGCTGCCAAAGACCGATGCAGAGAAGGTAGCTGAGGCAAAGGCTGTTGTTTCTACAGCTATAGCTGAGATTGAAGCATCTAATGACCTCACCAAGGAGAATGTACAGAGTGCGATAAATGATGCCTTGAAGAATGCAGGTATCACGGATGTTACAGCACAGGTTGGAGATTTTAAGAAGCAGGCTGCCACATCAAAGGCTGATGGCAGTGTGAAAGCTGTTATATCATTAAGCTGTGGTACAGCAACGGATACTGTGAATCTCGATAAGACGATTTCTAAGCTGCCAAAGACCGATGCAGAGAAGGTGGCTGAGGCAAAGGCGGTTGTTGAAGCTGCTATAAGTGCGGTGGATGCGACAAATGAGCTTACTCAGGCCAATATTCAGAAAGCGGTAGATGACGCTTTGAAGAATGCTGGTATCACAGAGCCTGTTGTTACGGTAGGAGAGCTCACTATAACAGCTGCCACAACGGCAGATACTGGAAGAACAACAGCCGTAATTAGTATTAAGTGCAATACTGCTAGTGATAGTGTTACATTTGATAAAGTGATTGCAAAGCTTCCGGCGCCTACTCCAAGTGAGCCGGACAAGCCGGTTACACCGGACAAACCAGTCACACCGGACAAACCGGTTACACCGGATAAACCAGTTACACCGGATAAGCCAGTTACACCGGACAAGCCAGTTACACCGGATAAACCGGTTACTCCGGATAAGCCGGTTACTCCGGATAAGCCGGTTACTCCGGATAAGCCGGAAAATAAGGATACAGGAATAATTGAGTATAACCCGCAGATATCGGTAGGAGATATGAAGGCAGATGTGTCTGTAGATGAGAAGAAGCTCAAAGATACTGTACTAAATGATGAGCAGAAGCAGGCAGTCGAGGCTGGAGGAAAGGCTGATATCAGACTTAATATGGCAGATGCCTCAAAGACAGTGACAGATAAAGATAAGAAGCTCATAGCTTCTGTGATGGTGACAGATGAGCAGCTGGGCATGTTTCTTGATCTTTCTGTTCTTCTTACAGTGACAGACAAGGATGGTAATATTATCACAGATAAGGAGCTTATTCCACAGACCTCTACTAAGTTTTCTGTGAATGTAAAGCTTGCTGATGAGCTTTTACTGAAGGATTCATCAAAGGTGCGTACATATCAGGTAATCAGAGTCCACGATGGCAAGCCTGAGATTATTCCATCGAAGTGGGATGCTTCGACAGGCGTATTGACATTCGAGACAGATAAATTCTCTACATACGCAGTCACATACTCAGATGTGGATAAGGAGACAGTTAAGGATCAAGACAAGAATCCGGAGTCAAAGGGAGATACAGAGATAAAGAATGAGCAGACAGGTGATAACGGAAATGGTAAGAGCATCGATACTGCCGGACAGAATAATAATGCCAATAATGCAAATAATGCAGGCGTGAAAGCAAAGACTGTACTTAAGACAGGTGATGATAACAGGCTGTTTCTGATGGTTGCTATATTCTGCTTTGCTATAGTTATGGTAATAGTTGGAGTGAGAATGCTTGTAAGAAAAAAATAAATTGTATATTATGGAGACTGTATATCAGAGATGATATGCAGTCTCTTTTGTTATGGTTATTTTGTTCAGATTAGTATATTTTTACTTGTGTATACACCTTAACGATGTTATTATACTGAGAGGATATTTAGATATTAAAGAAAGAAGGAAGCAAACTATCATGAATAATATAGACGATTTAGTTGAAATCTATGAGTGCCCGCTCTGTGGCGGTGCCGGGATTCTCGAGGAGGACTGCGGCAGCTCATATTATGTGACGTGCCTTGAGTGCGGATGCCACTCAGTAAATATTGATTTCAAGTCAGACGATGACAGACTTGATGCAGCAAAGCGCACTGCTGATTTATGGAACTGTGGCAAGGTTATTTCAATGAGTCCGGGAGAATGATGGAAGCCATATAGAGTAGTGAATTGGTTATTGATTTATACCTATGATTATAGTATATTTTATTTAATCAATTAGTAGTTTGCTTTTTAGCAGGCACAGGGAGGTCACAATGCAAAGTACAACAAGGGTCGCACTCGATGCAATGGGTGGCGACAATGCACCAGCAGAGGTAGTAAAGGGTGCGGTAGATGCGGTTAACAAAAGAAATGATATAAAGATATTTCTTGTAGGACAGAAGGTACCGGTAGAGAGGGAGCTTTCTTTGTATACATATCCTAAGGAGCAGATAGAGATAGTAGATGCGCCTGAGGTTATAGAGATGGCAGAGCCACCGGTTCTGGCAATCAGACGAAAGAAGCAGTCATCAATCGTTGTTGGCATGAATATGGTCAAGAATAAAGAGGCTGATGCATTTGTTTCGGCAGGAAGCTCAGGTGCTGTACTTGTCGGAGGACAGGTAATAGTCGGCAGGATAAAGGGCATACAAAGGCCGCCTTTGGCACCGCTTATTCCGACTGAGAGGGGCGTATCTCTGCTCATAGACTGTGGAGCCAATGTGGATGCCAGAGCTGAGCATCTGGTACAGTTTGCTAAGATGGGCTCTATCTATATGGAGCATGTTGTCGGCGTGAAGAATCCAAAGGTTGCACTGGTCAATATCGGTGCAGAGGAAGAGAAAGGTAATGCCCTGGTAAAGGAGACCATGCCGCTTCTTCGAGAGTGCACAGATATCAATTTTGTCGGAAGCATTGAGGCAAGGGATATTCCAAAGGGAGATGCCGATGTTATAGTCTGCGAGGCTTTCACAGGCAATGTCATATTAAAGCTCTACGAGGGTCTCAGCTCCACACTTATCGGAGTCATAAAGAAGGGGCTCATGAGCACACTAAAGAGCAAGATAGGAGCTGCACTTGCACTTCCGGCTCTTAAGAATACGCTAAAGTCATTTGATGCGACCGAGTACGGCGGAGCACCGCTTTTAGGATTGAATGGTCTTGTGGTAAAGACCCACGGCAGCTCCAAGGCAAAGGAAATCACTAACTCTGTTTTCCAATGTGTTACATTTAAGGAAAAAGAGATTAATGATAAAATTAAAGAATATATTATTAATAAGCCGGCTGATTAGATAGCAGTACTGCTGTATGATTGGTCACTATAAACAGAAATGAGAGGTATTAAAAATGGAATTTGAGAAGCTTAGAGACATTATTGTCGAGGTACTTAACGTGGATGAGACCGAGGTTACTATGGAGTCAACCTTCATTGATGATCTTGGCGCTGACTCTCTGGATGTATTCCAGATTATCATGGGTATCGAGGAAGAGTTCGATATCGAGATTCCTAATGAGGAAGCAGAGAAAATCGTCACTGTAGGCGATGCTGTTGAGCAGATTAAAAAAGCTGTAAGCGAGCAGTAGTATGTTTAACTAATGAAAAGCCCTTTATTATGAGGGCTTTTCGTTATACTCATGGAACATGTAAAATGGATAGATATAGAAATAGAGGAAAAATTATGGCAGATTTAAATGAATTTCAAAGCAAAATAGGCTATACGTTCAAGAACCGACATCTGCTTGAGCAGGCGCTGACACACAGCTCGTATGCCAATGAAAAGCACATGAAAAAGCATTCTGATAACGAACGTCTGGAGTTTTTGGGCGATGCTGTTTTGGAAATAGTTTCAAGTGAGTTTTTGTTTATCAATTATCCGCAAAAGCCTGAGGGTGAGCTTACCAAGCTGCGCGCAAGCATTGTTTGTGAGCCGACTCTTGCACTTTGTACAAAGCCACTTGACCTTGGAAAGTACTTACGTCTTGGCAGGGGCGAGGATCATACAGGTGGCAGAAAGAGAAAATCGATTCTTTCTGATGCACTTGAGGCAGTGATTGGAGCAATTTATTTAGATGGTGGTTTTACTAATGCAAAGGAGTTTGTGCTTAGGTTTATCATGACTGATATTGAGAATAAGCAGCTCTTTTATGATAGCAAGACTATCCTTCAGGAGCTTATACAGGGCAGACACGAGCAGCTTTCCTATGAACTTATTGATGAGAGCGGTCCGGATCATGACAAGCAGTTTACAGTTGCGGTGCTTGTGGACGGCGAGCGTGTCAGCGAGGGAGAAGGACATACAAAGAAGGCGGCGGAGCAGCAGGCTGCATATCAGGCACTTCTTTTGTACAGAAACAGGGAATAGGAGTTTTTAATGTATTTAAAGAGTTTGGAAGTACAGGGCTTTAAGTCCTTTGCCAACAAAATTGTTTTTGAGTTCCACAACGGCATCACAGGTATTGTAGGGCCAAACGGCAGTGGAAAGAGTAATGTCGCCGATGCAGTCAGATGGGTGCTCGGTGAGCAGAGCGCAAAGCAGCTTCGTGGTGCCAGTATGCAGGATGTTATTTTTGCAGGTACAGAGAACAGGAAGCCGCTTGGATACGCGTATGTTGCCATCACACTTGACAATTCAGACCATTCGCTTGCGATTGATTTCAATGAGGTTACGGTTGCCAGACGTGTTTACCGCTCAGGGGAGAGTGAGTATCTAATCAATGGCAATCCGTGCAGGCTCAAGGAGGTTTCGGAGCTTTTCTATGATACCGGTATCGGTAAAGAGGGCTATTCCATCATTGGACAGGGCCAGATTGACAGGATTTTAAGTGGAAAGCCGGAGGAGAGGCGAGAGCTGTTTGATGAGGCTGCCGGCATTGTGAAGTTTAAAAAGAGAAAGCTTACAGCACAAAAGAAGCTCGATAATGAGCGAGAGAACCTTGTGCGTGTCAATGATATCCTGACAGAGCTTGAGAGACAGGTAGGTCCGTTACAGAGACAGTCTGAGAAGGCTCATACATATCTTAAAAAGAGAGAAGAACTGAAGAACTACGATGTCAACATGTTTTTGCTTGAATCAGCGCGCATTGAGACCGAGCTTAAGTCAGCTGATGAGAAATACGCTATTGCGGATGACGAGCTAAAGGAGACCAACGCCACATATGAGAGCATCAAGGCAGAGTATGAGAGGCTTGGGAACGATATGCAGCAGATGGATGAGCGTATCGAGTCTCTTCGTGATAGCATCACAAGCACTTCATCCACCAGACAGAAGCTTGAGAGTCAGATAGAGCTTTTAAAGGAGCAGATTCACACGGCCGAAATGACGGATGAGCATCTGCAGTCGCGCCTTTTAGCTATCGAAAAGGAAAAGGCTGAGCGTCTTAAAAGCAGGAAAGAGTATGATGACAAAAAAGCTGCACTGGAAGCTGATATAGAGCAGATGAAGCTGAACGAGCTTCTTGCGGTAAACGAGCATGAGGCTGTGCTTGCAGAGGTGAACCGCTGCAATGACGGACTGGAAAAGGGCAAGAATGAGCTTATCGCCCTGCTTCAGGAGCGAGGCAGTATCCAGTCAAGGCAGCAGCGTTTTGCCACTATGCTTGAGCAGATTAATATCAGAAAGGCAGAGCTTACCAAGCGTCTTTTAGATAGAAAGACAAGGGAAGCAGGGCTTGATGATATATTGGATGAGGCTAATAAGAAGCTTAATGCTGTCAATGAAGAGATAGCCGGTTTAAAGGAAAAGGAGTCGGCTCTTTTGGCAAAGGCTAGGGAGTGGAGAGATAAGTCCAGAGAGAATGCCCGCCTGATGGAGGAGGCTTCCACAGAGTATCATAAGTCTGTTTCTAGGCTTGAGTCACTTAAAAACATTGCCGAGCGCTATGATGGCTATGGCAACAGCATCAAGCGTGTTATGGAGCAGAAGGCTAAAAATCCGGGGCTTCTCGGAGTGGTTTCAGATCTTATACAGGTGGATAAGCGCTATGAGATAGCGATAGAGACAGCCTTAAGTGGTAATATCCAGAATATCGTCACTGAGGATGAGGCTACAGCCAAAAAGATGATTGGCTTTTTGAAGGCCAATCATTTTGGTCGAGCAACGTTTTTACCTCTTACAAGTGTGCGTGCAAACAGAAATACTAAAAATGAGGCGGCACTCGGCGAAAAGGGTGTGCTTGGCATTGCAAATAAGCTGGTGAAGTGTGATCCGAAGTTTGATGAGGTTGTTGCATACCTGCTTGGCAGAGTGATTGTGGTGGACACAATTGACAATGCCATTGCGCTTGCAAAGAAGAATCACTATTCACTCCATATTGTGACTGTCGAGGGCGAGTATCTGGCACCGGGAGGCTCTATGTCCGGTGGTGCGTTTAAAAATTCATCCAATCTGCTTGCGAGAAATCGTGAGATTGAGGAGCTTGAAAAGAGAGTTGATCAGACTAAGACAAAGCTTAAAGAGCTTAGAGCCAGAAAGGATGATATTGCGACTGCTATTGCGCTTGGCGAGGAGGATATAGCAGCCACAAAGACCTTGCTGCAGGAGAAGTATATTGAGCAGAACACAGCACAGATTTCTGTTGACAGGGCAGACCAGCAAAAGAAGGAGAGTGCGAATGTCTACGAGGATCTGCGCACAGAAAATGCCGAGATTGAGAAACAGCTCGAAGAGATAAATCAGGGCAAGAAGGATATTGCAGCGCAGCTTGAGGCATCAAAGCAGCGTGAGGAGCAGCTTGAGAAGGAAAACAGCTCATACAGTGAGATACTTGAAAAGCAGGGAGTACTTGAGCAGGAGGCTTCACACAAGGCCGCTGCCATTTCACTTGAGCTTGCAAATATTACAAAGACGGCAGAGTTTGCTATAGAAAATATCAATCGTATCAATTCAGAGATAGAGAAATTTGATGAGCAGAAGGAAAGCCTTGTGGAAGGTGCAGCTGCTGCAAAGGATGATATTAAAAAGAAGCAGGCTGATATTGATGCAATCACACAGACCATTCTGGCATCAAAGGACAACAATTCTAAGCTTGACGAGGAGCTTAGGGAGAGCCTTACAAAAAAGGAAAAGATGTCTGAGGATTACAGAGGCTTTTTTGCAAAACAGGAGGAAGTTTCAAAGAAACAGGCTGATCTGGATAAGGAGCTTTTCAGACTGAACAGCCAGAGAGAGAAGCTTAAGGAAGCTTCAGAGACTCAGACCAACTACATGTGGGATGAATATGAGCTTACTCCGCATGCGGCTTCAGAGCTTAGAAATGATGCATACGATGATCTGCCTTCATTAAAGAAGCTGATTGCAGGCATAAAGGACGAAATCAGACGCCTCGGTGATGTAAATGTCAATGCTATCGAGGAATATAGGGAGATTTCAACGCGTTATGAGTTCTTGAAGGGACAGCATGATGACCTTATCGAGGCTGAAAAGACTCTGGTTGGCATCATTGATGAGCTTGACAGTGGTATGAGAAAGCAGTTTACAGAGAAGTTTGCCGAGATTCAGAGAGAGTTTGACAAGTCCTTTAAGCAGCTTTTTGGTGGTGGACATGGTTCACTGGAGCTTGTGGAGGATGAGGATATACTGGAGTGCGGCATAAGAATCGTCGCACAGCCGCCCGGAAAGAAGCTTCAGAATATGATGCAGATGTCCGGTGGAGAAAAGGCGCTCACCGCTATTGCGCTTTTGTTTGCCATTCAGGCACTTAAGCCATCACCGTTTTGTCTGCTTGATGAGATTGAGGCGGCGCTTGATGACTCGAACGTTTCGCGCTATGCAAATTATCTGAACAAGCTTACAAAGAACACACAGTTTATCGTTATCACACACAGACGTGGTACGATGGCGGCTGCGGACAGACTATATGGTATCACGATGCAGGAAAAGGGTGTTTCAACACTCGTTTCAGTGAATCTGATAGAGAATGATCTGACACAGTAAAATTTTATTTATGGAGAGTTAAAATGGAAGAAAAAGAAAAGAAGCCGGGCTTTTTTAAGAGGCTCGTTTCAGGACTGACAAAGACCAGAGACAATATTGTTTCAGGCATAGATTCACTTTTCAGTGGATTTTCGCATATAGATGATGATTTTTATGAGGAGCTTGAGGAGATTCTCATCATGGGAGACCTCGGAGTGAGAGCTACAGAGAGTATCATCGAGGATCTGCAGAGGAAGGTGAAGGAGCAGCACATCAAGGAGCCGGCAGAGTGCAAGGAACTCTTGATTGAGAGCATCAAGGAGCAGATGAAGGTGGAGGAGACAGCCTACAGATTTGAAAATGAAAAATCTGTTGTGCTTGTAATCGGTGTCAACGGAGTAGGAAAGACTACCACTGTCGGAAAGCTTGCAGGAAAGCTCAAGGAACAGGGCAAGAAGGTAGTTATTGCAGGTGCTGATACCTTTAGGGCGGCAGCAGGCGACCAGCTGAAGGAGTGGGCAAACCGCGCTGGGGTTGATATGATTGGCGGGGCCGAGGGGGCTGACCCGGGAGCTGTTGTATATGATGCAGTTGCCGCTTCAAAGGCCAGAAACGCAGATGTGCTTCTCGTGGATACAGCCGGAAGACTCCACAACAAAAAGAATCTGATGAATGAGCTCGGAAAGATTAATAAAATCCTGGAGAGCGAGTATCCGGATGCGTACAGAGAGACACTCGTGGTGCTTGATGCGACTACAGGCCAGAATGCACTGGTTCAGGCGAGAGAGTTTTCTGATGTGGCAAAGATTTCGGGCATCGTGCTTACTAAGATGGATGGTACGGCAAAGGGCGGTATCGCTGTAGCGATACAGTCGGAGCTTTCAGTGCCGGTCAAGTATATCGGAGTCGGTGAGACCATCGATGATTTGCAGAAATTTGATTCGGACGAGTTCGTGAATGCATTGTTTGACACTAAAACGGAATAATTTGAGAATATCTTTGAGCGTATAAGTTATATTGTTTATAATAATCTGATATATCAGTTTATATATATCTGTACGGAATTTTTGGTATAATATAACGAAAAGTAACTATTCAGAACCACTGAGAACAAAAAAGCTGATGCGTCATGCTTGCATGTAAGCAGCAGGTTTTCTTGTTCTCTAGGGGCTCGAATAGAGCCACCCCCACACATATGAGCAAAATTAGCTGCGTAGCAGCGAGAAAGCACGAGTATCGTGCGTTTTTGCGAATGTGTGTGGGGCGGTTCTGAATAGTTATACCGAAGAAATGAAAGGAAAAACAAATATGCTGACATTAGATAAATTTGAAGAAGCAAGTGAGAAGGTCAAGGAGGTCACCCTTGAGACAAAGCTCATTTATAGTGACTTTTTAAGTGACCAGACAGGCAATAAAGTATATCTGAAGCCTGAAAATATGCAGTTTACCGGAGCTTACAAGGTCAGAGGCGCGTACTACAAGATAAGCACACTCACAGACGAGGAGAGAGCAAAGGGTCTCATCACAGCATCTGCAGGAAACCATGCGCAGGGTGTTGCGTATGCTGCAAAGTGCTATGGCTGCAAGGCTGTTATCGTGATGCCTACCACCACACCTCTTATCAAGGTAAACCGTACAAAGAGCTACGGCGCTGAGGTAGTGCTTTACGGAGATGTGTATGATGAGGCATGTGCCAAGGCATATGAGCTTGCAGAGAAAGAGGGCTACACATTTATCCATCCGTTTGATGATTTAGCTGTCGCAACAGGACAGGGAACTATCGCTATGGAGATATTCAAGGAGCTTCCTCTTGTTGAGTACATCCTCGTTCCAATCGGCGGCGGTGGGCTGGCAACAGGTGTATCCACACTTGCAAAGCTCTTAAACCCAAAGATTAAGGTTATCGGAGTGGAGCCGGCCGGCGCTAATTGTATGCAGGAGTCATTTAAGAACGGAAAAGTGACCACTTTACCAAGCGTAAATACCATTGCGGACGGAACAGCGGTAAAGACACCGGGCTCAAATATTTTCCCATACATAAAGAAAAATCTTGATGATATTATCACAGTGGAGGATGACGAGCTTATCGTGGCCTTCCTTGACATGGTTGAGAATCACAAGATGATAGTCGAAAACTCAGGTCTTCTGACTGTAGCTGCGCTTAAGCATCTCGGAGTAAAGGACAAGAGAGTGGTTTCTATCCTAAGTGGCGGCAACATGGATGTTATTACCATGTCATCAGTTGTACAGCAGGGTCTTATTTTCAGAGACAGAATCTTTACTGTTTCAGTGCTTCTGCCGGATAAGCCGGGCGAGCTTGCCAAGGTTTCACAGACTCTTGCCGATGTACAGGGCAATGTAATCAAGCTGGAGCATAACCAGTTTGTCACTACAAACAGAAGTGCGGCTGTCGAGCTTCGCATCACGCTTGAGTGTTTTGGTACAGAACACAAGGAGCAGATTATTGCTGCGCTCGAGAAGAAGGGCTATAAGCCAAGAATTGTACGCACTATGATATAAAAATAAAAGTATCAAGTATTTTTACTTGACACCGGGCAAACTATGTGTTATTCTACCATAGGTTCGAGGGAAAAAGAGGATACTTGATATGGAAGAAAAACTTGAACAGGCATATTTATATGATTTCTACGGTGAGCTTTTGAATGAGCATCAGCGTCAGGTATATGAGGATTTTGTCTTCAATGATTTGTCACTCGGTGAGATTGCATCCGAGGAGGGGATTTCCCGTCAGGGTGTTGCCGATCTGATTAAGAGATGTAATAAGAAGCTACTTGACTATGAGGCAAAGCTGCATCTTGTTGAAAAGTTCATGTCCATAAAGAGTGACATACGAAGGATTCATGAGCTGACAAATGATTTTAAGAAATCACATAATGAGCTATTAATGAATGAAATCGAAGCTATTTCGAATCAGATATTAGAGGAGCTGTAATATGGCATTTGACAGTTTATCAGAAAAACTGCAGAACGTTTTCAAGAATCTCCGCAGCAAGGGAAAGCTTACTGAGGATGATGTAAAGGCTGCTCTTAAAGAGGTTAAGATGGCACTCCTTGAGGCCGATGTTAACTTCAAGGTTGTTAAGCAGTTCACAAAGAGCGTTCAGGAGAGAGCAATCGGACAGGATGTCATGAATGGTCTCAATCCCGGTCAGATGGTCATCAAAATCGTAAACGAAGAGATGATTAAGCTTATGGGCTCTGAGACAACAGAGATTGCTTTCAGACCGGGCAAGGAGCTTACCGTTATCATGATGGTAGGTCTTCAGGGAGCCGGTAAGACAACCACCACAGCAAAAATTGCCGGAAAGCTTAAGAGCAAGGGCAAGAAATCACTGCTTGTAGCCTGTGATGTGTATCGTCCGGCTGCGATTGAGCAGTTAAAGATAAATGGTGAAAAGCAGGGCGTTGAGGTTTTCTCAATGGGTGATAAAAACAAGCCTGCCGACATCGCAAAGGCTGCTGTGGAGCACGCTAGGAAAAACGATTTCAATGTTGTTATCATCGATACTGCCGGACGTCTTCATATTGATGAGGATATGATGGCAGAGCTTATTGAGATAAAAGAAGCTACTGATGTTTTCCAGACCATCCTCGTGGTTGATGCCATGACAGGTCAGGATGCGGTAAATGTAGCAGGTACCTTTGATGAAAAGATAGGAATTGACGGAGTTGTCATCACAAAGCTTGATGGTGACACCAGAGGTGGAGCGGCACTTTCAATCAGAGCCGTTACAGGAAAGCCGATACTTTACGCCGGTATGGGCGAGAAGCTTTCAGACCTTGAGCAGTTCTATCCGGAGCGTATGGCTTCAAGAATCCTCGGTATGGGCGATGTGCTTTCAATGATTGAGAAGGCGCAGGAGAACATTGATGAGGAACAGGCCAAGAAGCTTGAGCAGAAGATGCGCAAAAATGAGTTTGATTTTGAGATGTACCTTGATTCGATGAGTCAGATGAAGAAGATGGGCGGTCTTTCAAGCGTGATGGGCATGATGCCGGGCATGGGTATCGGTGGAGGCAAGATGCCGGATATAGATACAGATGAAGCTGAAAAGGGCATGGCCCGCACAGAGGCAATCATCTATTCCATGACACCGGAGGAAAGACGAAATCCAAAGCTTCTTAATCCAAGCCGCAAGGCTCGTATTGCAAGAGGAGCAGGTGTGGATGTATCAGAGGTCAACAGACTTGTAAAGCAGTTTGAGCAGACAAAGAAGTTCATGAAGCAGATGCCCGGTATGATGGGCGGCAAGAAGGGACGCCGTGGAGGCGGTGGTCTTGGAGGCTTATTCAAAGGACTTCCGTTTTAAAGGATTTCATTAAAGAAATTTCATGTTTTGTTAACAAAAGTATTTATTTTACTTTTGATATATATTATTCAATAAACCTATGAGGAGGTGAAACAAAATGGCAGTAAAGATCAGATTAAGAAGAATGGGACAGAAGAAAGCTCCTTTCTATAGAATCGTAGTTGCAGACTCTAGATCACCAAGAGATGGAAGATGCATCGAGGAGATCGGAACATACGATCCAACTAAGGATCCTAGCGAGTATCATGTAAATGAGGAATTAGCTAAGAAATGGTTATCAAACGGCGCACAGCCAACTGAGACAGTAGCTAGAATCTTCAAGAGTGCTGGTATCGAGAAATAGGATAAAGAGGTGGCGTAATGAAAGAATTAGTTGAAGTAATTGCAAAATCTTTAGTTGATTATCCGGATGAGGTTAATGTAACTGAGACCGAAAACGAGAAAGCAATTGTTTTGGAATTACGTGTTGCACAGTCTGACATGGGCAAAGTGATCGGCAAGCAGGGACGTATTGCTAAGGCTATTCGTTCAGTTGTTAAGGCCGCAGCCTCTAAAGAAGACAAAAAGGTTATTGTTGAGATAGTACAGTAACATGAAGGCATCTCTTATGAGATGCCTGTTTTTTTATAATTTATAGTAACTATTCAGAACCGGTATTGTATGGTTTTGAGAATGTGCGTGGGCTGAATAGTTATGATTTATATTAATATCAGGAGACAGAGAATGGAAGATTTACTACAGGTAGGTGTAATTACGAGCACACACGGCATTCGCGGTGAGGTAAAGGTGTTCCCAACCACTGACGATGCTGCCCGTTTTAAAAAGCTTAAAAATGTCATTCTGGATAATGGCAAAGAGCGCAGGGATTTGGAAATAACTTCTGTCAAATTTTTCAAGAACCAGGTTATCTTGAAATTTAAGGGCATAGATGACATAAATGATGTAGAAAAATATAAAAAGGCACCTCTTTTTGTGACAAGGGAAAATGCGGTGCCGCTTGAGGAAAACGAGTACTTTATAGCTGATCTTATCGGGCTTTCAGTCACATCAGACGAAGGAGAGCAGCTTGGAGTTATAGATGATGTGCTTCAGACAGGTGCCAATGATGTGTATGTTGTTAAGAAAGCTGGGGCAAATGATCTGCTGATTCCGGCAATAAAGGACTGTATACTGGACGTTGATGTGGAAAATGGCACGATGAAGGTGCATCTGCTGGCAGGTTTGAGATAGCTACATTTCAAACTGCAAAAACCGTAAAATGAGATATAAAATTGAACAAAATCATACATTTTAAATCGTAAAACTGTAAAACAGGATGATATAGGAGATATAGGAAATGAGATTTCATGTGCTGACCTTATTCCCACAGATGATAGAACAGGGACTGTCAGAGAGTATCACAGGCAGAGCTTTAAAACAGAATATTATATCACTCAATACGGTAAATATCAGGGATTTTGCGCACAATAAGCACAATAAGGTTGATGATTACACATATGGTGGCGGTGCAGGGATGCTTATGCAGGCAGAGCCGGTGTATCAGGCTGTGCGCAGTGTGGTGAGTCAGATCAATAAATGTAATCAGGTCCATTCAGGTGATAATTCTGAGAAAAATACCGCCGATGAAAATATATTATATGAAAATACATCATATAAAAATACAGCAGAAGAAATAAAAAATCACAATGCGCGTCTGATTTATGTTACTCCACAGGGCAGCGTGTTCAACCAGCAGATGGCAGCAGAATTTGCAAAGTGTGATGACCTCATTTTTCTATGTGGACACTATGAAGGTATTGACGAGCGTGTGCTGGAGGAGACGGTAACGGATTATGTTTCTATCGGCGATTATGTTCTAACGGGCGGAGAGCTGCCGTCGATGGTGATGATAGATGCAATTTCACGTCTGGTTCCCGGGGTGCTGCATAATGACATTTCGGCAGAGACAGAGTCGTTTCATGGCAATCTGCTTGAATACCCTCAGTATTCACGTCCTGTTGAGTGGCATGACAAAAAGGTGCCTGAGGTACTCATGTCAGGCAATCAGAAGAAGATAGATGCATGGCGCCTTGAAAAGTCTATTGAGCGCACAAAGGAGCGCAGACCGGATTTGTATGCCGGGTTTAAGAGACTTGATAAATGCAGAGAGTTTCTGATGAAAAATAAACTGCTTCATATTGATATGATAGAGCTTATAAACAGGGGCTGCGCCGAGATACTGTTTGAGGCAGATGGCGAATATCTGCTTTGGGACATGGTCTCAAAGGTATGCTTTCATACAAGACCGGATGAGGGCGGGTCGAAGCTTATTGATTTGGCACCGGAAGATGACACAAAGCCTGTTGATAAATACAGCAGTCAGCATATTCCAAAAACCGTTACAGACCAAATCACAAACGGCATAGTGCTTCACCAGCAAAGGTATGTTGAACTTTTTACAGCAAATGGCTTTAATGAGACTGTAGAGTGCAGACAGGCTGTGTATACAAACAAAGAAAAGCTATCTGTCAGCGGACTGTACAGACCAGATGGAAAGCCGATGCCAAATGGCTTAATTATAAGAAAGCTGGATGCATGTGATATACAGGAGGCTGCGCCAATGTACCCGGGCTTTGACAATCCTGACTATATTGTAGACAGGATAGAGGCTGGGGCAGTCTATGGCGCTTTTTTTAGTGATAATACTACTGATGATACCATTAATACCCTCGCGGGAATTATCGGAATCCATGAGGAGGGCAGCATAGGCATGCTCTATGTAAAGCCGCAGTACAGGCATCAAAAGCTTGCCACAGCACTTGAAACATATGCTTTCAACAGGGCACTGGAAAGCGGCTGGATACCATATGGACAGATAATCGTGGGCAATGAAGCATCTATGAAGCTGCAGGAGAGTATGGGATTGCATTTTTCAAAATCATCCGTATACTGGATGACTAAAAATAATGCATGAGGTAGGCAAAAGATAGTAAAAAATACTTGCAAATCCCACGAATCTGTGGTAAAGTACCAATGTTGTGAATAAAAGAGATGGTCCTCTGTTGTGAAAATAGTAGTAGCATTAAGAACGTCAAAATAATTAGGAGGTCACAAAATGAACGCAAGTGAAATTATTAAGAGCATCGAGAACGAGCAGTTAAAGGCCGAGGTACCTGAGTTTTCTGTAGGAGATACTGTAAAGGTATACGGAAAAATCAAAGAGGGTAACCGTGAGCGTATCCAGGTATTCGAGGGAACAGTAATCAAAAAGCAGAACGGATCAAACCGTACAACATTCACAGTTAGAAAGCTTTCTAACGGTGTAGGTGTTGAGAAGACATGGCCACTCCACTCACCAAACGTAGAGAAGGTTGAGATTGTACGTAAAGGTAAAGTACGTCGTGCTAAGCTTTACTACTTAAGAGACCGTATCGGAAAAGCTGCTAAGGTTAAAGAGCTTGTAAAATAATATTTTTACGCGAAAGAGACCATTTTCTGCGAGCAATCGTATGAGAATGGTCTTTTTAGTTTTCAGGGTTACAGCTTGCAACAAACATGAAAACAATATATAATTAAGATTACGCAATAAAATATTAGTTAGCAAGAGGTGTAAGATGTCCAGAAGACGAGCAGGACTTAGCTTTAGAAGGCAAAGAAGAAAATTTAATCTGCCATTGTTCAAGGAAATTGTTTCGTGGGTAGTGGAGCTGATTGTAGTGATAGGCCTGGCATATGTGCTGGTGTCATTTTTCGGTATACGTACAAATGTGGTGGGCCAGGCTATGGAGCAGACATTGGAGAACGATGATAATATTCTTGTGAACAGGTTTGCATATATCATGTCAAAGCCAAAGGCAGGAGACGTGATAGTATTTCTGCCAAACGGAAATAATAAGTCGCATTATTATGTCAGGAGAGTGGTAGCGGTGCCGGGAGATACTGTTCAGATAAAAGACGGCGCACTGTACGTGAATGATGAGCTGTACAAGGAATCAACGGACGTTGCCTCAATGGAGGATGCAGGGCTTGCCTCAGATCCTATAGAGCTTGAAAAGGACGAGTATTTTGTACTTGGAGACAATCGAAACAACAGTGAGGACAGCCGCTATGCCAATATTGGCAATGTAAAGAGAGACTATATTATCGGCAAGGCATGGTTTAGATTTTCAGGCATTGGAAGCTTTGGAACAATCAAGTAGCAATAGTTATAACATATATAGATAAAGGACAGGTGAATTATGAATTTTCAGTGGTACCCTGGGCATATGACCAAGGCAAAGCGTCAGATGCAGGAGGATATTAAATTAATAGATCTGGTTATAGAGCTTGTGGATGCAAGAATTCCGCTATCCAGCCGTAATCCGGACATTGATGAGCTTGGAAAAAACAAATACAGGCTCATTCTGATGAACAAGGCGGATCTGGCCGACAAGGAGCGCACCAGGGAGTGGAGTGCATTTTTTAAGGAAAAGGGCTTTTTTGTAGTCAGTCTTGATGCTAGAAGCAAGTCAGGTATGAAGAGCATCACAGATATCGTGATGGAGGCCTGCAAGGAAAAGATTGAAAGAGACCGAAAGCGTGGTATCAAAAACAGACCGGTAAGAGCTATGGTGGTTGGTATTCCAAACGTCGGAAAGTCTACATTTATCAATTCATACGCCGGAAAAGCCTGTGCCAAGACAGGAAACAAGCCGGGCGTGACAAAGGGCAAGCAGTGGATCAGGCTCAATAAAAGTGTTGAGCTGCTCGATACCCCGGGCATACTGTGGCCGAAATTTGAGGATCAGACAGTGGGACTTAGGCTTGCGCTCATCGGTTCGATAAAGGATGAGATTTTAAATGTTGATGAGCTTGCCGTGGAGCTTGTAAAGTTCCTAAAAGCAGAGTATCCGGGGCTTTTGGCACAAAGATACGAGGTGAGCGAGGAAAACGATATCATAGAGCTTATAAGTGCTGTCGCTGTCAACAGAAAATGCCTTTCAAAGGGAGGAGAGCCTGATTACAGCAAGGCGGCTGCACTCATCATAGATGATTTCAGAAGCGGTAAGCTTGGCAATATCACTCTTGAGAGACCGGAAAAATAATAGGATAATAGTTGCGAAGAATAATTATGAAGAAAAGTTAAGAAGAAATATTCTGAAGAATAGACGATAAGGACAAGGATATGTCAGCAGAAAAAATAGGCGATATTAAGGAACAACTGAAAAACACCAAAGATTCACAGCTTGCACAGTTCATTGAGGCATACGGCTCAGATGAAAGGGGCGGAGTGATTAAGCTTGTAGACAGTGCAAAAAAGCGACTGGACAAGTATGAGAAGGAGCTTATCCGTACAGAAGGTCTCAAGAAATATGAGCGCGAGTACGCATCATATGCTCATATTTGCGGCATAGATGAGGTGGGACGCGGACCGCTTGCAGGTCCGGTTGTGGCATGTGCGGTTATTCTGCCAAAGGACTGTGATATTTTATATATCAATGATTCAAAGAAGCTTACGGCTGCAAAGCGCGATGAGCTTTACGATGTCATAATGGAAAAGGCGGTTTCTGTAGGAATAGGTATGGCATCGCACGAGAGGATAGATGAGATAAATATATTGCAGGCTACATATGAGGCGATGAGACAGGCAATCGGAAAGCTTGATCCGGCACCGGATTTGACACTTAACGATGCAGTCACAATCCCGGGGGTGGATATAAAGCAGGTTCCGATTATAAAGGGAGATGCCAAAAGCATATCAATAGGGGCAGCCAGCATTGTGGCTAAGGTCACAAGGGATCGGATGATGGTTGAGTATGATAACATATATCCCGGCTATGGATTTGCATCAAACAAGGGCTATGGCTCGGCAGAGCATATCAAGGCACTAAAGGAGATAGGACCATCACCGATACACAGGGCATCGTTTATACACAATTTTATCTAATTGCTAAAAATCGTCAGTTCACAATAGGAGAGAAAATGACACTTCAACAACTCAGACAGGTACTTACAATTGCAGAATCCAATTCCATGAATGAGGCGGCAAAGAAGCTTTTTGTTTCACAGCCCAATCTGTCCGCCACAGTACGAGAGGTGGAGGAGGAGCTTGGAATCACGGTATTCATGAGAAATAACCGTGGAATTACAGTCACAGCGGAGGGCGAGGAGTTTTTGGGATACGCCAAACAGGTTGTGGAGCAGTATCATCTGCTTGAGAACCGGTATCTGAATGTGGAGTCCAAAAAGAAATTCTCGGTTTCCATGCAGCACTATTCATTTGCAGTAAAGGCCTTTGTACAGCTTGCTAAAGAGGTGGGCATGGATGAGTACGAGTTTGCTGTCCACGAGACAAAGACAAAAGAGGTAATAGACAACGTAAAGAACTTAAAGAGTGAGCTTGGAGTTCTTTATTTAAGTGATTTCAATGAAAAGGTTTTAAGAAAGCTTTTTAAGGAATGCGACATCGAGTTTAAAGAGCTCTTCACATGCAATACATATGTGTATCTCTGGAAAAAACATCCGCTTGCCGGACAAAAAGAGATTACACTTGATGATTTGCAGGAGTACCCGTGTCTGACCTTTGAACAGGGCGTGAACAATTCCTTTTATTATGCTGAGGAGATGATGAGCACGTATGAGTATAAGCGTGTCATAAAGGCTGATGACAGAGCCACAATGCTCAATCTCATGGTGGGGCTCAACGGATTTACACTGTGCTCAGGTATTATTTCGGAGGATTTAAACGGTGATGACTATGCGGCAATTCCACTTAAGGAAAGTGAAATAATGCATATAGGCTATATCAAGCACAAGGGCACGAAGCTTAGCAAGCTCGGTGAAATATATATAGATGCCCTAAAGAATTACGAGAATAAGGTTTTATAAATGAAAAATTGTAAAAAATGATTTTAAATTAATTAAATATCATACCATTTTTATAAGAATTTCACAGTTATATTGTTTTTTTGAAAAAACATGCATGAAAATATAGTGAAAAATCGGTTACGCAAAAGATATTTATTAAAAGAAATGACATGAATTGACGGAAAATGACGGATTATGATTTTTTGACAAATGAATATCAGATGTTATAATAGGCGCAACAATTGATTGGCATGTGCGAAAGCACTATGTTTTAGATTATAAAGGTGGTGTTAACTATGTACAATAAGGAAACAGTAATCAGACTTAACACATTGGATGATGTTCAGGAATTTGTTGGGGCTGCTTCTAAGTGCGATTTTGACATTGATCTCAAATATAGACAGATTCTTATTGATGCGAAATCACTTCTTGGAGTGATTGGAATTGGTACAAACAATGACTTTAAGGTCTGCTATATGGGCGATGACCAGGCATTTGATAATGTGGTTGATAAATTCACTGTAGCGTAATACAATTGAATAAAGTCCTTTGGGAGAGTTTCTTCTTGGAGCTCTCCCTTTTTTATGTTCAGTGTATTAAAAATGTCTGGAGTTAGACTGAAACTATTGCCGGAACACAAAACCGTTGACATAATCCGGAATATGCAGGGAGAGTACATGACAGAAGCTGGAAATAACTATAGTGAAAAGAAAACACAATTACATATTTCGGTCAGAAACCTTGTGGAATTTATTTTCAGGGAGGGTGATATAGACAACCGGTCATCCAGAGCTATGAGTGCTGATGCCATGATGGAGGGAACACGCATTCACAGGAAAATCCAGGGCAGCATGGGGAAGGAGTATCAGGCAGAGGTGCCGCTTTCACTTGTTGTTGAAGGTGATTTGTATGAGCTGACTGTTGAGGGCAGGGCAGATGGCATCTTTACGGAGGATGGAAAGTGTTTTGTTGATGAGATTAAGGGAATGTACAGAAAGGTTGAGCTGTTTGAAAAGCCGGTTTTTGTGCACCGTGCGCAGGCTATGTGCTATGCATATATTTTTGCTCTGCAAAATAATATGGAAACGATAGGCATTCAGATGACCTACTGCAATCTGGAAACGGAGCAGACTAAGTATTTTCGCGAGGAGTTCTCATTTGAAGAGATAAAAAAATGGTTTGATGACCTGATGGAAGAGTATGGCAAATGGGCAACGTTTCAGTGTGAAATGAAAAATCAAAGACAGGCTTCAATTAAAGAACTCGATTTTCCATTTGAGTACAGACCGGGGCAGAAAAAGCTTGTTTCGGATGTCTACAGGACAATTATGCGTCAGAAGCTTCTTTTTATGCAGGCTCCGACCGGTGTGGGAAAGACTATCTCTACTATTTTCCCGGCAGTGAAGGCGGTTGGTGAGGAGCTTGCAGACAGAATCTTTTACCTGACAGCGAAGACAATCACCGCAACAGTCGCAAAGGAAACGTTTGCGCTGCTTGAAAAAAATGGTTACAGGGCAAAAACTATTCAGATAACGGCAAAGGAAAAGCTATGTCTGTGTGATGAGATGGAATGCAATCCGGTATACTGTCCATATGCAAAGGGACATTTTGACAGAGTAAATGATGCGGTTTTTGACCTGCTTCACAGATGTGAAATGATTGAGAGGGATGATATTTTATCACAGGCGGATAGGTATACCGTTTGTCCGTTTGAGCTTTGTCTTGATACGGCCAGCTGGTGTGATAATATCATCTGCGATTATAACTATGTGTTTGACCCAAATGTTTATCTTAAGAGATTTTTTCAGGAGGGGATAAAGGGAGATTATATTTTTCTCATTGATGAGGCTCACAATATGGTCGAAAGAAGCAGGCAGATGTATAGCGCCCAGATTTATAAGGAGGATTTCCTTACTGTGAAGCGTATTATGAAGGAGCACAGCCGTTCTATTGAGAAAGCGCTTGAAAAGTGCAATAAGATACTGCTTGGGATGAAGCGTGAGTGTGAGAATTACACGGTATATGATACATTTGGCAATATGGTATTTTCCTTTATGAGGCTTATGACACTTCTGGATGAGTTTTTGCAGAAGGCTAATGAGTTTCAGGGGAAAAAGGATGTTATGGATTTTTATTTTGAGCTTCGCAATTTCCTTAACATTTATGATCTGGTGGATGAGCACTACGTGATGTATTCCGAGCTTGAGGCTGATGGCAGGTTCATGCTAAAGCTTTTTTGTGTGGACCCGTCGCTTAATATACAAAAGAGGCTGGATAAGGGCAAGTCGGCTGTGTTTTTTTCGGCGACATTTTTGCCTGTAAACTATTACAAGAGCCTGTTAAGCACAAAAAAAGACAACTATGCCATATATGCTGACAGCACTTTTGACAGCAAAAAGAGACTGCTTGCGATGGCAACCGATGTGAGCACGAGGTACACGAGGCGCTCAAGGAGTGAGTATGAGCGCATTGCAGGATATATTAATGCTGTTGTCACGCAAAAGACTGGAAACTATATGGTTTTCTTTCCGTCATATAAGATGATGAATGATGTGGCAGATATTTACTGTGAAAAATATGCAGACGAAACAGAGCTTATGCTGCAGAAAAATAATATGTCAGAGGCTGAGAGGGAGGAATTTCTGGACAGGTTTAGTGAGGAATCGGACAGAACACTTGTGGCATTTGGTATCATGGGAGGCATATTCGGTGAGGGCATTGATTTGAAAAACGACAGACTGATAGGTGCTATTGTTGTCGGAACGGGGCTTCCGCAGATCAGCAATGAGAGAACTATATTAAAGGATTATTACGATGCCGAAAACGGCTGTGGCTTTGACTATGCTTTCAGGTATCCGGGTATAAATAAAGTCCTCCAGGCGGCCGGAAGAGTAATCAGGACGACGGAGGACACAGGTGTCATTTTGCTATTAGATGAGAGATTCTGGCAGAGAGAATATGATTTGCTCTATCCACGCGAGTGGAGCGACAGAAAGCCATGCAATATAGCAAATGTCGGAAAACTAGTTGCCGACTTCTGGGAGCAGATTTAAAAATTCCTCAGTGGATGCTGACACGGGCATTGTAGTGTTTACGGACACAACAATCTGGCGTGGAGGCATCTTTTCTTTTGTCTTCAGAACGAAAAGCTCCTTATTCTCATGGTTGATGCAGTAGTCAGGCACGAATGCGATGCCCAGTCCGATTTTGGCCAGGTCTATGAGCAGATCGTTACTGCTTAGCTCAATTTCCGGAATCAGGTCAAGCTGGTGCTGTAAAAACAGATTATGCAGGAATTCACTGGTGGTGCTGTTTCGGTCGAGCATCATGATAGGATATTTATTGAGCTCGGAAAAAGCTATCTCCTGCTTGCGAAGCTTGAAATAATTGGGATTTGCCACAAAAACATCGGAAAAGTTGCATATGGTTTTCTGTCTGTATGAGTGATTGAGGTGCGAGTTTGGAAAATTCGTGACAATCAGGTCAACCTTCCTTTGCTCCAAAAGCTCCACACACTGGATAGATGTGGCATTTGTGACCTTGATAGGCACATTCGGGAACCTCTGATGGAACTGCTTTAAGTAAGGAACCAGCAGATAACGGCATATGGTATCGCTTGCGCCGATGTGAAGCTGGCCAAGTCCAAGTGTGCCTGAGTCTAAAAGCTGGCTTTCACCGCGGGCAATAAGATTCATGGCAGGCTCAATGTGTTTTAAAAGCAGGGCACCGGCTGCGGTGAGCTGGACCTTCTTTGTGCTTCTGATGAAAAGAGTCTGTCCCAGCTTCTTTTCGAGAGTCTTAATAGACTGGCTTACCGCGGACTGTGAAATAAACAGCTTCTTGCTGGCTTCAGAGAAGCTTAGGGACGTTGCCACGTAGTAAAAGACCTTGTAAAGCTCATAATTTATATCCATTTTGTTATCCTCCGTATAAATATGGTTATTTGCATCTGTTTTTATCAATGAGGGGCAAAATATCTTTTGACCCTTATATTATTATATAAGAAAACTATAATTAACGCAACTTATAAAACAAATTAAATATATTAATTATACTTATCATAACTAAAGTGTTATACTACAACCATAGTTTTAAAGTCCGATTGTGCAAAAAGCCGGACGGTAACGAATAATTGGTTACATACTCTCGAATTGAAAGGAGAACATATGAGTAACGTACGTCGTGTATATGTAGAGAAAAAACCTGACTTTGCGGTAAAGGCAAAGGAATTAAAGCATGAAATCAAGCATTATCTGGGAATCACAACTGTGGAGGCAGTACGCGTATTAATCAGATATGATGTGGAAAATATATCAGAGGAGACATACAAGAAAGCCTTGTATACAGTTTTCTCAGAGCCGCCTGTTGATGATATCTATGAGGAGACATTTGACTATGGTGATGCAAAAGTATTTACTGTAGAGTTTTTACCGGGACAGTTTGACCAGAGAGCAGATTCAGCCGAGCAGTGTGTGAAGCTTCTCAATGAGAATGAGGAGCCGATTATCAGAAGTGCTATCACATATGTGATTGAGGGTGCTATCACAGATGAGCAGTTTGCTGCTATTAAGAAGCACTGCATCAACCCTGTTGATTCGCGTGCTATCGGCATGGAAAAGCCTAAGACACTTGTGCAGGAGTTTGATGACCCTGCTGATGTCATCATATTTGACGGCTTCAAGGATATGGCAGAGGACAAGCTGAAGGAGCTTTATTCATCATTGAACCTTGCCATGACCTTTAAGGATTTTCTTCATATCCAGAATTATTTTAAGAATGAGGAAGAGCGTGATCCTTCAATGACAGAAATCCGTGTGCTCGATACATACTGGTCAGATCACTGCCGTCATACAACATTCTCTACAGAGCTTAAGAATGTCAAGTTTGACGATGGTTTCTACCGCACACCGATTGAAAATACCTACAAGGATTATCTCAATACATTTTCAAATATCTACAAGGACAGAAATGACAAATTTGTCTGCCTGATGGATCTTGCACTTCTTGCCATGAAGAGATTAAAGGCAGAGGGCAAGCTTGATGATCAGGAAGAGTCTGATGAGATCAACGCATGCTCTATCGTGGTACCTGTTGAGGTGGATGGAAAGACAGAGGAGTGGCTTGTAAACTTCAAGAACGAGACACACAACCATCCTACAGAGATTGAGCCTTTTGGTGGCGCTGCTACATGCCTTGGCGGAGCAATCCGAGATCCTCTCTCAGGACGTACATATGTATATCAGGCAATGCGTGTAACAGGTGCAGCAGATCCTACAGTACCGGTTTCACAGACAATTGAAGGAAAACTTCCACAGAAGAAGCTTGTCAGAGAGGCAGCTCACGGATACAGCTCATATGGAAACCAGATCGGACTTGCAACAGGCTATGTCAAGGAGGTTTACCATCCAAATTATGTTGCAAAGCGTATGGAGATCGGTGCAGTTATGGGTGCGGCTCCAAGACGTGCTGTCCAGAGACTTAACTCAGATCCGGGAGATAAAATCATTCTCCTCGGAGGACGCACAGGACGTGACGGAATTGGTGGTGCTACAGGTTCATCAAAGGCACACAATACAAAGTCTACATCAGTATGCGGAGCTGAGGTACAAAAGGGTAATGCACCTACAGAGAGAAAGCTTCAGAGACTTTTCAGAAGAGAAGAGGTCAGCCATATCATCAAGAAATGTAACGATTTCGGTGCCGGCGGAGTTTCTGTTGCTATCGGAGAGCTTGCTGACGGACTTCACATAGAGCTTGACAAGGTGCCAAAGAAATACGCAGGTCTTGACGGAACAGAGATTGCTATCTCAGAGTCACAGGAGCGTATGGCAGTTGTAGTTGCGCCTTCTGATGTTGAACAGTTCCTTGCATACGCAAAGGAGGAAAATCTCGAGGCAACAGAGGTTGCGGTAGTTACAGAGGATCCAAGACTTGTGCTTGAGTGGAGAGGCAAAGAGGTAGTAAATATCTCTCGTGCATTCCTTGATACAAACGGAGCTCATCAGGAGACAGATGTTGAGGTTGAGATGCCTTGCGAGAGTGACAATTATCTGGACAAAATCAGCACACCTGCTGTAGCCAAGATGGTTGAGGCAGGAGATATGAAGGGTGCCTGGGAGGCAGAGCTTGAAGATCTTAACGTATGCTCACAGAAGGGACTTGTTGAGATGTTCGACGGCTCTATCGGAGCAGGCAGTGTATATATGCCATATGGTGGACGTTACCAGCTCACAGAGACACAGTCAATGGTTGCAAAGCTTCCTGTATTAAAGGGCAAATGCGATACAGTAACAATGATGGCTTACGGCTTCGACCCATATCTTTCATCATGGAGCCCATACCACGGATCTATATATGCAGTGCTTGAGTCTATCTCAAGAATCGTTGCAGCGGGCGGAGATTACAGCAAAATCCGTATGACATATCAGGAGTACTTCCGCAGAATGAACGAGGATCCAAAGCGCTGGAGCCAGCCGTTTGCAGCACTCCTCGGAGCATATGATGCTCAGATTGGCTTCGGACTTCCTTCAATCGGTGGAAAGGATTCCATGTCAGGTACCTTCAATGATATTGATGTACCGCCTACACTCGTATCATTTGCAGTGGATGTGGCAAAGGAAAAGGATATCATCACACCTGAGCTCAAGAAGGAGGGCAACCAGCTTGTTCTATTTACAATAGATAAGGATGAGTTTGATCTTCCAAAATATGATCAGGTTATGACACTTTATACAGCAATCAGAAATCTTATTCAGGATGGCGCAATCGTTTCAGCATATGCACTTGACGGAAAAGGCCTTGCTGCAGCAGTATCAAAGATGGCATTTGGTAACAAGCTTGGTGTAACCATCGAGGATGAGGTGACAAGCGATACACTCTTTGCACCTGGCTTTGGTAATATCGTAGCTGAGGTTCCGGTTGATGCACTTTCAAAGGTCAGAGAGGTAATTGATGCAGCAGGTATTTCAGATGCAGCCTCTGTAGTCGGCTATGTAAACGATAAGCAGACTATCGAGTGTGACGATATGGTGCTTCCTGTTGAGGAGGCTGTCAAAGTATGGACAGCAAAGCTTGAGGGAGTTTTCCATACAAAGGCAACAGACGATACAAGCAAGGTAAATAGTGGTCTCTACGATGCAAAGAATATCTATGTATGCAAGAATAAAGTGGCTAAGCCTACAGTATTTATTCCGGTATTCCCTGGAACAAACTGTGAGTATGATAGTGCTAAGGCATTTGAAAGAGCAGGCGCTGACACAATCGTAAAGGTATTCAAGAACCTCACAGCAGAGGATATCCGTGATTCGGTTGATGAGTTTGTAAAGGCAATTGACAAATCACAGATTATCATGTTCCCTGGTGGATTCTCAGCAGGAGATGAGCCTGAGGGATCAGCTAAATTCTTTGCAACAGCATTTAGAAATGCAAAGATGACAGAGGCTGTTGAAAAGCTCATCAATGAGAGGGACGGACTTGCACTTGGTATCTGTAACGGTTTCCAGGCACTTATCAAGCTTGGACTTGTACCATATGGAGAGATCAGACAGCAGGATGCACAGTCACCTACACTCACATACAATACAATCAACCGCCATATCTCAAAGATGGTTTATACAAAGGTTGTTTCAAACAAGAGCCCATGGCTTGCACAGGCTAAGCTTGGTCAGACCTACTGTAATCCGGCATCACATGGCGAGGGACGTTTCGTAGCACCGAAGGAGTGGCTTGATAAGCTCTTTGAAAACGGACAGGTTGCCACACAGTATGTTGATCTGGACGGAAATGTATCAATGGATGAGGAGTGGAACGTAAACGGCTCATACATGTCTATCGAGGGTATCACATCTCCTGACGGAAGAATCCTCGGCAAGATGGCTCACTCAGAGCGCCGCGGCGAGTCTGTAGCAATCAATATATACGGCGAGCAGGATATGAAGATATTCGAGAGCGGTGTGAAATACTTTAAATAATTCATAACTGAATAATTACAATATCTTATATAATCATTGGGTTATTATCTCTGCAATATAAACAATTAAGCTTCCATGGAGGTCACGGTTAGTGGCTTTCATGGGAGTTTTTATTTTGGAATTAGTGAATATGCTGACGGAAAAGAAAATAAATTGAAGGTAATTAAACATGTGCGTATGCTTGATATTTGATAGTCGCAGTGGTAAAATCAAGACTAAAATTACAGGTAGTAAATGGTTTGAAAGAAAAAGAAAAGAGGACATAAAACAAATGAGATTGCCACAAATAATAAACAGCCTTCTTGAGACTGATATGTATAAATTCAGCATGGGACAGACGATTTTCCATCAGTTCACAAGCTATAAAACGACATGGACCTTCAAGTGCCGAAATAAAGACGTGCATTTTACAGATGAGATGGTCGAGGAGATAAAGGAACAGGTGCAGGCCTTCTGTCAGCTTCGTTTTACGGAGGAGGAGCTTGAATATCTTGATAACATCACCTGGATAAAAGGTACATATGTTGATTTTTTAAGACTCTGGCAGCCAAGATATGAGGAGTTTACCATCACAGCAGATGCACCGTGTGGGCTGGCAATCGATGCAGCCGGCACGTGGCTTAATACTTCGATGTATGAGATTCCGGTGCTTGCTATTGTAAATGAAGTGTACTTCCGTATGGCATATGATTATGATGTGCTGCTTAAGCAGTTTAAGCGCAGGCTTGATGAGAAGGTGCGTCTGCTCGAGGAGGATACCTACAGGCTTAGCGATTTCAGTGAATTTGGACTAAGACGCCGTCTGTCTGCCGAGGCGCAGGAGATGGCTGTAAAGGCAATCGCAGAGGTTGAGCTGCCTGCAGATTCACACTTTATTGGTACATCAAACGTATATCTTGCGAAGAAATTCAATTTAAAGCCGGTGGGAACAATGGCACATGAGTGGATTATGTGTACAGGACAGGGCAATCACAAGCATAATCCGGCATATTCAAACTGGTACGCACTCGATGCATGGGTTAAGGAGTATGGTATATTAAACGGTATTGCGCTTACTGACACTATAACAACAGACTGCTTCCTGCGTGATTTTCAGCTCACCTATGCGACGCTTTTTTCGGGAGTGCGTCATGATAGCGGAGATCCGTACGAGTGGGGAGACAAGATGATAGCCCACTACAACAGTCTGGGAATCAATCCAAGGACAAAGACACTTTTGTTCAGCGACAGCCTGGATTTCGAGCGTGCGACTGCATTGTATGATTATTTTAAGGATAAGGCAAAGGTTGCATTCGGTATAGGAACCTTTATCAGTAACGACACTGATGAGGAAGCACTCAACATAGTTATGAAGACCACCAAGTGCAACGGCATGGATGTGGCAAAGATTTCCGACGTGGCAGGCAAGGGCATGTGCAAGAATCCGGATTATGTCGATTACCTGAACAGGTGTATTGATTACAGGATGAAGAATGATAAATGATAAATGACGGCATGAGGGGGCAAAGGTATTTTGCCCCCTCATTTATGATTAATCAGATTACTACATGCTACGCATTCCCGTAATCTGACTCCACCTCGAAATCCGCTAATTTCCTGCGTTTCCGCAGCAAATTGCTACTTTCTCGGTGTAGTGCGGGGCACTAAGGTATACATCGAATTGCATGCAAGCATGCATCGATGATACCTTTTGCCCCATTTAATCATGTGATTGAATTGCAAGAAATGTGTAAACAAAACAAAAAATATATAAAATATCAGACAATTTAGAATAAAAACAAAAATTATCAAAAAACATATTGACAAATAGGTGAAATTAGTGTAATCTTAAATCAACAAAAGAGATACGAAAGGAACAAAAATAAAACACAGGAGGTACAGTCCAATGGGGATTACATAATTTAAGTCAAAGTACTATAAGGATGATTGAACGGAATATTTAAATCTGTAGGGCGAGCCGAAGCGCAGTAATCGCACAGATATATTAGCAAATAAATAATATCGTTGAAAAAGTTCTTGTAGATTAAAAGTGAAAGATAGAATCTCTCATAAGAGTTTACATAGATAATGTAACCAAAAGGAGTGATTTTATGAAGAAGGGTAGAGGTCCATAGCTAAGCTAAAAGAATAAGAATCCTGTCATAAACAGAATCAGATTTATAGCAAAGCAATATGGAAATGCCAAAATAAATTCATATAGCGAAAGCGGAACTTGGAGGTTATACAGTGAAGCTTACGGAACCAATGCTTTAGGAGCCACTTGATGTAAAATGTAGATCAGGTGGCTCCTATTTTTGACATTTGCGAATGCATGTGAGGTTTAATAGTTAGATAGAATGATAACTGTAAGCCTTTAAGGCTGGGCTATAATTTGATGAAAGCAGGAACGCGGTTTTCAAATACTGTATAGTACATAAACCCGGCATCCTTGAGGATATTTGAAACCTTGTCAAAATCGTACGCGACATGCTCAGGCTTGTGGGCATCGGCTCCGACTGTGATTATTTCCCCGCCAAGCTCATGATAGCGCTTTAGCACATCTTCGGTTGGATTTGGGTGGCCAAGCCCGTATTTAAAGCCGGCGGTATTGAGCTCGATGCCTTTTCCCTGGGAGATAATTTCCTTTAATATAGCATCAATTATGTCGGCATACTTTTCATATGAATAGTATTTATTTTTGTCAGGACCGTATCTGACCACGTAGTCGATGTGACCGTACACATCAAAATCCGCCCCGCTGTGCAGATTGTCAAGTATCGATTCAAAGTATTCTGTGTAGGCTTCATGCTCTGTCTTGCCTTTGTAAAATGCAGGGTAGTATGGGTCAATGCCGTTTACCACATGGCTTGAGCCGATCACGAGGTCAAACGGATATTTTTTTGTGACCTCATTATTTTTGTCTGTAATATGAGGCTGTAAACCGATTTCAATGCCCCAGTGGATATTTAACGGGCAGCCCTTTTCTTTAAGAACAATTGCAAGTCTTTTGATGCGCTTTTCATATGCTGCTATATCAAGGTCGAAAAGCCCAGGCTCCTCTTTATAGTCATAGTCCAGATGGTCTGTAAAGCAGATGCCGTCCAGCCCTTTGTTGATTGCTGATTTTATCATCAATACCGGGTCGGCATCGCTGTCACCCGAAAACATGCAGTGCATGTGCTGATCCCACATATAAATACCTCCGTAAAACTGATGTATTGTTGTTAAAAAACTTTATAAGCTACATGATTTATAATTGTCTGCTGCTGGCTGCCGGAAAGTGCGGATTACAGCAATTAGTTAAGTGTAGCCGAGATTATAATAAAGTGCAATATCTAAAAAGAAAAATTGTGAAGAATGATAAAAAATGTGTGTAAATGAAAATATTTAGTGAAAATTTTAACAAACGCAAATAAAGTACTTGAACCTTTGAGAATTATTCGCTATAATAAAAGCATCTTAGGGCATGTCCCTAAAAATACTTTTTACAATTCTAGGAGGAATTAAAATGGCAGTAAGAGTAGCAATCAACGGATTTGGTCGTATCGGACGTCTTGCTTTCAGACAGATGTTTGGAGCTGAGGGATACGAGGTAGTAGCTATCAACGACTTAACAAGCCCAAAAATGTTAGCACACTTATTAAAGTATGATTCATCACAGGGTAAATACGAGCATGCAGATGAGGTTTCTGCAAGCGATGATTCTATCACAGTTTGTGGTAAGGAAATCAAAATTTACGCATTCCCAGATGCAAACAATTGCCCATGGGGAGAGTTAAAGGTTGACGTTGTACTTGAGTGCTCTGGATTCTATACATCAAAAGAGAAGGCTCAGGCTCATATCAATGCTGGAGCTCGTAAGGTAGTTATCTCTGCACCAGCAGGAAATGACCTTCCTACAATCGTTTACAATACAAACCATGAGACACTTAAGGCTTCTGATACAATCATCTCAGCAGCTTCTTGTACAACAAACTGCTTAGCACCAATGGCAGATGCACTTAACAAGTACGCTCCAATCCAGTCTGGTATCATGGTAACAATCCATGCTTACACAGGAGATCAGATGACTCTTGACGGACCACAGAGAAAGGGAGACCTTCGTCGTTCACGTGCAGCAGCAGTTAATATCGTTCCTAACTCAACAGGAGCAGCTAAGGCAATCGGCCTTGTTATCCCAGAGTTAAACGGAAAGTTAATCGGATCTGCACAGCGTGTTCCTACACCAACAGGATCTACAACAATCCTTACAGCAGTTGTTAAGAAAGCAGGCGTTACAAAAGAGGATATCAACGCAGCTATGAAGGCAGCAGCTAACGAGTCATTCGGTTACAACGAGGATGAGATCGTATCTTCAGATATCGTTGGAATGAGATTTGGTTCATTATTCGATGCAACACAGACAATGGTTAACCAGGTTTCTGACGATTTGTACGAGGTACAGGTTGTTTCTTGGTATGATAACGAGAACAGCTACACATCTCAGATGGTTCGTACAATCAAGTACTTCTCTGAGTTAGCTTAATTCTTGTACCCACAAGAACAGTATATCTCAAGACTACTCAAGGGGCGCGGTCTTAATTGAACCGCGCCTCTTTTTTAAAGCATGGCTATTTCTTTTGAATATCTGTGAATTGTAGAATTAATTATATTTTTTAATATGCACAATATGGCGTGGCCACATGGCTTATGCCTTGAAATAAGGGAGGACATATTATGTCATTAAACAAGAAATCAATTGATGATATCAACGTAAAAGGCAAGAGAGTTCTCGTTAGATGTGACTTCAACGTGCCACTTAAGGACGGAAAAATCACAGATGAGAACCGTATCAACGGAGCTCTTCCAACAATCCAGAAATTAATCAAGGACGGTGGAAAGGTTATCCTTTGCTCACACCTTGGAAAAGTTAAAAACGGACCAAACGAGGGTGAGTCACTTGCTCCTGTAGCTGCAGCTCTTGAGGCTAAGCTTGGACAGAAGGTTACATTTGTAGCTGACTACAACGTAACAGGTGAGGCTGCAACAAAGGCTGTTTCAGAGATGAAAGAGGGAGATGTAGTTCTTCTTCAGAATACACGTTTCAGAGGCAAAGAGGAGACAAAGCCACAGGAAGCCGGAGATGCATTTGCAAAAGAGCTTGCTGACCTTGCTGATGTATATGTATGTGACGCTTTCGGTTCTGCTCATAGAGCACATGCTTCTGTAGCAGGTGTTACAAAGTTCATCACAGCTAAGGGTGGAGAGAATGTTGTTGGATACCTTATGCAGAAGGAAATTGACTTCCTTGGCAAGGCAGTAGAGAATCCTGTACGTCCTTTCGTAGCTATTCTTGGTGGAGCTAAAGTAGCTGACAAGCTCAATGTTATCGACAATCTCCTCGAGAAGGCTGATACACTTATCATCGGTGGTGGAATGGCATACACATTCCTTAAAGCACAGGGCTATGAGATTGGTATCTCAATGCTTGATGAGACAAAGATTGATTACTGTAAGGAGATGCTTGCAAAAGCAGAGAAACTTGGAAAGAAGATTCTTCTTCCTGTTGATGCAGTTACAATCAAGGATTTCCCAAATCCAATAGATGCTCCTGTAGAGACAGAGACATATGATTATGACAAGATGCCTGCAGACCGTGAGGGCTGTGATATCGGACCTAAGACACGCAAGCTTTTCGCTGACGCTGTTGCATCAGCTAAGACTGTTGTATGGAACGGACCAATGGGTGTATTTGAGAACCCAACACTTGCAGCAGGTACACTTGCAGTAGCAGAGGCACTTGCTAAATCAGATGCTATCACAATCATCGGTGGCGGAGATTCAGCTGCAGCAGTTAACCAGATGGGACTTGGCGACAAGATGAGCCACATCTCAACAGGTGGCGGTGCTTCCCTTGAGTTCCTTGAGGGCAAGGAGCTTCCTGGCGTAGCTTGTGCTGATGATAAATAAGCCGAAAGCAACTTAATGAAATCAAGCCTCAGGCAAAAAATATTTGTATACAAATACAAGGAGATATAAAATGGCAAGAAAGAAAATTGTAGCCGGCAACTGGAAGATGAACATGACTCCAAGCCAGGCTGTTAAATTAGTAGAAGAGTTAAAACCACTCGTAGTTTCAGATGATGTTGAAGTTGTTTACTGTGTACCTGCAATCGACATCGTACCTGTTGTAGAAGCATTAAAGGGTACAAATGTTGCTGTTGGAGCAGAGAATATGTACTTCGAGGAGAAGGGTGCTTACACAGGAGAAATCTCAGCAGAGATGCTTCTTGATGCAGGTGTTAAGTATGTTATCATCGGACATTCAGAGAGAAGAGATTACTTCAAAGAGGATGACGCACTTCTCAACAAGAAGGTAAAGAAGGCTATCGAGGCTGGACTTACACCAATCCTTTGCTGTGGTGAGACACTTGAGCAGAGAGAGAGCGGTGTTACACTTGACTGGATCAGACTTCAGATTAAGTCAGATCTCGCAGGTGTTGCTGCATCAGATGTTGCAAACATGGTTATCGCTTACGAGCCAATCTGGGCAATCGGAACAGGAAAGACAGCTACTTCTGACCAGGCTCAGGAAGTCTGCGGTGCAATCCGTGAGTGCGTAGCTGAGATCTATGATCAGGCTACAGCAGATTCAGTTCGTATCCAGTACGGCGGATCTGTAAATGCAGGAAATGCAGCAGAGCTTTTTGCAAAGCCTGACATCGACGGTGGATTAGTTGGTGGCGCTTCACTCAAGGCTGATTTTGGAAAGATCGTAAACTACAAGTAATTATTAAATCATAATTTAATATTTGATTTGACAATCACAATAACTAAATGTCACTAAATTCACCAGCTTAGCTGCATTTAGTGGCATTTATTATGTAATGAAATTTTTTGTGAGCTTGCATATGTCGCTGTAATAGAGCATTTTGCAAGCCTCATATGAAGAATAGAGGAAATATAAATGAGTAAGAAACCGGTAGTATTAATGGTACTTGATGGTTACGGCTTAAGTGACCACAAAGAGGGAAATGCCATAGCTATGGCAAATACCCCTGTTATGGATAAATTGATGGCAGAGTGTCCTTTTGTAAAGGGCGCAGCTTCAGGCCTTGCAGTTGGACTTCCTGACGGACAGATGGGAAACTCTGAGGTAGGACATATGAATATCGGCGCAGGCCGTATCATATATCAGGATCTTACAAGAATCACAAAGGCAATTGCTGATGGTGATTTCTTCAAGAACAAGGTATTAATTTCTGCAATCGAAAACTGCAAGAAGAATGACTCCGATCTGCATCTTTGGGGACTTCTTTCAGATGGTGGAGTTCACAGCCATATCGAGCATCTTTACGGACTTCTTGAGCTTTGCAAGAAAGAGAATTTTGACAGAGTATATGTACACGCCTTCCTTGATGGTCGTGATACACCTCCTGCATCAGGCAAGGACTATATCGAGCAGCTTCTCGCTAAGATGAAGGAAATCGGTGTAGGAAAGATTGCATCTCTTTCAGGACGTTACTATGCAATGGACAGAGATAACAACTGGGATCGTGTGCAGAAGGCTTATGATTCTCTCACTAAGGGTGAAGGCGTAAAAGCTACATGCCCTGTAAAGGCTATGGAGGAGTCATACGCAAATGACGTTACAGATGAGTTCGTGCTTCCTACAGTTATCACAAACGAGGATGGCACACCGGTATCTGTTGTAAAGGACAATGATTCTGTTATCTTCTTCAACTTCCGTCCGGACCGTGCTCGTGAGATGACAAGAGCATTTTGCGATGATAAGTTTACTGGCTTTGAGCGCCCATTCCTTAAGACAACATTTGTATGCTTCAAGGATTATGACGAGTCAATTCCTAACAAGCTTATCGCTTTTGAGAAGGAAGAAATCAAGAATACATTTGGTGAGTATCTTGCAGCAAATGGCAAGAAACAGCTTCGTCTCGCAGAGACAGAGAAGTATGCACACGTAACCTTTTTCTTTAATGGTGGAGTAGAGGAGCCGAATATCGATGAGGCACGTCTTCTTGTAAACAGTCCTAAGGATGTTGCAACATATGACTTAAAGCCTGAGATGAGCGCTCCTGAGGTTGGAATGGATCTTGTTGAGGCTATCAAGTCAGATAAGTATGATGTTATTATCATCAACTTTGCTAACCCTGACATGGTTGGACATACAGGTGTGATTCCGGCTGCTGTAAAGGCTGTTGAGAGAGTTGATTCACTCGTAGGCGATGCAGTGCAGGCAATCAAGGATGTGGATGGAGTATTATTCATCTGTGCTGACCACGGAAACGCAGAGAAGATGATTGATTATGAGACAGGAAAACCTCATACAGCTCATACAACCAATCCTGTTCCTTTCATTCTTGTAAACGCTGACCCTTCTTACAAGCTTCGTGAGGGCGGATGTCTTGCAGATATCGCTCCAACACTGCTTGAGATTATGGGACTTCCACAGCCAAAAGAGATGACAGGAAAGTCACTTATCGTTAAATAAAATTTGTATTATATAGGCTCCGGCGCAGACAAAGGGTTTGAACCGGAGCTTTTGTTTTGATATATTAAAGATATAATAATAAATATAAGAATTGCTTATAAATGGTGCAAAATTATTTAAAAAAACTTATAATATACGTTGACTTTACAAATTGAGCTGGTATATAATTTAAGGGTAGCATTTGATTTGTAAAATAAATTACACATAAGATGGAGGACAATCATGCAGGAATTTAAACCATTCAAAGAAGGAAAAGTAAGAGAAGTATATGATAACGGGGACAGCCTTATTATGGTCGCAACAGATCGTATTTCCGCTTTTGACCATATTTTAAAGAATAAAATTACAGACAAGGGAGCCATTCTCACACAGATGTCTAAGTTCTGGTTTGAATTCACAAAGGATGTTGTTCCTAACCATATGATTTCAGTAGACGCAAAGGATATGCCGGAGTTCTTCGGTCAGGACAGGTTCAACGGAAACAGCATGCTCTGCAAGAAGCTTGAGATGCTTCCGATCGAGTGTATAGTTCGTGGATATATCACAGGAAGCGGCTGGGCAAGCTACCAGGAGAACGGTACAGTCTGCGGAATCAGACTTCCGGAGGGACTTGTTGAGTCTGATAAGCTCCCTGAGCCTATTTATACACCATCTACCAAGGCTGATCTTGGAGATCATGATGAGAATATCTCATTTGAAAAATCAGTAGAAGTATTAGAGAAGATTTATCCTGAGAAGGGCAGAGAGTACGCAGAGAAGATTCGCGATTATACAATTGCTCTCTACAAGAAATGTGCAGAGTATGCTCTTACAAAGGGCATCATCATCGCAGATACCAAGTTTGAGTTTGGCTTAAATGAGCAGGGTGAGGTAGTGCTTGCCGATGAGATGCTCACACCTGACAGCTCACGCTTCTGGCCACTTGATGGATATAAACCTGGACAGGGACAGCCTTCATTTGACAAGCAGTATGTAAGAGACTGGCTCAAGGCAAATCCGGACAATGACCTTCTTTTACCTGATGAGGTTGTTGTGAAGACTGTAGAGAAATATAAAGAGGCATTTGAGCTTCTTACAGGAAGCAAATTCAGCCGCTAATATATTATTTATTCCGCGTTACTATTTCGCAATTATAAACGGAGATATTATGAACCAGGACAATAACATAAATCAGTATATAAATACTAGTATAGATACAAAAAGTCATACCGGTACAAAATTAGAAAGGTGTTCTGATATTGACGAGCATAACCATGTATTTGATGAGCTTCATGAGGAGTGTGGTGTGTTCGGTATGTATGATTTTGATGGAGGAGATGTCGCATCCACTATCTATTATGGTCTTTTTGCGCTTCAGCACAGAGGACAGGAAAGCTGTGGTATTGCAGTGAGTGATACACACGGACCAAAGGGAAAGGTGACCACACACAAGGGTATGGGCCTTGTAAATGAGGTATTTACTCCTGATATCCTAGAGCCTATGAAGGGTGATATCGGAGTGGGACATGTGCGCTATTCAACAGCAGGCTCATCAACACGTGAGAATGCACAGCCTCTCGTATTAAATTATGTCAAGGGCACACTTGCCATGGCACACAACGGAAACCTTATAAATGCAAAGGAGCTTCGCAAGGAGCTTGAGTATACAGGAGCTATTTTCCAGACCACAATCGACTCTGAGGTTATAGCTTATCATATCGCCAGAGAACGTCTTAACTCAAAAACAGCGGAGGAGGCGGTCAGACGTGCCTGCCAGAAGCTTAAGGGAGCCTATGCACTTGTGGTTGAGAGCCCGAGAAAGCTTATTGCAGCCAGAGACCCATTTGGTTTTAAGCCTCTTTGCATCGGAAAGAGAGACAATGCATATATCGTTACATCTGAGACCTGTGCGCTTGATACAATCGGTGCAGAGTTTGTCAGGGATGTAGAGCCGGGAGAGGTTATCACCATCACTCCTGAAAAGGGCATTGAGTCTGATATGACTATGGCACTTGCCCCTGAAAAACAGGCTAGATGCGTGTTTGAATACATTTATTTCGCAAGACCTGACAGCCATATTGACGGAGTAAGCGTGTACGGCAGCCGTATCAAGGCTGGTAGATTCCTTGCAATGGACTCACCGGTTGAGGCTGATATCGTGACAGGAGTACCGGAGTCAGGAAATGCCGCTGCTCTTGGTTATTCACTTGAGTCGGGCATTCCATATGGCACAGCATTTGTCAAGAACGGTTATGTCGGCAGGACATTTATCAAGCCTAAGCAGTCAAGCCGTGAATCAAGCGTGCAGATAAAGCTCAATGTATTAAAGGAGGCTGTTAAGGGCAAGAGAGTTGTTATGATTGATGATTCAATTGTGCGAGGAACAACCTCAGACAGAATAGTGCGTATGTTAAGAGAGGCGGGTGCCACAGAGGTGCATGTGCGCATCAGTTCACCGCCATTCTTATGGCCTTGCTATTTCGGTACAGATATTCCTGCAAGAGAGCAGCTTATCGCTTACAACAGGACTATTGAGGATATCAGACAGATTATAGGTGCAGATTCTTTAGGCTACCTTGGAATTGACAGACTTGATGAGATGGTAGAGGAACTGCCAATCTGCATGGGCTGTTTCACAGGAAAATATCCGATGGAGCCACCGAAGGATGATATCAGAGGCGAGTATTTTGATAAAGAAATAGACCTCGAGAGAAAAATGCTTAATCGCTAATAAAGGAGACAATATGAGTACAGACAGATACACAAGTCCTCTTTCTGAGCGCTATGCCAGCAAAGAGATGCAGTATATTTTTTCGCAGGATATGAAATTTACCACTTGGAGAAAGCTCTGGATTGCCCTTGCAGAGACTGAGATGGAGCTTGGGCTTTCACAGGATGGCAAGCCGGTTATCACACAGGAACAGATTGATGAATTAAGGGCACATGTGGATGACATCAATTATGATGTGGCAAAGGAGCGTGAGAAGCTTGTGCGTCACGATGTAATGAGTCATGTCTATGCATATGGACAGCAGTGCCCTAAGGCAGCAGGAATTATACATCTTGGAGCAACCTCATGCTATGTAGGTGACAATACAGATATCATCATCATGAATGAAGCATTAAAGCTCGTTCATAAAAAGCTCATAAGTGTTATTGCAGAGCTTGCAAACTTTGCTGATAAGTATAAGAATCAGCCAACTCTTGCATTTACACATTTCCAACCGGCACAGCCGACAACAGTTGGAAAGCGTGCCACACTGTGGCTGAATGAGTTTATGCTGGATCTCGAGGATTTAGAGTATGTGCAGGGCACATTAAAGCTCCTTGGCTCAAAGGGCACTACAGGAACACAGGCCAGCTTCCTTGAGCTCTTCGACGGAGACAATGAGACAATAGACAAGATAGATCCAATGATTGCAAAGAAGATGGGCTTTAAGGATTGTTATCCGGTGTCTGGCCAGACATATTCCCGTAAGGTAGATACGAGAGTAGTAAATGTACTCGCAGGCATTGCTGCATCAGCTACAAAGATGTCAAACGATATCAGACTGCTCCAGCATCTTAAGGAAGTAGAGGAGCCATTTGAGAAGAATCAGATAGGTTCATCAGCCATGGCATACAAGAGAAATCCTATGAGAAGTGAGAGAATAGCATCTCTTTCAAGATATGTTCTTGCAGATGTAATGAATCCTGCAATTACCTCGGCTACACAGTGGTTTGAGAGAACACTTGACGATTCAGCAAACAAGCGTCTTTCAATACCTGAGGGCTTCCTTGCAATAGACGGAATCCTTGACCTCTGCCTCAATGTGGTGGATGGACTGGTAGTATATCCAAAGGTTATTGAAAAGCACTTTATGGCAGAGATACCATTCATGGCAACAGAGAACATCATGATGGATGCTGTAAAGAACGGTGGAAATCGTCAGGAGCTCCATGAGAAAATCAGACAGCTCTCAATGCAGGCAGGAAAGACAGTAAAGGAAGAGGGAAAAGAAAATAACCTCGTAGACTTAATCGCTGCAGATCCTGCATTCGGACTGACAAAGGCTGATATCGAAAAGAACCTTAAGCCTGAGCTTTATGTGGGACGTGCACCTCGTCAGGTAGAAGTATATCTGCGCGATGTAGTTAATCCGGTGCTTGAAGCACATAAGGATGAGAGTGGAGTAAAGGCAGAGATTAACGTATAATATCGAAAGTATAGATAACGGTAATTTGCTTGTATTAACATATTTATCTAAATAAAAAGCCCCGGCATATAAACCTGTTTCATGGTTTATATGCCGGGGTTTTATATATCCGTCAAGTATGAAGTTAGTTTAAATTAATTCTCTTTGTCATCATCTCAGGGTTGGTGGCCTCGCTGATTGCCACATGCTTGCTGATTACACCGGCCTTGTACAGATTGAAGATGCTTGTATCCATTGCAATCATATTCTCAGCTGCAGAGGTGTAGATGATACCGTCAATCTGATGGACCTTGCCTTCACGGATTAAGTTCCTTATTGCAGGCGTGAGTACCATGATTTCAAAAGCAGGCACCATCTCACCGTTTGTGGCAGGTAAAAGCTTCTGGCAGACGACAGCCTGCAGCACAGATGCAAGCTGGATGGCTATCTGGTGCTGCTGGGAAGCAGGAAACGCATCGATTATTCGGTCAATGGTATTTGCGGCACCAATTGTGTGTAGTGATGAAAATATGAGATGACCGGTTTCAGCCGCTGTGACAGCTGTATTGATGGTCTCATAGTCTCGCATCTCTCCAAGCAATATGACGTCAGGACTCTGGCGGAGAGCGGCGCGAAGTGCAGTGAGATAGCTTTCTGTATCTGTGTTGATTTCACGCTGTGACACAATACATTTGTCATGACGATGTAAAAACTCAAGAGGATCTTCAAGAGTGATAATATGCTCTTCCTTCTCATGGTTGATCTGATCAATAATACATGCAAGTGTGGTAGATTTACCGCTTCCGGCTGGGCCGGTAACCAGCACCATGCCGTTGTTTGTTTCCGCAAGCTCCATAACAGAGTCCGGTATATGTAAATCGCTTGGCTTTGGCAGTGTGAATGAGATAACACGGATGACAGCAGAGTAAGAGCCACGCTGCTTGAAAGTGCTCACTCTGTAACGTGATACTCCCGGTATAGCGAAGGAAAAGTCATCATCTCCGGTTTCCTCGAATTTTGAAATATCTCTCTCGGCAAGAGCATAGATTGATGTGACAAATTCAAAGGTTTCTTTTGGAATCATTCTGATTTCATTGAGGCACTCCATCACTCCCTTTGATTTGTATGTGAGAGGGCGGCCGGCCACTATGAAAATATCCGATGCTCCGTTGTCAGTCGCTTCCTTTAATATCTTTTTAACATCCATTTTAGTTTCCTCCAATTAAGTTTAGTGTATCATTTTCCTCGAAAGCTGTGTCGGTATTGAGCTTCCATTGTTTTATTTTATAAAAAGCATCCTGCCTGTGGACAGGATAGTTGATATCAAGCTTTACAGTGAGAGTCTGCGTATCACTTACAGTACAGGTGATGGTATAGGTCAGACCGGTAACCTTGCCGTTTGATTCATTTTCAGCGAGGTTTTTATTTATGGCAGTATCGTTGTCTGATAGAGCAGTCTTTATGGCCTCATAGTATGCTGCTTTATCAGGACTGCCCTCGTAGGCGGATGCAAGAATGGCATCAATCTGTGATATCTCATCCCATACCTTTTCACATGCACGGTAATACGAGCTGTTGTTATCAGCAACGCGTTTGCTCAGCTTATAGTCGGAGTTTGCTGTGACAAAGGCGAGTGCCGAGAACGTGACAATGCATATCATGGAAAAAGTAAGCAGGATGGTCGAAAAACCGAAATTTGAAAACTCTCTTCTTTTTTTCATGGGGTGCTCACCGTCCTTCCATCAGAGGAAAGTGCAGTATAGCTGCATGCAGTAATGCTGTATACACAGTGGCTGTCTGCTGCTATAAACTCTATGTCAGCCTTTTGTACTCCGTAGGCATCCTGCCCAAGCCTGCTTACAATAACCTTGTATGCGGCATCATCCTTGTCACATGGATGATAGCTTTTGTCAAGATAAATGAATAGCTTTTCATCTGCACAGATGGAGCCGTCAAAGAGCGATGATACGGCGTTTAAATCGCCATGCTCCTGTTCGTATGCGCTTGCTGCATTGCTGCATGCATTAACAGCCTCATGCAGCACCTGAGTTTCTTCTGTCAGCTTGTGGGTCTTTATGAAGAAAAGCAGTCCCACAATCAAAAGAGCTGAAAAAAGCAGCAGATTAATGGTAATCTCAAGCAGGAATATTCTGTTTTTCGATTGTTTAAGCTTTGTTGAAATCATGGTTTATTCCTTGTGGTATGTAAGTTTGTGTGGCATCGAGTGGCATATCGGGGAGCGGTGTACGTGATATTGCTGCATTTATTGTCAGACGATGATTAGTCGGAATTGACAGAGCAGTAGGTATCGGTAGTACCACCGGATGTATCGGTGATAGTTACGGTAATCATTTTGTCGGTGGTTTCTGTCATGTCAAGTCCCCCGATTTCGACAATCCTTTGTCCGCTGTCCAGACTGTATGAGGAACCATCCTGTACATAGAGCTCTCTTAGAGAACCGTCATAGTAGTATATGAAGGTATTATACACGATGTCATTTATTGTGTTTTTCAGACATAGAGCTTTTGTGCCATTTATTGTTTCTACACTGATTGCAGCGTCGGAATCATTCTGTCTGACTTTTTCGCGCAGATAAGATGTGACAGTGCGTACCTCGTAGTTGTAATTCATGGCATTGGCAGTGGACTTGTATTGCTTTACGCCAATCAGCACGAGGATAAAAGCAGTCAGCGCAAAAAGAAAAAACAGTAGCATCACAAAAAAACTGTCAGCCTGATGTGATTTTGATTTTAGCTTGAACATGGTTTATTTCCTCTCTATTATTGTCACATCGGGACGCAGATTGGAGCCGATGTATTGATAGTCTATGTAATAATAGTCGCTGTTGTATGTGAGACCATAGTGGTCTGTTAAATAATTTATGTCAGGAGGGTATGTTCCCTCAAGAGCATAGCACTGTGTGATACTTCGTGTGAGGGCGCGTTCCAGCGTGCTCTTGCTTCTTTTGGTATTGTCATCTGACAGCTTTGAAGAGAAAGCACTAAACAAAACGGTACATGCGGCTAAAAGCACAATTGGTATGAATTTCCATATGGTTGATTTCTTTTTCTGAACAAAAAACAGCATACTGTGCCTCCGTAAGCTATCCTATGCTTGATATAATTCCAAGCAGTGGAAGTAAAAATGATACTAGTATGAAGCCAATGAATATACAAAGCAGGATAACCATGGCAGGTTCAATCACTGATATGAATCGTGACAGCCTTGCATCTGTGTCATCCTCACAGGATGTACATATATGCTGCATGACCTCGTCCATAGACCCGGTTTTGCTGCCGATTGCAATCCAGCTTGAGTACATCTTTGAAAAAATATTGGAGTGCAGCAGTGCCTCCGAAAATGTCTCACCGTTAGATATATTTTTACGGCAGTCATTTATTTTAGAATCAAGGACAGGATTGTTTACAAGAGCCTGTGCCAGATCAAGACCACGGTCTGTGTCAAGTCCGCTTGAGAGTGCTAAAAACATGCAGTTTGCAAAGCGGCTGGATGCGATTGACATGGAAAGGGCAGTTTTCATAAGGAGCTTTTTTCCGAAGCGTGTCTTAAAAAATATAAAAAGAACCAGTGCGGCAAAGAGCATGACAGCTATAATGATAAGCAGATATCTATTGATGTATTCACTGAGCTTCATGAGCACGGCAGCGGTGCCGGTAAGCTCACTTCCAAGCTCTGCATATATCTGTGAGAATACAGGTAAAACCTTGGCAATCATAACGACAATAACGGCAATCATCACTGCAGAAAGCACGAGAGGATAGGCAACGGCACTTTTGATGCCTGAAGCTATTTCGTCTTCGCGGTCATAGTACTTTGAGAGTGAGTTTAAGACCTCTTCAAGACGGCCGGTTTCTTCACCCAGCTGTATCATATTTATCATATATTTTGGAAAGTATCCTGTATCTTTAAGCGCACTGTGAAGCGTTGCACCAAGCTCCATTGGCTTATATATCTGCTCAAGCAGATCATGTGTCTGCTTATCAGGTGCTTCATCACATAATATGGAAACACCATAGTATGTAGGCAGCCCGGCTGCTATGATAAGAGAAATCTGCTGACAGAAGGCAGAAAGCTCTGCATTGCTCAAAATCTTGGATTTTCTAGACATTTATGTCCTCCTAATAGACGTATTTGGTAATGTAATCATTTTTTTGTGCTATGAACTTCTTTGGCGAATCACTGGTAGATGCAAATGTTGGATCCAGCATGTTCCATGAGGTACCATCAAACTCGATGATGCCGTTTATCCAGCCCTTGTCCTTTATATAAGTACTGATCCAGGCATGATATTCTTCACCGGCATATCCTACCTCTAAACGTGTGGGAATAGCCTGAGTCCTTAGCATAGTGGCCATGACTGCCGCATAGTCAAAGCATATACCGGTATTTTCGGTAAAGACCTTGTCCACATCAGGCAGATAGCCGCTTTTGACATTTTTAGCCTTGTCATAGTCGTATTTGAAGTTTGAAATGATATAATTGTATACACTTTCCACGACCTCAGTATCGCTGCTGCAGTAGTACGCCAGTGAGCTGCCTTCTTTCACAGCCAAAGAATCGGCAGTGAAATTTACATACTGGTTAGGGTACAGATACGGTCCGAATTCATCGGTGATGGAGACAGAAATCACCTGCGACAGCACGGTGGCATATTGTGTCCCCTCAACATTTTCAAACACGGTTACAGTATACGAACCACTTGAAGCAACCAGAGGAAACACTTCATTTCCTCCATGCAGATCAAAGGTGTACGTGACACTGTCAGGCCCGGTTATCTGAAGCTTGACCTTTTGATTAGAACCGTGATAATCAACTATGATATAGCCGCTGCCGCTGTTTGAAGCGTCGATAGTAGCCACGTCACAGGTATAGACCTGTGTGCCGTCGGCAGTTGGAGTAAGCACCTTTGGAGCAGAGTCCCAGGTGCCCTTTTCGGTAGAAGTATGGGAAAGAGGCTCCTTAGATACATCGTCATTTTTGGAATTACCGCATGCACCAAGCAAAAGGCATGATAATAATATGAGTGGAAGTGCTTTTTTATACAGTATGCACTTCATAAAAATCTCCTAAATATAAAGTTGTTTCTTTTTTTAATTATATTATAATGTATTTTCTTGTAAAATAAAATGGAAAAATGTATAATATTAAAAAATGGTTTAGATTATCAAAAGAAGAGAGCAAAAAGAAAGAATACTAGTGATGAAAAATTTTTTTAATGAATTCAAAAAGTTTATCAGCTAGCTATTGCGGCAACAAGATGCCCGAACTGTACATCAATGATTGGTACAGAAGATGACAGTGAAAAATAGCGATACAGTATAAAAATCTGTTACATACAGTATAAAACTCTTGACTGTGCAATAAAAACGTAGTATATTAGTTCTGTTATTTAGAATTGAAATTAGGAGGTCTTATCGTGGCAACTTTAAAAATTGTTTTATCGGTATTATTTATAATCGTCAGTTTAGTAATTACTATAGTTATTCTTTTCCAGGAGGGCAAGTCGGCAGGACTTGGCACTATCGCCGGAGTTGCTGATACATATTGGGGCAAGAACAAGGGACGTTCAAAGGAAGGACGTCTGGTTAAAGCGACAATTGTATGTGTTGTTCTTTTCTTTATTATATCAATTGTCTTAAATATGGGAATATGGTAAATACTTAGACTGTCGAGAAATCGGCAGTCTTTTTTATCGCATCAACATCCAGATGATGAAATTTTATTTAAAGCCTGTGCATTTGAAATCAGATGGGGCAACGAAAAGGAGAGATAATGAGTAATATAGATAAATATGAAACACGAAAAAAGATGGTCTATGACTTTATGTGTGATGACATGTATGTTCCGATGAAAATCAAGGAACTTTGCATAGTACTCGGAGTAAAAAAAGAGGACAGACCACAGCTTGAACAGATTCTTTTGGATTTGCAGGCAGAGGGAAGGATAACACTCTCAAAGCGCGGGAAATACTCAAAGTCGGAAATTAAAAAGACAGTCGGCGTATTCACAGCGCATCAAAGGGGATTTGGCTTTGTCACTGTGGAGGGAGAGCCTGATGATATTTTTATCCCTGCAGAGTATGTAAATGGTGCGATGCATATGGACACTGTTGAGATTACAATCTCACCTGTCACAACAGGACGCCGCAAGGAGGGCAAGGTTGTTTCCGTCATAGAGCGAGGCATGAAGCAGGTAGTCTGCACCTATGAGGCAAGTGATAATTTTGGTTTTGCAGTGCCTGACAATACAAGATTTGGCACAGATATTTTCATACCAAAGGAACGCTCAAAGGGTGCTATGTCGGGCCATAAGGTAGTGGTTGAAATCACAAGCTATGGTAAAAAGGGCAAAAAGCCGGAGGGCAAGGTTGTTGAAATAATCGGACATATAGATGACCCGGGTACAGATATTCTTTCTATAGTAAAAGCTTATGATCTGCCGGTGGATTTTTCGGAGAAAATCATGCATCAGGTGCAGAATGTGGCAAAGGATGTGACACCTGCGGATATGGCCGGCAGGATGGATTTACGCGACTGGATGATGGTCACGATAGACGGAGAGGATGCAAAGGATTTGGACGATGCTGTGTCTTTATACATGGATGGCGACAATTATGTACTTGGAGTACACATAGCAGATGTATCGAATTATGTGCAGGAGCACAGTGCACTTGATGTGGAGGCTCTTAAGAGAGGAACATCGGTTTATCTTGTAGACAGAGTAATTCCGATGCTTCCAAGAGAGCTTTCAAATGGCATATGCTCCTTGAATGAGGGATGTGACAGGCTGGCTCTTTCATGCATTATGACAATAAATAAAAAGGGTGAAGTCATCGATCATAAGATTGCAGAGACAGTCATAAAGACAAACCGCAGGATGACATACACAAATGTAAAAAAGATTCTTGCAGATAAGGATGCCGCTGTGATTGAAGAATATAAGGAGCTTGTGCCTATGTTTGAAAAAATGGCAGAGCTTGCAGCAATTCTACGCAAAAAGAGAATGAAACGAGGTTCTATAGATTTTGACTTCCCGGAGACTAAAGTCGTGCTCGATGAAGATGGTCATCCGATAGATATAAAGCCGTATGACAGAAATGTGGCAACAAAGCTCATTGAGGATTTTATGCTTATAGCAAATGAAACTGTGGCTGAGGATTATTTCTGGCAGGAAATACCTTTTGTATACAGAACACATGACAAGCCGGATTCGGAAAGAATCGCAAAGCTTTCCACATTTATCAATAATTTTGGCTATACGCTTCATATTGGAGCTGATGAGGTACATCCAAAGGAGCTTCAGAAGCTTTTGATGAAGGTGGATGGCACAGATGAAGAATCCCTGATAAGCAGACTGACACTGCGCTCTATGAAACAGGCACGATATACAACAGCATGTACAGGACATTTTGGACTGGCGGCAAATTATTATTGTCACTTTACATCACCAATCCGCAGATATCCTGATTTGCAGATACACCGTATCATCAAGGAAAATATCCGCGGCAGGATGAATGATAACCGCAGGGAGCACTATGAGTCTATACTCGATGCTGTTGCAAAGCAGGCAAGTGAGACCGAACGACGTGCAGAAGAGGCAGAGCGTGAAACAGTCAAGCTTAAAAAATGTGAATACATGTCAAATCATATTGGTGAATGCTTTGAAGGAGTTATATCAGGTGTCACGGAGTGGGGCTTTTTCGTGGAGCTTCCAAATACAGTTGAGGGACTTGTGCGCGTGACAGACCTGACAGACGATTTCTATGAGTTTTACGAGGATACCTATGAGCTGGCCGGTACAGCCACCAATAAGAGATACAAGCTTGGACAAAAAATCAAGGTTGTTGTGGACAGTACTGACAAAATTATGCGTACAATTGATTTTAAACCGGCGGAATAATATGACAATAATGACAAGATTTTTTGTGATTTAAAAATGCTTATTTTATTATCTGCTATTATTTCATTATCTTATTATCTATTATTTGTCGGTCGTTGTGCGATAGATTTATTGAAAAAGATGTCATAATATATTATATAGTGTAAATAAACAGAAATGTGAACCAGCGGTTTACAATAATTTGCGTTTTAGATATTGGCAATTATAAAAAAATGTGTTAGTATTGTAAAGCAGTTTGAGGAAAGGAGATACCGACATGGCTAAGGAACCAAAGAAATTAATAGCCAACAACAAAAAGGTCTATCACGATTACTTTTTGCTTGAGAAATACGAAGCCGGTATTTCACTTGCAGGAACTGAGGTGAAGTCACTTCGAATGGGAAAGGGCAGCATAAAGGAGTCGTTCATCCGTATTGAAAACGGTGAGATTATCCTGTATGGCATGCATATCACACCATATGAGAAGGGAAATATCTTCAACAAGGATCCACTCAGACCTAAAAAGCTTTTGCTCCACAAGAAGGAAATCGAGAAGCTTTCATCAAAGATGAAGGAAAAGGGTTTCACAATTGTGCCGGTGGAGGTATACTTTAAGGGGAGTCTGGTCAAAGTAGAGATAGCGCTTGCCAAAGGTAAGAAGCTTTATGATAAGAGAGCAGACATAGCCAAGAAGGATCAAAAGCGAGAGGCACAGAGAGATTTCAAAATCAGAAATCTGGGTTAGTAAGGCTTTGGGCGGACCGAAGCGGAGCGGAGAACATGGAGCGTAGCTGCATGTACCCCGCAAAAAAATTGAATATGGGCTAGTAAAGGTTTCGACGGGGCCCACAAGGTCCGGTGGACCTTGGCTTTGGGCGGACCGAAGCGGAGCGGAGAACATGGAGCGTAGCTGCATGTACCCCGCAAAAAAATTGAATATGGGCTAGTAAAGGTTTCGACGGGGTACATGCAGCTGGAGAAGCGAGTCGTATGGCGATGCGTTAAATGGCCAAATTAAAATTAAACGCTGAAGATAATTTAGCATACGCTGCCTAATGGCAGCAGTCTGACCTAGAGCACTCACACTTTAGGACCCAGGCTTCGACTATGTGAGAAACGACGTTGGCAAAGCTTTGAGCCATCGGGCGTATCATGAAGCTACTGAAACCACAAGGTTGTTTGTTATCGTGTGGCAGAGGGAATGTTAAATAATAAACTACACTCGTAGAAGGACAGGGAATTGTATTTCGGACACGGGTTCGACTCCCGTCTAGTCCACTAAAAAAGTGGCTTAAATATTGAATTTGAGCCACTCATTTTTTTAAAGGTACTCAAAAAGGTACTCAACATTATTCTTTTTTATGAAAAGAGAATCAAGCATAAACGAATAAATAAAGGCTTTACACTTCATTGTGCAAAGCCTTTTATTAAATTATTTTTTCCCTTTTAGGTATTGTGTACCCATGGGAAATGAGTTTATAAATGTACATTGCAAACAGCAGACATCTATTTTATAATCAAATATATAGCTCGGGATTTTGGAGGAAAACATTGGATAAAGAAATCAGAAGAAAAGATAGAGCAGTAACAGATATAAACAAGATAACAAAAATTATAGATGAGGCTAAGATTTTGCATCTTGGACTAATAGATAAAGGGTTTCCTCATATTGTGCCACTACATTACGGATATGAATATGACGCTACAAAGGACATTTTTGTATTTTATATGCATAGCGCAAAGGTGGGACATAAGATTGAATTAATAAAAGAAAATGGTAATGCCTGTATAGAATTGGAAACTGATATCGAGCTTGATGCCGCAGAAGATATTCCGTGTCAGTATAGTTCTTTTTATTCATCTGTGATAGGACAAGGAAAAGCAACCGTAGTTGAAGATATAGAGGAAAAGAAATATGGTCTAAATCTTCTTATGAAAAATCAGACAGGTAGAACTTTTGATTTTAGTAATCAAATGGTTGGTACAGTAGCAGTTATTAAAGTTGAGATTTCTGATTATACAGCTAAAGCAAGAGTAAAAATCAATGGATAAGGTCAAACTGAAAAATCGGAATTGACCGAGCTCTTTAGAGCGAGGGATGCTTCTTGTCCGAAGGGCAAGAAGATGGAGCATAGAAAGAGTTTAACAAAATCGGAATATGTAAGGAGGCTGTCTGATGGATGGAAGCATTATTGGATTTATAATATGGGCATTGTTTGGATGTTTTATGATAGGGTTAGGTATTAGTGCCTTTTTCGCAAAGAAAGCAGTTGGATTTTGGGCTAACATAAAGAACTTTGAAGTGAATGACCTAGAGGGATATAATCGTGCAACAGGTAAATTGTTTATTGTTTACGGAGTGATTTTTATCATATTAGGAATTCCGCTGTTTAGTGGACAAAATTCGCCATATATTTTGTTATCTGTTTTAGGGGTAATGATGGAAACAATAGCAATAATGGCGATTTATAGTTTGTACATAACAAAGAAGTATGAAAATAAATGATTTCAAGCTGTTCTTTGTATTAAACAGCTCGATGAATCGTAATTTTCATGATTGTGGAGGAGAATATGGCACAACAGAATATATATGATAATGAAATATTCTTTGAGGGATATAAAAAGATTAGAGATAACAAAATAAATGCCAATAACTTATTTGAAATACCTGCATTGTTTTCTATGTTGCCAGATTTAAAAAATAAAAGAGTATTAGATTTGGGATGTGGATTTGGAGAACATTGCAAACGATTTATTGAGTGTGGAGCAAAAAAGGTAGTTGGGATTGATATATCCGAAAAGATGTTAGAGGTTGCCAGAAATGAAAATAGTGACCAAAATATAATTTACATCAATATGCCTATGGAAAAGATTGCAGAATTAAATGAACAATTTGATATAGTAGTTAGTTCGTTAGCGTTCCATTATGTTGAAGATTTTGAGGGAGTAGTTAGCGACATTTACAATATGCTTGATACAGAAGGAATATTTCTTTATTCACAAGAGAATCCATTATGCACTTGCCATTCTGGAGGTAACAGATGGACAAGAGACGAACAAGGTAATAAGATACATCTTAATCTTGCGAATTATGGTATCGAGGGAGAAAGAGAGTCAGTATGGTTTGTTGATAATGTAAAAAAATACCATAGAACTTTCTCAACAATCATAAACACATTAATTAATGCAGGATTTTCGATAGAAAGAATGATTGAACCATTACCAACAGATGAAATACTTGAACAATATCCAGATTACAAGGATTTGTTTCATAAGCCAGATTTCTTATTAATAAGAGTAAAGAAGTGAAAATTCTAATTTGTAGGAGGTGAATCAGCATGAAATGTCCATATTGTGGTGATGAAATGATAAGAGGATACCTAATGAGTTCACGAGACATTACTTTTGCAGTTGATAATCTGACAAAAGTTTTTCGTATTAAAAAATCGGACGATCTGGAATTGAGTAAAGGTTTAGGAGGAATCCCTCATTGTGAAGCTTATCGTTGTAGTAGTTGTAAGAAGATTTTGATTGATTATGCAAATAGATAAATCGAAAGTAAACGGAGGTGTTAAGCGTGAAAAAGATGCTTGCTTTTTTGATAAGTATTCTATGTGTTATTTCGATGGTGGGATGTGGGGCAAACGCAAGGGGTAATACAAGCAATGATAAGCCATACTCTGGTGCACCCAAAATTGTATTAAACGGACAGGATTATTTCGCCAACGAAGCGGTAATTGTAAGCGAGCTTCCGGACGGATATTCTTACGCAGGCGAATTAACCGACCAAGAAAAAGAATTTGCTTATATTAATGGAGCAAAGTACTATCTTCCCATGGGAACGGAATCTATAGATGATTTCTACGTTTATCAGGAGTGCGGAACACCTGTAAGCGAACAAGAAATAGACAATACGAAGCGTCAATGGGCTTATGTTAAATGGAGCTTAGGTCAATAACAGCTTCCAGTTTAACGAGGAGGTGCTTTACATGAAAAAAAGTATATCAAGGATTATCGGTGTGATAATGCTGATTGTAGCTATTGTATTTATAATGTTTGCATTAAACCATCCAGAAAAGAGTTTCCCTTGGAACAATACAATTACGTGGTTACTGTATGGTGTATATTTTCTTGTGGCAGTAGTGTTGCTTATTGCTCCTAAAATGAAGAAGTGAGAAATTTTAGTTTGTAGAATTAAGAAAATCGGTATTTCGTGGGAGGTGTTATACAAATGAAACTGGCAGACTTATCAACTGGACCAGACTGGGTAGTATATGTTGGCTTTATAATATTTGCTGTACTTTCCATAGTTTTGATTTCTGGACATGGAAGTTGGTTAATTTCCGGATATAATACAGCTTCAAAAGAAGAAAAGGCAAAATATAATGAAAAAAAACTATGCAGAACAATGGGAATTGGAATGTCTGTTATAGCAATTCTTCTATTAATTATGGGAGTGTTTGAAAATATTTTACCGGCATTCTTTGTGTATATTGCATTGGGTATTATTTTAGCTGATGTAGTGATAATTATTGTCTTGGGAAATACGATATGTAGAAGGTGACAAATTGGAATTTTGGAGGTTACTATGGCTTTTGATTTTAAGAAAGAATTTAAAGAATTTTATATGCCTAAGAATAAACCAGAGATTGTAAATGTACCTAAGGCAAATTATATTGCAGTTAGAGGAAAAGGCAATCCAAATGAAGAAGGTGGGGCATATCAACACGCAATCAGTATTCTATATGCTGTTGCATACACATTAAAAATGAGTTACAAGACCGATTATAAAATTGAAGGCTTTTTTGAATATGTTGTTCCGCCATTGGAAGGTTTTTGGTGGCAGGATGATGTCGTGGGTGTAGATTATACAAATAAATCTGCTTTCAACTGGATTTCTGTTATTCGTTTGCCTGATTTCATTTCTAAAGCTGATTTTAACTGGGCGGTAGAAACAGCAACGAAAAAGAAGAAACTCGATTGTTCGTCAGCAGAGTATCTTACGATTGATGAAGGATTATGTGTTCAAATTATGCATATAGGTTCTTTTGATAATGAGCCAGCAACTGTTGCTCTTATGGATGCTTATTTAGAACAAAATGGGTATGTTAATGATATTAACAAAGATAGATTGCATCATGAGATTTATATGTCTGATGCAAGAAAGGCTGCCCCAGAGAAATGGAAAACTGTAATTAGACATCCGATTAAGAAAGCGTAAACTCGGAATTTACGAAAGAGGTACAGAACATGAAGAAAATCAGTTTAGTGGTTTTGCCAGCTATAACAATAGCGTTAGAAATATTGCCGCTCGGGGCAGTTTGTATTTTTGCTCCATCTCCGACAGAAAGAGTAAAAGAAACATTCTCATACTTTAGTACAATACCGTTTGGCTATGCAAATTTTGCCCCACTTATTACAGCTGTACTTACTGTTGTTATCTTGTTACTGTCGTTGATTTCATTAAAGAAAAATGGAGTTTTCAATTCTATGTTTGTTCTTTCAATTATTACAGCAGTTATTTCTCTTTTGCCGTTGGTGTATGGATTGAGTTATTTCACCTTTGTGGGAGCCTTAATAACGATGGCACTTGTAACCGAATGCATTTTGATTAAGATGCAACAGAAGTAAAGTAAAGCGACAACTTCCAGTTTATAGGTCTGTTAGAGTATTGATAAAAGAGATTATTCATGATACAATATCCGAAAAATCGGAAATGGAAAAGCCGTGGAAAGGATATTGCACCATGAAGATATATGAGAAAATATTTGCAAGACTTGAAGAATTACATATGAGCCAGACGGAACTGTCCAGAAGAACCGGTATTGCGACCAGTACAATCAGTGACTGGCGAAAGAAACAGATTAATCCACAGGCGGATAAACTGGTGTCTATATGTAAGGCGCTGGATATGACGCTTGTGGAATTACTTTGTGACGAAGAAAATGCAGAACAGACTGCAACCAACGATTATATAACAGATGAAAATTATATGATTGAATTATATCGACGATCAGATACAGAGAGAAGACGAAGAATGATCAGTTACCTTGCACTTCTTGATGTCTGCAAGCAAATCAACGATAGTTCCCGGTCCAAGAAACAGCAGCGGAATGTTTCTGTTATTCAGGATATTGATGGGAATAATATTGTGGTGATTAATGATATTCGATTTAAAGGAAAACGTTCCATCGATTGGAAGGAAGTACGGGCATATTTGAAAAAATATGTTGGCGATTTTTATAAGATGGCGTCTACCGGCGATGTGATATATATTGGGAATGATCTGCCAAGTGAGTATAGCGGATCAAAATATACACATAGTATCAAAGGAACAAATGCGAAAGCGAAAGCAAATGCTGTACAAGGAATTCCTGAAATGATAGAAATAGCAGTAGGAAAATATTTTCGGGAAAATAAGGAGAGCAAGCATTGGAGAAATGCAATGTATGGTTGGTATCGTTATGATTCAAGATTTGCAATTCCGGTATATAGAGATGATGAAGAGGTGGAGAGGTATAACATTTTTCATGCTTCGCTGATTGTAAGATATTCAGAGGATGGGAAACTGTATTTGTATGACGTAATAGACATAAAAAAAGAAACGAGCAACCCGATTGAGCCGTAAGGCTGTACACGACAAAAAACCCATTTCTTTTTATGAATAGATGATACAATATAGTAGAAGAAATGTCAATCCGAATATTCGAAAATTAAAACGTTAGGATGGCATTTATATATAATAAAAGTAGGGCCATGATTACTTGCTGTAATGATGGTACAAGACCTGTTATTTTTAAGATTGAGAGAATAGAAATTGATGAGTGATAAATCGGTAGTTGAGGAGAACAATGAATGGCAACATGGAGTGGTATAAGGAAAAAGTTGGAAACGGAATATCTGGCTCAAAGTCTGCAAGGTCATATTCAGTATTATGCAACATCATATAGCAGGAGTCACGACCATGAGGGACGGGCGGCGATAAGATATGATGGAAAAGAAATCATCAAGGGATGCTATTGGAACAATTGGGCGAAAGCAGACATATTTCCTCAAGATGAAAAATACGAGAAACGCATGAAAGTAGAAAATGCGTATATGGACGATACAGCTATAAAATTGGGTGTTTTTGACCAACGTTGTTTTTATAATGCGTTTGCAGAGTTTGATAATCAAGATATTGAAGCGAGTCTTAAAAGTGAAAATTTAATCGTAAAAATATTTGCTGTATTGGATAGACGAGTTGGTAAACGGAGATTAAGAATTATGAAAGAAACTATAATGGAAGAACCAGATACATTCCAAGAGTTTTATGCGATTCGGGCAAAAGCAGAAGGACTGTTATAAATTCCAGTTTGTCGAACACATGAAAACTTGAAGTTTACAGCGAGGTGAAAGAGGTTGAATTATGTAGAATATGGAAAAGAAAACAGCGATGTAATTATCCTCTTACACGGAGGCGGTTTATCATGGTGGAATTACAAAGAGGTTGCTGAAAGACTTCAAACAGATTATCATGTGGTTTTGCCTATATTAGATGGTCATGCAGGATGTGATAAGCAGTTTACGACGATAGAGAATAATGCTTTGGATATTATAGAATTTGTAAATAGCAAATTGGGCGGTTCTGTTTTAATGATGGGAGGACTATCACTTGGAGGGCAGATTTTGCTTGAAATTTTATCTCAACGCAAAGATATATGTAAGTATGCAATAGTGGAAAGTGTACTTGTGATACCTTCAAAATTTACATATTCTATGATTAAACCGGCGTTTGGAAGTTGCTATGGCTTAATAAAGTATAAGTGGTTTTCAAAATTGCAATTCAAATCACTACGAATAAAGTCGAATTTGTTTGATGAATATTACAAAGATACTTGTGCTATTAGAAAGAGTGATATGATTGCCTTTTTACAGGAAAACTCAGTATATTCACTAAAAGATGGCATTGGAGAGTGTGAAGCAACCGTTCAAATTTATGTTGGAGAAAAAGAAAATCAATCAATGAAAAAATCTGCTAAAATCATTCATGAAAAATTGCAGGATAGTTTTATAAAAGTTCTTCCTAATATGTATCATGGAGAGTTTTCAATAAACCACGCAGATGATTATGTGAGAAAACTATTAGAAATAGTAAAGTGAAGGTAACTTTCAGTCTTCGGCAGAGACTGAAAGCAACAGAAGATTTGAATTTGTGGAGGATATTAAAATGGCACAGATAATATGGGATGGCAATAAAAACTGGGAAAACGTTTGGGACGGTAAGCAGCCGTGGGACAGAGAGATTGAAGAAAAAAGCATTCCTGAAAAAGCAGTTCTAATTGACAGACCAGATGACATAATTAAAGCATCAATTCCATACATGATTATCCCTTGTATTGTATGCTTTGTTGCAATTTTTGCAAAAAAGGCGCAATCAGATGAATTTATATTTAATTTATGGTTTATGCCGCTGTCATTTATTATTGGCTTTTTTGTTGCGATGCCGTTACATGAATTTCTTCATGCTATAAGTTATCCAAAGGGGGCAAAAGTTTATATAGGAGTATCTCTAAAACAGTTGAGAGCATATGCTGCATCCTCAGCAGCGCTTAGCAGAGGACGATATATAATGATGTCATTGGCACCTTTGATTCCGGGAATAATCTTTCTTGCTGTTTTCGTGGTCTGCCCGATTTCAATGAAGTGGTTGATGACAATATGTGTAGTTCCTTCGTTTATGGGACTAATTTCTCCAGCACCCGATTATATGGATGTTTTAATCATATTGCGAAAGGTACCGAAGGGGGCAATGATTCAGGCAACAGAAAATGGATTGGTTTGGTATCTCTAATACGACAGATTCCAGTTTGAAGAACTGTTAGGTAAGATTAGATTCAATAAACCCATGAGTAAATATGTATTTTATTTAGAACTTTAAGTAATGAGAATAATTTTCCGAAAAGGGACAAACTTTTTATTGTAATAAGAAATGAAACATAATGAGAAGTTTCTCCAAAATCATTAAAACGTACATAAATGCTGATAATTTAGAAGAAAAATAATAGGGGATATTCACATCCAGACCACTAAAAAGAATGCTCGAAATTATCATGATGTGAGCATTCTTTATTTATAAAGTCAGTAAAACTGTTATTTCAAGTCACCGAAAACATTGTAAAAACGCTGGATGTATCGTATTTGAAAAATTAATTTCAAAAAAATGTAAAAAAGTGTTGACAAGTATGAAATAGGGTGATATTATATCGGAGTCGCTTCGGTGAGGCAACAAAAACGAAACGGCAAAACAGCATATCGGGGTGTGGCTCAGCTTGGCTAGAGCGCCTGGTTTGGGACCAGGAGGTCGCAGGTTCGAATCCTGTCACCCCGACT
>OBCI01000004.1_pt1 | contig 181457 bp, 154 predicted proteins | sample 1495881 | NCBI WGS metagenome assembly OBCI01 (sample SAMN03418262, study PRJEB22391) | human gut metagenome | biome: human-gut; feature: organic feature; material: feces | host: Homo sapiens | place: Tanzania | collected 2013-01 | reverse complement strand
TAACTTTTTAAATCAGTCTGAGATGTGGGTATGGAATCTCAGATTACAATTGACGGAGGAACTTTATCATGGCTAAAACAACAACAAGTAATATCAGCATTCGCATGGATAGCAATTTAAAAGCTGCTGCTGAAGCTTTATATGAAGAATTAGGTATGAATATCAGCACTGCATTCAACATTTTTGTTCGTCAATCTTTACGAGAACGAGGTATCCCATTTAAAATAACAGAAGGTTCTCCGAACAAAGAGACAGTTTCAGCTATGCTTGAGGCAGAAAGGATTGCAAAAGACTCAACTATTGATGGTTATAAAAATGTGGATGAACTTTTTGCAGACCTTGATGCATGAGTAAATATGAAATCAAATACACAACACAATTTAAAAAAGATTATAAACTAGCAAAACGTCGTGGTCTTGATATCACTCTTTTAAAAGATATTGTTTCAAAAATTGCAAATGGAGAAATCCTTGATACTAAATATAAAGACCATCCTCTCTCCGGCAACTGGAGTGGTCACAGAGAATGCCATATACAACCTGATTGGCTGCTTGTGTACTATTTTGACAACGAAGTTTTAGTACTAACACTTGCACGCACAGGTACACATAGTGACTTATTTGGTCTGTAAAATATCGTAATAATTCATATTTATTGTATACTATTATCAATTTATAAAGTGAGGTAACAAATGGCATACACTAAGGAAATACTGACTCTCGCCGTGGAAATTGGCGATTGTATGCTCAGAAACGGTGCAGAAATCTACAGGGTGGAGGACACTGTGGTTCATATACTAAGTTCATATGAGGTGGAGGAATTTGACGTATATGTGCTGTCAAACGGAATATTTGCAAGTGCAAATGAGAACAAGGAGGATGCCTGCAGCATCGTGCGCCACGTCCCCCTTGGTGCTGTCAATCTGGCAAAGATCAGCGCGTTAAACCAGCTCGCAAGAGACATATGTGACCAGAAAATCTCCCTGATTGACTCATGGGACAGGCTTGAGCAGTGCAAAAATATCCCTAATTACAAAAAAAGCGCACAGATTTTCTTCTGTGGGCTTGGAAGTGCCTGCTTTTGCTATCTTTTTGGCGGAAGTTGGCTTGACTTTGTTTTTGCATTTGTTATCGGCTCACTGGAGCAGGTGCTTTTGTTTGGTCTTAAAAAATATAATTTTTCAAGGATTATTACCAATATCCTTGCCAGTCTTTTTGTGACACTGCTTGCCACTGCAAGTACACTTACAGGGCTTTCTCTTTTATCTGATAAAATCATTATAGGAGCTATCATGCCGCTTGTTCCGGGAATAGCATTTACTACCTCTATCAGAGATATCTATAACGGGGATCACCTGTCGGGCACAATACATCTGCTCGACGCACTGATCACAGCCGTGTGTGTTGCTGTGGGAGCATGTCTGCCGTTTGTTGTGATGAAATATATGGGAGGGCTTTAAGCTATGGAGTTTATAGTACAATTTATTGTGGCTCTCTTTGCCACATTATCGTTTGCAGTTATTTTTTCCGCTCCAAAAAAGGAGCTGTTTTACTGCGGTTTTACAGGAGCGTTTGGCTGGATCATCTACTATATAATGGTTCAGTTTGATATGGGTGTTGTGTTTCCATCGCTTGTCGCGACACTGTGCCTTACAATAATGGCGCGCATTTTTGCGGCGGCACGCTCTATGCCTGTGACAGTTTATCTGCTTTCCGGTATCTTTCCTCTTGTGCCCGGAGCAGGAATCTTTTACACAGCATATTATCTTTTTACGAATGACAGAGCACTTTCTTCCTCAAAGGGTATTGAAACCTTTGAGGTGGCGGGTGCCATCGTGCTTGGTATCATATTCGGGTTTGGAATACCGCAGAGTTTGTTTAATCTGTTAAAGCCTAAGCACCAGTAAGTGTTGTCCATGAATACAATGGATAGACAGAAAACCATCCTGCAAATCCAATGCCTGATATTTTAAGGATAAGTGGTACAACAAAAACAAGTATCGAAAAGAAAACCGACTGGATATGATTTTTTCGCCAGTATGATATAACAAGCGTTCCTGCCGCTACAACTATAAGCGCACCCATCTGTGCCAAAATCAATAATATAATAAAAGCCCGGATGGAAAGTGCCTGCGGTAATTGTTCAAAATAAGGTATATCTGTTATGGAAGAGCCTGCCCCATGCATCGGATATGCCTTTGAGATATTAATAAATCTGCATATTACAGGGATGATCGAGAGTCCCATTACTGCCATGATACATACAGCGGTCTTTCTATATATTATCTTCTTTTTTCCCGCCTTTGTCGCACCAAGTAAATACCACACTCCACACTGATATTCCATAGGGATAACATTGCCAAATGCCGTGACCACGCACAATGAAAGTAAAAATAGATTTATAAGCTGATCGTTATTCTTTAGTCCAAACAGGTACAGATAACCTGTATCATAAATAAAACTGCCTCCATTTTCACATATTCTCTGATATTGATGCTGCACACGCTCAAAAGCAGGATAGAAAAATGTTACCGCGTACAATTCTGCCTTTAAGCCATCTGCTGCATTTTCACTGATTTTCCCATTTGCAGTCATATTATCAATGCGTTCGATTTCAGAAAATGCCTTATCGTATTTTTCCTGTTCTGATATAATGAGTGCTTCCTTTTCATCTGTCAGTTCTCCTTCGAGCTGCAGCATAATGTCCCTGTAATACCGCTCCTGCGCAGACGGATTATATTCTTTTCCGATAATTTGCCAGCCAATCAATATTGCAAACAGCAGGATCCCCACTGCGGCTCTATTGGTGATCATTATTTTATATCCCTCATGGTAAATCAATGAAATATGCGGATGAAAATGTTTTTTATGCTTTGATCGGCTTTTTACCAGTTCAAAATTTCTTCCATATACAAAAAGTAAAATGGATAGCGTAATTCCGGATATTGCCAGATCAATGATTATTGACCGGGTTAAAACCAGTCTTGAAACCGGATACCCTCCTATATTAAAATTCAGATAGCTTCCATAAAGCTTTTGAGTTTCCAGTATTCCTATCAGATTAATGTATTTGAATACAGACCATTTTTCCACTGCCGGAATTGTCAAATATGCTATATAGCTGATCCCATAGAGTAAAAAAGCAGTGATATACGGCAGGACGATTCTGTCTGCGAATATGCAAAATGCCATAATGACAGTGCCCGTGGCAAAAAATACAAAACCTTTTGTCAGAACAGAATAAATTATATATTCTAAGATGCTGATTTGCAGATTGCTTTCCATATAAATTGCAACTGACTGGATATCTGCCGTCAGATCTCCAAAACCTATGGTGATTTCCGCATAAATCAGATTCATTCCGTAAAACAGGATAGTTATAATTGTGCAGTGGACGAATAAAGCCGCAATCTTTGCAATCCCACTCTGCAAGCGACCGTTTTTTGTACTTCTTGTTATATAAAAAAGCTTTTTATCTTTTTCTGCAAATATTAAGTTTCCGGAAAAAAGTAAAACCGACAATATCAAAAGCAGATCCGTCCATACACTCTCCATTGAAATTTTAAGAGACTTTGACGGCATCCACCGTATATTTTTTCCCGACAGCCCGGAATAATCTTTTGCACTTTTTTCAATATTTCTTGCTGCGTAATCGTTTTGTCCCTGCTTTTTGAATATGGATATACTACTTAAATTATCTTTACTCTCCTGCACTGATCTCAGATATTCCTTATAACCGGCTACCTTCTGCTGTTCTTCATAAAGCTCATCAATATAGTTTTCTTCTGTAGTTCCTTTAAGTTCAGGTGTATTAATATACCACAGAAGGAACAGGTTTATGATCATAAGCACACAAATAGACAGAATAAAACTGCGTTTTCGCCATATTTTATCCAGCTCATAAAATATCAATCTATACATCCGGCTTTGCCTCCTCAAATATCGTCATATAAAGTTCTTCAAGACCATTTACATTTCCATATTTACTGCAAAGATTTCCGACTGTATCTTTGTCAATGATACTTCCTGACTTTATCAATATGACCTCACCAGCAATCGGCTCAATATCCGAAACAACATGAGTCGAAACCAGTATCACTTTATCCCCTGCCAGCTCAGATATCCTCTCTCTTATCCTTACCCGTTCTTTTGGATCAAGCCCCACTGTCGGCTCATCCAGTACGATGAGCTTTGGATTTCCTAATACAGCCTGCGCTATAAGGATACGCTGCTTCATTCCACCCGAATATGTACCTATCGCACGGTCAGCGTCTTCTGTCATGTTCACATACTCCAATACCCTGTCTATTTCCCGTGACATATCCTTTTTAGGTATTCCTTTTAATGTCGCCATATAAGATAAAAATCGTTTCCCTGTAAACGTGTCATACAAGCCCTGCTGCTGAGGTGCATAGCCAATAATACTTCGATATTTTGAGCCAAGTATTTTTATGTCATGTCCATCCCAGAGTACTTGTCCGTCACTTGGCTTGATATTTCCGGTTATTATGTTCATGAGTGTGGACTTTCCCGCTCCATTTGGACCAAGCAGACCATATATGCCGTTGTCAAGTTCCAGTGATACATGCTCCAATGCAATTTTATCTTTATACTTTTTAGCTATATTGTTAAGACAAAGCATCCTTTAACACCCCTTTCCAATCATTTTAATCGGCTCATAAATTCCGTTTCCTGCATACAGATCTGACTTTTCTATAAGTGCATACCGGTATTGGGTAATATCATAAGAGTCATCTCCCAAAGGTGTGTATTCATAATCATATATGACAAGAATTTTTGATCCGCTCTCTGCCTTAAATTCCAGATTCCATCCGAGAGCCTTATTTACAAGCGATGAATTTTGTATCTCACCGGTTTTTGTATTAACAAAATAAAAAGTATGATCATCTGATGCATCCCATGTCTGACAGCATAAAATATCACCCAATTTATTCATGATATAATTCTGTGTAAAGGAACACAGCAGTTTTTCTTCGCCATTTTCCAGATTTACAGCTTTTATCTCTCCTGTATCTTTATATGACACGTATAGTGTATTGTCCACAACTGCCATGCTATGCAATGTCTGATTGTCTATGCTATATTTTTCACTTAGCTTTTGATTGCTTAGATCCAGTGTGGATATTACCTCCGTGGAATTTTTATACATATCATTCCAGTCATCATCACTCATTGTATAGTCATCTGTTGTAAGCTCTTTTCCATAGTCAACACCACTTAATACCAGTGCATTATCAAGGCAGCCCATAATCTTTCTGGTAATACCATCATCAAAATCCAGCTTACATATCTCCTTAGCTCTTTTGGTATCCTCATCCCAGAATAAAAGAGTTTTCCCCGATGAAGTCGTGACACTTCTGCTATCCTCCGCTGTAGACTCAGACAGCTTTTTGGTGACAAAATAAAGCCCTTCACGGTTTCCGAGTACTGTATCCTCCACAGTAAGTCCCACATCAAAGCTATAAACCTTATGCCGGTTTGTTCCGTCAGTATCCATCTCATAAAGTGCTGCCTGTGACGCTTCTGTTTCAGCCAACTGTCCATCCGGATCATAAAAATCCTGCGTAACCGCGCCTTCATTATCCATTCCCTTACTCAGCACATAAATTTTATTCCCATAAGAAAAAATACCACTCGTACATATCGGAAATTCATCCATTACAAATACTGCCGGACAGTCCGGTGTATTGTGTTTACAGCCTGTATTGCTGCACAAATAGATTTCCTGTTTTGTGGCAAAATCCATATACATTAGGTGTGCACCGTACTCACCGTTTTCAAGTTCTTCAACATCCTCTGTCAGATAATAATATCCGGCATCTGTATAACAGCTTGCAAGGGTTTCTGTATCATTTAATATTTTAAGTCCTGCTGTCTGCTGATTTACGCTTTTCCCCGAATTGCCTGGCTCTGCATTTTTTACCTTGTGCAGTACATTATCTTTCTCAGTTGCGCTATTATAATTTGTACCCGTGCTGCAGGCACAAAATGAACAGCACAGAGTAAATATCAAAACCATATCTGCTATTTTTCTCATTAAAAAAAGACCTCCTTGTTTTTATCAAGGAGACCTTATCATATAAAAGTCAAAAATCAGTCAAACCGAAAATATTATTTTCACAACGGCATTATGCATTTCATTATTGCCTATTTCAAGACTGCCACCATGCTTTTTGCATAGTATCCTGCTTATCGCAAGTCCCATACCCAGATGACCATCCTCCGAAGCTTTTGCAAGAAGCAGCTTCCTTTGTTCCAAAAGAGTTTCATCCGAAAATCCATCCCCATCATCGACAATAGCAAATAATAACTTCTGACCATTCAATGAAACATCCAGATTTATACACTGCTTTGCATATCTCATTGCATTATTAAAAACATTCTCAAGCACACGATACAATACAGAGGTATCAATGCATATTTCTTCATTGGAAAGTAACGTACTTATCCTGAAATCAATATTTTTCTTTTGCGCTATGATTTTAAAGTCATCCTCTATATCGCTAAGCAGATCCGAAGCACTTATTTTTTGCCTTTTTAACTCTATATCCTCCATTTGGTTTAAGGTGCGCACCGACTCAGTATAATTATCCAGCCGTTTAGCTGACATATTTATGTTTTCTGCAATTTTTAATATTCTCTGCTCACTAAGCCTTCCTTTTTTAAGGTTTAGCTGCAGATATTCAGTATATCCCTCTATAACAGCTATAGGATTTCGCAGATCATGAGCTATTGACGCCTGCAATAGTCTTCTTTCCTCAAGCATATTCCACATTTCGCTGTAATTCTCACTGAGCTTAAGTCTCATCTGCTCGAATGAGCTGCACAACATTCCCATTTCGTCCTCACTGTCATAGCGCAAATTAAAATCCAGATTTTGATCTAATATCTGCTGTGTTGCTTCTGACAACATCCCAAGCGGCAGTAGAAGCTTACGCCTATAAAAGAAAAATCCGCATAACAATATACCAGCTATTGAGAATATAATGGGAATCACTACCATAGCAGCACCACAAAAATGGTATGCCATTTTTCTTTTGGGAGATAATGAGTCTACGCTGTTTTCAATGCGCTGTATTGCATATCTTGTTTCTACAGGTTTCTTTGCAGCCTTATCATCTGCCGTAATAACAGGCAACTCTGCTCCCTCTTCTCCAACCTTAACCCTGACGGAATAAGACACTTCACTTCCATCCTCATATGTCCTGTAAACCTTAAGAAAAACATTGTTTGAATCCGGCAGCAGATATTTTCGAAATGACATGCAGCCCCAGATTGTAAATAATGAGAGCAGGACTATTATTACAAGAGTTGCAAGAACACTTACCACAAAATATTTGCGCAGAGATAAATTGTTTAATTTTTTTATAAGCGTTTCCATTTATAACCCACACCCCAGATCGTTTCTATATAATTCTGCCCTGTTATCTCATTTAATTTTCCACGTATCTTGCGTATGTGCTCCTTTATGACATTGCTGTCTCCCTCGGCATCATATCCCCACACAGCTTCATAGATACGCTCTTTGTCAAACACCTGATTCGCATTTGTCATAAGAAATTCTATAATATCAAATTCCCTCTTTGAAAATGGAACGACAGTATCACCATAAAATACCGCTCTCTCCGAAAGATTGACTATCAGATTATTAGATGTAAGAACCGCAGTACGTCCTTTGTTTCGCTCATCACGTCGCAAATGTGCTGCGACTCTTGCAGTCAGCTCATTCAGACTGAAGGGTTTTGTGATGTAATCATCACCACCATATTGCAGTCCGTTTATTTTATCCTGCTCACTGATCCGCGCAGTAACAAATATTATCGGACAATTAATGTGGCTTCGTATATTTTTACACAGTTCTAAACCGTTCATATCCGGCATGTTAATATCCAAAATGATAAGATCGGGCTGCTTAGGTAACATTTCCACAGCCTGTCTGCTGCAATTTGCTGTTATCGTATCATAACCACAATCCCTCAGGTGATCCGAAAGCAGCTCCGTCATCATTTTTTCATCATCTACTATTAATATTTTGTATGCCATTGTAATTCCTCCTTACAGGGTATAGTGTAAGGAATAAAAGTCAAGAAGTTGTCAAATTTGCAATTTTCTGCGCCAGATCCTCGAGATACTCCCAACGCTCCATTTTCTCCATCAGCTGCCCCTCGAGGTCTTCCTTTTCCTTTGTGAGTTCGTTTAACTTACCAAAGTTAGTGGCATTCTTTACCATCTCATCATCTATCTCAGAAAGACGTGTTTCGAGCTTTTCTATGTCAGCCTCTATCGTCTCATACTCTTTTTGCTCTTTGTAGGTAAATTTGAGCTTTTTCTCATGCCCCCAGGTTTCCATGGATTTCTTCTTCCTGGCTTCTTTTGAGTCTGTACCATCTGATGCAGTATTTCCCTGTGCTCCTGCCGCTGATGCTGCATTTTCTGATACGGCTTTTCCTGTCGCAGGCTGTGGGCGTTTATTCATATAGTCGGTGTATCCGCCCTCATACTGTACGATTTTTCCGGCTCCCTCAAATGCAAAAATACGCTTTGCGATCCTGTCAAGGAAATACCTGTCATGGGATACCGTGATGACTATTCCGTCATAGCCATCCAGATAATCCTCTAAAATAGCCAGTGTCTCGACATCCAGGTCATTGGTCGGCTCGTCAAGTATCAGTACATTCGGTGCGCCCATCAGCACACGAAGCAGATAGAGTCTTCTCTTCTCTCCACCCGAGAGCTTGCCTACCGGGCTGTACTGCTGCTCCGGTGGGAATAAAAACCTCTCAAGCATGGCAGATGCTGACACAAGTCCGTCTGCCGTGCGCACAAACTCTGCAGCTTCTTTCACGTAGTCTATCACTCGAATCTCAGGCTCTATATCCACTTCCTGACCGAAATATCCTATCTTTATCGTCTGTCCTATCTCCACCTCGCCTGAATCAGGCTCAATAAAACCGGCAATTATCTTCATGAGTGTGGACTTTCCACAGCCGTTTTTGCCTACAAAACCGATACGGTCATTTTTCAGGAAAATATACGTGAAATCCTTTACACAGACGATATCTCCGTACGCCTTTGAAATATCATGAAGCTCTATGGTTGTCCTTCCCATACGCGATGAAACCGATGAAAGCTCAACCCTTGCGTCTGTCTGTGGTCCTTTCTGATCGCGTAAAGCCTCATATCTTTGGATGTGTGCCTTCTGCTTTGTGGAACGAGCTCTTGCGCCGCGCTGCATCCACTCTATTTCTTTTCTTAGGATGGACTGGCGCTTGCGCTCACTTGCCCTCTCACTCTCCTCCCTGGCTGCCTTAAGCTCAAGAAAGCCCGAATAGTTTGTATCATAGCTGTAGGTCTGTCCCTTGTCCACCTCCACGATTCTGTTGCAGACACTGTCTAGAAAATAGCGGTCATGTGTGATCATGATGATTGCACCCCTGAAACGGCGCAGATAATCCTCAAGCCACTCCACCATCTCATAGTCTAAGTGGTTGGTCGGCTCGTCCAATATGAGCACATCACACGGCTTAAGTACGACTGTTGCAAGCGCAAGCCTCTTTCTCTGTCCTCCTGAGAGCTCACCGGTCTTTTGCGCCATATCTGTGATATCAAGCTTCATAAGAAGTGACTTTGCATCACTTTCTATACTCCAGCGCATGTCCTCATCCAGCTGCGAGGTAACCACACGGCTCATCACATGCTCAAGCGCTGTCTCGTCCGGGTCAAACTCCGGATTCTGTGGCAGATAGTTTATCACTATATGATTTGCTGTGGTGACAGTTCCCTCATCCGGCTCTTCATCACCAGCCACAATCTTTAAAAGTGTAGACTTTCCTGTACCATTTATACCGATGATACCGATTTTTTCGTTTTCCTGCACATAAAAGGAAGCTTTAGAAAAAAGCTTCCTTCCAGTATATGACTTTGTTATATTTTCGACATTAATGATGTTCATCTTCTCGTATTTTCTCCTCCCTCTCATGCTCCTGCTTCTCCTTGGCCTCAAGGATTGCCTCATTGAGCGAAAGCATCTTTGCATCAAGCTGTCCTACGATACCTGCACACTCGCGCAGATCGCGGCTGATATACTCAGGTGCATTGCCCTCGAACTTGTAATATATCTTGTGCTCAAGACTTGCCCAGAAATCCATAGCTATTGTACGAATCTGTATCTCAACCTTTGTGTCCACCACCTTGTTTGAAAGAAAAATAGGCACCGAAACAATCATGTGGTAGCTCTTGTAGCCGCTCGCCTTCGGATGCTTCATATAGTCCTTTACCGATATGACGGTCAAATCATTCTGTCTGCCAATCATCTCAGCAAGCCGGTATATATCAGATGTGAACGAGCACACGATTCTGATGCCCGCTATGTCCTTTACATATGTGACCATATTCTCTATGGTGCTCTCGTAGCCACCCTTTTTGAGCTTCTTAACTATGCTCTCAGGAGTCTTGATACGCGACTTTATGTACTCTATAGGATTGTAATTATGTATGTGAACAAACTCGTCATTTAGTATCTCGAGCTTAGTATTGACCTCTTTCAGTGCAGAATTGTATAGAAACATCATAGTCTCCCAGCTATCAATGCCCTCCGCAAACTCTTGTTCCATTAAAAACCTCCCTGTGACCTATTCGCCTGTATGTTTATCAGACTCTTTTAATCAATTATAGCATATATATTCGCATAATTGGCAACTTATACCTATTATTTATATATTTTTAATTCTTGTTATTTTATATGTTGCTTATTTTTTATGTGCACAGGTCCGCACGCTACAGGCACGGCGGCACACAAGTACTCTCTCGTAAGCGCATAGCGAAGCTATTTAGAATCTGTTGAATTATGCTTCACAACCAGAAATGCACCGGCATGGACGCCGGGACAAGGCGTTATGCGCCATGGACGGCGCATAAAAGCCGTTTTCGTCAAGCATCAATCCTCCTCGATGATGTGCATCTCGAGAAAATCAAAGTCGATGTCCTCCACAAAATTGTCCTTCGTAAAGCGGGTCTTTCCATGCCTCTTGAAATCACTTACGTTGCTGTCAAGCCAGATGGGCTTTCCCAGGTCAAATGCAAGGCAGGCATCCTCAAGAGCCTTAAAAATCTTGTGTGTACGTGTATCGTTACTGTCATTTTCTATTGTAATATCACGCATCAGGTGCGTGTCAGTATAAATCTTAAACCAAATACGCATATTATTCTCCCAAAAGTCTTCTCTGACGATTGCACTCATACATGAGCAAAGTGGCTGATATTGCGGCATTAAGCGACTCCACAGCTCCCTCCATAGGGATGCGTATATATGTGTCCGCCATGTCAGCTATCTCATCTGATAATCCATTGCCCTCATTTCCTATCATAAAGCCACAGGCTCCGGTGTAGTCCGGTCTGTCATAAGAGCACTTACCCTTTAAATGAGCTGCATAGAGAGAAACTCCCTTTGACTTTGCATACTCTATAGTCTCCGGTAGGTCATCTGTGATGTAAAACGGCACACGGTAGAGTGAGCCCATGGTTGAGCGCACAGTCTTTGGATTAAAAATGTCCACTGTTGTGCGATTCATTATAATGCCGCTTACACCTGCGCCCTCACCGGTACGGATCATAGTGCCTAAGTTTCCCGGATCCTGTATACTCTCAAGCACAAGAAGCTCTGTCTTGTCGCCCTTAAAAAGTTCATCTATCTCATAGTGCGGCATCTTTACTATAGCAAGCACACCCTGCGGAGTCTGCGTGTCAGACATGCTCTTAAACACCGAGTCACTCACTATTTCTGTTTTGTCAAGGAAACGCTTCTTCTCTTCCTTAAACCTGTCATCATTAAAAAATGACTCAGACATATATACGGCACTTACCCAGTCATATGGCGCCTCAAAGCTCATCTTTGGACCCTCAACCACGAATACGCCCTGCTTTTTCCGCTCCTTTGCCTTGCTTAAAAGAGCCTGCACATTTTTTATGCTTTTGTTTGATGCACTTGTAATCATTTTCTTCTCTTTCTATATTGATGATATGAGGGTCAAAAAATATTTTGCCCCTCATTTATGATTAACATTCGTCTTTCTCCGAATGCATAAATGCCCCTGCACCGGCACATGCACGCAATTACCTGCATTTGATGTGCCGGATACAAGGGCATTCATATTTATCGTAACTATATTAGATACTAAACCAGAGATTTAGAGATATCGTACATGTACTCGTCTACACTCTTCTTCATAGCAAGTGCCTCGTCGATATCGAAATCTACGAAATTGCCATCCTTGTGGGCAATAACTCTGTTTGACTTGCCCTCGCAGAGTAAATCAACTGCCATAGCGCCCATGATTGTAGCGTATACACGATCCTTGCATGAAGGGCTTCCACCTCTTTGCATATGTCCAAGGATAGTTGCTCGAGTCTCGATGCCTGTTGCAGCCTCGATTTCCTTAGCCATCTCCTGTGAATGTCCTACACCCTCAGCATTGATGATGATGTAATGCTGCTTGCCGAGCTCTCTTGCGTGAGCTACTCTCTCGATGAGTGCCTTAAGGTTGTTGTCATACTTCTCAGGAAGTAATATTTCCTCAGCGCCGTTTGCAAGACCACACCATAATGCAATGTATCCTGCTCCACGTCCCATAACCTCAATGATTGAGCATCTCTCGTGTGATGTAGATGTATCACGTACCTTGTCAATAGCCTCCATAGCTGTGTTGCAGGCTGTATCAAAACCGATTGTGTAATCAGTACATGCGATATCAAGGTCGATTGTGCCCGGAAGACCGATTGTATTGATGCCAAGTGCAGCAAGCTTCTGCGCACCCTGGAAAGATCCGTCACCACCGATAACTACGATAGCATCGATACCATGCTTCTTACAGATTTCAGCGCCCTTCTGCTGTCCCTCTGCTGTAACGAACTCCTTACATCTGGCTGTCTGTAAGATTGTACCACCGCGTGAGATTGTGTCTGAAACGCTCTTTGAATCCATATCCACGATTTCTTCATTTAACAGACCTGCGTATCCTCTCTTGATTCCTTTAACCTTCTTGCCCTTTGAGAGAGCCTGACGAACAACGGCACGAATTGCTGCGTTCATTCCCGGTGCGTCACCACCACTTGTAAGTACACCTATTGTGTTAATCTCTTTTGCCATTGGTATAACCTCCATATGTTAAAAAATTATCATTTATTCTAATCCCAATCTATTGTACTTGTTTTAGCACATTTTTTCAATATTCTTTTCAACAATTTTCGCATTTTCTTTGTCTAAAAATTTCAAAAGCTGCTCCATGAGCTCATTATTTGCATTTACGGAATAATTTCTGCCAAGTTTTTTCATCTGCTTTGTATCTGCAATGTAAATTATGACTTCATCTCCTCCGTCAGATTCACGGATTGTCTCAAGAAGCCTGCTCTCGTTTTTCTTATAGTCCTCCATCGTATCAAACTTAAGCCATAGCTGCTTCGGAAGCTCATCAAACGGTATGATTCTCTCGCAGATTATCTTGCCGTTCTGCTCATCCTCAACTGTCGCATGTCCGATAACAAATATTTTAGCATCGTCCTGTAAATATCTCTGGTAGCGCTCGTAATCTCTCGGAAAAATAATTACCTCAACAGTTCCTGTCAGGTCCTCTATCGTGATAAAAGCCATGGCCTGATTGTACTTGGTAAACTTAATCGTCTTTGTAGCTATCATGCCTCCGATTACCACGTGCGCATTGTCCTCTATCTTTACGGCACCGCTTTCCTCTTCAAGCACAAAATCTATCGCATTTGCTGTGATGTTTTTCTTTAGGGTAGCTGCATATTTTTCCAGAGGGTGTCCGCTTAAATAGATGCCAAGCACCTCTTTTTCATAGGCCAGGGCTTCCTCTGCGTCATATTCACCAACATTTGGATACTTAAGCTCAAATGACTGCCTATCCTCATCTGAGACCAGGTCAAACAGGCTCATCTGCCCTGCCATTGTTGACTTTTTGTCATGCTGCACCCTGTCCACAATCGATGCATACACCATTGCCATCTGCTTTCTCGTGCCGTCGAGTGAATCGCAGGCTCCCGCCTTTATCAGATTCTCAATCGCACGCTTGTTGATAAGCTCCTTTTGGCAGGTTCTCTCGATAAAATCTGAAAGTGTGCGGTATCTGCCACCGCTTTCTCTCTCCTCGATTATCTGGTCTATGACCGGCCTGCCGAGTGATTTGATGGCATACATGCCATATCTGACATGGTCGCCCTCTGCGGTAAACTCACCCTGTCCACAGTTGATATCCGGTGGAAGCACCTTAATACCCATATCACGACAGCTGTAAAGATACTGCGCCGCCTTGGCTGAATTGTCTATAACAGAAGTCATGAGCGCTGCCATAAATTCGACCGGATAGTAGTTTTTGAGCCATGCAGTCTGAACACTGATTTTCGCATACGCGGCTGCATGTGATTTGTTGAACGCATACTTAGCAAAATCAACCATCGAATCGTATATGCTGTTGGCAGCCTTTTCATCTATGCCGTTTGCCACACAGCCCTTTATACCGCGCTCCTTGTCTCCGTAGACAAAGCTCTGGCGCTCTGCGTCAATGACATACTGCTTCTTCTTGCTCATGGCACGGCGGATGTTGTCCGCCTGACCCATTGTATAGCCTGCAAGCTTCTGCACTATCTGCATAACCTGTTCCTGGTATACTATACAGCCGTAGGTCGGCTCTAAAATACTCTCAAGCTCAGGCGTCACATAGCTTATCTCCTTTGGATTGTTCTTGCCCTTTATATAGTTTGGGATGAAATCCATAGGACCCGGACGGTACAGCGAAATACCTGCCACGATATCCTCAAAGCTCTGTGGACTGAGTTCCTTCATGAAGCTTTGCATACCGGCAGACTCTAGCTGGAATACCCCTTCCGTCTTTCCTGTTCCGATAAAGTCAAGTGTGCCCTTATCGTTGAAATCAATATGGTCGATATCCACATCAATGCCCCTTGATGCCTTGATATTCTTCACAGAATCCTTTAGCACCGTGAGTGTACGAAGCCCCAGAAAATCCATCTTTAAAAGGCCAAGCTCCTCGAGCTGTACCATGTTGTACTCTGCGGTAGGGCTTCCGTCGTTTGCCCTTCCAAGAGGCACATAATCGCTCGCCACACCCGGATAGATTACCACACCTGCTGCATGCACGGACGTGTGGTTTGGCAGTCCCTCAAGCCTTTTTGCCATATCTATCATTTCATGTACTCTCGCATCACTTTCGTAAATGCCCTTGAATTCAGGGTTCATCTGAAGTGCCTTGTCAATTGTGATATTTAACTCCTGAGGTACCATCTTTGCAAGCCTGTCAGTCTCTGCATATGGGAAATCCAGCGCCTTTCCGACTGATTTTATGACACCTCTTGCCGCCATCGTACCAAAGGTGACTATCTGTGTTACAGAATCGTGTCCGTACTTCTGCTGAACATACTCTATGGCGCGATATCTCTCCGCATACTCGAAATCCACATCGATATCAGGCATGGAAACTCGCTCAGGGTTAAGAAATCTTTCAAAAAGCAGATTGTATTTAACCGGATCAATATCCGTGATTCCGGTACAATAGCACACCCTGCTTCCCGCCGCTGAGCCTCGTCCCGGGCCTACCCAGCAGTCGTGCGTGCGGCACCAGTTGATGTAATCCCACACGATAAGGATATACTCTATAAAGCCCATGGTCTTTATGATACCAAGCTCATAGTCCATATCTGCATGTATCTTTTTAAGCTCCTCATCACTGTACTCGCCACAGCCTATATACTTCTCTCTAAAGCCCTTCTCGCATAGCTCTGTAAGGAAAGCTTCGGCACTATCATAGCCCTCTGGCACCTCATACTTTGGAATCTTGTAATTGCCAAACTCAAGCGTCACATTGCATCTGTCGGCAATTTTCTGCGTATTCTCAATAGCCTCTGTGGCATATGGGAAAAGCGCTCTCATCTGCTCTTCGCTCTTTACGAAAAACTGTCCGCCATCATAGCGCATCCTGTCCTCGTCAGACACCTTTTTCCCGGTCTGGATGCACAAAAGCACATCATGTGCCTCAGCATCGGACTCGTAGGTGTAGTGCACATCATTAGTACACACTAACCCTATTTCAAGCTCCTTGCTCATCCTAAGAAGTTGCTGATTCACAAGCTTCTGGTCATCAATGCCATGGTCCTGCAGCTCAAGGAAGAAGTTGTCTTTTCCAAAGCAGTCCTGATACTTCCTTGCAATCTCCTTCGCCTCGTCATAAAAGCCTCTGACGATGTATCTGGGAATTTCTCCTGCCAGACAGGCAGACAGGCATATAAGCCCCTCGTGATATTTCTCAAGCGTCTCAAAATCCACTCTCGGCCTGTAATAATAGCCCTCTGTGAAGCCTATTGACACTATCTTCATGAGATTGGCATAGCCTGTATTATTTTCAGCAAGCAGAATCAGATGATAATACCTGTCATCACCGTGGCTTGTCTCCCTGTCAAAGCGCGAATTTGGTGCCACATATACCTCGCAGCCTATGACCGGATTGATATCATTTGCCTTTGCCGTCTTGTAAAACTCCACCACACCGTACATATTGCCATGGTCTGTGATTGCGGCAGAGTTCATGCCAAGCTCCTTGACGCGCTTTACATATTCTTTTATCTTGTTTGATCCATCGAGCAGACTGTACTCGGTATGGGTGTGAAGATGACAAAATGACATTTGGATTCCTCTTTCTTTATTTTTGTATCGCCGCCCGCCCTTCATGTGGTGTGCGGCTATCTCCTTAAAATAAAAGGAGATAAGTTTATCAGCCTCCCAGCTCTATGTGTATAAACACCGCAAGCGAATTAGGCTCCTGCATATATGTGATAGTGCCGCCTCTTGCCGTCGGTATGAGATATTTGTAGTCACCCTTCTCAAAAAGACTGTGACATGCAGTATCATAGGTTTCTCTGTCCGCAAACTTGAACGTGATATAGTTAGATGACGTTGTCATGCCCTGTAAGACTTTAAGGTCATAGGATGTAAAATACAGACCATTCCTGTAATAATAGTCATCCTCCACAGTCGCTTCCTGCGGCAGCATATCCTCATTGTCCAATGTACGTGTGAACTTTACCACATCAAGCGGCACTCCAAACCAGCTGTAGGATATACCCTTTCCAAGATAATCACCATCACCGTAGGTGCAGTCCACCGCACACCACGCACCGTCTAAATATACCATATTCCAGGCGTGGTTTGCATCAGATGTGGTACCTGTCACAATAAGCGAGCTGATGCCGGCCCGGTCACACAGATACTTAAACATCATCGCATAGCCCTGACATACTGTCCTTCCAAGCACTGCTGAGTACATGTCCTGGTTGTGGGGAGAATTCTCCTCATACTCGGCATGCTCTATTACATATTCATAGAAATGCACTGCCTTGTCATAATCTGATGCCCCTTCCTCAATACCAGCCATACAGGCTGACACATAGCCGGAAATCGAGCTTACAGCACTGTCGATATCCGACTCCGCCATATTGTATACAGGCGAAAAAATGATGCTGTTTCTCACAGTATACTGACTCTTTTCTATGTAGAAAAACTGTGGATTGTCCAGCAGCACAAACTGCTGTATACGGCTAACGTTGTCAGTGTCTGTAGTATTTAACGAAATTCCATCCATGCGCTTTTGCATCATCGCATAAATCTGCCTGTAAATAAGCTTATCGTCATCTGACAGCTTCTCGTAGTAGTAGTGATATTCCCCTGTAAATACCGACTCATCGTACTCTGTCTGTTCGCCGTTTAAATAGTCTGTTGTGGTTTGCATTTGCCCCTTTACGGCTCTGTGTATAGCTGTAGGAAAATCAGCTATAGCACCGGTAAGCCCTCCTGCATTTAAACATTTTGCAGCGAACATAAAGCAACAGGCGGCAAACACAAGTGCCAGTATGGTTTTTAAAAGCTTTTTCATCTATTCCCCCATTTCCACTATTATAATCAAATATAATCATAATTGACAAACTTTAACAGCATCTGCTTACAAAAGCTTGTGCGCCATAGCAAGCCGGCATATCAGATAAAGCACAAAAAGATGCACCGGGTAAAAGGCATAGAACACATATTTAAGTGAAATGCCTCTTTTTCCATTGTAATAGCGAAGCGGTATAAGCATAAACAGTGCTAAAAACTCTATGGTACCTGAGAAAAGCCCAAGCAGTATGACTGCCACCGCAAATGCAACCTCACGGTTTGAAGAAAGCAGGTACATCATGACAATACATCCCACACCCGCTGCCCCATAATCGCAGCAAAGCACAAACTCTGCAATAATCATCATAACAAGCACCACTGATACCATTACTATACACCTGATCAGTGTGACAAAAAACCACTTAACAGCAGAGGATGACTTTTCTATTTTATCGACCGACTTAAGCCAGTCCAGCACCGTGATAGCAAGCAAGCCTAAAAGCAGTGTAAAAAACACATTGTTGCTCTTAAATTCGAGCACTGTATCATTTATTGCAAGGTCAAACGGTATCTCAGAGATAAGTGCGAATATAAACAGCCTCGCAGCATATTTTTCTCTGCTGTGCGTATATTTGAAGCCCTCCACAAGCAGGAAGCAAAAAACAGGAAAGGCCATGCGCCCTATAGAACGCATGACCCAGTAGATATCAATAAGCGTTTGTCCACCTATCCCGTTATTTATCATCTGAAGAATAACCGTTGCCGCAGTATGGTCTATGAGCATGGTAAAAATGGCTATGAGCTTAAGCGTGCTGCCACTGATACCCGTCTTTGCGATAACTTTTTCCAAAATCCTATACTCCTGCCATATTTACGGTAATCCTGTCAAGATGCCAGATATCGTCCACATACTCCTGGATTGTTCTGTCTGATGAGAACTTTCCTACATTTGCGATATTGAGCAGTGCACTCTTTCTCCATGCGCTCTTGTTCTTGTAATAATCATTAATCTTCTGCTGTGCATTTGCATATGAGCGGAAGTCTGCAAGGATAAAGTAGCGATCAGCCACCTGTCCCTGCTGTGGATTGAGCAGTGAGTTGTAAAGCTCCCTGAAAAGCTCATGGTCATTTGGCGAATATGTGCCGTCTACGAGCTGGTTTACTACCTTTCTGAGCTCGGCATCGTTGTTGTATACATCAACAGGATTGTAGTCATGTCTGTTCTCGTGTGAGATGACCTCATCAGAGCTCATTCCAAAGATAAACATGTTGTCAGCTCCCACCTCATCGAACATCTCGACATTGGCACCATCCATGGTTCCGATGGTGAGCGCTCCATTGAGCATGAACTTCATGTTTCCTGTTCCTGATGCCTCCTTGCTCGCTGTGGAAATCTGCTCGCTGACATCTGCTGCCGCAAAAATAATCTCGGCATTGGATACCTTGTAGTCCTCAATAAATACGACCTTGAGCTTGCCACCGATAGAAGCATCGTTATTTATCACATCAGCCACACTGTTGATGAGCTTGATTGTCTTCTTTGCATTTCTGTAGCCTGCTGCTGCCTTTGCTCCAAAAATGAATGTTCTCGGATAGAAATCCATAGATGGATTTTCCTTGATCTTGTTGTACAGATACATCACATGAAGGATATTCATGAGCTGTCTCTTGTACTCGTGAAGTCTCTTGACCTGCACATCAAAGATAGAATCCGGATTTACATCAATACCGTTGTGCTCCTTGATATACTTGGCTAAACGCACCTTGTTTGCTCTCTTAATCTCTGCAAACTCCTGCTGTGCAACAGGGCTGTCAGCATAAGCCTTGAGCTTTGAAAGCAGTGAAAGGTCTGTAATCCAGCCGGCTCCCACCTTCTTTGTTGCCCAGTCTGCAAGGAGTGGATTTGCGTGTGCTAGGAATCTACGCTGTGTGATTCCGTTTGTCTTGTTATTGAACTTTTCAGGGAACATCTCATAGAAATCATGAAGCTCCTGATTCTTAAGTATCTCTGTGTGAAGCTTTGCAACACCGTTTACAGAGTAGCCTGCTACGATAGCCATATTTGCCATCTTGACCTGTCCGTCATAGAGGATAGCCATCTTTCTTACCTTGTCCTCATTGCCCGGATATCTCTCGTTAATCTGGATCACAAATCTTCTGTTTATCTCGTCAACAATCTGGTATACACGTGGAAGCAGTCTCTGGAATATCTCAATTGGCCACTTCTCAAGTGCCTCAGCCATGATTGTATGGTTAGTGTAGGCTACACATCTTGTAGTGATATCCCATGCATCATCCCATGGCAGATGCTCCTCATCCACAAGGATTCTCATAAGCTCTGCAACTGCAACTGTAGGGTGAGTATCGTTCATCTGGAAAACAACCTTATTCGGGAGATCCTTTAAATCGCTGTGATGCTTTTTAAACCTTGCAAGTGCACGCTGGATGCTCGCTGATACAAAGAAATACTGCTGCTTTAAGCGAAGCTCCTTGCCCTTTACATGGTTATCGTTTGGATAGAGCACCTCAACAAGATTTCTTGCAAGATTTTCCTGCTCCACTGCCTTGTCGTAGTCACCCTGGTCAAAGGACTCGAGAGAGAAGCCGTTCTTTGGCTCGGCATCCCATATCATAAGTGAATTGACCACATTGTTGTCATAACCGACTATAGGCATATCATAAGGCACTGCAAGCACTGACTGATAGTCCTTCTGCTCAAAATGAAGCTCTCCGTTTTCGTCTGTGCTCTCCTGCACATATCCGCCAAACTTGACCTCGTAGCAGTACTCCGGACGGCGAAGCTCGAATGGATATCCGTCCTTGAGCCAGTTGTCAGGCACCTCTATCTGGAAGCCGTCTGAAATCTGCTGTTTGAACATACCGTATCTGTATCTGATTCCACAGCCGTATGCAGGGTATCCGAGTGTGGCAAGTGAATCCATGAAGCATGCTGCCAGTCTTCCGAGTCCGCCGTTTCCAAGTGCCGGATCAGGCTCCTGGTCCTCGATAGCATTGATATCCACGCCTATCTCATCGAGAGCCTCCTTGACCTCCTTGTACGCTGAGAGGTTTATGAGGTTGTTTCCGAGAGCTCTTCCCATCAGAAACTCCATGGACATATAGTAAACAACCTTTGGATCGTCCTTGTCCATAACTCTTTGTGTGGCAATCCACTCATCCATGATGACATCCTTTACAGCCTCTGATACAGCCTGATAAAGCTCCTGCTGTGTGGCATTATCTATGGTCTTGCGATATTTATTTTTTAAATTGTCTGATACAGTCTTAATAAACACCTTTTTGCTAAACGTATTATCTCTCATCTTTTTCCTCCTTATGGCACTAAAAGGGAGCAAATTAATGCTCCCTCTCGTGCAGAGATTATTGTTTTTCAACTGCAAGCTTAACAGCCTCGCCATTAATCTTCCAATCCTTTTCATAGCCCTTAAGTTCGCCTGATTTAATTGATACGGCAAGAACCTCGGTTTTGATTTCATCACCAAACTTTTCAAATACATTTGAAAGCTTCTCATCTGCCTCGTATGTCACAGCGATGTGATCCATGACCTCAAAGCCTGCGTCCTTACGCATTGTCTGGATCTTACTGATGATTTCTCTTACGAAACCTTCCTCGATAAGCTCAGGAGTGAGGTTGGTGTCAAGGACAACTGTGATATTATTGTCAGACTGTGTCACATAGCCCTCCATCTGAGTCATCTCGATGAGTAAATCCTCTTTAGATAATACAACTTCATCACTAATGCTGTCAAGCTTGAGAGAGCCGGTGCTATTGAGCTCCTCCATAGCCTTATGACCATCAAGCTCAGCCAAAACTGCCTTGATCTGGCCAAGGTATTTACCATACTTAGGTCCCACTGTTCTAAGCTGTGGCTTGAATTTGTAGGTAGTGTAGTGTGACACATCATCAGTGAACTCAACCTCTTTTACATTGAGCTCGTCTGCGATGATATCCACATAAAATTCATCCAGCTTTTCCGGAGCCTTTACGAACATTTTACCGATTGGCTGACGGTTTTTGATATTTGCCTCGTTACGGCATGCACGTCCGAGTACTACGACCTTAAGTACCTCATCCATATCAGCCTCAAGCTTTTTGTCAATCAGCTTCTCATCAACTACAGGATAGTCGCACAGATGGATTGACTCCGGTGCGCTCTTGTCGATTGAGCAGACAAGGTTTCTGTAGATATCCTCTGTCATGAAAGGAATCATAGGTGCTGCTGCCTTTGATATGGTGACAAGTGCTGTGTAAAGTGTCATGTATGCGTTTATCTTGTCCTGCTCCATGCCCTTTGCCCAGAAACGCTCACGGCTGCGGCGCACATACCAGTTACTTAAGTCGTCTACGAACTCCTGAAGGTACTTTGCAGCCTCCGGAATCTTGTAGTTTGACAGGCACTCATCCACTCCTGCCACTGCTGAGTTGAGCTTTGAAAGAATCCACTTGTCCATTACTGCAAGCTTATCATACTCAAGGCTGTATTTTGTAGCATCAAAATTGTCGATATTTGCATAAAGCACGAAGAATGCGTATGTGTTCCAGAGTGTTCCCATAAACTTACGCTGTCCCTCAAGCACGAGCTTTCCTGAAAACTTCTTTGGAATCCATGGAGCTGATGCTGTGTAGAAATACCATCTGATGGCATCTGCACCGTATGTCTCAAGTGCATCAAACGGATCTACCGCGTTGCCCTTTGACTTGGACATCTTCTGTCCGTTCTCATCCTGTACGTGTCCAAGCACGATGACATTCTCATAAGGAGCCTTGTTGAAAAGGAGTGTAGACTCAGCCATGAGTGAATGGAACCATCCACGTGTCTGGTCAACTGCCTCTGAGATAAACTTGGCTGGGAACTGCTTCTCAAATACTTCCTTGTTCTCGAATGGATAGTGGTGCTGTGCAAATGGCATGGCTCCTGAATCAAACCAGCAGTCAAGTACCTCAGGTACACGGTGCATATCCTTGCCACACTCAGGACACTTGATTGTCACAGCGTCGATGTATGGTCTGTGAAGCTCTACCTCTGCTGCCTTTGGATCTCCTGCTTTTTCGGCGAGCTCTGCACGGCTTCCGATACACTCTCTGTGTCCGCATTCACACTCCCAGATATTGAGTGGTGTGCCCCAGTAACGGTTACGTGAGATAGCCCAATCCTGTATATTCTCAAGCCAGTTTCCGAAACGTCCTGAACCGATAGACTCAGGAATCCAGTTTACTGTATTGTTGTTTCTGATAAGGTCATCCTTTACTGCTGTCTCCTTGATATACCATGACTCTCTTGCATAGTAGATAAGAGGCTTGTCACATCTCCAGCAGTGTGGATACTCATGCTCAAATTTCGGAGCATCGAAGAGCTGCTTTCTGCCGCTTAAGTCCTTTAATACCTCAGGATCTGCATCCTTTACCCACATACCGGCAAACGGAGTCTCGGCTGTAAGCTCTCCCTTGTCGTTTACAAACTGTACAAATGGAAGGTCATAATTTCTTCCGACATTGGCATCATCCTCACCAAATGCAGGAGCGATATGAACAATTCCTGTACCGTCTGACATAGTAACATATGTGTCACATGTCACGAAAAAGCCCTTCTTGCCCTGCTTATCGGCAACCTGCTTAGCGCAGTCATAAAGCGGCTCATACTCCTTGTACTCAAGATCCTTTCCTTTGTATGTCTCAAGCACCTCATATGCCTTCTTGCCTGCCTCTGCGTCCTCTTTTGAAAGAAGCTGTGAGAGCACCTTGTCTGCAAGTGCCTCTGCCATATAATATGTGTAGCCATCAACAGCCTTTACCTTTACATATGTGTCATTAGGGTTCACACAGAGTGCCACGTTGCTTGGAAGTGTCCATGGAGTTGTGGTCCATGCGAGGAAATATGCATCCTCTCCTACTACCTTAAAACGTACTACTGCTGATTTTTCTTTAACTGTCTTGTAGCCCTGTGCCACCTCCTGTGCAGAAAGCGGTGTTCCACAACGAGGACAGTAAGGAACAATCTTGAAGCCCTTGTAAAGAAGGCCCTTGTTCCAGATTTCCTTGAGAGCCCACCACTCTGACTCAATGAAATTGTCGTCATATGTGACGTATGGATTGTCCATATCAGCCCAGAAACCTACTGTGTTGGAGAAATCCTCCCACATACCCTTGTATTTCCATACAGACTCTTTACACTTCTTTATGAATGGCTCAAGTCCGTAGTTCTCAATCTGATCCTTGCCGTCAAGGCCGAGAAGCTTCTCCACCTCGATCTCAACAGGAAGTCCGTGTGTATCCCAGCCTGCTTTACGTGGCACATATTTGCCCTTCATGGTCTGGAATCTTGGAATCATATCCTTTATGGTACGTGTCTCAACATGTCCGATGTGAGGCTTTCCGTTTGCTGTAGGAGGTCCATCATAGAATGTGTATGTCTCTCCTTCTTTTCTGTTTTCCATAGATTTTCTGAAGATATTGTTCTCTCTCCAGAACTGCTCTGTCTTCTTCTCGCGTTCAACGAAGTTCATATTGGTGTCAACTTTGTTGTACATGACTATCTCTCCTTATTCTATATTGTTCGTGAACATCCCGGTTTATGGAATATTCACAAAAAAAGGCACACATTCCTGTAATTAGGAACGCGTGCCTGATACGTCTATACCACCTATTACAATGTACTTAAGGGAAATACCCTTGCATACCCGCCCCTGTAACGTAGGGAATACGTCAGAACCTACTCTCGCAACGCTGTATGGCGATTTTAGCCTGCGGCTCAGAAGTGATTTTCAAAACGGCTCTACTCATACCGGCTCTCACCTGCCCCGGCTCTCTTTGACTTTCCTGCCATCTCTACTGTCTTCGTCACTGCCTTTTACTAACTGTGTTTAAGTATATAACTGAAAAGCCACTGTTGTCAAGATGTAATTGATTCTGTAATAATTTGATAATAATTAACTCTAATAAATGCCATCATACTCAAAATTCTGATAATCAAAATCGTCATAATCATAAGAATCATAATCATAATCGTAATCCTCATAGGAATCGTCATCATTATAATACTCATAGCCCTCATCAAAGCCCTTCATGAACTCCTTTTCAAAATCTGTGCTTGCATTTGAGCCTGCCACAACCCAGAATATGATGCTGACTATAACTGAGATAGCTGCTGTTGCTATACCAACTATACCAAACACCTTGTTGTTGCCCTTTATGATATGTATAATACCAAAAATGATAGCAAGCAGAGCTGTCACATAATTGATGCATGTACAAAACAGTACAATAGATGCAATTCCAAGTACCAGAGAAGCTATACCAAAGCCATTGCTGTTCTTTTGTGGCTGGTTGTATGGATTAGCTCCATACTGTGGCTGATTGTAGGCTGTCTGTCCATATGCGGTCTGATTGTAGCCACCCTGTCCGTTTGGCTGCTGGCCATACTGCGTCTGTCCGTAAGCTGACTGATTAAATGAGCCCTGAGCATATGTGTTCTGGTTGTATGTACCCTGGGCATTTGGATTCTGGTTGTATGCACCCTGGGCATTTGGATTCTGATTGTATGTACCCTGATTTGCATAACCATATGCACTGCCCTGATTATTGACATATCCGTCTGTGCTGCCTGTCTGGTCTGATGACTGTCCATATGCATATGCATTCCCACTTTCCTGCTGGGATACAGACTGATTATATGTGTCTGTCGGCTGACTGTATGTGTCCTGCGGCTGGCCGTATGTGTCTGAGCCATTTGCTGTTCCTGCTGACTGCCCGAATACACCTGTATTGTCCGGTGTGCCTGATGACTGGTTGTCATTGTTCATAAAATTGTTATCGTCCATAACTTCCTCCATATATCCTATGTTTATGTTTCTATTGTGTTAGAAATATTTTATCATATATTACGATAATGTAAATATTTTTATCATAAAAATATATGTAAAAATGGCAGGAGCTAATGCACTCCTGCCATGAATATAAAAATCATATTTACTGCTCCTGGAAAACATATTTCCGACCAAGCTCTTGCTCATTCTCCTCAACAGAGTTTTTGAGGTCATCCGCAAGCATATAGATATTTTCCAGTACCTTCTTGCACTTTGCCATACTCTCGACTGTGGTATCAGCCATGCGAAGTCCCTCTGTTGAAGAAGCTGCGACCTCTTCTCCGGTAGCTGAAAGGTGTGTGATATTGTCTGATATGACTGTTGTTGAATCAAGAATCTTTTTGATACTCTCCTCAGCCACATTGATATCCTTCATCAACAGCTCAACGGCCTCTCCCATGGCATTAAACTTGTCTCTTGTATCGTCGATAAGCTCATTCTGCTTCTCTACCGATGATACTGAGTTCTCGATACTCTCGTTGGCACGCCTTGTGTCCTCATTGAGCTTGTTTATAATCTCTGTAATATTGGCTGATGCATCCTTTGTCTGCTCTGAGAGCTGTCTGATTTCATCTGCTACTACTGCAAAGCCCTTTCCTGCTTCACCTGCCCTGGCCGCCTCAATTGAAGCATTGAGTGCAAGCAGATTTGTCTGGTTAGAAATATTGATAATCGACTCAACAAAGCTCTTTACTTCCTCTACCTTAGCTGTAAGACTCTGGATAACTGACACTGTAACATTGCTTGCCTCTGCCACGTTGTGTGCCTGCTCCTTGAGTTCTTCCACAACATCAGCTCCCTGCTTTACGGTCTCATCAGTCTGGCGTGAGGCATCTATCATAGCCTTGATTCCACTCTCTGCATTGTCTGTATTTCCCTGAATATCAACACACATAGCCGCCTGCTTCTGGATAGCCTCCGCGGTGCTCTCTGTGCTGTCTGCTATCTCCTGGATTGAACTATGGCTCACCGCAACAGCCTCATCGAGATTATTTAACATGGTCATAGCCTCGTCAAAGTGCTTTGAAATATTCTCCGCAACTATTACCATCTTCTTATTGCTGTCCACCTGTGCCATAGCAGATTCTTTGATTTCTTCCATATTTTCATCGAAGAAATGGGTAAGAAGAATCGTGATACTGTCTGACGCATATCCCACAAGTACAAGTACAAACACCGCTATCACGTCATTCTGAAGAACTGCACCCCCTGCTTTAAGCTGCATGATAAGCCTGATGACGCTGGATATGATTATAACGCCATTCATCACCATCATCATCTTGGTATCCAGATATATCATCGCTGCAATAACAAGCGGCAGGGCATATGTCCATGTACCGATTGTTGAATTGATCAGTGCGATAATAAAATATCCTGCTGTCATGGCGCTTACCATCATAAGTGCACCTGTTCTGCTGTCTCTTTTTGTAATAAATGCAATTACAGCTATTACTATTACTGCTATTGCCGCAACAAGCTGTATACTTATCCTGGTAATATCAGCATCTTTTGTCCCAACTGCTGCAAATAATGTAAATGCTATATATGCAAATACTATGATTACCGCCAGGAATACACGTTTGTTGGCTCTGCTATACTGTTGACTATTCATAAAATCCCCCTTCTTTTGTTTGAGTTTTTAAAGTAGTTTTATTATACAACAGTTTTTTATAATAATCCACTACTATTTAGTGCCAACGTACCATTTTTTATTCAATGCCAACTTATCGTCTTCCCAGCTTTGATTTACGCTTGTTTTCATACATCCGGTCATCAGCAATACGATATACGGCACGCGGACCAATATCCACTACCTTAAGCTCAATTTTCTCATTTTGCTCCTGCTTTAAAGGGATTTCTCCTTTCATAGCATAGCCATATGCCGTGCTCAGGATAACCTCTGAGTCAGATTTGTTTTTCTCCTCCATCTGTTCAAGCATCTGTGCTAAAAGACTCTTTACTTTCTCCTCAGTAATATCATCCAGGATAACTACAAACTCATCCCCTCCGGTTCTCGTCACGGTACCATACAGATCGAATACGTTTGACAGCACATCTGAAAAGTTCTTAATAAGCTCATCGCCCTTCTCGTGACCATAGGTGTCATTTGTATGCTTCAAAAAATTCAGATCCAGACTGACGATAGCATACATGCTGTCAGAAGACATTTCTTTTTCTTCAAGCTCTGTAAGCTTTTTCTCACACATGCGCCTGTTTCCAAGTCCTGTAAGCTCATCCATATATGCCATCTGCTCAAGAACTGCCTTCTGTGCATTCTCAAACAATGATTTAGATGTCTTGCTGCCATAATCCACCATCATAGAAATCACAATAATAAGCACCGCAAAGCAGGTATCAGAGCTGTACACATTATTTGCAAAGCCTGTGATATATTTATCTATATTGAATCTGATAAGCTCCGCGATAACAATAACGATTGCTATTAAAAATCCTATCATAACAACCGTAGGTCTTTGTTTTTTCACCGTTATATCAATAACACTGATTGCAAGAATCAGAACTATTTTTTTCCACATACAAAAAGCGGACCGGATTATTAATATTTATGATTAAGCCTTCGCCTCGTCCTCGCTGTCTCCCCAGAAATCCACCGGCTCATAGTCCTGCAGCTTTGCAAGAAAACCTTTATTCTTAAGCTCCTCCTGTATGGCATCAAGCACCTCTTCACTCTCCGCACATATTGTGTGATAGTGATAACCTGAAGTTACATTTTTAAGAAGGCTTGACTTGCCTGTACGGATTTCCTCGAGATAATTTCTGACATCACGTCTGGACTTGATGTCCATATGGGCGCGGAGCACTCCGTAGACCTTGTGGTATACAAACACGTCCTTCACATGACCTCCGGCATCAACTATTGTTGAAAGCTCCTCCTCTACCTCATCATCCTCGTGAATCACCTTTAATACTCTCGAATACTGCTTGTCAGCCTGTATCAGATATCCTCTGTTTGTCGAAAAAATCGCGGCTCCGTTTGCTCGAAGCAGTGCTATGTCCTGCACAATCACCTGACGACTCACATCAAGCTCCTTTGCAAGCGCAACTCCCGCCACAGGCGACTTTGACGAGGACAGAATATTTATTATTTTTTTTCTTCTCTCATCACCGTTCATTTTCGTTCCTTTCTGTAAAAACATTACCGTCACAGCATAGTGTGACCGGAAGTTTAAAATCTATACTGCATGCAGATTTTTAAGTGATAAATCCATAATAGGCGCTGAATGTGTGAGCGCACCACTTGATACATAGTCTACACCAAGACCCTTTATTCTTTCAATATTTTCTTTGGTAACATTTCCCGAAACCTCGATTTCGGCTCTGCCGTCAATGTAGTCGATGCACTGCTTTAAAAGCTCTGTGGACATGTTGTCGAGCATGATAATGTCGGCACCGGCTTCAACCGCATCCTTCACCATATCAAAGCTCTCCACCTCAACCTCAATCTTTCTGACAAACGGAGCATAAGCCTTTGCCATGGCAATTGCCTCCTTTACGCCGCCTGCTGCTCCGATATGGTTATCCTTAAGCAGCACTCCGTCTGAGAGATTGTATCTGTGGTTGTTTCCACCACCGACTCTGACCGAGTATTTTTCAAAAATTCTGTTGTTTGGAGTTGTCTTTCTGGTATCCAAAAGCTTGATACCGGTGCCCTCTAAGAGCGCTGCAACCTGACTGGTATAAGTGGCAATTCCACTCATACGCTGTAAATAATTGAGCGCAGTTCTCTCACCGCACAAGAGTACTCTGATATCTCCGTAAACCTTGCCGATAAGCTGCTTATTTGCTACCTTATCGCCATCCTTCACGTAAAACTCCACCTTTGTATCTGCATCAAGCAGTGTAAAAACTCTCTCAAAAACCTGCAGTCCACAGATGATTCCGTCCTGTTTGCAGATTAAATCCACCTCTCCTGCCTGTGGATGTGGCATCACGCTGTTTGTGGATACGTCCTCGCTTGTGATGTCCTCCTTTAATGCGCTTAATATGAATGGGTCTACGTTGAGGCCCAGTGTTACCTGATCGTACATATATTTAGATTCCTTTCGTTGCATTCTTTGCATTTTTTAGTTTTCTTTTATATTACGGTTTCGCACTTTTTATGCCTGAATATAGGCAATGCCTGATTCGACAGTCTCTTCTGTACCTGCGCAGGTGCGTCCCTCTATAGCCTCCATCGCGAGCTTCCTGTATTCTCTCTCTACAGCTTTTTCATCGCTGTAGTCTGCCAGGTCGATGCTATCTGCTGCCTTTTTGGCTGCTATCTCATCATTTACAAAGCCAAGCTCCGCCATCTGTCCTGCTGCACGCTTTGCGAATACCAGGCTCTCAAGCAGTGAATTGCTTGCAAGACGGTTTCTTCCGTGCACTCCGTTGCATGCGGTCTCTCCAACTGCATAGAGACATTCCATGGATGTGCGGCTGTGATGATTCACCTTGACACCGCCCATGAAATAGTGCTGTGCCGGAACAACAGGAATAGGCTCCTTGAAGACATCATATCCCATCTCCTTGCAATGTTCAATGATATTTGGAAAATGTGATACAAGCTCATCCCTTGGAATGGTACGCAAATCCTCCCAGACAAAGTCTGTGCCGTCCTTTTTCATCTGCTCACGGATTTTGCCGGTCAGCACATCTCTTGGTAAGAGCTCATCGACAAACCTGTTCATATTCTTGTCCAAAAGCTTAGCACCCTCACCTCTTACGGACTCTGAAATGAGAAAGCTTCTGTCCTCATGCTTTTTCGTGTAAAAGGTCGTTGGGTGAATCTGCACATAGTCTGGGTTTTTAAGCTCTATGCCATGCTTTTTTGCAATGGCAAGCGAGTCACCTGTCAGATGTCTGAAATTTGTTGAAAATCTGTACAGTCCTCCAACTCCGCCACAAGCCATGACAGTGTATGCCGCTGTCACCTTTTCCAGCGTGCCATCCTGTTTTCTGATGATGGCGCCGTAGCATTTGTTATCCCTTTCGATGATGTCAACCATCGTCGTATACTCCATGAGTGTCACATTTGAAAGCTTCTTAACCTGTGCAAGCAATGTGCTTGTTATCTCTTTTCCGGTCACATCCTCATGGAAAATAATTCTGTTGTGTGAATGAGCTCCCTCTCTCGTATATGCAAGTGAGCCGTCATCATTTCTCGCAAAATCTGCTCCGTATGAAACAAGATCCTTCACCACATCAGGTGATGAGTTTATCATTATCCCAACCGACTCCCTGTCATTCTCGTAGTGGCCGGCCTTTAAGGTATCCTCAAAAAAGCTGTCGAAATCAGACTGCTCTTTAAGCATGCACATGCCACCCTGCGCCAGAAATGAATCATTGCTCTCAAGATCTGACTTTGTTATCAGTGTAATTCTTATGTCTCTTGGAAGCTTAAGCGCACAATAAAGACCTGAGCAGCCGCTTCCCACAATAAGTACATCTGTATTCATAGTATGTTACCTCTTTTATTTGCGATTTACTGTAATGGGCGTATTATAACACTAAAATTTACAACTGACAAGACACCTGTAAAACTTTTGTGTTGACAGCTGGTTTACAGCTAAGTATAATGACAAGTAACTTATTCACACTAGGAATTTAAAGAGGTATATCATATTATGATGACAACAAGAGAATTACAGGATGAGATTATCCGATTAAAGAAGGAAAATGATATCTGTATATTAGCTCACGCTTATCAGAGTCACGAGATACTTGAGGTTGCCGACTTCACAGGCGACTCATATGGACTCAGCAAGCAGGCTGCCACAGCACCACAGAAGAATGTGCTCATGTGCGGTGTCCGCTTCATGGCAGAGACCTGCAAGATTTTATCTCCTGACAAGCATGTATTTTTGTCAAACAGCGCAGCAGGCTGTCCTATGGCGGAGCAGCTCGATGTAGAGCTCTTACAATCGTTAAAGGCCGAGAACCCTGACTATACAGTGGTTGCCTACATAAACACCACATCAGAGCTTAAAACCATATGCGATGTGTGCGTCACATCTTCATCCGCTGTAAAAATTGTTAAAAATATTGACAATAACAAGATTCTTTTCATCCCTGACTGCAATCTTGGCGCATGGGTTGAGGAACAGGTTCCGGAAAAGACCTTCAAATTTGTACATGGTGGCTGTCCTACTCACCTGCGCATGTCAATAGCAGATGTTGAGAGAGCAAAAGCGGCTCATCCTGCTGCAAAGCTTCTCGTACATCCGGAGTGCCTTGCAGAGGTTTCAAAGGCTGCAGACTATATCGGAAGCACCACCGGCATCATTGACTATGCTAAAAACAGCGCAGACAGGGAATTTATCATCGGAACTGAAAACAGCATACTGCAGCACTTACAGTATGAGTGCCCTGAAAAGAGCTTCTATCCGCTCTCAAAGGACTGCGTATGCCACAATATGAAGCTCACTACCCTGATGGATGTATACAATTGTGTTAAGGGAGCAGGCGGAGAAGAAATCATACTGCCTGACGATATAAGAACAAAGGCCAAGGCCTGCATAGATACCATGCTCACACTTGGAGAATAATTTAATTGCAATATTAAAAGACCACAGTTCATCTGTTTTGATGCTCTGTGGTCTTTTTTAATACTCCTTTTTTCACATCCGTCTAATTGAATCCAACAACCTTCTGTGACAGCTTATACGCACCGATAGCTACCTTTCTGCCTCCCTTGCCCGGCAGGTTCATTAACTGTCCCATGACGCCATGGCGCAGCTTCTTGTAGGTTTCTTCATCGTGCTCCTTCATGTATGCCCACAGTTCATCCTTCTTAGCCATGTTCTCATCGGTGCCTGAGATAATTGCCAGAATAGTAGAAATAGTCGTAATAATCTCCAGATAGCTGTACATATACTTCCTGCACATCTCATTTGTTATCTCATGCAATTTGACATCGTCAAACATAATCTTATTTACACGAATCTGCTGGTCAATACGGCGTATCATCACCTGCTCATTGACCGACTGGTCATCGCGACCGATAAAATATCTGTAGAAGTCCACATCCAGATAGTACATCGTGCGCACATACGGAAGCGGCTTATATACATAGATATTATCCACATAAAAGGTATGCTTTGGCAGCTCAAGTCCACAGCTTCTCAAAAGCTCTGTCCTGTATATTACCGAATGCATCAGTATGTAATGCCCCTTATAAATGTGCTTTATATCACTCCAGGTAAATATCTCATTGCGCGGAAAGCCGGTCTGACGCATAACCTTTTTACGCTTTGCTCCTTCTTTCTCGTAGACATAGTTGGCAAGAAGCATATCAATCTGTGTATTCTCCTGCTCAAACTCCCTTAGCTTGTCCAGTATCTTCTTGTATGATTCCAAATCCACCCAGTCATCACTGTCAACGACCTTGAAATATTTGCCTGTGGCATTTTTGAGACCTGTGTTTACAGCCTCTCCATGTCCACCGTTCTCCTGGTGTACAGCCTTTACTATGTCAGGATATTCGGCTGCATATCTGTCAGCTATCGCTGCTGTCTCATCCTTTGAACCGTCATCAACAATAATTATCTCCACATCATCTCCACCCGGCAGGATAGACTCTATACAATGCTCCATGTAATCCTTTGAATTGTAACATGGGATTGCAAAACTTAATAATTTCATCTTTTTCCCCTTGTAAAAAAATAATATCGCTGTTTGATTATGCATAAAATTTTATCCTATATGCAATAACAAATACCGATACTATAATTATACACAAAATCATGATATTGTCTAAGGATTTTTTATGGTACCTTAGGACTGCACAGTTTGTTCATATTTTGTTTACAGAAAAGTGAAATTCAAAACACACGGTTTTCACAATTGATTTGTATACTAACATCATAAACGAAAGATACAAAATAAAAGCAACAAAACATATTAATTACGCAATACTCATACTAATCTTTTTCATATATAGCCGATGCAAGCCACATGCATCGGCTTCCTCTTTATATATCAGCTTCTCTTTATCTTACGTGAAGCCGTCTTTTCAAACTCACTCTCCCTCACTTTAAGGCTATAGATACGCTTGTAGGCAGGTGCATTCACATTGTACTCATCGATAAGCGCCTGCAGAGTCGTCCTTATATCGATGATACCTGCATTTTGTGCATACTCGCTGTCCGGGAAAATCTCAGCTTCAATCACTCCTTCAGACTCACGCACTATGATTTCCTTTATGAGATGATTTACGCTCAGAGCGTTTTCAAGCTCCTCCGGTGACACATTCTCACCGTTTTTGGTGATAATCAGGTTCTTCCTTCTGCCGGTCAGATAAATATATCCGTCCTCGTCCACATAGCCTAAGTCACCCGTGTAAAGCCAGCCGTCCGACAGTGTCTCCTCTGTCTCCTTTGGCATCTTATAATATCCCTGCATCACGCTTGTACCGCGGACTAAAAGCTCACCATCAACTGTTTTTGCCTCACAGTTTGGCATCAGCTTGCCTACAGAGTTTTTGCGGATATCCCAGCTTAGATTTGTGCTTATGACCGGAGAACACTCCGTCATGCCATAGCCCTGCAATATGGTGATACCAAACTCTGCAAATAAATCAACATAATCAGGATTTAGGTACGCACCGCCACTGCAGATTGTATGAAGCCTCTCTCCAAATATTTTCTTACGGACCGGCTCTGCAGGAAGTCCTGCTGCCCTTACCTCCTCAAGCTTTCTGGCAAATGTCTCAATCATGAGAGGCACCATAAGAATCATGTCGGGAGTAAAAAGCTGTATATTTTTTGCCATGCGCATGATGGAATCATTGATGCATATTACCGAACCCAGTGAAATTCCTTTCAGAATATCCATGCTCAGACAGTATGCATGGTGTATCGGAAGCACAGACAAAATTACCGTGTGAGGTCCAATTTTCATGTCAAGGCATGTGGCATTTTCAGCCAGGTTCTTCTGCGTCAGCATGACTCCCTTGCTCTTTCCGGTGGTTCCGGATGTAAACATGATAGTGCAAATCGCATCCTCTGCCACGGCAGGCTCGTAGCTTCCCCTATTGTCATCTATAAGCCCATTAAACGAAAGCACCTGTGGACAATGCTCTGTACTGTTCATAGACACATACACATTTATATCATGACAGCTTTTAGCTGCGGCCTCAGCCACATCCGAACGTACCTCATCAAATATAAGCATCCTCACATCGGCTCTGTCCAAAAGCTCACATATATCCGCTGCCGGAAGCGATGCATCGATTGGAACCGCAACACTTCCGCTTTCTGTGATTGCCAGATAGGATACTATCCACTCATATGATGAAGGGCCTATTACAGCGATATGCTGCCCTTTTTTGCCAAGCTTTTCGATGGCATTGGCAAAGCTGTCTGTGTCATTCTTAAGCTCACTGTAGGTTCTTGACTCTATCTCATTTTTGGATTTCTTCCATCTTATCGCGTCATCCGCGCCGTAAGCTTCATTTGCATATGAAAGAATATCCGGAATTGTGTGAAATAACATATTTTCTCCTATCTGCGCCCATTATGCGTCTTTTAATGTCTCAAGATAATCGATAGCTTCCTGTACTGTGCGGATTTCTGCAGCCTTTGTCTGCTCAATCTCCACATCAAAGGTATCCTCTATCTCCCCGAGCATGCTCATGAAGTCAAATGACGTGAAGCCCAGATCCTCCATAAAACGGGACTCTTCGTGCACATCTGCCGGCTGAACATCAACATAATTACAGATAATTTCCACTAATTCATCAAACATAATAATCTCCTTTTACCTAATACGTTTCCTAATCCACTACACTAATTTAATGATTTCGCCTATTGTAAGCTCAGGGTTTTCTGCACCCTTGAACATGATTTTGCACAGGTAATAGTACATATACTCAAGCTGCTTTCTTGAGACTGCCTTGACCTGATGCTCGAAACTGAAATCCAGTCCGTTGTCCTCCGGACGGTGCATTACCGTTAGATACATAGCCTGTGTAGTCATGCCGTTCGGGTACCACTTAGTCTTGTATTTTATATCTCCCAGGTCGTTTAAGCCCTTTTCCTTTAATGTCATAGGCTGATATGTAAGCGACATCGGCTCATATGTAAGCCCCGCCTTTGGCTGCGGATACATCTTTGAGCGCAGTGCAAAGTACTCTGTCGGGTTGTAGTTTGCATGGCGGAACAGCTCGTTTTGCTTATCCCTGATTGTATACACGGCATCAATAAAGCGTACATCCTTTGAAAAGCTCGTCCTAAACGGAAACGAATGAATACGTGTGCCGCCTGACCTCTTCTCCTTGAGTGTCGCACGTCTGGCGATGGCATTATTTACGGAGACATCATCGAAGCCGTTTTCCTTTTGGAAAAACGTCCTGATTCCCATGAGAAGCAGACAAGCAAGCGAAACATGATATTTCTCACAAAAATCCATAAGACGCTTTGTCGGCTCAGCCTCCAGATGAAAGATATCAAGCGCTGAGGTGACATCATCCGATGCATTGAACGCACTCCTTAGCTTGTCATCATGCATCAGCTTCCTTGCCGTATCAAGCTTTGCTGTGCCATCGATTCCGTTGTAGATTGGCTCCGACTGTCCGATAAGCTTCTCAAAGAACTCTCTGTCCCTAAGCTGTGCCTTGCTTCCGGCTTCATATGCCAGATCCTTCTTTATCTGCTCGATATATGAGCACATATCCTTTGGAAAAGAAACTCCCTCGTACATGGCATTGCAGTATATCTCAATAATATCCTTTAAAAATGCAATAAGTGACTGCGCATCAACCACCATGTGATGACCTAAGAAGTACACTCCATTGAATCCATCCGGCATCTTTATCATCACGATTTTGGTCATAGGAGAGTCCTCAAACTCAAACGGCACCTGTGTCCAGCCTCGCATTTCATTCTCTGCCTCCTCCATAGTTACATCAGTAAAATCCCTGAAATCGACAGTTCTCTCATTAAAATCCTCATCCACATCCGCAATATACTGATAGCACTCTCCATCCTTATCCCTTGTAAAACGGATACGCATGGCCTCGTTTCTGGCATACGCGTAGTTGATTGAATCCCTTAGCACGTTCCAGTCGAGCTCCGTGCCGATTGTCAGACTTGTACCTATATTGAGCACAGCCATATTCGGACAGTACTTTGCATAGTACAAATGAAATTTTTGTGCAACCGTAATCGGATATACATTGTGTCCCTTTCTCGTCTTCATCATCTCATAACTCCTTCCAAAAATTTATCAAGTGCTTCCTCGAAAGCTTTCGTATTCCTATAATAGCTCTCACAGTGTCCTGCACCCTTTACTATCAGCTTTGTCTTTTGTGACGCGCAGCTTGCATAAAGCTCATCACACATGCTGCATGGCACAAATGTATCCTTATCACCATGGATAAACAAAATAGGCAGCTTCGCCTTTTGCACCTCTTTTGCAGCATTGCATTCATCAAGCCCATACCCTGCCATTTTTCTGTTCACAAAATCTGCAATCTGAATCATCGGAAAAGCCGGCAGATGGTACATGCTGTGAAGCACATGTGTAAATACCGCCTTAGGCGAAGTAAATGCACAGTCTGACACAATTCCCTTCACCTGCTCTGGCAGATTAAGTCCACTTGCCATAAGCACAGTGGCACCTCCCATGGAATTTCCCATCAAAACAATCCTTATGCCATTGCCTGCTTTCTTAATCAACCAGTCAATCCACTTAAGCGCATCATAGCGGTCCTTGTAGCCGAAGCCTATGAATTTACCCTCGCTTTGTCCATGCGCCCTCGCATCTACAAGCAGCATGCTATAGCCCTTCTTTAAATAGTAATTGGATATGCTGCCGTAATCAGACATAGCTTCACTTGTGTAGCCGTGGAAGCATATGACAGCTTTATCCGTATTACTGCCATCTATCCCCGGAAAATATGTGGCATGCAGTCTTAATCCATCATCTGACTTAATCCACACATCCTCATGAGTCTGTGCTCTCATCCACTCTCCACGCGGCTTCATAAAGCTGTAATAGCTCTCCCAGTCAACCCCGGACATCTTCATCGTGCGCTCCTTCCTGGCATTGTAGCGCATCATGGTCCTCCTGTAGAAATAAGCACTGCCGCCTGCCTCTGCTGCAGCAATACCGCCTAAAACACCTGTAATTATTCCCCACTTCATCCTCATCACCTACGCCTTCTTACTGTCTATAATCTGCTTCAGGCGAAGTGCCTTATCAATATTTCCCTCCACCTTGAGTTTACCTGTTGTAAATGCAAGAATCGGATCCAGCTTTCCTTCCGCCAGCTTGAAAAGAGTCTCTGCGCTGCATATAAAAATCGCATCCCTGTCAAAATACTCATACGGCTCCACTGCCAGCACACCGTCCTTTACCTCTGCATAAAAAATTCCCTCTGCCTCTCCTGTTATATTGAACTGAAAAGCAAGATGCTCGCTTATATCGCTCACATCAGACTCCATAAACAGTCCCTTTACCTTTGAAAACATATCTGCATAAGTCATATCAATTCTCCTTTTCGACCACCGGTCAACTCGTTACTTCATTACAGTATCACTTTTTCGACTTACGGTCAATATAAATATTTTCATTTTCAAACTATTCTGTTATTTTTTCATAAACTATCCAAACGTATCATATCATTATCACCAAAACCTATTCCCCCGGTAAAATCTCATGGAAGAATCACATGGATTGTGATAATATATATTAAAATGAACGTAACTAATAAAAGAGGAGCCACTATGCCACATTCCACAAGACCAAATTCGGAAAAATACGAGAAGATACTTGAAGCGCTAAGAACCCTTTTAGAAACAAAAAAAATATCCCAGATATCTGTCAGCGAAATCGCCCAGACAGCCGGGATAGGCAAGGGTAGCATATATTATTATTTTTCATCAAAGGAAGCTATCTTTGATGCACTTATGGCAAAAAGCTACGAAGAGCCGCTTGCCACCGCAAAGGAACTTGCAAAGCGCACCGATATCTCTCCGTTTGTGCGCATGGCGATGATATTTCAGGCGTGCCGCAACTCCTCTGCCGCCTTTTTAAAAATCCAGTCCGATGCCGGAAATGGTGTACAGGAGAATGCATTTTTGCACAACAAATACATCAATTACCTGATTACCGAGCTAAAGCCGGTGACCGGTGAAATCATAAGGCAGGGAGCAGCTGATGGACTTATCGTGTGCCAACAGCCTGATGCGCTTGCAGAGATTGTGCTCCTTGTGCTCGTCGTAAAGCTTGACAATACACTGATTCCGTCCACAAAAGAAGAGACCGAACAGACTATCTCAGAGCTCATCTCACTGCTTGAGAAGGGCACTGACAATCCTGAAGGGTCTCTAAATTTCCTGCGTGTCTAAGGACACTATTTATGCTTTTTTCTAAAAAAATATTGGACTATTGCTGCCGGAATGATTCCTCCCGCTAAAATCATTCCTTTTGAAAGCGCCGGTGTTTTACGTACAACGTGCGGTGACCTTTCCTTACTGTATCCTACATATATAGGCTTTTCTTCTTTGTCTGTGTAGTCTGCCTTTATATATCCGATAGCATTATCCCTATCCGGTACATATACCCTGATTATATCATGATGTAAATCACCATTAAAAGCTTTATATGCTGCCACTATCTCATAATCTGAGTGATGCGGCAGATACACAAAAAAATACTGTCTATTATCAACACACCATAACAAAAGCCATATCACAAATACCATAATAAGTGCTCTCATGTCTTCTTTTTCATTTGAATTTTCCATAATCAAACATGCCTCGATTTTCCTGACTCATTCTTTGAAGCTTCAATAATTTTTCCAATAGTCACTTTATGATTTTAATTGTCTATATACGTATTACGCTAACTCCGGTACTCTGTAGCCAGCCTCACTCATTGATTTTTCAAACTCATCCACTGACATTCCAAGCTTCTCGGCTCCCCTGTTCACCGAATAGTCCCCATCCTGAACCGATAAAAATATTTCTGTACGACGTCCGGCCTGAATGCCCGTCTTCATACCTTCTCTTCTTTGTTCCTCACCATACTCTTTTGCATATTCCATTGCATACTTTCTTACAGCTTCACTCATAGCACCAAGTCCTTCCTTTTCTTTGTAATAAGCCACTGCTTTTGACAATGTCTCACTTTTTATCTGCTCTCTTCAAAGTGATACGCACCGATGAAAATGTGTACTGTGGTGTCGCTCAACAGAAATATAATGCTTTGGCTTGATTGTAGCATTAAAACCGCAAAAGGGCAATAAAAATATCGGGCAAATTATCAAAATGTCAAATATATCAAATTATCAAATTTGCCGTAATAACGTAAATGACGTTTAAAAGAGACAGCCGCGAAACCACGGCTGCCTCTGAGGATAAATTTTACTAACAGGTTAGTGAATTGCGTGTTTTTTATGCTGTTAAGCATATTCTACTGAGCTTTTCTTCTCTTTAAGCTGTATCCAACTGCACCTGCTCCGCCAAGAAGCATCAGTATAAGTACCATCATTGCAGGATTGTCATCGCCTGTTCTGGTTGCTTTCTTCTGATTTGCTGCCAGCTTTTTAGCCGGAGCTGCTGTCTGCTGTGCTGGTTTCTGTGATGCAGCAGGTTTATTGATATCTGTCTTATCATTGTCGGCCGGCTTAGTTTCTTCCGTCTGCTTCTCAACCACTGTAATAGTTGCCTTGGCTGTTCCGTTTGTGAATAAGAACTTCACTTCATGGTCTCCGACACTGAGTGAATCAAGGAACTCCTTTGTAAATGTGACAATTGTTGAGCCGCTCTTTACTGTATAGTATTTCGGATCAACCGTCTTTCCATCTACCATAACATCAAGGAAATACTCTACTTCACAGTTGACACGGATTGCATGAGATTCATCCACTTTAAGCACGTGGGTGGTGTCTGCTCCCTCAAGGATATCGTACTCGTTGAGTTTAAGCTTTTCTATGCTCTCTGTCTTTGTAGCACCACATGACTCACAGGTGTATGTCATCTCGCCCTCGTCTGTGTATGTTGGAGCCTTGGTCTGTACTCCGCCATCCCACTTGTGGCCTGTTGCTTCTTTTGTCTGCACATTTTCCTTGGTCTGCGCTTTAAAAGCTGTGCCGTTTTCGTTCTTGAAGCTTACTGTGTACTTTGTGAGCTCCGGCAGTGTACAGCTATTATTCTGTGTCACTTCTGCTTTTGATTTAGCTGTCTCTGTGTCAGTCTTGTCGCAGTATGTGCACTTTCTTACAGCTGTACACTCTGTGTTGTCAGCGCTCCATGTGTATGTTGTATCGGAATATGTGTGGTCTGCAATTGTGAGCTTTCCAGGTACCGTTATTATTTCATAGTTAGGATTAAATTCTGGTGATAAAGATACAACCTCAATTTTGTATACACCAGCACTTTCTCCCTCTTCAATACTCATAGCAATGTTTACAGGTTCAAATCCATCTACTAATCCATCAGCGGTATAATCAAATCTAGGATTTTTTTCTCCAACATGTTTTACCTTGTCATTAGCAGTAAGTGTGATTTTCTTAGGCTTTATAGTATATGTAAATGATTCATTTGAATTAATCCTATAATTTCTATTATTAATATCTGCCTCTGCCTTGTGCTCTCCGCCTCTAAAACCACCATCATATACATTTACAATAACATTGAGTGTATCCCCTTCACAAATATCTTTTGCATCAACTGTAGCTGTTGGTTTTTGTTCCTTACCATTAAATGTAAAATCCGGTGTTGTCCATTTAATGTCTACGAGCTTTGGACTTATAGTAAAGTTAGCATATGCCACAGCAGCAAAATTATCATCATCCTCTGCCACAGATACTCTAAGTGTATATTCTCCAGCCTCTTTTGGTACGTCTGTTGTATAAGTATTCTCAGGCTCTCCATAATTCTGGAACTCAAATTTTACTTTGCCTTTATCTGTCGCATTAGTTGATTCAATTATAGGCATTGCTACTGCTTTTCCATCATAAGTCTTATCAAGCTTTGTCTTTATAGTAACAGTTCCGTCATTCTTAACTTTTAGTGTTATTATGTCAGAAGCCAATGCGGTACCTTCTGCTTTTACTCTGACCTCATAATTTCCAGATTCGAGAGTTCCTGTATCTGTACCAAATAATTCTGTCCAATTACCTTTATCTGCCTTTTTGTACTCATACTTTTTATCAGATGCAAATCCGGTGATTTTACTATAATTACCAGTGACTGAATGTTTTGTTTCAACTTTTAGACCGGTTGGAGTGTCTGCTTTGGTTATGGTAATTGTCTGAGCATAAGATTCATCCTTATCCTCTGTTGCTTTTCTTATTACCTTAACTCCATTTGTTATATTAACACCATTTATATTTACAACATAATCCTTTATTTCTTTCCAACTGGCTCCACCATCTGTGCTGTATTGCATGGATGGAGTTACGCTCATTAAAATACCACTGTCCGGACCTGTAGCTTCGAATACAGCATTTGGTGTATCTGCCTTAGGTTTTACATATTTGGGTACTTCAATCTCGCTAATTGACGATATCAATTTATCAGGCTGTCCTTTATATCGCATCTCGTATGTTCCAGGTTTAACCGAAATTTCAGCCCTATCAGAAGGCCACTCTGTCCATTCATCATCATTCTTAAGCCTATATTCAAGATTACTGCTTGAAGATAAAAGTTTTATATTACCATTTCCATTCCATGTATCAGGTGCAATTCCACATGCTTTTGGAGAACTTTGTGTATTCTTATCTGTTATTGTAATATTAGCCTCTACACTACCTATTGGTGTTCCCGCAATTATAATTTTGCTATTATCAAATGATTTTATATAAAGACCTTTATCTGCTTTATATAAATTATCAAATTTAATTTTATCTTCATTTGTAAAATAATGACTATCATCAGCTACAAGGACAATATCAGTAATGAAACTCTCTTGCTCAACACTCTGCTCTAATTCACCGGATTTTTCATCTAAACATACGCCTTTTGGTAGATTAACCTTCACCGTGTATTTCGGCAGTTCCACATTTCTCTTTAATACTACATTTCCTTTTGAATTTTTACCAATTTTATACTCTTCATCATCCGAGATAAAATACTTAGCATCTGCTACATCATCTGTAATTATTGAAGGAAACTTTGTAGATGCAACTGTAATACCAATTTTAGCCCCATCCTTCAAGTTCTCGGCATTAATCTGTTTTCTTTGAGCAATATAAAGATTGTTAGCATTATTGTTAGCATTATTGTCAATTATTGATGGTACACCAGAAAGAGTCATAGTACATAATTGATTATAAACACCACCACCTGTATTTTTAGCAGTATTACCTGATATAGTTCCACCCGACAAAACTAAGTTAATCTCCGGATTTATTCCTTTATTTGAATTATCATCCTTTGGTAATCCCCAGATACCGCCTCCGTTATATGCTGAATTACGAGATATAGTACCTCCTGTCATTGTAAAACTAACTTTAGATACATGTTCTTCATTATTATCATAGTAACTTGTAGCATAACCTGCGACTCCACCTCCTCCACTTAATGCTTTAGTTGAAGTAACCTTATTATCAGTGATGCTTCCATCTGTCATGTGAAATATTGTGTTGTGCTGTGTCTCTGCATAATTATAAACACCACCGCCTCTGTACTGGCACTTATTATTTGAGATGGTTCCTCCGGACATATAAATCTTACCATTGAAGTTAGATACACCGCCGCCCTCTCCAAAAGTTTCATATCTGTCATCTTTTGCCTCATTTTCACTGATTTTTCCGGCTGACATATTAAACGTACCGCTGTTACTCACACCTCCACCTGATCTTTCAGTTCTGTTTTCAGAAATTTCTCCACCTGTCATAGTGAACGTACTATAACTATCATCATTACGTACTCCTCCTCCAGCACCGCCACTTTTATTATTGCAGATTTTACCGCCTGAAAAGTTAAATTTCCAACTATTATATACTCCCCCACCTCCACTATAAGCTTGATTATCAGAAATAACCCCTCCATACATATTAAAAGTATCACTATTATAGACACCGCCACCAAAGCTTGATATATTAATCTTGTCTGCATTTTTAGAATTATTCTTTATAGTACCGCCGTACATATTAAATGTTCCCCTATTATATATTCCGGCACCATAATCAACAGGTCTGTCATAAGAATAATCTGGTCCTACATATTGATTTTCAATCCAGCATTTATTGCTATCAACTGAACCACGCCAAAGGTTAAGAGTTCCGTTATTATATATTCCTCTTCCGTTTTTCCCATCTGAATGTGTAATTGTACCAGTTTCACCTGCACTACAATCAGTTATTGTCAGTATCCCTTCTCCGCGAATGTTTATGGCAGCTGTATCAGAATCACATATAATGCGGTGTCCATTCAGACAAAGATTCACATCACCATATACTTTCCATTCTGATGTAGTATGTATATCACCCTCCAGATAATAATAGCCCGATTCTATCGAATCATTAATTTCAGATAATGGCTGCCAGTTAATTGTATCATCATGTTCATGATTATACTCACCGGTTACGCAAATACAGTGATTTTTATGTGTACTCGGTATATCCTCCGCCCAAGTATTATCAGGCATTAGTCCTGCCACCATTGCAAGACTTAATAGAATAGCATACATTTTTTTCTTCATATTCCAGTACCTCCCTCGTATCTGTGCTTCGTTATATATTTCCATATCACATATACTTGTATTGATAGTACTAATTATACAACATTTTGTGCCTTACTTTGCCCAAATGGCGCCAAATGTAGTTTTCAGGGTGCGAATTGCAGAACAGCCTGCAAATCAGGCAAAAAAAGGCAAAAAAAGCAAAAAATGTGCAAAAACGCAAAAACAGCCGGACACATCTCTTACATATGTCTGACTGTTTTTTATCGCTTACTATTCAGTTTTATTATAGTTATCCGCTAAATTTTCCTGTAGTGGTACGCAAAGTATATATTACCGGCGATTGCGGTGAGCGTCCACGAAATGACGTATATGAGGTATAAGGACTGCAGTGTCTTAAAGTATGCAAACACCGTGAGCAGCCATATAATCCTGAATACGACAGAGCCCATGACCACTATGATGGTCGGCATGACGCTTTTTCCGATGCCCCTGGCGGCGGCTGTGGCATTGTCCATGAAGGCTGACACACAGTAGACGAATGCCATCACACCGATTCTGATCTGTCCATAGTGTATCACGGCATCATCACTCGTAAAGAGCAAAAGAAACGGTCTTTGGAATATAAACAGTGCCACTCCAAGCACCAGTCCCATCAGAAACGAGTATGCCAGGGTGATGAAAAATGTCCTAAGCACCCTATCCTTTTTCCTCGCGCCCAGATTCTGCGCTATGAAGCTGGTGCATGCGGTGTAAAATGCTGCCATCATGTCATAGATGAGCGAATCCGCATTGGTGGCGGCTGAATTGCCCTCCACGACCACATGGCTGAAGGAGTTGATGGATGTCTGGATACATATATTGGCTATGGCAAAGAGCGAGTACTGTATCGCTGCCGGCACTCCGATACGAAGTACAGCTGAGGCCGCATCCCTGTCAATTGCTATATCCTTCATGCGCAGGCCGTAGCTGCCGTATGTCTTCATGAGAAACCTGATGATGAGAGCCGCTGAGATGTACTGTGCTATGATGCTTGCGATGGCTACTCCTATCACTCCCAGTCTGCATACTATTACAAAGAACAGGTTGAGCACTATATTGATAATGCCGGAGATACTCAGGTATATGAGAGGCCTCTTTGTATCTCCCACTGCGCTCAGCACACCGTTGCCGAAATTATAAAGCGCAAGCGCCGGCGAACCACACAGATATATCATCAGATATGCTGTAGCACCGTCTATAAGCTGCGGCTTTGTATTCATTACTTCAAGCAGTGGCTTTGAAAAAGCCAGGCCTGCCACTAACAGTAAAAGTCCCGCTATAAAGCACAGGATGACCGATGTGTGGACGGTCTTATGCGCTCTCTGATAGTCCTCTGCTCCCATGTGCAGTGCCGTGACAGCATTGACACCGCCTCCCATACCAAGCAGGATACCTGTTGTGAGTGTAATGATGATTGTCGTAGAACCGACCGAGCCGAGTGCTCTTGCACCTGCAAATTTCCCCACCACTGCCACATCCGTCATATTGAAAAATACCTGAAGCAGGTTTGAAAACATGAGCGGTATGGAGTAAATCAGTATCTTCCTTGCAAGTGGTCCGTTCACCATATCCAGTTCTTTGGTCTGTGTTGCTCTTGACTTCATTTTTTCCTCTTGTAAATCTATAATAATCTGATTAATTATAGATACATTTCATTCTTTTTTCAAGACTGTTGTTTACGCTTTACAAAAAAGATTATATAATAAAGTTAAAAAGACTTAAGAGGTAAAAAATGTTTGAAATAGTAATCTGTGATGATGACGATGCATGCCTTGAGCAGACCTGCCAGCTTGTGAACGACTGGAAGGCTGCTATCAGCACTCCCATCAGTGTAAAGACCATGGAAAGCGGCGATAAGCTGCTTGAATACTGTGCCAAAAACAGTCCTGATGTGATTCTTCTGGATATCATGATGCCTCTCTTAAATGGCATGGATGCCGCAAGAGAGCTTCGCGAGCACAATCTGATATCGAAAATAATCTTTCTGACCACATCGCCTGAGTTTGCCATTGAATCCTATGATGTGGATGCTTCCGGTTATCTGCTAAAGCCTGTTGACAGAGAGAAGCTATATAAGCTTTTGGACAAATGTTTGTCTGCTGTGTCAAAGCCTGCCGACTCCATTGCAGTCCATACTGCATTTGGATATCAAAATGTACTCATGCACCATATTGAGTTTCTTGAAGCACAAAATAAGAAGGTCATATTGGCACTATATGACGGACAAAGACTTGAAGCCATTGGCAAACTTTCAGATTATGAAAAGCTGCTCACTGTGGAAAAAGGCTTCTTCAAGTGCCACAGAAGCTATATTGTATACATGCCGGCTGTGGAGCATTTTTCAGCAACTGAGCTTGTCACAAAATCAGGTACAAAGATTTCCATTTCCAGAGGTCTTTCAAAGAGCTTTCAAGATGCCTATTTCTCCTATATGTTTAAGGAGTAGGCTTTATATCATGAAAAAGGAATAATTATTATATGCTTAATTTAATCACGAACACCGTGAGATACATATTCACACTATACTTTGGAGTATTTGTCACTACATCTATAATAGGTATCAAAAACAATAAAAAAAATATATTGATATTAAACGCATTCTGTGTCATAGATCTGCTTTTGGATCTCGTACTCATGTGCTTTAAGGGCTCTGCAAGTGTGATAAGTGCATATCCTCTCGTGACACATCTTCCTCTTTTGCTGATACTGATATTTGTTTTTCACCGAAGCGTACTCAAATCTCTGCTTGCTGTCACAAGTGCCTACATGTGCTGTCAGATATGTAACTGGATGTCTATCATCACAGAGTCGCTCGGCTACGAGTCCTGGATTGTTGATTTAACCTATATTGCCGGTATTTTCCTCACATACTTTATCGTACACAGGTCCATCGCACCCGCACTGTCCGATATTTTTGCAAAGCCCGATGTGGAGCTTATACCTATATGCATCATGCCGTTTTTCTACTACATATTCGACTATTCGACAACAGTTTACACGAAGCTTCTTTACAGTGGCAGCCGCATAGTGGTCGAGTTTGTGCCATTTCTCATGTGCATCAGCTTTCTGACGTTCTGTGTGGTCTACTATCATTCTATTGAGCGCCAGCAGCAGATTGCCACACAGAATTATTTTATGCAGATAAAGCAGGCGCAGTTTGCAAAGGAAATCGAGAGCATGCAGCGCAATGAGAAAAATGTTTCTCTGCTGCGCCACGATATGAGGCATTTTCTGAACAATATAGCTTCCTTCATCGAAAACAATGAAAATGACAAGGCCTTGGACTACATACACGGTATCGTTAAGGCAACCGAAAAGACCACCAGAAAACGCTTCTGTGCAAACGAAATAATCAACATCATTATCATGTCCCATGCAGACAGCTTTAAGGATAATCATATTGATTTCAAGTACTCTATATCTGTTCCATCAAGGCTCCCCTTCTCAGACATAGATATGACCGCGATACTTCAAAATGCACTGGAAAATGCCGTGCATGCCGTCATGATGCTTGAGCCCGAAAAGCGCTTTATCAGACTTTCCATCTCAGAAAAAAGCGGCAAGCTTTTGATTTCTGTTGAAAATCCTTATGCCGTAAGGCCTAAGCTCATAAACGATATGCCTGTTGCAACAGAAAGAGGGCATGGACTTGGCACAAGAAGCATCCGACAGACTGCTGAGAGACTGGGTGGCAAATGCCAGTACAGTGTGACCGATACACTGTTTATTGTAAGAGTGATAATTTAGTTTATTAAAACAGCCGGTGCATAACGCACCGGCTGTTTTGGTCCTCATATTACAATAAATAATTCAATTCATAATTTAGAAATCTGTGAGGTTTGCAGCTCTCTTCTCAAGGAATGCTCCCATTCCCTCTTTCTTATCGTTTGTGTCATTTACAACACCAAAGAGGTTTGCTTCCATCTCAACAGCATTCTTGATATCCATATCATATCCGTTGTTGATAGCAGCCTTTGCAACTGCGATTGCGTAGCTTCCCTTAGAGATGATCTTTGCAGCCATAGCCTTAGCTGTTGGCATAAGCTCCTCTTTTGCTACTACTTTATTAACGAGACCAATGCGGTATGCTTCTGCAGCGTCTACATTGTCGCATGTGAAGATCATTTCCTTAGCACGTCCCATTCCAACTAAACGAGCAAGTCTCTGTGTACCGCCAAAGCCAGGGATGATTCCAAGTCCTGTCTCAGGCTGTCCGAAAATTGCGTTCTCAGAAGCGATTCTGATATCACATGCCATAGAAATCTCGCATCCTCCACCGAGTGCGAATCCATTGACAGCTGCGATTGTTACCTGACGCATATTCATGAGCTTGAAGAATGGCTCTGAAGCCTTGATTCCGAATGCTCTTGCCTGTGGTGCTGTGAAATTAACCATCTCTGAGATGTCTGCTCCTGCTACGAATGACTTAAACTCGTTGCCCTTCTTGTCAGGACCACCTGTAAGGATAAGCACCTTAACATCATCTCTTGCCTCAATCTCTGTTAATGCTACATTTAACTCGTCAAGAGTCTCACTGTTTAATGCATTAAGAGCAGCCGGTCTTGAGATTGCAAGTACTGCAATCTGATCTGCTACGTCAAGTGTTAAATTTTTGAACTCGCTCATTGTATAAATCCTCCTTAAAAAACCTATGTATAACCGACATTTCTGTCGTAATTTATAAAAAAATAGTAACACTTTGACAAATTTTTGTCAATGTCTGAACGGTCTTTTTCAATAATATTTATCGTTTAATTTAATATGCAAAATTTAAGGAGACAGTCTGCTTAATGCAAACTGCCTCCCGCCTTAGAAATAATATAATCAAATTATTTAATTAAATTAAATCAAAACTCAAATTACATAAGACCATGTGTCCTGTTGTAAGCATTGCAGATCATATTTGAATTCTTAATAAGGATATGCATAGCAATGAATGGTCCGATTCCACAGATAAGTGTACCAAATATGCACCACATCAAAACAGTGGTTCCATTCTCCTGAATGCCAAGTCCGTATCTGCCTGCATTATTTGCCAGTCTGTTGCCCAGCTTATAGTACCAGTACCATGCATAAATACCGCATGTAATCATTGAAAGCAGGATAAATGCTACGAGACCTGATGTATTCTCGCCATCTCCATCACATGCTACATTGACATCATGAGCCATCTTGTAGATGAAATAATATCCATAAATACCACATGTAATAATAGACAGGATGATGTATGAGGCAAGACCTCTGTCATCCTTTAATCTTTCTCCCCTGTATGGTGGAGGAGTCTGACCACCATTGTTCTGGTAGCCTGTATTGTACTGTCCGGCTCCGTTGTTCTGATAGCCTGCATTGTACTGTCCGGCTCCGTTATTCTGGTAGCCTGCGTTGTACTGTCCGGCTCCGTTATTCTGGTAGCCTGCATTCTGCTGGTTTGCACTGTTTCCTGTGAAGGACTGCTTTACCTCATCAAATGCACTTCCAAGCTCCTGCTCTGCTGCATTGAAGGCCTCTCCTGCTTTGTTGACAAAATCCTGTGCCTTTGAAACAGGCGCTCCACAGGCTGGGCAGAATTTTGTTGAATCAGGAATTTCTTTTCCACATTTCTCGCAAAACATCTTCGTTCTCCTTTTCTATTTGCTATTTATTATACGGATGATACGAAACAGGATGTTGTTTTGCGGCTCAAAAACCACTACATCATCGCCTGACCATATCAATCTGCATATATAAACTATAGCAAACATAATAATAATTGTAAATATAATTATTTTATAAATTTTAATATTTATTTTAGATTTACACAAAAGCACTATTACCGCAATAGGCACAAGCCAAAAAAGCGGATGGTATGCAAATGCCTTTGCTATATCAAGCTGTAAAAACGCCATCCATGCCCTCGACATGCCACAGCCTGCACATGATATTCCGGTGATGAACTTAATAGGGCATGTGATGCCTATCGACTCCATAGCTGTGTAAAGCACCACTACGGCTGTGACAGCACATATGAGCTCTTGTCTTTCATTTTTTCTTTTATTATTTCTTTTATTGTCCATACAAATGTTATCTCAAAAAGTATGCGCTGTAAGGTGGCAGCTCAAGGCCACCGTTTAAAGTAATCTGCTCACCTGTAATCAGGTCTGTTGCTTCATTCTTTCCCATATCAAAGCCTGCGAAAAACGGCTGGTCTGCAGCATTGATGCACACGAATACCCTTTCGCCATCACATTCACGACCAAAAACACACTGGCCGTTTGTGAGCACAACCGAATAGAAATTACCGTAGCAGAGTGCCTTTGACTGCTTCTTTGCCTCTGTAAGCTTTGAAATCCATTCAGTCAGCTCATTGTACTGTGGCGCTTCAAAGCATGCCCTAAGCGCCGGGTCACCGTCTTCTTTTTTTGCCTTCTCTCCCCACTCACTGCCATAGTACACACAAGGGATGCCCGGCATGCCAAATGCAAGTGCATAGATTAGTGGCAGATGCTTTTCATTTGTCAGTATGCTTGCCACTCTTGTCACATCATGATTGTCCACAAATGACAGGAGATGCTTACCCTTGTAGAGAGTCCACTGCTCCGGTCCAAACTGTCTGAGAAGTGAATGATTTATCTCAAACATATTCATGGAATTAAAGCTTGAGTGCAGTCCCTTATAGCACTCATAGTTTGTAACAGAGTGAAGCATCGCATCATTCATAATCTGGTTGTAGTCACCATGCAGTGTCTCTCCCACCAGGAAGAAATCCGGCTTTAGGGAGTCGCAGAACGCCCTTAGTCTTCTGAGGAAATCATGGTCGAGGCAGTATGCCACATCAAGTCTCAGCCCGTCTATATCAAACTCGTCTACCCAGCCCTTTATCGCTGAAAAGATATGCTGGATTACATCCTCATTTCTCAGATTAAGCTTGACCAGATCATAGTTGCCTTCCCAGCCCTCGTACCACAATCCATCATTATAGTTTGAATTGCCGTCAAAGGCTATACGTCCAAACCAGTTCACATATGGTGAGCTTTCTCTGTTTTTGAGCACATCCTGGAACGCCCAAAAACCTCTTCCCACATGATTGAACACGCCATCAAGCACCACCTTTATGCCGTCTTTGTGCAGATTGTCACACACCTGTGCAAAGTCCTCGTTAGTGCCAAGCCTTGTGTCTATTTTTGTATAATCCCTTGTATTATATCCGTGTGTATCAGATTCAAACACCGGTGAAAAGTAGATTGCATCTGCCCCAAGCTTTTTGATATGAGGTATCCAGTCATTCACTTTCAAAATTCTGTGTTCCAAAACCCCATCGTTCTCAAATGGTGCCCCACAGAAGCCTAATGGATAAATCTGATAAAATACACTTTCATATGCCCACATTATTTTGTCCTCCCTGATAGTTGTGTAGTGGATTTGTACCTGTTATCTATTATACACAATAATGCAATTATATGCCACAGTTTTTTGTTACTTTTTGCCTAGAAATATATACCTTTTGCCCCTCATATCATAATATTCTTAATTATGCAGTCTAATAAAAATTCCTGTAGATAACACATGCAATAACCACATGGATAAAGAAAATAAGCGGCATCCCCTTTACAAAATACCAATGCTTTGTCTTGTGCCTGAAGGCATACATCCCAGCCCAGGTACCGGCGCTTCCGCCCAGCAGGCTGAGCCCAAATAATGTCTTCTCCGGGATGCGCCATGCGTGTGCCTTGGCCTTACACTTGTCAATTCCCATTGCAGCAAAGCCTGCTATATTCATAAGAAGCAGATAAATCAGAAAAATTTTCATATAAATAATGCTCCATTCTATTACTCCGCACATAAATTTATAAATATATAAACATATCTGCATATATTAATAAGTCCACAAAAAACAACAGCCCGGCCTTTAAAGGCCGGGCCATAAATTAATTATTAATTCTTAGCTTTTTTAGAACCCTTAGCCGGTGCAGCCGCCTGCTTTTTGATGGCGCTCTTTCCCAGATAAAGCTTCATCACATACCACAGCTCTGTAGCGATACAGATTGAAGAATATGTTCCGCAAAGCACACCTACCATGAGTGGTAATGAGAACTCTCTGATTGATGTATGACCAAAGATAAAGAGTAACAATACCATAACAAATGTAGTAAGCGAAGTATTGATGCTTCGTGAAAGTGTCTGTGTAAGGGACTCGTTTGCTATATCAGCAAGCTCATCTGCTGAGTACTTCTTGATACCGTGAAGGTTCTCACGGATACGGTCAAAGATAACGATTGTATCGTTGACTGAGTAACCTACGATTGTAAGTATACATGCGATAAACGTACTGCCGACTGAGATTCTGATAAGTGCATATGCTGTGACTACAACAAGCACATCATGTACCAGCGCAAGGATAGCACTTGAAGCAAATCTGATATCCTTGAATCTGAACCAGATATATAACAGCATGAAAATACATGAAATAATAACTGCCTTTACAGCGTTTGTTCTCATCTCTCCACTGATTGTTGAGCTGATACTCTGAGTCTCTATAGTTGATGCATCAACCTTGAAATCCTTCTCAAGAAGAGCTGCGAGATCCTGTCTCTCATCGAGTGAAAGTGTACGTGTCTTTAATGTGACATCATGGCTGCCCTGGACTGTAGTAACCTGCACTGCACTGTTGCCAAGGAGCTTTGATACTGAAGGCACGATGTCCTTCTCAACCTCTGCAGCGGTATAATCCTTGCCAAAGTCTGCTGTGGTTGATGTACCACCTACGAACTCAAGGCTGTAGTTTAATGCATTGCCGCTTGTAGCACCGAAATAAATCATGCCGCCGATACCTGCAAGTATGACTACACCTGAAATAACAAAGTATTTAACTCTGTTCTGTACAAATCTGATAACCTTTCTCTTCTTTGCCTTGCCGTAGAACTTCTCAGCTCTGACACCGACACCGTAAAATGCTCTTGTAAGGTATTTTGCAATAAAAAGAGCTGTAAACAGTGACAGAATAATTGAAATCATAAGTGTGTATGCAAAGCCCTTTACTGTACCTGAACCGAGCACCATAAGCACAAGTGCTGCGATAAAGGTTGTAACCTGTCCATCGAGGATGGCTGAAAGAGCCTTCTTGTAGCCCTCATTTACTGCAGCAAGCACTGATTTGCCACCTGCGATTTCCTCACGGATACGGGCAAATACGATAACATTTGCATCTACTGCCATACCGATACCAAGGATGATACCCGCAATACCCGGCAGTGTAAGTGTAATCTCAAACCAGTAAATAAACAGTACTGTAAGCATTGAGTAGAGTGCAAGTCCGATAGATGCAACCACACCGAGTATACCATAGAGCACAATCATGAATATCATGATTAAGATAATTCCGATAATTGCGGCCTTTACTGCATTTGTGAGGGCTGTTCCACCGAGCTGCGCACCAACAACATTTGACTCTAACTCCTCGAGCTGGAGGTTGATGGCTCCGACACGGATAAATGTTGCAAGGCTTGTTGCCTCGTCGTAATCCTTCATTCCGTTGATTACACAGTTACCATCTGAGATAACAGCACTTACTGTAGGAACACTGATGAAATGATCATCATAGTAGATACCGATTGACTGTCCGGCAGCCTTTGCCTTCTTTGTGGCATCTGCCCATGTGTCAATAGCCTCATCCTTGAGCTTTAATGAAACAACAGGCTCCTTGGTTGATGTAGATGATGACTGGTCATACTGGGGGCTTGCATCCTTTACATCGTTACCATCGAGGATGACTGAACCATTTGCCTTTAATGTATCAATATCATAGTTGAGCTTGTAGCCGCCCTCAACCGATGTGTCCTGTGTGTAGTTGGCATTTCCATCACTGTCATACTGTGCGATGAAGTACAGCGATCCCGGACTTCCGAGATCCTCAAGTACCTTGTTAGGATCGTCAACACCAGGAATCTCAACAGTGATACGGTCATCACCGCTCTTGTATACAGAGTACTCTGTTGTGTAGCTCTCTGCACGCTCCTCGAGCTTTGCGATAGTATCGCTTACGTCCTTGTCTGAAGGATTCTTGTCCTTGATATGGTAGGTGATTGAAACACCACCTGAGAGGTCGAGACCAAGCTTGATATTCTGATAATCCTTATCCTTGGTGCTCTCACCATTAGCAGTAGCCTCCTGCTTTTGCTTTGTGTCGGTGATTACTGCAGTGGAATACCAGCCCAGTAAGCCGATACAAATGACTGCCACAAGGATAATCACCCAACTCTTTCCTTTTTTCATTTTCTTGTACCTTCCTGTCATTTTGCTACCATCCATATAGGTATACGGATGGCAAATATATTCGCACACGGGTCACAAATACAGCGATCAGTTTCCCGTGACAAATTCAAATTATTGTGCGTCAGCTGCCATATCAGCCTCTGCTGCCTTAATCATGATAGCGCACTCTATACGCTTCTTCTGCAGCTCGCAGCCTAAATCATAGGCATCTGTGATTGTGCCGTGGAAGTTGTATGAGTTTGCGGCACAGCCACCGCTGCAATAGAATCTGGCAAAGCAGTTGCGGCATTTTTCCTTGGCATAGACATTACAGCACTTAAACTCATCCTGGATGTCAGTAGCCTTGATACCATCCCAGACATTGCCCATGAGAAAGTCCTCATTGCCCACAAACTGATGACATGGGTATAAATCTCCCCATGGAGTCACTGCCAGGTACTCTGTTCCCGAGCCACAGCCCGAAAGACGCTTGTATACACAAGGGCCGCCCTCTAAGTCTATCATAAAATGGAAGAAATTGAAGCCGTTTCCTGCCTTGTTTCTCTTTACCATCTCTGCGGCAAGTCTGTCATACTCATCAAAGAGCACAGGTAAATCAGAATCCTTAAGTGCATACTCATCTGTAGGCTGTGCCACAACAGGCTCAACCGAAATCTGCTTGAAGCCTAAATCCGCAAGATGAAGCACATCCTTTGAAAAATCAGTATTGAAATGTGTGTATGTACCTCTCACGTAGTACTTGTCCTGATGTCTGCTCTCTGCAAACTTTTGGAATTTCGGAACAATAAGATCATAGCTGCCGGCACCCTTTCTGAAAGGTCTCATGCGGTCATGAACCTCCTTGCGTCCGTCGATGCTAAGAACTACATTGTCCATCTCTTTGTTGGCGAACTCCATAATCTCGTCATTTAAAAGCACACCGTTTGTGGTGAGTGTGAACCTGAAATGCTTGTCATGAAGCTTCTCCTGCTCTCTTCCATATGCTACAAGCTGCTTCACCACATCCCAGTTCATGAGAGGCTCTCCTCCAAAGAAGTCTACCTCTAAATTTCTTCTGCTGCCGGAATTGGCAATCAAAAAATCAAGTGCCTGCTTTCCGGTCTCATAGCTCATAAGAGCCCTCCTGCCGTGATACTCGCCCTCCTCTGCAAAACAATATCTGCAGGCGAGATTGCAGTCGTGCGCTATGTGAAGGCAGAGTGCCTTTACAACTGTCTGGCGCTTCTTGAAATCTATGATACGCTCTTTGTATGTATCCTCTGTGAAGAGCTCTTCATTATCCTTAAGCTCATTTACTTCCTGTATTGCTTCTTCTATCTCCGTCTGTGGATATCTGTCCACAAGCTTTTCAATAATCTCCTTAGCTGAGTTGTCCTCAAACAGCTCAATAACGTCGTATGTGACATCATCCACCACGTGGATTGCGCCACTGTTGACATCTAAGACAATATTATAGCCGTTGTTCTTGTACTGATGAACCACTACAATATTCCTCTCTTTCTATCTTATCTCTCTTAATCTCTTATAATTTTTTAAAATTAACACTGCGAAAAGAGTGTGCACCTGTCAGCGCACACTCTTTAAATCCGCTTCACCTATGACTATTTATACTGCTCGCAAGTCTGGTTTCCAACTGTACAAGATGTCTTGCAAGCTGACTGGCATGATGTCTGGCACTCGCCACATCCGCCCTTTTTAACTGTGTTCTGTAATTTTCTTGTATTTAATGTCTTTACGTGTTTCATTTTTATCTCCTTTTCATTTAACGATGTCTGATTGACACATCATATTTGCTCTCAACATTATATCACAGCATTATCAATATGAAAAGTCCTTTTTTTAGCGAAAAACAAGCGCTGAAAACATTACCAGAAGGAGTATTATCAAAAGCTCGAATATATTTTTGGATTCACCTATATCTATGACCACTGTGGCTATAACATACGTTATCCAGTAGGCTACGACTGTCACTCTGATAAACCGCCTGCGGTGAAAGCAGCATTTGAGTAAGAATCCGCACACAAGCCCCACCACTATATTGACCGCCATTGCAAGTGCAAACTGTATCCACTCCGCCATGTCGACAAAGCACTGTACTATTGAAAGTATGACAAGGCACACAAGTGCCGTTAGATGCATGATACATATTGTTATCACAGGACCTTTGATTTTTCTCCACATAAAAACGCCCTCCACACATCATATATATGTGCAAAGGGCGGTAATTATTCATGTATGAAATTCATTCGTGATTACAGCTCACAGTTATTCACTGTTCTAGGGAATGGAATAACGTCACGGATATTGCCCATGCCGGTAAGATACATTACGCATCTCTCAAAGCCCAGTCCAAAGCCTGCGTGTCTTGCAGAGCCGTATTTTCTTAAGTCAAGGTAGAACTTGTAGTCATCCTCTGAAAGTCCAAGCTCATTTATTCTGGCAAGAAGCTTGTCGTAGTCATCCTCTCTCTGGCTTCCACCGATGATTTCTCCGATTCCCGGTACAAGACAATCAACTGCTGCAACGGTCTTTCCGTCGTCATTCAGCTTCATGTAGAAGGCCTTTATCTCCTTAGGATAATCTGTGACAAATACAGGGCGCTTGTAAATCTGCTCTGTAAGGTATCTCTCATGCTCTGTCTGTAAATCACAGCCCCATGATACCTTGTAATCAAACTTGTCATTGTGCTTTGAAAGGATGTCGATAGCCTCTGTGTATGTCACACGTGCAAAATCATTTTCCACAACATTTCTTAATCTGTCAAGCAGCCCCTTGTCCACGAAATTGTTGAAAAATGCCATCTCCTCAGGTGCATTTTCAAGCACATAGTTGATAACATACTTGAGCATGCTCTCTGCAAGCATCATATCATCCTCAAGGTCTGCAAAAGCAATCTCAGGCTCAATCATCCAGAACTCTGCCGCATGACGTGTGGTGTTTGAATTCTCCGCACGGAAGGTAGGTCCGAAGGTGTAGATATTCTTGAATGCCATAGCATATGTCTCGCCGTTTAACTGTCCTGAAACAGTAAGGTTGGTAGGCTTATTAAAGAAATCCTTTGAGAAATCCACCTTTCCATCCTCTGTCATAGGGAGATTGTTCAAATCAAGTGTGGTCACCTGGAACATCTCTCCTGCACCCTCACAGTCACTTCCTGTGATAAGCGGAGTGTGCACGTACACAAAATCCCTCTCCTGGAAGAATTTGTGAATAGCATATGCGCAGAGTGAGCGCACTCTGAAAACTGCCTCAAATGTATTGGTACGAGGTCTTAAGTGTGAGATTGTACGAAGATACTCAAATGTATGTCTCTTCTTCTGCAGAGGATAATCCGGTGTGGATGCACCCTCAACAGTCACCTCAGCTGCCTGAATCTCAAATGGCTGCTTTGCATCCGGAGTAAGCACAAGTGTACCTCTTACGATAATTGCAGCTCCGACATTGATCTTGCCAACCTCATCATAGTTGTCTAAGCCATTTCCGTATACAACCTGGATTGGCTCAAAAAATGTACCGTCGTTTACCACGATAAATCCAAAATTCTTTGAATTACGATTGCTTCTGACCCATCCTCCGATAGTCACCTCTTTGTCAGCGAATTTGTCCTTGTTGCGGAAAATCTCGCGTATGTTTGTAAGTTCCATTATCTAATCCTCCATTTAAGCTGCCTGCGCATCACCACAGACAGCATATTTATCGTTATTATTCGGCATCCGCGCTGCCACTTGAAGTATCCGGCGCTGCACTGCCATCCTCAAATGTCACATTTGCTTTCTCTGTGACTGTATCGATAGCCTTGTTTACAAGGTACTGGTTCTTAAGGTATGTCTTTCCCTCATCCTTGTGTCCGCTTCCAAAATACTTGTATACCTCAGAAGCCTTGCTGAACTGACCATTGCTGGCTGATACGATGTAATCCACATAGCTGTTGAAGGCATCATCATCCATCTTGATATTTTCCTTCTCAGCGATAAGCCCAAAGATGAACTCTGTCTTTATCTGGTCTGTCAGATTCTCCTTCCACTTCTCTGTGGCCTGATCCACTGTCATGTTGTAGTTGGACTTTAAATATTTCTTAAGTGTCTGTCCATCCTTGACATTTTCCTTGGTAAATGAAGCAATATACTCATTAAGTCTGGCCTGTAGATACTCATCAGGGATCTCGACTGTGCTGTTTTCAATCATGTAGCTCTTTATCTTGTCCACCTCAGCGCTGTAGAGCTGCTGCTTCAAATCCTTCTCAATCTGTGTGGTAAGCTGGGCATTTGTTGTCACTCCGGCCTTTCCAAACACTGTGTTGACCTGCTCGTCTGTCATATCAGCAAGTGCAACAGGATCTGCTGAGTAAATGCCCTTTACTGTATACTCAAATGTAACTGTCTGTCCGTTTAGGTCATCGTTGCCATAATCCTCAGGGAATGTCACGTCACCCTTAACCTTGTCACCCACCTTGGCTCCGATTATAGGCTTTGTAAATCCATCAATAAAGGATGAACCGCCGACCTGGCTGTTGTTTGTCACATCAAGCATCACATCTGTAGCTGAGCCACCATCAAATGCTTTGCCATCCTTATATCCTGTGTAATCAACCTTGACATAATCGCCATCTGCAACTGTATCACGGTCTGTGACCTGCTTGTACGCATCTGCGCCGTATGACTGAAGCACATTAGTCAGATATGTCTGCTTTGCCGCATCGTTTATCTCATAATCGTTTGAGACAGTAATTGCAACACCTGAATAGTCTGCAAGCTTTGTAACCTGCTTTGCGTAATCTATGTCAAACTGTCCGCTTCGCATCGTCTCGCTGCCGGCCTCGGTGCCTGCCTCTGTTGCGCTCTTTGAGCCACCCTTTTTGCTCTTGCCGCTTATCACAACAGCAAGCGCAATAATTACCACGATAAGTGCAATCACAATCACTGCTATGACTGCCTTCTTACCTGTATTCTTCTTCTCACTCATTGGAATCCTCCTGAAATCTGTAAGTCATGTTATTATATGTATAATGCCCTGCCACATCAAAAACGCATCAGCAAAACACCATACCTATCTACAATATCACATATCAGGTTAAATTACAACGAGTGAAAATTTCTTTATCTTTGCAAACACCGGAGGAGTATGCATCCTAAGCCCTACTGTCACCCTGGCATTCTTTTGCAGCCTTACCGGCTTAAGCAGATGTGTCACAAACCTGACATCAGCCGGGAAAATATCGCTTGTATATGTATGAACGCCACTTTCATCCTCCACATCCATAAACAGCTCGACCTCGACACCTGTTGTATTGGTTCCTCTATATTCAACCGCTGCTATATACTCACCGGTATATTCAATATCCACCGTCTGGCTTATCGAATAGTCAAAATTGGCATCCGAAGAGATAAACACTCCATCCTTCCCCAGTGTATACTGTCTTTCTTCAAGGCTTGTCTCAATCTGCCAATTATTAAATCCATCCTTAAATTCAGGATTTGAGATTAGATTTCCATGAATCATAAGAAGCTTCATGAAATCCTCCACCTCCGGTGTTTCTTCATACTCATAAAGTGATTCAATATACTTATCAAGCTCTTTAATCGGCGGATTTTTCGGATCAAAATCCCTGATTGCATCCCAGCCCGGCAAAGCCCTGCCATGCTCGTCAAACATACCCATATTCTCAAACCAGGTTCCCATGCCTTTACCAGGTACACCGACAGGCTCCCAGTAGTATACACCGGTCTTTCCGGTATCCTTTGACACCTCTGCTGCTATCTGCATGATTATTTCAAGAGACTTCTTCTGCTCTGCGCTGCCTGCATCAAGGCCTGCAGTCTCCATGAGTTCCTTCGAGATATGCTCTCCCTTGCAATGCCTCCACGGATGAGCTGTCTCCACAATATAAACCGGCAGATTATATAATTTTATGAGCCTGCTCATAGTATCCTTCAAATCCATGAAGGTACCATGCCAGAACGAATAAAAGGAAAGGCCAATCGCATCAATCGGCAGCATACCCGCATTAAACATAGAATCAAACCAAGGCATAATACAGTTATATCTGCCTCCCTGATCCAGATGAATCATGACCTTTGTCTCCGGGAGCAGCTCCCTGACAGCTCTGATTCCCTCATTTACAAGCGCAGCCAGCTGCCTGTACTGTGGCACTGCACCATCCGGAAACAGCATACCACTCCTTATTTCATTGCCAATCTGAACCATATCCGGCGCACAATCCATGATTTTTAATCTGTATAGCACATCATATGTGTACTTGTGCACCGCCTCCTTTAGTTCATCAAAGCTCAAATTCTTCCACGCATCAGGCTTATTCTGCTGTCCCGGATCTGCCCAGTAATCTGAATAATGAAAATCAAGCAGAAAGTGCATTTTGTATTTTTTAATGACATGAGCCATCTCGAGAACATGTGCAAGACTGCAATACCCCTTAGACTCCGGCACCTTATCCGGCTCGTTCCATATACGCAAACGGACTGAATTTACATTATTCAGCTTTAAAAGATCAAACACGCTGCACGCATGACCTTCCCTATCCATTATTTGTATATTATTGTCAACCATCATAGGAATCGATGAAATATCCACTCCCTTTAAGAAATTGCAATCCTTTTTCTGCTTGTGCTGTTGCTTAAGCTGATACATCTTTGTGTCAGCACTTACGAGATAATCGTCAAAGCTCTTACCACTGCCCGGCTTCGTATATATGATGCCGTGACTGATAAATAAGCTGTGCTGCTCCATGATAGCATACACGCGCTCTATATACTTCTCAGCGGTGTCATGGCTGTCACCCGGAATAAATACGATAAATTCATCTCCACCGAATCTGTACACCATACTATCCTCAGGCTTTTGTTCTTCAAGCACTCTTGCCACAGTCTTTAAAAGCTCATCCCCATACTGGTGTCCGTAGGTATCATTTATAATCTTGAAATCATCCACATCAAGAAATACTAAGGTGCAGCCCACATTTTGTGCTTCAAGCTCAGCAAACAAAGGAATGACCATCTCATTACATGCCACACGGTTGTATAGCCCCGTTAGTGAATCATGGTTGTAAAGATTCTTAAGCTCATTATTTGTATTCTCAAGCACCTTCTGCTTAAAAAGATTCTCAAGCCTCTTAAGCAGGGCAGACTGTATATCAAACTGCTCAGGATGGTCGTACAAAAACTCAGGATTCCTGAGTATTACATAGCCCACTATCTCGTCCCTGAAATGCAGCGAGCAATACATATAGCAGGTGTTTTTATCTACTCTCTGCATGTACTGTATAAGATCATTTACGCTCTTAAACTCAAGCTTTCCATTGTACTTGTCATCCGCATAGAGTACAACCTCGTCGTCAATATCATAGCCATGCTTTCTAAAGTGTGCATTGGTCCTTGCAGCTGCCAGATCAGAAACACCGACCACATACACTCCGTCGCACTTCATACTCTGTATATAGTCAGAGTATTTCTCAAACAAATCATAATATTCATCGCACTCCTCGAGCTCCTTCTGGAGGATCATTACTGCATCCTCCTCCTGCTCTTTTGCAACGGAGCCTTTGATAATATTCTTTATGTAATTACGATAATCCACCCTGCCGGTATTAGGACATCCGCAGCTCTCCGCCGGGATAAACTCGGAATCAAGGTATTTATCAGAAGCATCGCCCGTGCCATTCCAAAGCGCCTTAAATATCTCAAGAACATTTCTGCCTATATTGCCCCTGTTGTTATCCACTGTTGTAATCTGTGGGTTAAAATACGCAGCCTTATCCAGATTGTCAAAGCCTGTAACCTTAAAATCCTGTGGTACCTTGTATCCAAGAGCCTCTGCTGTCGCACACAGTCCTGCTGCTATATTGTCATTTGCACATAAAAACACATCCGGTAACGGCTTTTTGCTCTCGTACCAATCACTCATATACCTGACACCTGTCTGATAATCAAAATCACCAAACATGTACATATCAGCTGTAAGTGGTATGCCATAATCACTTAAAGCCTCCTTGAAGGCTTCAAAACGCATTCTGTTCTCATAATGATACGGCGGACCACCTGCAAACACAAAGCTTTTGCAGCCATGCTCATAGTACATATGATCCATCGCCTTGCGAAACAGCCTCTTATTGTCGTTGCCTACATAGTAAAACCCATCAACCTTATACCCGATACTCACTACCGGCACATTTACCGACTGAAGCTTTCTGACCATATACTGTATCTCATCCTGGTTTGTCGTATTGGTGCAGTCAAATACCACTCCGTCGAAGCTGTTTAAATCAGGCAAATCGTTCAGCGCATACTCGCCTTTGTTAAACTTTGAATCCTGACTCCAGGTTCCGTTGGTGTTGTAAAAATACAGGCACACATCCAGTCCCAGCTCTTTAGAGCCTCCCATGATACCCTCAACCCACGAATATGTTACATATCTTCTCCAGCCATCAGCCAAAAGAGCTATTTTCTTCATTAATAAATACCCCTTTGCGTCTTCTAAAGACTTTTTCCAAAATATGGTTCTATTATACTACGTTTTTACCTATTCTTGCAATAAAGATTGATTTTTTTTAGCATATTTGATAGAATTAATTTAAATAAGCAAATTTTTAGGAGGGATACGTTTTGAATCCAGCATTAATCGTACTTATTGTTATCGCAGTAGTGCTTGTGGTAGCATTTATAGTATTAACAATCCTCGGTAAAAAAGCACAAAAAAGAAAGGAAGAGCAGGACGAACAGATAGCTGCTGCATCACAGACAGTCAATATGCTAATCATTGACAAAAAGCGTATGAAGCTAAAGGATGCCGGTCTCCCACAGCAGATTATTGAGCAGACACCAAAGCTTATGCGCCGCTCAAAGCTGCCTGTAGTCAAGGCCAAGGTCGGACCAAGAGTCATGACTCTTATCGCAGACGAGCAGATCTTTGATGAGATTCCTTTAAAGAAAGAGGTTAAGGCTTCTATCAGCGGTATGTACATCACAGCTGTCCGCGGTATCAGAGGACCTCTCGAGAAGCCTAAGAAGAAAAAAGGCTTCCGTGCAAGAATGGCAGAAAACTACAGCAAAGCCAACGAACAGCTCAAGGCTGAGGAGGCTGCAAAGGCTGAAAGAAAAGCTGCTAAAGAGGCTGCCAAAAAGGCTAAGAAGAAATAATATCATGATTTAATTTTCATGTACATAAACAGAGCATGTGGGATGGCTTTCATCCTCACATGCTCTGTTTTTTATGCAATCTTGACTGCTGCGCCTTTTTTCTTCACAGCTATATTGATGTGACAGTCGCCTACAAATTCATAGTTGACATCAAGTGCATACTTTACCTCTGCCCTTATCTCGTCCTCAGTCTCCTTTACCTCTATGCTTGTGGCATCAATACCTATCTGGATACTTCCAAACGGTGTATAATAATATGTCAGGTTTTTCTTTCCCTTCTCAAATATCATATGTACACTCATAGGTCCCTTGCGGGTGAACTCAAGATAATTGTCATTGAATTTAAGCATATTTTTGAGTGTCTGGGTCTCACCCTCCATTATCTCCTCAAAAAGCACATAGTGCTTGTTATTTCTTATATAATACTCTCCCGGGGCAATCACCTCTACCGCATCCGACTGCTGATCCGGTGCGAGCTGCAGGCCCTTTAATGATACTACTACATCCTTTGTCATTTCTTTCTCCTTATCCTCTTGCATATCTAAATTAATTCACGCTTTAATAATTTTTCATCACATATTTTCTTTTAATATATTTTTTCAGCATGAATATACTAACTGTTTTATCTGAAAATATCAAGGATTTTTAGTTTTATTTCATATTTTCCACTGTCAAATATGCTCTCATACTCGTCCGGAGTGAGTACCTCCTTAAGATTTTCCTTTGCTTCGTCCTCCACCACCTCGTACACACTGCCCCTGAAGCACATGTTTGGATACAGCACGCACCACCAGTTATGACCGGCTCCATCGCCCAGTGTTATTTCAAGCGCCTCGTAATTTCCCTCAGGAAATGTATAGTCCCCATACGTCTTTTCCGGGAAATCGGTGTGTGTAAGCTCTGCCGATGCGCCATATGTAAAGCCGTTTGTTTTAAGCGTCTCCTTTGATACCGCTATTATTTCGTCCATATGGTCATTTACGGTGGCTCTGGTTTCTTCGATATTTTCGCACTCCAGCAGATATGGCTCTATGTAAGCCCCTACTGCATCGCGCACCTGCTTTTTCACATTCTGGTCTGCTTCGCTGTCGCTGTTTGCCAGCACGTGGAAACGCAGGATTTTGCCGGCGATGGATTTTTGCATGTCGGCTGTACACGCTATACTATTGGAGTTTGCGGCAGGTGTATGATTTTTTGCAGCTATCGCTGCCGTAAGGGATATTATTGCTATGGTTGTTATTATTATTTTCTTTCTCATGTAAACAAGTATTGCCTTATTTGACAAGCTTATTCATCCTTTTTGAAAATTTTACCGGGTTTCATGAATTTCATTCGTATAGTCATCCAGCAAAGTGCCAAGTGTAATTATCGGTTCACCATCCTCATGATTCTCCTTATTTATTTTCTGCTCATAATAATCACCCATGTTATCAAAGATATCATTTATATCATCTGCTATGCACACATATGTGTTTCTTGGAAATTTTTTTGATGTCTTGCAATATTCCATGAAGTCTGAATAAGCTGCTTTATCTTTTCTAAGTGTTTTTCCTATTAAAATCACCTTCAAATGATTGGTATCGGCTTTCTGTGACAGCCGATCCTCGAAGCTGTCCACGGCTGTTTTGATATCATCTGCATATTCCGGTTCGTAGGATTTGTCCATGTTATAGTAGAACTCTATATATCCGCTACTTTCATTTGCCAAATCATCTCTGTGGATAACATATTCTTTGTAATCAGTTACCTCTTTACCTGTTACTTCTTTATCGGTTATTTCGTCAGTATCTACATCTACAATATCGACCGCCGCAAGTGTCGGAAAACAGCGCTCCTCAAGTTCCACTGCACTGCAGCCGGTGAGCATGAGACCTATCGTCAGCACTACTATGACCGGTATCGCTATGCACAATAAAAATCCAAGATATTTTTTCACGATTTCATCTCCACTTTCAAGAATATATGCTAAGATCACTGTGACTGCTATGACAAAAATGATGCACCAGCTTCTCATAGTGCTCTTTTCCTTGTCATGGCTTTTCTGTCTGTCAGAGCCTAATTGCTTATTGCTACAGGAATGCCGGTTTTTATTAAATGTAAATATAATTTTTCTCGTATTTTCAGCAAAATTCTCACATCTTAAAACCGCATAATAAAGGCTCATATTGAGTACTGAAAACAGCGTGAAAAACCACACCGACAGCATCAGTGCATCTGCCCTCTTGAAGAAGCTGCCTTTTATCTGCACATCACTCATCAGTACGACAGCCGGAAACTCTATTTCCGACAGTGAATATTTTCCGAAGCTTCCAAGCAATACTGCATACAATAAAAAAAGAATGCCTGCATATGTGAGTATTGCTTTACTCACACTCCATCGTATCTGTGAGGCAGTGCGCTCCTTTACAAACAGTATATTGAACACGGAAATGGATGCTGCAAACACATAGTATGCGCCCGCAAATATATCCGCTATGCCAAGGTCCACACCGACTCTGTCCTTAATCATCAGATAGTCAAATCTCACATCCGATATTGCAAACAAAAGCATAGCAGCAAGCGGTATCAGCACAAAGAAAAATACTACCTCGTATACCCTGGCCCGGCACTCCACTCCGCCACTTAGCGCATAAGCGCATACCGCCATTATCACAAGGAGTACAACTGTAAATGACTCATCCGGTATAAGGCTGTCACGTATCAGCTTTACAAATATCCATGCAAGAAATGCGGCCTGTGACAGCTCGTATATTGCAATAAATAAATCATAAATTAATATTTTCGCATATTTTGTTTTATCAATGCTTCTGTCATATATTGTTTTCCTGCGTTCACGCACCTCGCTTACTATCCACATAAACAGCCATGCCATGAAAACTCCGAGTGCGATTGAGATAAAAGCATACTTTCCAAGCTTCGCCAGATTGTTTGGAAGCACCAGTGTGCCGACTCCAAGCAGATTAAAGACGTATAGCCTGTATAGCTGGCGGGGCGATATGCTTTCATTTTGTGCAAATGTGTAGCTTGTGCTCATATTTTTAGTCATCCTTATTTCCTTTCAGCTTTCTGCACTCCTTTTCCATTGCAAATACAGGCCGCCTCCATAGTCTGCGAAGCGGAAATCGTATGATACTGTCCTTTTCATCCTCGCCGCCTGTCAGCTCGCTGCCCACAAATGGCATCATGTATGGGTAACCACAGCTTTTGAGCTTTGCGAGATGCAAAAGTATCACCATCAGACTTATTAAAAATCCAAAATATCCAAGCCATGCCGACATAATTATTACAGCGAATTTGAGTATCCTAAATGAAAATGCAAACTCCTCACTCGGTATGGCAAACGAACAGAGTGCGGTGAATGCAACAAGAATGACCACTATAGGGCTTACTAAATTTGCATCCACTGCTGCCTGTCCGATTATGAGGCCTCCGACTATGCCTATCGTGTTTCCCATTGCTCCGGGAAGTCTTATGCCGGCTTCGCGAAGCAGCTCAAAGGACAGCTCCATCATGAGCACCTCTATGAGCTGTGGAAAAGGACAGCCGAGTCTTGCTTCATAAAACGCCAGTATGAGTGGTGTCGGCAGTATCTGTGTATGAAAATTTGTGACCGCCAGATAAAGCCCCGGCAATGTAAATGACATGAAGGCTGCCACGTACCTTATCAGCCTGGCAAAGCTTGCCGCTATCGTTCTGTTATAGTAATCATCTGCGGTTTTTAAAAAATTGTTCATGGTGGTTGGCAGTATTATCGCTATCGGTGAATTATCGCACAGCACCACCACCCGCCCCTCTAGAAGCGCATTTACTGCCACATCCGGCCGCTTTGTGGTCTGAAGCTGTGGAAACGGTGAATACCATTTCGCCTCGGCAAACTGTTCAATGACTCCCGAATCACCCACATGGTCTATTACATAGCTGTCCAGATTCCTTTCCACATCCTCTACAAGCCCCGGTTTTACGAGGTCTCTCACATATAGTATGTCCACATTGCTGTGTCCTCGAAGTCCCTTTTTCACCTCTTTACACTTTAAGCGTGTGCTCCTTAGCCTGCGCCTGATAAGTGCTGTATTTATCTTTATGGAATCAGCAAACCCCTCATTGGAGCCTCTTATGACCTTTTCCGAATCAATCTCCTGAATTGACAGGGTGGGATATCCCTTGTCTGGAAGCTTGAATGCATCCGGATAACCATCCACAAAAAATATCACGTCTCCTGTCAGCATCATCTGGGCTGCCTCTCTAACCGTATGAAGATGCGCAAATTCGGATAAAGCTGCCTGATTTTTGTCAAGTACTTCCTTAACCTGATCCCGGTCTATCCCTTCAAGGTATGAGGTAAATCGTCCAAACGCACTGTTATTGATACCGGAGCCTGCACATGTCACCTCAATATAAGCAACAAAGCACTTTATGGAGGCATCACGCCCCAGATACATCTCCTGCATCTTGATATCTGAGCAGTCCGAATATATCTGCCTGAAGCTTTTTATGTTCTCATCTATGTTTGTGGTCATCTTTAACTCTCCTATATACCCAATAAGTCCCGTCAGATTTAAAATCCCTGATATAGTATGACCATACAAGCTCGCAAATATCCCTGATTACTTATTTTTTGCTATTATCTAAGCCACTAGCTAAGCCACTAAAAAAGGGCACCGTTCACACATCAGTGCGGCCGGCAGCCCCTGGTTTTGTTATATTATTTTGTATTTTATTATCTTCGTCTGCTATTTCTTGTTATATTGTTGTTATATTTCTGTTTTATTTCTTCTCTTCATCCTGCCTTTGTATTACAGCCTTCACAGCAACCGCCTGATTGGCCACATGCGTATGCATTTCTGTAGTCACAAGCTCCATATTTCTTGACTCAAGCGCCCTGTAGATGGCGTCATGCTCCTTCACAAGCATCGGATAATTCTTTGGGTCCTTCAAATACTCCACTCTGTAGCGGTACATCTGCTCGCGGATATTGTTCATCATAGATACAAGCTTCGCATTGCTGGTTGCCTCATAAATAGCATCGTGAAACTTCACATCCTCCTCAGCTATCTTTTTCACATCTCCTGAGTCCATGCTCCTCTTAAACTCGTCCTTTATGGTTTTTAGATTCGCAAGCTGCTCATCACTGATTTTCTTACAGGCTATTTTGGCTGCAAGCTCATCAAGAGCCTCTCTCACCTCAAGCACATCCTCCATATCCTTGAGAGTCATCTTGGCAACCTCTGCGCCCTTTCTCGGCATTGTGACTGCAAGCCCCTCCTGCTCAAGCATTCTGATTGCTTCACGTATAGGTGTACGGCTGACTCCAAGCTTTGACGCAAGCTGCAGCTCCATAAGTCTCTCTCCCGGCTTGAGCTCGCCCTTTAAAATTGCCTCACGAAGTGTATTAAACACCACATCACGCAGTGGCAGATATGCATCCATATTTAAAGTTAAATTATCAGTCATCAAACTTCTCCTATCTCTTGTATTATCATTCTCACATATAAGAAAAAAGTAACTATAAAGCACCCGCTGTGCTATCGGGGTATCACGTTATTTGCGATTATTGTATACAGATGTCAGATACACCTGTCTGGCAAGATGTGAGCTTCTCATGGCTTTGTACGCTTTCTTTGCAGTATCTTCATCGTCAAACAGACCAAAAACCGTCGGACCACTACCGCTCATCATGGCTCCTACCGCGCCATTTGAAAGCATATGCTTCTTTATCTCATCTATCACCGGATAATTTGGTATGGTCACAGTCTCTAAGACATTTCCCATATGCGCTGCGATATCATGCAGATTCTTAGCCTTTATATCATCTATCAGTAGGTCTATATCCGGATGAATTGTCGTATCATCAAGCTTCAGATTCTGGTACACAAATTTTGTGGATACCGAGATGGACGGCTTTGCAATAAGCACCGGACACTTTACCATTGGAGGAAGAGGACTAAGTGCCTCTCCTATGCCCTCGGCCAGCGCCGTGCCTCTCATAATACAGTATGGTACGTCCGCACCTATCTGCACACCTCTTTCCATAAGCTGTCTCTTTGTCAGTCCCAGTGAAAAAAGCCTGTTTACACCTATAAGCATAGCTGCCGCATCAGTACTGCCCCCCGCCATCCCTGCTGCAACAGGAATACGCTTGTCCAGCTTCACTGATACACCGTCAGTTATAGAAAACTCATCCATCAGAAGCTTTGCAGCCTTGTATATGAGATTGTTCTCGTTTACAGGGAGAAAAGACAGATTGGTCTGTATCTGTATGCCGGGCTCCTTTGTCCTTTTGATATCAAGCCTGTCATACAGATGAATGGTCTGCATAATCATGCGGACCTCATGATATCCGTCCTCTCTGCGCCTCACCACATCCAGCCCCAGATTAATCTTGGCTAATGCTTTTAATGAAATATCGTTATTACTACCCATATTGTATTACCTCTGTTTTTTGTATACAAGGATTATAACACACCCTGCCAAAAAGAGCAAATTTAAATATTCTCATTTAATTGTTCATTTTCATTACCTTTCAGATTTTCCACGTATTGCACAAAAACACTATGTTCACATAGTACATGTTTGCTAGATTTAAAAAGTAACCCTCTAACGCACCACAACAAAAAGCCTCACAGCATATCAATAATGCTTGTGGGGCTTTTTTTAAAAAGTTTTTCTAAACTCGTATGTACAATTTTTCTATTTCTTTTCCAATATAAATTTGCTAATCAGCTCGTTCATTGTCTCCGCCTGTGCTGAAAGCTCCTCACTTGTTGCTGATGTTTCCTCTGCATTTGCTGAGTTTGACTGTACAACATCTGATATCTGATTAATGCCAGCCTCTGCCTGCTCCATAGCCTTTGCCTGCTCCTCTGCAATCTCGCTGAGTTTTTGAGAAGAATCTGCAACTTCCTTCATACCATTGATAACCTTTTCAATAGAAGTACTTACGCGCTCTGCAGCTTCATTACCCTCGTTAGATACCGCAATGGCACTCTCTATAAGCTGACGTGTGTCAACTGCAGCCTTGGCACTCTGCTCTGAAAGACTTCTGATTTGTCCCGCAACAACTGCGAATCCTTTACCTGCCTCACCTGCACGCGCTGCCTCGATAGCTGCATTGAGTGAAAGAAGGTTTGTCTGACTGGCAATATCCTCAATCTCAGAAATGATATTCTCAATCTGCTTAGATGTATCATTGATGCGTCCGATAACATCAACCATGCCCTGCATCTCTGTATGGCTGTGATCTGCTTCCTCAGCATACTCCTGTGCAATCCTGTATGTATCATTGAGCTTCTCAGATGTTTTCTCAACACCGCCTGTGATATCTGCAAATGTAGCCTGAAGCTCCTCAATGGCTGCTGACTGATCCATAGCACCTTCTGCTATTTCCTGTGCTGCCTGAGCAAGGTTGTTAGAACCTGCTGTAACAAGTGATGATATCTCATTGATATGTGACATAACATCATTCATCTGTGTCTTCATCTGACGCATTGCCATGAGAAGTCCAATAAAATCTCCGGTATATTTATCTTCCATGTCTGATGAAACTGTATAATCTCCTTCTGCCATCTTTCCAAGAAGCTTGTCAGAGTCAGATATGATAGTCTTAAGGTCTGCTGCCATGTTTTTCGCAACCCCTACCATATCAGCAATTTCATCTTGTGAATCAACTGCCGGGAATGGAGCCTCAAGATCCCCCTGTGCAAATGTACGTAATCTCTGTTTTAACTCATCGAGTGGTTTAGAAATACCAACTGCAACTTCGTCCCCGATTTTCATCGAGATAAAATATGAACCGACAATGATAACAATAACAATACCAAATGCGGCATATGATACTAATGATGATGTCTTGCTTAAATTATCTCCCTCTGTTACCTTTATATTCATAAGGGCAACAAGCTGCTGATATATATCATCATATGCAGGTGCAAGATCTGCTACTGCTCTCTCCTCGGCCTCCTTCTGTGTCTCAGGATCTGTAGCAGTCTCACCTAACTGTCCAATCTCATCATCGAGACTCCAGTATGAGTCGAGCTTACTGTTTATATCATCATATATAGCCTGCTCCTCACCTGTCTTTATAGAGCTTTGCAGCTCTCCCCAGTATTTTTGAAATAATTCCTTTTTAGAATCATGTGTATCAGACATCTTACTTAATGTGTCAGAAGCTGTATAACCGATAAGAGCTCGTGTAGCGCTTCGTGTCTCTGAGAAGGTTACCATAACCTTTCCTATATCTCCCTGTGAAAATCCGTAAAAGCTTAGTGCGCTGGAATATCTCATTGACACAATGATCATAAGAATACCCGCGATAACACCCGATGCCGATGCTACAAACGTAGTCAGTCTGAATCCTTTTTTTAAACGATTTTTGATGTTAAGTGTTTTCCACTTTGACATATCTAATTTCATGATGTTCCCTCCCCTATGAATAATGATACCTATATACTATATTTCTATTATACACCTCTTAAAAAATTATACAAGCACTAAAAAGGTGACTGCACGCTGCGTGCAGCCCCCTTTTCATAATTCATAAATCAGATTTCTTATATTATAATATTCGTTCCATCACGACACTTTTACATACACATCCGGCTTCTAGCCCTGTACCTGTGTGTCCTCTGTGCCATTCTTCCAGTCATCAAACTTCTTGAGCACTGCATCATAGGTATCCTGGCAAATTGATGGCAGCTTGTCTCCCCAGGCTCCTGTTGCCTGTGAAAAGCCCTTCTTGAATGCATTCAAAAGCTCATCAGCCTTGTCCTTGTCGCCTCCCGACAGTGCCTTTGCAAAGTCAAGTATACGGTCTGAGGTCTTCTCAACACCCCAGTATCCATCATCTGCGATGTCCTTTTTGGCCTGCGCTATTGTGTCTGCATCTACAGTCAGATTCTCAAACAGACTCTTTAAGCCCTGTGACTTGTCCCAGGTTGAAGCCTGTCCTGTCATGGACTTTCTGACAATCTCGATAAGCTGCTGCTGTCTGGCGTTGGCATCATCCTTAAGTGCCTGTACCAGTGCATCTCTGTCTGCCTTGCTCATCTTCTGGTTTACTGTGTTCTTTGCAGTATCCTTTGAATCATCCAAGCTGTCTGATTTCTCATATACAGCTGCCTCCTCGCTGAAGCCTGCAGTCTTTGCATCCGACTTATCCGTCTTTGCATCCTGCTTCTTTGAAGCGGTATTAGTATTCTTTGTCTGCGCCTCGTCCTTTGCTGTGACACTCTGCGCCGCTACTGCTGAAACTACACTTGAAATAGCATCTAACATTTCTCATCCCTCCCTGGTAATGTGCGTGCGGGAATCCTTTCCCGCTATACTATTATCAACCTGTATAGCGTCTGATATAGCTAAACAGTCTTTCTCTTATACTGTGTATCGGCTGTTTTGTGTCTGTTTTTTATAGCCCTTGCCGTTATTTTTTCAATTTTCTGCCAAATATAAATGTCGAAAAATATATTACCGATGCAATGATCACTATCATCGGACCTGTTGCCACATTTGTGTAGTATGACACTGCGAGGCCGACTATACCGGAAAACACAGAAAATATCACTGAAAAGAAATGATACTCACGCATATTTTCCGAAATATTCCTTGATGAAGCCGCTGGTAATATAAGCAAAGCATTTATTATAAGTATACCTATCCACTTGATGGATAGCATGACTATGAGTGCTACAAGCACCGCAAACAGATTATCCAGAAGACGCACATGGATACCCTTGCTTTTTGCCACGCTTCTGTGTATACATATAGCGTTGAGCTTATTGAAGCAAAACACCCAGAACACTATCGTGACCACAAAAATCACAATTAGATAAACTATCTCAGTCTTTGTTATGCTTAGCACATCGCCCACCAGTATACTTGAGTATTTGCTGAAATTGCCGCCCTTTGACAGTATCGCAAGACCTATCGCCACAGAGCACGATGAAAATACCGATATAATGGTATCTGTCGATGCAGTGTTCAGACTGCCTATCTTATTTAAAAGAAGTGCAAACACTATCGCAAATATCACCATGGCAAGCGAGGTGTCTGCCATGCCGCATACCACTCCGACAGCGATTCCGGTAAGTGCCGAATGTCCGAGCGCGTCTGAAAAGTATGCCATCTTTTTGTTTACAATCATTGTTCCCATTATGCCAAAAAGCGGTGTGATGATGAGCACAGCGATAAGGGCATTTCTCATGAAATCATATTGAAGCCAGGAGGTTATATTCATTTGTGCGCCTCCTCTCTCACCCAGGATTCCTCTCCTGTGTAGAAAATTCTCTCAAATTCCTTGCTCTCGAAGACTTCCTTCACAGTCCCCTGCTTTGCAACGGTCTTATCAAGCAGTACAACATGGTCTGCGTACTTTGCCACATAATCCAAATCATGTGATATGAGTATGATTGCAAGATCATAGTGAGTCTTTAAATAATCCATGGTCTTATAGAAAAGCTCCATGCCGTTTTGGTCTATTCCGGACACCGGCTCGTCCAACAGCAGCAGGTTCGGCTCGTCCATGATTGCCATGGAAAGAAGCACTCTCTGCAGCTGTCCTCCCGAGAGGTTGCACACCTGCTTGTCGATGAGCTCCTCAGCCTCAAATACCTCGAGTGTCTCCCTTATCTTTGCCTCTACCTTTTTGCTCTTTGGCAGAAAAACAGGATAATTGTACTGATAGCTTGCTATGAGGTCATACACGCTGACCGGTGTGTTTTTCTCAATATTGACAGACTGCGGCACATAGCCGATTTTAAGCTTAGCCATATGTCCGTCCTTAGTATCCTTAAACTCAATCGTACCGGTGTGAGGTATCTCGCCTAGTATCGCCTTTATGAGTGTGGATTTTCCGGCACCGTTCTGGCCTATTATGACATTGAAGGAGCCACAGTGTATGTGCATATTTACATCCTCAAGCACCGTCTGCTCTCCGAAGCTCACTCCAAGGTTATTTATTTTTATGCAATGAAAGCCACATGGCTGTATTATTTTCCGCATATTTTCTCCAATTTTATTTAGTAAATGCCTCTTTGATAAGCTCTATATTGTGCTCCATACCATCAAGATAGCTGTCCTTGTCGTACTCTCCCCTGTTGAGAGGGTCGATATAAACCACATGCACATCTGTCTCACGCGATACGGTATCTCCCATGCTCTTTCCGTAGAGCTCCTCAGCGAGTATTACCGACACTGAGTCATCCTTTATGGCACCTATTACCTGCTTTATCTCACCTGCGCTGACTGAGCGCTCCTCGTCAAGGTCTAACAAGTAGCATGCATTCATGGAAAAATCATCAGCTACATACGCATAGGCCTCATGGAATATGATGATATTCTGTCCACTGGTAAGACTCTTTATGCTATTTATCTTTTCTTCAAGCACTGCAAGCTTTGCATCATATGCTTTTGCATTTGCATAATATTCATCAGCATGCTTTGCATCCTTTTCGGCAAGCCGGGATGCGATTGTCTGAACCATGGTGCGGTAACGCGGCACGCTCATCCATGCATGGGCATTCTCATCACCATGGTCATGATCGTGCGCGCTATCTGATTCTGCGTCTGCTTCGTGGTCATGGTCGTGGTCACTGTCCGATTCTGTGTCTGCTTCGTGGTCATGATCGTGGTCACTGTCCGATTCTGCATCTGCATCGTGGTCATGGTCGTGGTCACTGTCTGATTCTGCATCTGCATCGTGATCATGATCGTGGTCACTGTCCGATTCATCCTCAGAAAGAAGTGCCACATCCTCACAGGCCTCAACCACATCAAGCTTCGGATACGCTTTTGCCACATCAGACATAAACGACTCTATACCGTCCCCGTTTATTACAAAAACATCGGCAGTGGATAAAAGCTTCATATCCTCCGGTGTGAGCTGGAAATCGTGCAGACAACCGGTCTGTGGCTCGCTTAAGTTTTCAAGTCTCACGCCTTCCACTCCGTCTACTATATTTAAAGCTGCAATATACATAGGATAGAAGGATGTCACAACTGTAAGCATATCATCAGCTTCGTCAGTATTTTTTGCACTGTCCGAAGCATCTGACATTTCACCGGCAGCTCCTGTTTTACCTGCTGTGTGCTCATATGCCATTACCGCAAGCGTACACACTATCAATATACACAAAAACATAATGCCTACAAATTTGCATTTATTCTTCATATATTAAATATTCGCCTTTCTTTCTATAACTTTATTTCTATGACTCTATTTCGACTTTATTTCTTTTTATGATTATTAACGCTTTTTTTGCTCTTGGCCTTATCTCTGCGTTCTTTAGTCTTTTTGGCAACCGGCTTTCCGGTCTTCTTCCAGCGCTCCTTTTTGTGCGGCTGGGATGCAGCGGCTCTTTTTGCTGCTGATTTAGCCTCGCGCTTTGCTTCTTCCTCCTGTTTCATGGCTAGAAGCGTCTCCTCGTCAAACACGAGTGAATCTATGAGATTCCAGATTTCGTCCCTGCCTTCCTTTGACATGGACGAAAACGGTATAACTACCGTGCCCGGCTTCACATGAAGCACATCCTTGATAGTCTTTATGTGTGCGGCAATCTGGCTTTTTTTCAATTTATCAGATTTGGTTGCAATGATAATCGGTGCAAAGCCCTGGTTTACCATCCAGTCATACATCATGATATCATTGTCCGATGGCTCATGCCTTATATCTATTAAAAGAAACACTGCCTGAAGTTTTTTTGAGGTGTGAAGATAGTTTTCTATCATCTGTCCCCATTTAGCTTTTATCTCGATATTGGCATTGGCATAGCCATAGCCCGGCAGATCGACCAGATACATGGCGTCATTGACGTTATAAAAATTGATGGTCTGTGTCTTGCCGGGCTGTGAAGAGATCCTGGCAAGTGACTTTCTGTTCATGAGCGCATTGATCAGTGACGACTTGCCTACATTTGACTTGCCGGCGAATGCCACCTCATTATACTCATTGTCAGGGATTGTGCTTGTAATTCCGCAAACTGTCTCTAAATTAACACTTTTAATTACCATAATCTCTTCCTCATTCTTATTTTACAAATGCTATCTTCTCCACCTGTGAAAATCTCTCCACCGGCACGATTTCCATGCCGTCTGTTATTTCTTTTGAAATCTCCTCCAGGTCCTTTTCATTATCCTTTGGAATACATACTGTTTTTATTCCGATTACCTTGGCTGCAAGCAGCTTTTCCTTGAGTCCTCCTATCGGAAGCACCCTGCCGCGCAGTGTTATCTCGCCCGTCATGGCTACATCTGCCCTGACAGCTCTGGCTGTAATGGCTGAGAGCATGGCTGTCGCCATAGTAATGCCTGCGGATGGTCCGTCCTTTGGCACTGCGCCCTCCGGGATATGTATATGGATATCATGCTTCGTATAAAACTCTGCATCAATGCCATATCCTTCGCTTATTGAGCGCACATAGCTAAGTGCCGCCTGTGCCGACTCCTTCATCACATCACCAAGCTTACCTGTGAGCACGAGCTCACCCTTGCCCGGCAGCACATTCACCTCAACCTCGAGTGTGACACCGCCCACGCTGGTCCATGCGAGGCCTCTTACGATTCCCACCTCTGCGCGATCATTTTTCTTCTCCGGACTGTACTTCGGATTGCCCAGATATGTCTTAAGATTGGTCTTTGTAACCTTTACAGCAGCTTCGCTGTCCTTAAAGATTTCCCTGGCAGCCTTGCGGCACAGCTTGCCGATAGTCCTCTCAAGGCTTCTGACTCCGGCCTCTCTGGTGTACAGCCTGATAATATCCTTTAGGGCAGAGTCTGTTATCGTAAGCTGTTCCTTTTTAATTCCGTTTTTGCTCTTTTGCTTCTCAACCAGATGTTCCTTTGCTATGTGAAATTTCTCATTTTCAGTGTAGCTTGACACCTCGATAAGCTCCATCCTGTCAAGAAGCGGCTTTGGAATGCCTGAAACCTCATTTGCAGTTGCAATAAAAAGCACCTCCGACAAATCTACAGGCATCTCGATGTAATGATCCCTGAATTTGCAGTTCTGCTCACTGTCAAGCACCTCAAGAAGAGCGGCTGATGTGTCACCCTTGTAGTCACTTGACACCTTATCTATCTCATCCAACAGCATGAGAGGATTTGAAACGCCTGCCTGTCTTAAGCCATTTACTATACGGCCCGGCATAGCGCCGATATATGTCTTTCTGTGTCCACGGATTTCTGCCTCATCACGCACACCACCAAGAGAAATACGCACATATTTTTTCTCCAGTGCAGACGCAATTGAACGGGCTATGCTTGTCTTTCCTGTTCCCGGAGGACCTACAAGACAAATTATAGGACTCTCTCCCTTGCTTGTCAGGTTTCTGACTGCCAGAAACTCAAGTATTCTCTCCTTAACATCCTTTAATCCGTAGTGATCATCATCGAGCACCTGTGCTGCATGGTCAAGATCCTTGTTGTCCACAGACATCCTGTTCCACGGAAGCTCAAGTACAGTCTCTATATAGCCTCTCTCAACTGTGCTCTCTGATGAGCTGCTGCTCATATTTCTAAAGCGCTTTATCTCTTTTTTCGTCTTTTCCTTTACGTAGTCAGGCGCATCTAACTCAGATAGCTTTTTCTCATATTCATCAGCCTCCGAGTCAGCATTCTCGCCCAGCTCCTCACGTATCACACCAAGCTGTTCACGAAGCACATACTCCTTCTGATGCTTGTCCACACGAACCTTTACTTTTTTCTGAAGCTCATTCTTTATGGAAATAACCTCCACCTGGGAGAGAAGTAATGATACTATAACCTGATATCTGTCATTGATATCCTCTGCCTCAAGCACCTGCTGCTTAAGCTCATATGACACCGGCAGATTGTTGGTTACATAATCTATGAGCTTTTCAAGATCCTCATACTGATCTATCTGTCTGATAAGCTCCTTGCTGATTTTGCCGACGACTGCCGCATATCTGTGAAAAGCCTCTCTGACTCCGAGAAGCATGGCTTCCCTGAGATCCTCCGGCAGGCTGTCTGCATTACTATCACAATAACAGATTTCTGCCTCAAGGTACTTCTCACAACCGGTAAAGCCAAGCAATGCTGCCCGGCTTATTCCATCTACAAGTATTCTCACAACATCATTCTGCAGTCTGACAACCTGCTTTATGTCGGCTACTATTCCCATCCGGTAGAGGTCTTCCTGAGTCGGGTCCTCCCTGTCCACATTCCTTTGAGTGACAAGATAAATCTTTTGATCCTGCTCCATAGCCTCCTCGACAGCACGGAGTGAGCGCTCTCTGCTGACATCGAAATGAGCAATCATCCCCGGCAGAATAGTAAGCCCTCTCAGCGCTACTGCAGGCATGTTAATAATCTGTTCTTCCACTTATATCTCCTGTATTATTGCACAGCCTGGCATAAAAACCGCTGTGCAATTTATATTATCCGATGCTGTATCTTTTGTAAAATACCGCCATGTACTTATGATGCTGCTTTTTCCTCGATATATGCCTCCGGCACACACTCACCATCGAGCTTTAAATTGTCCTCAACGGTATCCTTGTCGATTACACATTTGCTGATGCTCTTGTCTGATGGTATACGATACATAAGGTCAAGCATAACAGCCTCCATGATGGCACGAAGTCCTCTGGCTCCTGTCTTTCTCTCAAGCGCCTTGTCAGCGATGGCATTTACTGCATCGTCTGTGAACTCAAGCCCTACTCCGTCAAGCTCAAAAAGCTTGGTGTACTGCTTGATAAGCGAGTTCTTAGGCTCCTTAAGTATACGGATAAGTGCATCCCTGTCGAGTGCCTCAAGTGAGACTGTGATAGGTACACGTCCGATAAACTCAGGAATCAATCCAAACTTTACAAAATCCTGTGGAAGTGCATGCTTAAACGCCTCTCCTACATTGAGCTCTGTCTTTGACTTTACATCTGAATTGAAGCCTATAGATGATGTATCCATACGGCTGTCGATAATTTTTTCCAGACCATCAAATGCTCCACCGCAGATAAAAAGTATATTAGTAGTATCAATAGGAATAAGCTCCTGCTGCGGATGCTTTCTGCCGCCCTGTGGCGGTACAGATGCCTCTGTGCCCTCAAGAATCTTTAAAAGAGCCTGCTGCACACCCTCGCCTGACACATCTCTAGTGATTGAGACATTCTCTGATTTCTTTGTAATTTTATCTATCTCATCTATATAAATGATACCATGCTCTGCACGCTCGATATCATAATCTGCCGCCTGAATAAGCTTTAATAGGATATTCTCCACATCCTCACCTACGTATCCTGCCTCTGTAAGTGTTGTAGCGTCTGCGATAGCAAATGGAACATTTATCACTCTGGCAAGTGTCTGCGCAAGAAGTGTCTTTCCTGAGCCTGTAGGTCCAAGCATGAGAATATTACTCTTCTGAAGCTCTACATCTGATGTATCACCTGCCAGTACTCTCTTATAGTGATTGTAAACAGCAACCGAAAGCACCTTCTTTGCCTGGTCCTGTCCTATTACATAATCGTCCAGAAACGCCTTAAGCTCCTCCGGAGTAACAAGATTTATATCATCCTTAGCGCTGCTTTTGTCCTCATGACCCTCTACGCCTTCTTCCTCAAGAATCTCGGCACATATATCTATACACTCATCGCAGATAAAAGCTCCATTAGGTCCGGAAATCAAACGATTTACCTGGTCCTGTGTCTTACCGCAAAATGAGCAGCGAATCTTTCCGTCGTTTTTTCCTGCCATTATTAACTCCTTTTATTGCATGAGGGCATCCCATATGGGGTACCCTCTTAAATTCATCTAAATTCTGATTATCTGTTTGTTATTACACTGTCTATGAGACCATACTCTGCGGCTTCCTGTGCTGACATATAGTTATCTCGCTCTGTATCAGCTGCAATTGTCTCGTATGGCTTGCCTGTATTGGCTGCTAAAATTTCGTTTAATCTCTTCTTTGTCTTTAAAATATTTTCTGCAGCAATCTGAATCTCAGTAGCCTGACCCTTTGCACCGCCCGATGGCTGATGAATCATAATCTCTGCATTTGGAAGAGCATATCTCTTGCCCTTTGCACCGCCTGCAAGAAGGAATGCTCCCATGCTGGCTGCAAGACCGATACAGATTGTTGAAACATCACACTTGATGTACTGCATAGTATCGTAAATAGCAAGTCCTGCTGTAACCATTCCACCCGGTGAATTGATGTAAAGGTGGATATCCTTATTCGGATCCTCAGACTCAAGGAATAAAAGCTGGGCAACAACAAGGCTGGCTGTTGTCTCATTTACTTCCTCTCCAAGGAAAATGATACGATCTTTTAATAATCTGGAGTAAATGTCGTAGTTGCGCTCTCCTCTGCTGGTCTGTTCAATGACATATGGTACTAAACTCATATAAAATACCTCCTTTATAAAAGCTCAAAAGACCGGCTCAGAAAATAGGCTTCTGAGCCAGTCCATCAAATTTTGATTCAAAAAATCTTATTCTTCTGTAGACTCTTCTGCATCAGCCTTTTTCTTTGCCTTTGCACGCTCTTTAACGTTGTCCATGATAAGATCTACTGCCTTTGTGATAGCAAGGTCTTTCTTCATAGACTCCTTCTCAGCATCTCCCATGTACTCTTTAAGCTTATCAGCTTCCATGCCGTATGCCTTAGCCATCTTCTCTACCTCAGCATCGATATCTGCATCAGTAACCTCGATATTTTCCTCCTTGGCAATCTGCTCAAGTACAAGGCTGCTCTGGATACGTGTTGTAGCCTCAGGACGAACCTGATCCTTAAGCTGGTCAACTGTCATGCCTGAGAACTGTAAGTACTGCTCCATTGTAAGACCGCTCTGTGCGATTCTCTGAGCGAACTCCTCAACCATTGTCTCACACTGTGTCTCAATCATTGCCTCAGGAAGATCCATCTTTGACTTATCGATAATCTTCTGGATAGCCTCATCCTCTTTAGTTTTCTTAGCTTCTGTCTCTTTCTTCTCTGTGAGGTTCTTTTTGATTTCCTCTTTGTACTCAGCTAATGTATCAACACCTGCTGCATCCTGTGCAAACTCATCATCAAGCTCTGGAAGCTCCTTAGCCTTGATCTCGTTGATCTTAACCTTGAATGTAGCCGGCTTTCCTGCAAGGTCTGCTGCCTGATACTTCTCAGGGAATGTTACATTGACCTCAACCTCATCGCCTGTGTTCTTTCCTACTAACTGATCCTCGAATGTATCGATGAATGTGTGTGAACCGATCTCTAATGGATGATTCTCACCCTTTCCACCCTCGAAAGCTACTCCGTCAACAAATCCCTCAAAGTCGATAACTGCTGTATCTCCCTCTGCTACAGGACGATCTGTAACTGTAACTGTTCTTGCATTTTTGTTTCTCTGGTTCTCAAGCTCAGCGTCAACCTCTTCATCAGAAACTGATGTGTCGATCTTTGTAACTGTAACGCCCATGTACTTACCAAGAGTAACCTCAGGTCTTACAGCAACCTCTGCTGTGTAAATGAAAGGCTGTCCCTTCTCAATCTGAGTAACCTCAACTGTTGGGCGTGAAACAATGTCAACACCGCTCTCGTCAACTGCACCTGCGTATGTCTGCTGCATAAGGATATTTGCTGCATCCTCGTAGAACACACCTGCTCCATACATTTTCTCAATCATAGCTCTTGGCACTTTTCCTTTACGGAATCCAGGTACACTAATCTGTTTCTTCTGCTTCTGATATGCAGAATCCAATGCTTTCTCTAATTCCTCAGCTGCCACCTCAATAGTAAGCTTCGCCATATTATGCTCTAAATTCTCAACCTGTACACTCATGTCAATCGTTATCCTCCTTAAAAATATATATGAATGGTATGTACATCAAATGTAATGTGGGCATGCTTTTTAAACTGCTAAGCCCAGTCATTGGATGATTATAACACAACAAATCCACTATTTCCAGTGTTTTTTACATTAAATTTGCTTTTGTGTATAATTCCATAAATTGTCAGCAATACCAAAACATATTTTTGTCATTTTACGGCATAATATTTCCATACACATACAGCTTGTGTATAACGTTTTAAAAGGAGGTATTGCATTATGGCAGCATCAAGTAGTAAAAAGGCTTCTGTACCGGAGGCAAAAGAGGCTATGAGCCGTTTCAAGGAAGAGGTTGCTTCAGAGCTTGGAGTTCCTTTAAAGGAGGGCTACAACGGTGACCTTACTTCTAAGCAGGCCGGTTCAATCGGTGGCGAGATGGTCAAGCAAATGATCATGAAGCAGGAGCAGCAGATGAAATAAGCTCTGCAATAGCAGGCTTCAAATGTACGCTTCAAATGCAAGCATAAAAAGAGGCCGCGCACCATGGGGTTGGTGTGTGACCTCTTTTGTTATAATACCAAGCGCACCTGTCTAGTATACCAGTCCCTGTCGAATATGCTCTACTGTGGCATCGTCTGTGAAGTATCTGACAAGCTCGAGTGCAAACGCAATAGCTGTTCCCATTCCACGACTTGTAATCACATTGCCATCCACAACTACAGGCTGCTCAAGCCACTGTGCACCGAGCAGCTTTTCCTCAAAACCCGGATGACAGGTAGCTTTTTTGCCCTCAAGTATATGATTCTCACCGAGCACGCTAGGCGCTGCACATATCGCTGCAACAAGCTTTCCCTCAGCGGCAAAGCTCTTAATTGTCTTTACTACGGTCTCATCCGCGCCAAGGTTTAGTGTACCCGGCATGCCTCCCGGCAGTACGATTGCATCGTAGCTGTCAAAATCAGCCTGTGCCTTTGTGGTATCTGTCTTAAATGTCACCTGATGAGAGCTTGTCACCTCGGCTTTTTCCGTGATTGATATGGTTTCAATCTCAAGCTTTGCTCTTCTAACTATATCGACTACTGTAAGTCCTTCAATCTCCTCACAGCCGTCTGCCATAAAAATTCCTACTTTAATCATATTTTTCTCCTTTATTTTTCTTTGATAATACTAAAAAGCTGCGGTTCATCCTTGAATTTTTAAATACCGGTCATTATAATCAGTTATGCACGGCAATTTTATGTTTAAATATGTAATTTCGTATAAGCTTAAGTCATTGCTGTTCACGCAAAAATATAAACCGTAACTATAAATCTACCAGTAACCTGAAAGGATATACCATGGAAATCGAAAGAAAATACTTACTTAAACAGCTTCCTTCCAATTTAGACAGCTACGCGAGCAAAAAAATCGCCCAGGGCTATCTGTGCACCTCTCCTGTTGTCAGGGTCAGACGCTCAAATGACAGCTATTATATGACCTACAAGGGTGCCGGCCTTATGGTGCGCGAGGAGTACAATCTTCCTCTTACCAAGGAGGCATACATACATCTTATCCAAAAGATTGACGGCCGCCTAATCGAAAAGACCCGCTATCTCATACCTCTTGACGGTGGTCTGACCGCTGAGCTTGATATATTTGAGGGTGATCTGGCTCCTCTTACACTTGTGGAGGTTGAATTCGACTCTGTTGACGCGGCAAATGAATTCACACCACCTGACTGGTTTGGCGAGGATGTCACTGAATCCGGCAAGTATCACAACAGCTATCTGAGCCGATTGGAAAATTCATAGTACTGCCTGGTCTTTATCGTATTCTTTAAATCATCATACCGCTTTTGCAATGGGCCCTCAGGAACTACAACATCCATAACCACCGCTATGTCATCTATAAGGCGGTCGGTTATGATATCCCTCATTGAAATAAGTATATTGTACTTTTCTTCAAAGGTATCCGCATCAAGAAACTCCAGCAAACGCGGATCCGGTGCCTGGCCTTCATCTGCATCCGGTGCCGGCATATCCTCCGGCTTATCCTTAAGTGTGATCTTCTCAAATCTGTATTTCTGCTTCACATCAGGATATTTCTCATGGTCCACCTCGCTTACAAACATGTCGAGTGGTCTGGCGTATATCCCAAAATCATCATATAAAGCCTGATAAATCACAAGCTTTTCCCCTGTCTCTGAATGTGTCGCCACTGTAACTATCTGATACAGCTTATTCTTAAAGTGTCTGTAAAGCTCTCCGGGCTTTGGTGTTCTGTCCATCATTTCTGCCTCTTTTCCTATTATTTAAAAGTTGTTAATCATGTCTAAGCCTTCCCCAAGGAAATCTCTCTCAAACTCCAGATTACCGCTGTATCCCATGGCAATCAGATCCTCAACACTGCCAAACATGCTCTGTGTCTCAGCCTCTATAATCTTTGCACCGTCTGCCGCTTTGGTATGCAGTGTCTGGCAGTTTCTTGAGTGCTCCTGAGCCATTCTCTGCTGTGCCTCGCTATGTCCGTGCATAGCCTCAAGCTCTTTTTGTGTCGTATCATCCGCAAAGCGTGCGTTATTTTTCACGGCCCTCTGCACTATATCCGGATTGCTCTGCTGCGGTCTCTGCTGTGGCTGTACTCTCTGCTGCATCTGTGGTCTCTGAGGCTGCTGTGCTCTCTGCTGCATCTGTGGCTGTGGTCTCTGCTGATATGTCTGGTTCAACGCATTCATACCCGACTGAACTGTATTCTGCATGCTGTTCCATATCTGCTGCATCTGCTTCTGCTGCGGTCTTGGTTTGTTTGGCTGCGTATTTTTGCTGCCTGCGCTCTTTGATTTTTTGTTAATGTAAAAAACAGCTCCTAAGATAATTGCCCAAATTATAACATCCATATTCTGCTCCTTTATCAATCTGCATTTTCTATGTCAATCCCTGAATATCCTGCACATATCGCGCAGTATGTATTCTGCTGTCTGTTCCGGCTCCCATTGCTTTGTAACACCCACAAGCAGCGGATTAAGCTCCGACAGTATCCTTGCCGTGCGCCGGTCTGTAGTGCCCTCATACTTATCGTTTATGGCTTCAGCCTGCTTCACACATGCCTCAAGCTGCTTTAATATATCCTTCCAGAACTCCTCGTAATATATCTCATGCACTCTCTTAGTCTTTTGTGTGAAATTTAGCTCTGCAAGCTCTTTGTTGCTGTGCCCCAGATAGAAATATGACAGAGCGAACAAATCAGGCTTTTTCCTTTCAAGCCCCTCATTTGTCAGGTGTATCAGATTCTCTATCTCACTCTGTAAAATGATACCGTTGTCAAATGATGACAGATATCTCTCCCCCTGCTTTACAACAGAGTCCAGAGTCGTGTGAAAATCCGTGTCTGCCTTGCTGATTAAAAATTCATCGTCAAACATGCCGCTTTTCGCTTTGCAAGCCTTTATCAGCTCTCCAAAGTGCTTCCGGTCTGTTCCTGTGAGCTCACTATACCCGATAACTTGTTGCTCAAGCTCCTTTAAATCTGAAAGCAGGCTGCTTAAGCCTGTCTTCACGCCATAATAGCGCTTTGCCACACCTGATGAATTCTTTTTGGTTTTGACATACAGCTTAAGCCAGCTGTTGACCACTGTCATGTCGGCACCTGCCGTATCCATCGCTGTCTTAAATTTCTTTTCCGTATCACTTAGTCCTAAAATCATCACACACCCTCAAACATCATTCTAAAACTATATAATAACAATTCTACACCATTATCATATTTTTTTAAAGAGCCTTTTTTCTCTCTGAAAAGCCCACTTTAAACGCAAAAAAGGAAGCCATACAATAGCTGTATGACTTCCTATATACTCTGCATGTTATTCGCATCGTCGTGCGAATGGCACGAGCGGCTTTGTTATGATAGCAAAATCAGATTAACGACCGAACTGCATATCGTTGTTACCTGATTTTGTTGTGAACATCTCAAGCATGTTGATTGGATCGTTGTAATCCATAAGCCATCCCTCACGGGCAAAATCAAACTGTCCGTCCTTACGGCTGTTAAGGAATACGTTCCACTCCTGCTGCTCAACCTTTAAGTTGATACCTACCTTTGAAAGATCAGCCTGGATAGCCTCACCAATCTTTACATGGGCCTCTGAGTTGTTTACGAGGTAAGAGAACTCGATAGTCTGGTTTACCTGACCTGTGCTCTCATCTAATAATCCGATAGAAGCAAGAAGCTCTTTAGCCTCCTCGAAGTTCTTATCGTAATCTGTGCCGTAGTAATCCTTGTTCTTGAACTCGCCACCGTTACCATCTGTAACACCCTCTGGGATAAATGTTGTGGCAATCTTCTGTCCTCCCTGGGCGATTGTATCGATGATGTACTGACGATCGATAAGGAGAGCGATTGCATGTCTGAATACCTTAGCCTGGTCAGCATCTAATCCAAGATCTGAGTAGAGCTTAGAGTTGATGTTGAAGCCTGCATAGTATGTTCCAAGGTTGTCTACTGTGTAGAACTCGCTTGACTTCTTAGCTGCTGCAATCTCTGCTGTAGGAACTGAATCGATGAAATCAAGGTCACCGTTCTGGTAAGCTGTGTAAGCTGAAACATCATCAGATGTAAGCATTACGTTCATCTCATCAACTGTTACATTGTCAGCATCCCAGTAGTTAGGGTTCTTAACATATGTCATGCTTGAATCATGCTTCCACTCCTTAAGTGTGAATGCACCGTTTGTTACGAACTTGTCACTTGCATCGTTTGCCCAGTCATCATTTCCCTCTACTGACTTCTGGTTTACAGGGAAGAAGAATGGGAATGCGCATAAGTCAAGGAAGTATGGTGTAACTGCCTTAAGCTTGACTGTAAGAGTCTTTCCATCCTCAGAAGCAACTACATCATCAGCTGCAAGACCCTTTGTATCATCATATCCTGCGAATACTCCGCAAAGGTAGCTGTAATCTGCTGCTGTCTTAGGATCTGCGGCTCTCTTCCAAGACCACTCGAAATCCTTTGCAGTAAGCTCATCACCATTTGACCACTTAAGACCGTCACGCATTGTGAATGTGTATGTGAGACCATCCTCAGAAACCTCATAGCTCTCTGCACATGCAGGCTCAAGCTTGCCCTCAGCGTTGTAACGCATAAGACCCTCAAAGCTGTTTACTGCAAGACATCCGCCGTCAACAGTACTGTTTAATGCCGGATCGATATGATCAGGCTCTGATGCCATGTAGATGTTTAACTTTCCGGCATTCTTTGTGTTCTTTGCATTGTAGAAGTATTTCATACCCTCTACTGTTGAGTATACGCCTGTTACATAATCCTTGAGCATATACTGGTCATTGTAGTAGTAAAGTGGAATAACACACCATGTATCCATAAGCATATCCTCTGCCTGGTGCATCATCTCTGCACGCTTTGCAAGATCTGTTTCTGTACGGATAGATTCTACTAACTCATCATAGCCTGTCCAGTCTACGCCTGCTGATACAGAAGTATGAGAAGTGCCGTTAGCAGATGTGTCGTTAGTAGATATTTTGCTCTCGCTCTTGCTTCCACAAGCAGTCATGCCAAGTGCCATAGCTGCAACAAGAGTAAGTGCTACTAATCTCTTTTTCATCTTTCTTCCTCCTATTAATATAATGAAAAATAAAATTATGTTAGAACCGGCACAAGTGACTTAAGCTATATGCCGGTAAAAACCTTATATTAGCGGTTGAAGCATGCAACCATATGTCCGTTTCCTCTGTCTGTAAGCTCCGGACGTGCTGCTGCACACTGTTCTGTCGCATATTTACAGCGCGAACGGAACGGACAGCCGCTAGGCATGCGAAGAGGTGAAGGAACATCTCCCTCAAGCACGATTCGCTTGCTGTGTCTGGCAGTCTCAGGATCCGGAATCGGAACCGCTGAAAGTAGTGACTGTGTGTACGGATGGATTGGATTGTCCATCAGCTCATCAGCATCTGCAAGCTCCATCATATGACCCAAGTACATAACAGCTATTCTGTCAGATATATGCTGCACTACAAGCAGGTCATGCGCTATAAACAGGTATGATAAGCCTCTCTCCTTCTGCAGGTCCTCAAACATGTTGACTACCTGGGCCTGAATAGAAACATCAAGTGCCGATACCGGCTCATCACACACGATAAACTTCGGATCTACCGCAAGTGCTCTTGCTATTCCGATACGCTGTCTCTGTCCACCCGAAAACTCATGCGCATAGCGTGTGGCATGGTCTGCGTTTAATCCAACAGTCTCCATCAGATCCATGATCATCTCATGGCGCTCTTTTTTGTTACTATAGAGCTTGTGCACATCGAGAGGCTCTCCGATGATATCCTCAACCGTCATACGAGGATTGAGTGATGAATACGGATCCTGGAATACCATCTGCATCTGCTTACGGTAAGGATGCATATTCACATCTATCTTTTTCTCACTGTCAAACAAAACATTGCCGTCGAACTCGATGCGTCCCGCTGTCGGCTGGTACAGACGTAAAAGAGTACGTCCTACGGTTGTCTTTCCACAGCCCGACTCGCCAACAAGTCCGAGTGTCTCACCCGGCTTTATGGCAAATGACACATCATCGACTGCCTTTAATTCCATCTTTTTAAATCCGTCATGAACAGGGAAATACTGCTTCAAATGGTCTACCTTGAGCAGGTACTCGTTGTTTTTTGTATCATTACTCATTTGATTTTCCCTCCTCCATCATATTCTTAATATTCATCCAGCAAGCTGCGAGATGATCCTCTCCAACCCAGATTTCCTCCGGCTTTTCGGTGAGACATATCTTCATAGCCGCATCACAGCGAGGGCAGAATGCACAGCCCTTTGGCATGTTGAGCATATTGATTGGTGTTCCTCCGATAGGAACAAGTCTGGTCTTTGAATTGGTCTTTGTAGGGATTGAACGAAGCAGTCCCTTTGTGTACTCATGCGCCGGGCTGTAGAATATAGCATCTGCTGTTCCTCTCTCGCAGACACGGCCGCCGTACATAACTATAATCTCGTCACACATTGAGGCAATGACACCCAGATCATGTGTAACCATGATGATTGCCATGCCGAGCTTCTCCTGCAGTGACTGCATAAGCTCAAGAATCTGTGCCTGGATAGTCACATCAAGAGCTGTTGTCGGCTCATCCGCTATAAGGATATCCGGCTCACAGGCTAACGCCATAGCTATCATGACACGCTGTCTCATACCACCTGAAAGCTCGTGAGGGTACTGATTTACTCTCTTCTCCGGCTCATTGACACCTACAAGTGTAAGCATCTCTATAGCACGCTCTTTTGCTTCCTTCTTTGTACGGTCTGTGTGAAGAAGCACTGCCTCCTCAAGCTGGTAGCCTACCGTAAATACCGGATTAAGCGATGTCATAGGATCCTGGAAAATGATTGAACAGCATTTTCCTCTGAAATCAGCCATTTTCTTTTTATTCAATTTGGTGATATCCTCACCCTTATATTTTACTGATCCGCCTGTGATGGCACCATTCTCAGCAAGAATCTGCATGATTGAATATGCTGTAACGGACTTTCCTGAGCCCGACTCTCCTACGATTCCAAGAGTCTTTCCCGGCTCAAGCTTAAAGCTGACACCATTTACAGCGGATACGTCTCCGTTATCGGTCTTGAAGGTAGTGTGCAGATCAGATACTTCAAGAACAAACTTATTATCTTCCATCTTACTCACTCCTTACTATTTCGATAATTTAGGGTCAAATGCATCTCTTAAGCCGTCGCCGATAAGATTCAATGTAAGAACAATGATACAAATCGTAAGCGCCGGGAAAATAAGACGCAGTGGGTAGCTCTGAAGTCCGCCACGCGCTGTATTTGCCAGTGAACCAAGTGAAGGCATAGGAGCCGAAACACCAAGTCCGATAAATGACAGATAGCTCTCAGTAAAGATGGCTGATGGTATCTGAAGCGCTGTAGTAATAATGATTACTGACAGACAGTTCGGCAAAATGTGTTTTCTGATAGTGCGGGCTGATGATGTTCCGATACACTTTGCTGCGAGAATATACTCATTCTGCTTGATGGTAAGAATCTGACCTCTTATAAGTCTTGCCATTCCTACCCAGTATAGCAGTCCAAACACTATGAAAAGTGCAATCATATTGACACCGAGCTTTGAAAGCACTGTACCCTTTATTACAGGTGTGAGCACCTCATTTAATACAACTGCAAGTAAAATGATGAGCAGCATATCAGGCAATGAATAAATGATATCTACTATTCTCATCATAACCATATCTACCCTGCCTCCGCAGAAGCCTGATACGGAACCGTAAATAATACCGATTATAAGCACAAGCAGTGATGCAAACACACCGACTCCGAGTGATACACGCGCTCCGTAGACAACACGGATAAAATAGTCTCTTCCGAGCTCATCTGTACCAAAAATATGTGGAAAAAGCTTCTCACCTGCATCAATCTGTGCCTGCTCTGCCTCGCTGTACTGGAAAGGTCCTAAGTTCTGTGCACCCTTAACAATATCAGCATAGCCGTATGGCACAATCTTTGGTGCCAGAAGAATAACCAAAATAAGTAAAACCAAAACTATAATAGACCCCATAGCCAGTGGATTTTTGCGGAGTCTCTTAAGACCATCCTTTAAGAAGGTGGTTGACTCACCCATAACCTCCTGCTGGCGTTTCTCTTCATCTGATGCCTTGGCAAAATCCTTCATATTGAACTTGCTAAGGTCAATCTGTGTAGAGAAAGGTGCTCTCTTCATATTATCTTTCATCTTTATCTCTCCTTAATCAAGCTTAATACGTGGATCAATCACTTTGTATACAATATCTGTAATGAGGTTCGCGCCTACCATGATGACAGCAAGGAAAAGTGTTGTAGCCATAATCATTGTGTAATCACGGTTTGTGATACAGCTTACGAACTTGGAACCGAGTCCTCCGATATTGAAAATACTCTCAATAACCATTGAACCTGTGAGGATACCACCAATCATAGGTCCCACATATGTGATGACCGGAATGAGCGCATTACGAAGCGCATGTACAAATATAATCTTGTACTGGTGCACACCCTTGGCCTTTGCCGTACGGATGTAATCCTGTCCGAGTGCATCAAGCATTGATGTCTTTGTAAGTCTTGTAATATATGCCATCGGTGAAAGTGACAGTGACAAAACCGGAAGTAATACCATGTTGCTTCCTGATTTGAAGGCCTGCACCACACCAAGCTTTATACAGAAGAAATAAAGTAATAATGTAGCGATGACAAATGACGGCATCGACGTAATCAGCGTGACGAAGAATACTATAACTCGATCAGGCCACCTGTTTCGCATCAGCGCTGCTATCGATCCAAGCACCACTCCGAATACTATCGCAGTGAGCGCCGCCAAAAGTCCAAGCTTTGCTGAAATCGGGAAACTCTCCCCAATGATATCTGAGATTGGACGGTCAGTCTTAAGACTCACACCGAAATCTCCGTGCAGCACGCCTGCCATGTAGTTCTTGTACTGGACTATAAGTGGCTGATCCAGTCCGTAGCGTGCCTCAAGCTCTTTCATTACCGCCGGACTCTTTGCCTTCTCCGAGTTGAATGGACCACCCGGAATTGCATTCATGGCAAAGAATGTGATAAGACTGATAATGAAGATTGTAAAAATAGCGAGAATAACTCTCTTTACAATGTACTTACCCATAATTTTCTCTCCCTCTTGGATTTGTATCGATAATGCAATGTTTTTATTTTTTAAAGCATTATCACTGCACCACGTCAAAGTATTTTGTCTAATACGCAAAAAAGTGCGAATGACGTCATTGTCATTACACACTCCATAATCTTGCTGTCTGATACAACTGTCGTTCTGACGCGAACAATTCTTTTTTATTATACACATAAATCATACTTTGTCAATTGGATATATTTTCCTATATCATTTTTATTATTGCATAAAAATTAGTCATATTTTTATAATACTCATTAATAAGGCCTATTTATGCAGTTTATAAGCTTTATCTATACATTTTTATTCATTTTTTATTTCTGTATTAAAATATTAATTTTAATTGCATGGTTACTTTGAATTATTAAGTGTCACCGTTAAAAACGTAACTGCCTGGCAACGCCATGTATTATCTGGCATTAAACGGATATTTGATGTATAATTACATATCATCATATATATCAAGGAGCCATATATGCTTACATACGACGATGCACTCAATCTCAACTACTATAAAAAAACAACCTTTACCGGCTGGATGAACGGCATGCGCTTTCTCATAAAGCGTGAGGAGCCTGTCCTTAAGGAAGCCACCGAGGATACACCCGAGGAAAAGGGTGAGCCAATATTTCATGCATGGATATGGCCGGGGCCGTATATTTTTGACCTGACCGACGACAGCAAAAAAACTGACAATACCTTTCCATTTACAGATGACGGAAAAAAACAGTGTGTAGACTGGATTAATGAGGTCATCAGTGCGCACTCAAACGATTATCCGAAAAATAAAACAGATGGAGAAAACCTGTAAAAAACTCTTGACTTCTCACCAAAAATATTGTAGTATACGTTTTGTGCAAAACACAAGGGCTTGTAGCTCAGCCGGTTAGAGCGCACGCCTGATAAGCGTGAGGTCGGAAGTTCGAGTCTTCTCAAGCCCATCCTTGTAATAAGCGTATTATGAAAGCCACGGATTGCTCCGTGGCTTTTGTTTTATGTGTATCTACACCTGCACAATGCGTCCGTGTCTGCCTATTCCTTTAAAAAATCCCGCATTTATTCCATCATACTTTTTGGCACTGCACTCAGAGATCATGAGCTGCTGCTTATATTTGTAATCATCCCACTCGAGAATTGCTGTGACGTAGGGCTGTTCCTCCATTACACGCACAGTCGTATTTTTCTTTGAAAACACAGGGTATTTTCCGGTGTATCCCTTTTGAAGCAGCTCCTTTTCAAGCGCTTTACGCTTTTCTTTTATGCGTTCATTTATCTGCTTTCCGTAATTTCTCTCCGGATAATCCTTTGATGCCTTTATCACAAGCTTATAAATATACTGATAAAGCGGTACCCGTTTTGCATCGGCTAAATGTCTGCTTAAAAGCTTTTCCGTTTTCTCACATGGATTTGCCCTGTAGCGTGCAATGAGCTTAAGATAATCAGTGTCCGAAACCTCCCTGCAAAACTCCTCCATAATGTCGATTCCCTCTACACGCGCCGGAAAATGATACTCCATCAAATCGCCCGGTACCGGTGTCCATCTGCGAAATGGTGCAAAGTAAATAAGGCTCTGGATAAAGCATTCTGTCTCGTTGCAGTATTCCTTTCCCATGTACATATACTTGTCCGCGATTGTTCCTACCATATATACAAGCATGCGCCACTGCTCCTGTCCCTTTACCCAGAAATGTCCTATTTCGTGGTATTTAAAGCATGCCTCATGCACATGCAAATTATCAAACCAGAGTGTGAACACATTGTCCTGCTGGTGCAGAATGAGTCCGTAGCCTTTTTCACTTCCTAAAACCAACGATGCCGAAATAATTTCTTCCTCGCTATGATAATCGCCCTTTAACACTGCATTTTCCACAGTCATATAGCATTCCACCGCGTCATTCATGATATATGGGATTATATATTTGTCGTCACTTCTGCATATATCAAATGAACCATAATCAAAAAGCTCTGCGAGCATGTAAAATGCGCGTGGCATATCTTCTTTTAAGCCAGGAAGAGCTTTTGCTAAATCCTTGTAAGCCTGCATTGTGGTATCCTTTCGTATAGGAAAAAATGATAAAAAAATAAGAATTTCAGAAGTAATAAAAACCTCTGAAACCCTTGTAAACAATACGGGCAACAGGACTTGAACCTGCACGGTCTCCCACTAGAACCTAAATCTAGCGCGTCTGCCAATTCCGCCATGCCCGCAAACACTTTGACAGTATATCATTTTGTTTCAGGTGTGTCAACATTATTTATTACATTACGAAAGCAGGTTTTTTACTCGTTTTCTTTATTTCTTCACATCTTCCAAAAACTTCTATTTATCCCCATAATGAAACCTGCAGGCAAGTATATATACATTTTCATCATCTATCTTATAGATTAATCTGTCCTTGTCATTTATTCTCCTGCTCCAAAAGCCGGCTAAATCTCCACTTAATGCTTCCGGCTTTCCGATTCCCTCATTTCCATTCCTTTTAATATCTTCAATCAGACTATTTATTTTTCGTAAAGTCTTTCTGTCCTCGGTCTGCCAGTATACATAATCCTTCCAGCCATTTTCTGTAAAAACACTATTCATCCCCTAATACCTCAATCAGTTTATGCTGCTTAAAATTACCATTTTCGAGCTGTTTTTTTGATTCCAGCAGCCAGTCGTAATTAGCCTTGTTCCCCATCACATAAACATTTTCCATAAGATTATTGTATGACTCCTCCGAAATCATAACTACGTTACGATTATCCTTTCGCGTAACTATCATTGTCTCATAGTCATCCGTCACCTTATCCATATATGTTTTCATATTCTCGCGCAAATTTGTATAATTGACAGCCAACATAATAACACCTCCACTCGATACGTACAGTTTTCTGTACTTCAATTATATGATACACATTTATTTCTGTCAATAATCAATCTTGAAGTAACTGTTCAGTACCTTATTCACATTCAAACTGTATTTCCACAACAAACCGCTTCCCTTCAAGCCTTGCTTCAATGTTTCCGCCCATTCTCTCCACAAGCTCCTTTGCAATCGAAAGCCCAAGCCCGCTCGATGATATACTCCGCGCCTCATCAGCCTTGTAAAAGCGCTCAAACACCTTGTCCACGTCTATATCATCAGGATTTTTTACATCATTTGAAACCAAAATATGGACAATCCTGTTTTTTGAAGTACGTTCGTCATCTGAAGCCCTGCAATTGCACGAATCCTGCTGCCTCATCTGTATGCAGATGCTCTTCTGCCCATGCACCAGCGCATTTTTTATTACATTCTGAAACACCCGCCTGAGCGCCTGCACATTTGCAGTGATAAATATCGTATCCTCACATATATCAAGCGATGGCTCAATGCTCTGCTTTTTCCACTCCTCATAATAAGAAAACACTGTCTGCTTTAAAAGTCTGCTGACACAGCAATTAGACAGCTCTAGCTTGAAGCTGTCATTTTTAAGCTTTGTGAACATAAAAAGCTCCTCGAGCATATCCTTAAGGCTTGTGATACGCTCCTGGATGATATCTATATAATGCTCCTGCGCGCTCTTGTCAGTCTCATCCCTAAGCAGCTGAAAATAGCCGTCCAGCGAGGTAAGCGGAGTGCGGATATCGTGCGACAGGTTTGTGTACGTGTCAGATATCATCTGCTCCTTTTTTGCCGCCGCCTCACGCTGCCTGTGCCATTGCTCTAAAAATCTGTTTATGCGCTCCTTAAGCCTTCCGATATCAGCCATGTTGGTATCGGTTAAAAGGAGCATATTTGTATCCTTTTCGCATAAAAAATCAAGCTGTTCATTAATGTCACGAAGCTGTGCCCTTATTTTTACGAGCACAGCTATTAAGACAGCTACCGAAACTGCAAATATCACAGTCAGTATTTTCCAAATCATGTTTTATTCCTCATTTAAATCATTATGATACCTTTTGACCCTTTAATCATTATATATCCCTGCGTTTAAATACACCGTACACTGCAATCAGTGACACCACTGCCCACACAGCTGCTACCGCAAATGCACCGCCTACGGTCTTTGCAGATGCACTCAGATCAAGCTCAGAAATCTTGTTGACTATAAGGTAATCATTTATATCAAAGTTCTTTACTCCGATTTTTTCAATAAGTATATTGATTCCACTGAAAATCAGTGTAAAGATACCTGTACACATGCACACAGCGATAATCATGCTGATTACATTGTTTTTTATAATGATTGCCATTGCCATGACAAAATATACAAATAAAAGTGTGACCACATACTGGCTGCCAAGCATCTTAAATAAGTCTGCTGCATCACCGAATTCTGCTCCATGTAAAAACAGCGGTGTCGCAATACACTGGACGATCACATCAAGTGCCATGGCCACAAAGGTAAATACCGAAAGCGCTATCATCTTTGAAAACAGCAGCACTCCACGGCACTTCACCTGTCCGCCTACGCTCTTTATATAACCGCTGTTTAGGTCTGCTGTTGAAAAGAGCACCGTAAATATTGCAAGTAAAAGTGCCAGGTCAAGCCCCGCTATATCGCTTTCAACCATATCTGCTATGGTCGGTACCTCATCTGACATGTCGGAGTCGTCCACTTCAAGCCCGACTGTTGACGTTGGTCCATTCGACGCTTCCGCTGATGCTGTATCGTATTCACCTGTTATCTCACTGTCTGACTCACTTACCATGTTGACCTGTTCATTTGTTTCAACGATACTGTCTGCCGCCATGCTTCTGACAAGAGCTGTCATACCGCTTGTAGCTATTGCGAGTGCCATAGCTATTACCAGTATAACATAAGCTGACTTTGTATGTATCAGTCTGTAAATATCCATTCTTACCGCATTAAACATTTGTCGCACCTCCTGTGATACTAAGGAAATATGTCTCAAGCTCCATTCCTGTGACCGCTAGCTGTGCCACCGAAACTCCTGCTGTGACCAGCGCTGTATTTAAGGCGGCGCTATCATTCAGACGCTCATAGACATCTATATGATTTTTGTCCACTATCATGTAGTGCACAAAGCCCATCTTATCGAGCACAGGCACTGCTTTATTCGGATTGTCCACTGTCAGTGTAATCTTCTCACTGCACTTGGAAAGCAACTCCTCTCTGGTAATTTCCTGAAGCAGGGCTCCATTATTTATAATGCCGTAGTCTGTGGCAAGCTTGGAAAGCTCCTCCAATATATGGCTTGAAATAAACACAGTCATATCCTGCTGTGCACACAGATTCTGAATTGTATCACGCACCTCTGCGATTCCCTGTGGATCAAGTCCGTTGATAGGCTCATCAAGCACTAAAAGGTCAGGCTCTCCAACCAGCGCCATGCCGATTCCAAGCCTCTGCTTCATACCGAGAGAGAAATTCTTTGTCTTTTTCTTTCCCACATTTAACAGACCTACCTTATCAAGTATGCCCTCTGCATAGCCCTTTTTACTGATGCCGAAGAGACGGCACTTCATCTCGATATTTTCCTTCGCCGTCATGTTTGGATATACACCCGGTGCCTCAATCAGGCAGCCCACTCTTGAGCGTACCTTTGACAAATCCTTTCCAGAGTATCCAAACATGGATATCTCTCCGCTTGTCGGCTTTGCCAGACCACCGATCATTCTCATACAGGTAGTCTTGCCGGCACCGTTTCTGCCGATAAATCCATAGATTGCACCCTTTTTGATGTGGATATCCACATTGTCAACTGCCTTCTGGTGCCCATACTGCTTGGTCAGTGCCTTTGTCTGCAATAATATTTCACTCACAATCAAATCTCCTTTTCTTTTTTCCTTAGCAACCCTTTAATCATAATATAAATGTAAAATCCTAATACATCGCTAACAAAAAGTAAAAAAAGAGTAAAGCTTGTTTACCTTTACTCTTTCATTTTGTAGCCTATGCCCCACACTGTCTCTATGTACTCGTCATCGGTCAGCTTTTTTATCTTCTTTCTGATATTGCTGATGTGCACATCAAGAGTCTTTGTCTCGCCCATGTACGGCTCATCCCAGGCATATTCAAATATGTCCTCCTTGGCAAACACCTGTCTGGGATGCGCCATGAGAAGCTCTAGTATGGCAAACTCCTGCTTTGTGATGCCGTCAACAGCATTATCAGCTACATAAAGCTGTCTTGAAATCCGATCGAGCACAAGCTGTCTGTGCTCTATTTTAACGGGTCCCGCTATGTATGTATTTGCAGTATCTCCCTGTGCGGTATCATTTTCTGCTTTTGTCTGGTTTTCTCCTGCCTTGCCCGACTTTGAAGGCACATCTGCCACCGCATGACGCAGCTGCACAGCCACTCTGGCAACGACCTCCTTTATCTCAAACGGCTTTGTGATGTAATCATCAGCGCCTGCCACGAGCAGATTGATTTTCTCATCCAGCTCATCCTTTGCCGTAAGGATTATCACCGGAAGTGACGCATCCATCTGCCGTATCCGTACCAGAAGCTCCTCACCTGAAAGCCCCGGAAGCATCAGATCCAATAGCACAAGCGCATAAGCTTCCCTTTCCAGCTTAAGCAAAAGCTCTCCCTCTGTGCCTGACCATGCCTGCCTTGTCCTATATCCGGCTTTTGAAAGCGCTGTCGCAAGCAGATCATTAATGTCCTTGTCATCCTCTATTATGAGTATCTCCCCGGATTTGTTGTCTGTCATAATATTCCCTTTCTCTATCTGTTGTACCACTTCTATATAACACTTCTATAATAACACTTCTATACTGACAAAATCATGCCGGACGCATTTATGTCCTATTCGTTTAAAGCTGCCTGCTCATCGCATGTATAGGTAAGCTTCTTCTTGTAGGTCTCTTCATAAACCGCTTTCCAGGCCTCGTAGTTCTTATCAAGCATCTCCTTTGCATTTACCGCCTGCTTCTTTGACGGATCCGGATAGATTGGCTCACAGAAATGCACTGTATATTCCTGCACATAAAAACCATCTGCATCGATTACATCGCTGTCACTCATAGTGATAAACACAGGAAGCACCGGCTTATTATTCCTTGCAGCAAATGTAAAGGCTCCCTTCTGAAGCGGTCTTGGCTTTCTGTAGTTCCACCACATGCCCTGCTCCGGATAGACAAGCACAAACTGTTTCTTCTGAAGCACACGGTCCACCGCCGTAATAAACTTCTCCATGGTCTTGAAATTCGAGCTTAGAGGCAACGTATTGCAGTGCCTCATCAAAAATCCGTAAAAGCCCGGAAAGCCCGTGTAATTACCCTCTCTTATGACACGATACAGCTTTTTCTTTTTAAGCTTTCCCTGCTCAAACGCAAGTGTGATAGCAAAGCTGTCAAATGCATTGAAATGATTGCATGTAATCACAGCTCCGTCAGCCACTTTTTCAAGATTTTCAACGCCCTTGTACGCCTTGATGATAAGCTGTTTTTTCTTGATCAGCAGATTTACAAACCATCTGGCAAGCTTAAACGCATACTTGGTCTGTGTCTTGCTCTTTAAGCTTCTTGACAGATAGTTGATATCCTCCGGTAAAAGCGGCGGCGCCGGTGGATTGACCTGCGCATCCTCTGCAAAGCGTCCTTCCTTTTCCAGCTCTTCAATGTGCTTTAAAAGCTCAAGCTTTTCCTCTGATCGGTGTGTATTTGTCACCTGACGCAGATAATTGTCCTCCCTGTTGATTTCCGATACTGCAAGCTCAACAAGCTTCTCTCCCGAAACACTGTCCACATATCGCTGCTCGTCTGTATAGCTTTCAAGTCCCTCTTTTATCTCACCATAGCTTGATGTGTACTTTGCATATTTCCAGAAATACTCTGCCAGACGGCAATCCTTATAGTGCCATGGCTTGGCCGCCATATTGAAATGGAACAGCCCAACCTCCTCGACAGGACATGCCAGCTCACCAAACACCTGCGCATTCCACTTCGGTTCCATGTAGAGCACCTGGTCCTTGCACAAAATATTCAGATAATCCTGATCCTGTGCCACAACAAACAGATACACATGCAGCAGCTCAAGAAATTCGTCAAGCAGATGATTTTCCCTAAACTGGCTGCAGTTTATGAGCATCACTCCGGCATTAAAGTATTTCTCACGCTTTACACCCAGTACCTTCTCCACATATTCACCAAGTATTTCATTCTGCGCCACTACCCTGTCAGGACACACACCCGCATAGAGCCTTCCAAGCCTGTGGTCATACATCTGTGAAATGTCACCGACCACTATAGTGTCACTGTCGATATAAAGTGCCTTTCTGTACTGTGGAAACATATCAGGGATAAAAAGCCTGAAATATGTCGTATTCGAATAATAATCCCTGATTGGCAGCTTGCCTGCAATGGAATTCATCTTCTCTGTCACATCAACAAAATCAATATCAAAATCAGCATCCGCCATTGCCGTCACGCGGCTCTGCGTTGCAGTCGAAATTCCCATGTGTAGTATATATATGTGATATCTGCGGTCTCTCGATGCATTTTCCATTATAGACTTTATTGACACCATCGTGTACTTCACAAAGCCCTCATCGCATGCAAAAAATATCGGTATTTCCCTTAAGCTTTTAAGATTCAATTCTTTTATTTCCATTTCGTCACATTCTCCCTGTTAGTATTGTACTTTTTTGTAAAACTATTCCAAACTACCGCATTCGGCGTATTTCTTTTTCAGATAAATATACTCAAACAATATATCATCAAACCGGTCATACTTAAAAATCCTGTGAACCGCGCTGACATTCCACTGCTTGATATTGGCAGTATGCGGATACGGCAGCCAGAAAAGCCTCTTTGAAAAATGTCTGACTATCGTGTGATCGTGCAGGAATTTTTGATCGTTGAAGCGCTGTGGCAGCATTTTCTTGCGTGTGGTGCTCTTATATATTGCATCCTGGTCTGCAAACAAGAGCTTTTTGGTCTTAATCAGCGTCCTCGCCTTTTCAAAAAGCCCGGTCTGTTTTATCTGCTTCATATTTAGGAGCAATACTCCCGCATTGATATAGTTTGGATTCAGCAGATATTTGCCGTAATGGTCTCTCGCAGCCGCATATTCATAGCCTGTCACATCTATGTCATATAAAAGCTCCGGCTCCCTGTTAAACAGGATATCTGCATCCAGATAAAGCAGCTTGTCCGGTATATGCGGTATTTTGTCTGCAAAAAGCCGAAGCAGCGTATACGGCGAGCAGTACGCTCCCTCGTTCGGACACCCCGAAAACTCACTCATATACAAATCAGTCACATCTGTTTTTATGACCTCATTGGCTTTATTATAGCTCTTTGCCACATCATCCAAAAATGTAATCTGCTCATCTGAAACCGGTACAAAATCAGCCCTCAGATGCGACACATCCATCGTAAATATATAAAAGCGGTACGGCTCATCTGACTTTGTGCGCATGAATATCGAAAGCATGCATGTGAGGATACCGTCAAATACCTTTATATTTCCCGAAAATAAAATGTTTCTCATAAAATCCCCTATTTCTTAATATACTTCGCAAGCTCTATCGTATTTAACTTACTCCGCTCCACCATGGCTTCATATACCTGATTCCTGAGTGCCTCCTTGCGCGCCCTTCCCTTAAGACTCTCATCCGGGTAAAAAGGCCCGTCAATATACGTAACAATGCGTGGCTTTTGCCCGTGTTTTTTCTTCTGGTAGGTATTCGTAAAACACATGACAGGACACTTAAGCAGCACCGGATAGCGGAACGATGCATCCGTAAATGGACGTATCTTCGTGTAATACGGCCATATATGCGCCTCCGGGTATATCATCACACATTTGTCCTGCTCTATCTTTTTTGCTATCTCGTCAAGAAAATGCTTCATCGCCTCGCGGTCATCCGGCAGCGGAAGCGCACCCAGATACGGTGTAACATGCCCGAAAACAGGCATCGACACATTGTTAGGATGGACTATCACATATGCATCCTGCGGATGAGACACCATGGTAGGAATAAGCGCGTCCGCACCTGCGTTGGTATGATTGCCGTACAGGAAAAATCCCTTTCCCCTTACAGCCTCCATTTTCTCAAGACCCACTATCCTGTGCCGGAATTTAAGCTGCAAAAACAATCGTGCTATAGGCTTTGCTATAATTTTATACCAAAAGAAGTGCAGAAATCGCCTTCCTGCACTATCCATACTGTAGTCATAGTCTGCGTCTATCTTTTTTGCCTTGATTGAAGCAGAGGAAAACTCGTCCTCCAGCTCGTTTTCGTAATAATATACTCGCATGTATGACATTTTACTATTATTCGGTTGTTTTTGCAAACTTTAGTTTAGTGCCAATACACATCAAAAAAACAACAGTAACTTTTTATATTCTAGAAATATCCCTCGACTCCCTGCACCAGTCCGTCTGCCAGATTTTCAAGTGTGGCATCGCTGTGGTCAGAGCATGCGTTGCCAAGCTCTACATCCACTGACGGTACCGTGCTGTATGAGGTCTGTGTCAGGTCTATCGCCATTGAGCCATTACCGTTTATCTTTGCTCCATGAGCGCGCAGTCCTTCTATCAGGCTTGCCCCCAGTGCATCATGCTGCTGCCAGTGTGATGCAACCGGCTCCATTCCCTTTATGCCTCCCGGCACTGATATGTAAAAGCAGCCCTTATCGTAGCTTAGTCCGTCGCCATCCCAGTGCAGAGCAATATGACAATCCGCCGCATTATTGCAGATGACAGTACGTGCCACATTGTCAAGCTGTACATCGCTTCCGTCTCTTACCATAAGCACATCATAGCCTGCCGCAAGCAGCTTGTCCTTTAATATCTGCGCCATACGGAGTGTGACAGAGCTCTCCGGTGTACCGTCATTAAAAGACATACCACCTGAAACTGCTACTGCTTTTGTTGCGCCTGCGCCTGTTGTACCACCTGTGGTCTTTGCCGAGCCGTCCGGATGGCAAAGTGTCTTCACAGAAGTGCCTCCGCTTGTACCGTGTCCAGCATTGACACCTACTACAATATTTTTGCGGTTTGCTGTTGCCTTGTACATGACCGCACAGCCTGAATTTATCGCAGAATGATCTGCATACTGCCATGAAGGATTTAGTGATACTGATTCTCCATTCTCATAGGATGCTCTTTCTACATACTGATAAGAGGAATTATTTTCACCTGAATTGTTCTGCTCCTCGTCCTGCTGTTCGGCAGTCTGTTCTTCCTGCTGTGTTTCTGTCTGCTGTGTTTCTGTTGCAGCCTCTGTTACCACCTCTGTCACAGCTTCTGTTTCCGTAGGCATCTCTACCTTCTCTGCAGCCTGTGTCTCTGTTGCAGGCTCTGTCGGTGTATCCTGTGCCTTTTTGCCGCATGATGCGAGGGTAAATATCATCATGCCTGTAAGTAATATTGCTGTAAATCGTTTCATTTATTAAAACTCCATTTTCTTTTTACTACATTATAGACAACCCTATGATATTGTTCAAGTATTAGGCAACATTACTTTCATTTTGTAGTGCGGGTCACTAAGGTATACATCGCGAATTGCATGCAAGCATGCATCGATGATACCTTTTGACCATTTAATCATATTATTTTTTTCTATTATCATAAACACCAAATACTTGAGCTATTAATGCAAGCAGCATAATGATAAACAGCCCCATGCTATTTCCATATAAAAATATAGTAAACGCCTGTATTGCAACAACTACCCAGTTACCTACTAATAAAATAAGTTCAAGGTTATTTTTCATATCCATTTTCTCCTTTTCTTAACTTTTTATATAAACTATCAAATGGTAAAATTACCACTTGGTTCAAACGCTAATAATGCTCAAAAACTCTCTTTGCGGTTTTTTGCTTTTAATAAAAAAATTAAATTTAAAACATTTCCAACAATAACAATCAGCACTGTGAAAATACTCAATACACCCTCAACATTTGGAATAACAAATATTGAACATAAAATTAGTAAAAATTGTACTATCACATATATTATTATTTTATTCTTCATCCGATAATTTCTCCCTCCTAATTCACCATTTTCTAATATATCAGCATTTTTTGAAGAAATTCACAAATCACTCCACAAAATGATATCAATGCACTTATCAGAATTTTGAAAGCAAAACTTTCTAAAAATACTCTATAATAAACTCAATTACTTTCTTAAACTTTCCTTGAATAATCATTCCAATAATTCCCACTATAACAATAATTATTCCTATATAAAACATAACATATGAATCAATAAACCATGTTGTTATTTCCATTATTGCACATCCTATGACAAAAATCACTACTGACAAATTAGAAATTATTTTTTTCATTTTCCCACGTCCTTGTTCTATTTTCTTAGGTGCCTCATATTTGATTAATATAATCATCAATTTTATTTTTCACATACAATAAGGTATTCCTATACTTGCCCGGAATATTTGCCCAACAGTCATATAGCAGAATCATATCTTTCTTTTTATTAATTTCCAATTCTTTTTTCCATTGGTATGAATCAATTACTTGAAGAAAATAATCGAAATAATCTCTCCACAATTTTGAATATTGTCCTACATATAATTTCATTCTCAGTACAACATTACGGATATTGCCTACGTAATCCTCATTCTTGCTAAATATAGCATAAAATACATACAGTGTAACAATATCAAGTTCCTTTATATCCGGCGAAGTACTGATTTCCTCCGGTTCCATAAAAAGTCTTTTTAATATATTGTTTACATATGCCGGTTCTGTATAATCATTATCATATATATTCTTAGCCAGTCTCCTCTTAACCATGCCAAGAACATAGTTTTTATTTATATCATCATCATAGAAATTTTCTACCCTGCAATCATCATAAACTTTATTCAAATACAAAGCTCCATTCCCTCTTCTGATGTTGCGAAGCTTGAAATTATCTCCATGAAATTTCCGCTCATAAATCATGTCCAATGCTTCAAACTCTGCAAATAAAATAATCACTATCAGCGCTCCTGCCGGTTTAAAGCATAAAAACAAAATCATTACACTAATACCAAAAATATATCTTCCGATCTTTCTTGCAATTATGCCCTCTCTTAAAATTCGTATCATCTCTTCATATGAAAATCTATTATACTCTTCATCATCAATAAAATCACAATAAACAACCTCAGGTTTTTTCCCAATTTTTACCTCGAGCTTCCCATCTACACTATTTATAAGAAAAGGGAAAATGCATAATGGGCACTTTATTGAATACCTGATTCTCAAATATAAAAACCTACTCAAGGCTGTAACCTGTAGCATCATAATATCTGATACTGTAAATGAAACTACAAATATAGTAAACGATACCCTGCAGGTGTAAAAATCCCCTTTAGAAAATAAAACTCTGTAATCTAAAAATGTACTGACAACAATACAAATTATTGCACTACAAAATATACCAAACCAATAAAATTTTATACAATTAATCCCATTTCTTAGCATTATCACCATCATCCTCAACTGTTGTTAATTTCTTTATATCCTATAATCCATATATCTTCAACCATAAATACATGAATGACACGAATTCGTACATGTTTGACATTCAATCAATAATATTCGATTATATAAAAACAGTACCACTTATTCTAAATTGTTTTCAACACCTTAAGAATGAGCGGTACTTTTTTTGTAACGAATGGTAGAAACATATTTAGCAGACTTATTTCTAAGATAAAAATAACATGAGACTGTTATTTATTATTTTTACAATTCTTAATCACAATTAACACGCAGCTTATTATTGATAACATACAGCAGAACAGCAATACAATACATGTCACAATATTCCCTCTGCTCGGATGATTGTAAAAATTCACTCCATACATTATCGTTACTATTCCTATGCACGAAGTAATTATTCCTATAACTATCTGTAGCTTTAACAATTTCATTCTATCCATCTATAAATTCCTCTCCAGATTCAATGTTTCTTTGTTTATTATTTCTTTTGTTCTAATTAAAAATACTCTATAATAAACTCAATTACTTTCTTAAACTTTCCTTGAATAATCATTCCAATAATTCCCACTATAACAATAATTATTCCTATATAAAACATAACATATGAATCAATAAACCATGTTGTTATTTCCATTATTGCACATCCTATGACAAAAATCATTACTGACAAATTAGAAACTATTTTTTTCATTTATCCTCCTTATTTTGTCCGATAATTTTCATTAGAAAATAATCTCTATTTTTCTTTCTTAATCATAATTATCTTCATATCTCTTATAGTTATTTGTGGCAAATCTGGCCAACCATGTATCAGGCGGAAGTGTCCATAAAATCACCAAAATCCACACTATGATACCGATAGCCCTGTAAACACCACAAAGCTCCGTGCATGGTGCAATATCCAGACACGCAAATACAGAAAAAACACCACAAATAATAAATGCAATACCAAAATACACCAACCAAAAATTATTCTCCCAGCGATTCTCAAAGAAAAACCCTTTTATTTTTCTCCGCTGTAATATAAGCAATACCACACCGGCTATAGTCATCGCTATATTAGCCGCTTGATAAACATATATTCCCAATATAAATGCAAGTAGTATCGCAGAAATAAAGACTCCGCATATTCTTGCTCCGGCTATGCCATCACTTGACACTTCATCTTTGATATTACTCATAGCACCTTTAATCTGTATTATAAAAAATACCAAATAAAACATAAGACCTGCTGTCACAAGTCCAAGTCATTTGGGCAAGCCGAAAACTGCTTCTCCGATAAAGCAGCCTATTGCCAAAACACATAATTGTATGAATAAAACTTTTAAATTATTCTTCATAATCCCCCTTAATTTGTCACTCCTGTCTGCAACCATTCCTGACTCTTCAACTGTTGTTAATTTCTTTATATCCTATAATCCATATATCTTCAACCATAAATACATGAATGACACGAATTCGTGCATGTTTGACATTCAATCAATATTTTTTGTTTGTATAAAAACAGTACCACTTATTATGAATTGTTTTCAACCCCTTAAGAATGAGCGGTACTTTTTTTGTAACGAATGGTAGAAACATATTTAGCCGACTTATTTCTAAGATAAAAATAACATGACAAATACCATATTTCAATAATAACCCCGTGAACGTTGCACTTAACCCCGCGAACGTCGTACTTAACCTAGCAATACCTATTTTTGCCATAGTCTAATTATTACGGTGCCCACTAATTTTAAGCTAATTTTAGAGCGGTTTTAAATGTAATGTAGGAGTATTTTCATAGCTCAGTGAAAAAAACAGGCGTAGAGAAAGACTAACTCTCTGCGCCTGTTCATCAGCTTTTAATAATGGGTTGTTATTTTATTCATTAATTTTGCCCTTATATTTTTTATCTCTTTTTATTATAATTTTCACAATCCTTATCAGTTATATTATCATTATCATTTTTCTCTATAAATCCCCATATTATTCTATACAAAACTTCTATAATAACCCCTACCAGCATCCAAACTACCAATGGAATCTTATCTAAATATACAGACATAATGCCAAAAAAGAAAATAAATACCACTGAATTCCAAATTATATATTTTTTCATTTTTTCATTTTCTCCTTTTCTTAACTTTTTATCTAATTTTTCTCACAATTAGAATTGCCTATTAAAAAAATAAACAACACCACTATAAATATCAAAATACACATCCAATTGCACATAGCCTTTTTGGCCATATAAACACCATATATTCCTAATACAAGTTCAAAAACGTATGCAATGAATTCTATGCTATACCATCTACCTTTACTCAAATACATATGTATCCCCATAATTATTGCACAACTTATTATTGAAGTTATACAAAACAATAAAAAGTATGTCGAAACTATCGAAAATTTCCAAACAAAAATATTAATTAACATACCATAGGAAAACAAAAGAAATGTAATTGTCTGGGAATATTTACTAACCATTTTTTCATTTTCATAAAAATCTCTTTCATTTTTTCTATAAAAAATTACTCTAAAAAACAAATATACTACCAATAATATTATTGTATTTAGCCTGGCATATTTACCATTTATGCTACAATAGACATAGACTACTACTATACATAACCAAGTTAATAAATAACTCCGATTATTTTTTTCAAGTACATATTCTGTTTTATCTTCTCCTGTCCACAAAAAAAACTGCACTAAATAACTTATAAGCATTGCTAATACTTCCAATATTACCAGAAAAACAATACTTTCCCTAGTGAAATGTTCCATCCCTCTATGTGCAACATATAAAAAAGAAATAAAATTACCTAATACTAAAACTAACACTAATTCATTTATACATTTCTTCTTCATCTATTCTCCAATCACATTTTTATCCTCTATAAACTATCAAGTGGTAAATTTGTATATTATTTCCTTCCTAATTCACTATTTTCTAATATATCAGCATTTTTTGAAGAAAATTTTATAAATACACTATCCGGCATTTGAGTGATCTTAAAATCCAACACCTCTGCCACCCAAGACTCCGGATGCATTTACACTATATTCAACTTTTTTAGCCTTGCTAAAAAATGCAATATAATAAATAGAATAAAATAACAAACATCCACCTAATAGAATACTCATACTGCGTATCTCACTTAGATGCGTAAAATTGTATAATATTCCATAACAAAATAATCCTATTAACCAAATAGTAAAATGTATAATGTACTTTCTCATAATTATCTTCATATTCCCCTTGTTTTGTCCGGTAATTCTCATTAAAAAAGAATCTCTATTTTTTCATTGAATGATGACGAATAATTACTATGAATACAGTAATCATTCCACCTGCATAAATCTTCATAATCCAATCCGGTATAGGAAAATACATATTCCCCAAAATTATTATTGCAAAGATAACTAAAACTTGACATATTAAAGCTGACGCAATAACTATTTTTTCTTCCTTACTCATATTCATACATGTGTACCTACCTCTCTGTTTGCAATCTGTCTTAACTTCAACTGTTATTAATTTCTTTATATCCTATAATTCATATATCTTCAACCATAAATACATGAATGACACGAATCCGTACATGTTTGACACTCAATCAATAATTTTCGTTTATATAAAAACAGTACCACTTATTCTAACTTGTTTTCAACACCTTAAGAATGAACGGTACTTTTTTTGTAACGAATGGTATTTATTTTTTTATTGCAATACTTACACTAAACTTTCCATCATCTGCGCAAAAGTTATAATTTCCTTCACACAACCTGACTTCATCTATTATATTACTTACCCCATATCCATGTGATAATCTATCATCCTTTGATGTATATCTCCCCAACTTAGATATATCAACTTCCCATTCAATAGGGTTCTCTATCATAATGACCATATAATTTTTCACATTTGATATATTAATCATAATTTCTTTCTTTTTTTTCTGTAATCTACTACATGCTTCGACTGCATTTGAAATACAATTTGAAAGTATTGTACAAATTGTTAAATCAGAAATTTCATTCCTGCCGCTAAAATTTCCCATACAAATAAACTTAATTAATGGATTTTTTTGATTAAAGTAATAGATAATTGCATCAATTATTCCGTTATCATAATATGATTCCAATTTTTTACCTATATCATAATGCATTTTGATGTCATATATATACTTAACAGCTTCATCGTATTGTTCTGTATCTAACAGATTATACAATATATTTATATGAGCATTCATATCATGTTTTATTTTCCGTATTTCTCGCATATGAGAATACAATTGACTATAATGTTCTTTTTGAATAATCAGATAGTTTTGTTTTATCTTATTATCTATCTCAAGTTGCTTCTTATATGCACCCAAAAACATAAAAACAATTCCAAATATTCCTAACATAACAAATGAAATCATTGTTAATACATTTATTACAATTTTAAGTCTATCCTGACCAGGTAAAATTATATCATCGGTCATTACAATTATTCCCATATTGATTATTTCTATCATGGACGAAGCCATAAAATATATAGGATCAATACGCGCTATCATGGACGACACTTTTTTGAATTGATTTATTATTTTGCCAATAAGACAAATTATAATAATAGTAATTATGTATACCACTAACTCATTATTGCTGCCAACTATAATTTTAATCGGATATTCTATTACATCGATATATCCATATGCAAACAAAAACACTGCTAATTTACGCCACATCGTTTCTTTGAATAGTATCCCTGTAGCAATTAAAGCACTCGGAAGCGCTAATATGGTATACCATATGCTTTGTGTCGGTCGAATAAAGATAACAATAATTTCACCTAACTGCATTAACATTATGAGCATAAACGCAAAATATTTTTTTAACTTGATATCACCAATCTCCAGCTTACATATCAGCCATTCAAATAATATTAATTCTAAAATCATCTATCTGCTCTTTCAACCCTTGCCACTTTACACATATAATTAAAAAAATCTTCTTGTATTTGTTTTTTCATTCTTCTACTACTCTTTAGCTTCACCCCATCTGTCATAATTATCTCATCTCCAATTGTATTAACATTTTCAAAATTAATTATAACACTCCTGCTTATTCTGGCAAAATTCATATCCTTCAACATTTCATAAAGCTGTGATACACCTTTATCTGTAATAAAATATTCGCTCCCATCTAGCATGTATATCTTTAAGTACCTTCCCTGTGCAATACCATACACTATATCTGAAATTTTAAACTTTGTCAGTCCACTTATAGTATTTAGAAAAATCCATTTTACTCTTCTATTAATAATATTTATCGCATGAAGCAATTTCTTTTCCATTTCCTCATCCTTCACAGGCTTCTTAATAAAATCTGTAACATTTTGCCCATATGCTTTACTCATTATTTCATCATGGCTAGTACAGAAAATAATCAGTACCTCATTGTCCGTCTGTTCCAACAAATCACGGACTTTCAGACCATCTATGTGTTCCATCTCTATGTCTAGTATCAATATATCAGGTTTCTCACAATCCATAACCTGAATTCCTGACTCATACTGGATAATTTTAACTTCTATATCATTTTTTAAAGCTATATTTCTTATACTTTCCGATATTTTTATTCTACATGCTTCTTCATCATCACATATTCCAATTCTGTACATCATCCTGTATTCCTTTTCTATACTTACTCTATAATAAATAATATACAATCTATAATTCATTTGCAATCAAATCTGCATAAATGATATTTCACGCATACTTTTTATCCATAATTAAGCATAATTCCTACATCGGTCATTAAATTCTCAAAACACAACCTAAATTAATCTTGTAAATTCAAAATTTATAATCTATAATCTTCATAGCTTAATTGTTTTGATAAGGGGATTATTTTTATGAATATTGCTATTTGTGATGATGAACAACAAGATATTGATATACTTTACAATTACTGCAAATCATGCAAATTACCATACAATATTTCTACTTTCTTGTCTGCCTCTGCCCTGCTTGAGGCTTTTAAATCCCAATTTTATGATTTAATTTTTCTTGATATAGAAATGGATAAGCCAAATGGTTTTGAAATTGGCTCTATTTTAGCAGGATATTCTCCTCGTCCCGTAATAGTTTTTACGACAAACGCACTGCAGTATGCAGTCCGAGGATATGGAATTGCTTTTCGATTTCTATGCAAACCGATAACGATTACAATGTTTCAAAGTGTTGTCAGGGAGGCTCTTGACGAGATTCTTCCGCAAAAGGCAGCGGTAATGTGTGGTTCAACTCAGAAAATGATTTCTATAAACGATGTGATATATTTTGAGAGTCTGAACCGGCACATTATTTTTCATTTTGCAAATACATCCACATTGGAGATAAAGGATTCAATGGAAAATATGATTTCAGTTTTTTCATATCCTTCATTTGTACAGATTCACAGAAGTTATTGCATCAATTTGAATTATGTGGACAGCTTTACACCACTTGCTGTCACTATGACTGACGGCTGCAAAATTCCACTTTCGCGGAAAAAACAGACCATTTTCCAAGAGCGCTTTAACAATTTGATACGAGGTACCATCAAATGAATTTTCCAATTGAAGTATATACCATTATTATAGAATGCCTGCTTATTTTCTACTTCTTTCATAAAGAGGTTAGACCTGTATACCCTTCCCGCAGATATATTATCCTATTTTGCATATCACTCTTTGCGGTCATAATGCTATCAACCCTATATACACCTATGTTTATACGGCTTGTCATTATCAGCTTATTTTTGTTTTTTTGCTATACTTTCTGCTTCAAATGCAAAATATTCCAAATCACCTATACTATTATATTATTTTTTGTCACGTCGATGTTTTCCGATGTTATTGGTGCGTTTGTACTTTCCAGACTTGGAATTTCAATAAATGAACTTTTAGGAATAAGTGAAGGACGGCTTATCTACAATACCACAAGCAAGATTATTCATCTGTTTTTGCTGGTCATAATTATTTTATTTACCAATGCCCGATTTGATTCAAAGGCTCTACTGCATGCCATACCACTCATGCTCTGCAATCTGTCAAGCATATTTATTCTGTTTGCCCAGTACACTACCTTTATTGACAATGGTAAATACTCCACCTTTGTGATGACCACCATATGTATGCTTGTTATCAATATAGTGGTTTGTGGATATACGGAAATAGTAAAGAAATCTTATGAATTACAGAAAAATCAGCTCTGTATGCAGGAGCAGCTTGCCAAACAGGAGCTTTACTATCAGGATATCATTGCTCGTCAGGACGAATCCCGCGCACTTTGGCATGATATAAAAAAATACATGCTGGCAATGGAAAATCTGGTTTCTACGAAAACACGACCTGAAGCCGAAAGCCAGCTCTCTGCCTTAAAGAAAAAGTTTTCAAGCCTTGACCAAATGATTGATACCGGTAATTCCATTGTTGACGGTATCCTAAACTATGGCTCTAATAAAGCAGACAGTCTGGGAATCTCCATAAACTTTAATCTATGGCTGGACACTGACCTTAACATTTCGCCTGTTGACCTGTACATAATCATCGGAAACACTATGGATAACGCAATAGAAGCCTGCGATGCTTTTCCGGCAGGTCACAAACCATCCATCTCATGTACGCTGCGCCAGAAAAATCATGTGCTGCTTTATGAAATATCCAATCCTATTCCACAGGTTTCGGTTAAAAAAGCCGGAGTTATCCACGGATATGGGCTTGAAAATGTCAAAGAATGTGTAAACAGAAATAGTGGTTTTATCTCTATCAAAAACGAAAATGATATATTTTGTGTCTCTATAACACTAAACGTTTAATATGTCTTAAATCCGCGATATCACAAGCTTTCCATCCTGCACATCAACCCTGACCTTATTAGACTCTATCCCCGCTGCCTCAAGCATCTCATCAGTGAGTTTTATCCTGTGTGCCTTGTCCAATACTGTATATTCCATTGCAGGGTGTTTCTTCAATTTCTCCGTACTTACCTTTCCGTCAGATATAAGCACTGTGCGGTCTACACGGCCTGCAAGTGCCATATCGTGTGTGACTATGATGATGGTTATACCAAGCTCTTTGTTCAGCTTATGAAACAGCTCATAGATTGTATCAGCAGTCCTTGTATCCACGGCTCCGGTCGGCTCATCCGCAAGCAGTATGTCCGGCTTATTTGCCAGTGCCACCGCTATCGCTGCGCGCTGCTGCTCTCCTCCCGATAGCTGAGCCGGAAGCTTATCCTTATGCTCCTGTAATCCCACTGCATTTAACAGTTTAAGGGCATAGCTTTTATTATTATCCTTGCGTTTTTTTATAATTTCTCCGTGTTTTAAATTATCGGTATTACCTGCATTTTCAAACATCATCACGGCCTCGACATTCTGCAGCACAGTCAGGTATGGGAACAGATTTTTGGCACTTTTCTGCCACACAAAGCCCACCTTGTCCCTGCGGTATCTCACCATTTCGGCTTCTGAATATGTGGAAATGTCTTTTCCGTCGATAGTGAGTACTCCAGCCGTTGGTGTTTCCAGTCCTCCTATCATATTTAAAAGGGTGGATTTTCCGCTGCCGGATTTTCCTATTACCGCAAGCATCTCCCCTGTTTCCACCGTCAGGTCAAGCCCCTCCAGTGCCATCACCTTTTTATCGTCTGTCTCATATATTTTTACCAGTCCATCGCAATTTATCATCTGGTTTTCTCCCTTTTAATTTAAATTACTATGCCGTCACTAAGCTCAAACACTTCATCTCCCAGCTCCATCAGGTTCGGATCATGCGTGGTCATAACTATTGTGATGTCCTCATCGTCTATCAGCTCACGGAACAGTCGCATGACTTCAAATCCAGAAGCGGTATCAAGTGCTCCTGTCGGCTCATCCGCAAAGACCACCTTCGGGCGATGAACCACAGCGCGCGCTATCGCAACTCTCTGCTGCTCACCTCCCGATAGTTGTTCCGGCATATGGTTCATGCGCTTTGAGAGTCCGACACGCTCGAGCAGCTCTGATACTCTGTCATGCGTATTCTCATTTATCACATCGGTTTTTGCATCTCCAATGTCATTATCCATTTCAGTCAAATTCTTCTGTATCTGACGTTTATTTTTCGCAAGTCTAAGGGCAAATTCCACATTCTCATATGCCGTCATCGTGGGAATTAGTGCTATAGACTGGAATACAAATCCCATCTCATACCGCCTTAGCATTTCCCGGTCTTTCTCGGTCATCTGCTCGAGATTTTTATCCAGAAACTGCACACTTCCCTCTGTCGGCATATCAAGCGCACTAAGGATATTAAGAAGTGTGGTCTTTCCGGAGCCGGAACGCCCTTTTAAGATGGCAAGTGTTCCTTTTTTTATCTCCATGGATACTCCGTCAAGTGCGTGGACTGTTGTACCATCTCCCGCCTTGAAATATCTTTTTATATTTTGAGCAATTATCGCATTTTCCATATGTCATGACCTCATTTACCATGCTATAAAAACTTTCTACCGACTACCACAAAATCATTTTTATCTGCTAACTATCTTCTCCAAGCCTCAGTGCCTGTGCTATCTTCATACTCTTAAGCAGTCTGCTGATAACCACATAGCATACGGCTACAGCCACGAAAAGTACTCCTGTAAGCTCCAGCATATCAGATGGATAAATATATACATTTACTCCGATATTGTGTTTCTGCGGCAGATATATGATCGATATGAGCCTTACAAACATCGCTGTTGCAGTTATACCTATGCCTGCTCCCGCAAGAAGCGGCAGAAATGATAAAAATATCTGCTCGTTTAAAAGCATTGCTTTTACCTCTCTCATTCTCATTCCCATTGCTCGGTATATACCAAACTGCAGCTCCCTCTGTTTTAGTGTCATAACCCAATACAGTAAAAATCCTACTGAGCACACTATCAGTGAAAGTATAAAACTTAATGTAAACATACCGTTTGTGATCTGCACTGTGGCTGAGTTTTTATTCTCGTCTATAAGCTGCTGCGCGGATGTTATATTTTTGTATATATCATCCACCGTTTTTCCTTTTGACAGGTTCATCCACACACTGTACGGTGTCATGCCGAACTTTTCCACAACCGTAGCATAATTTGCAACGATCAGGTATTTCTCCTGCTCGGTCACATTTTTGTCTGCATCTGTCTCATAGGTGTAACGCTCGTAGCCCGGAAAACCTTTTACTATGGCACATACCTTTACATTCTCGGATGCGTAGATCTGATCTTCATCGACAGCCTCCGGTACATACCTTGAGTAATTTAAGCTGTCACCAACTTTAAGTCCCAGATCTTTTGCCAGATTTGACGAAATGATGACTCCGTCCGGCTCTTTTGCCAGCTCATTCAGGTAATTGAACCAGTGAGCGTCATTAATATCATCATTTTGGTCACTCTGCAATTTCGCAGTCTCACCGAATTCTTTTGTGTTTATCGCCATAAGATATGCATCCGAAACCGAACCACTGCCTGCGGAAATGTCTACCCTCTCGTCCTCAAGCACACGCGTGACACCGTCACAGATGCCCTCATTTTTGAGCGACTCGTATTTACCGAAATCAGGCTCGTCATACATCCAGTTTACAGAGCCATTTTTATTGTACTGTATCCTGAGTCTGAAATCCTCGTTGTATATCGCATCACAGCCCACATTGTAGACGATACGCTGCTCCATATTGCTGTTCATGGTGCGCGCCATATTCGCGTCAAAAATACCGCCAGCCACTGTCATGATAAGAAATACTGCCAGAAATCCCTGATTGTATCTGGTTCGTTTTAGCTGTAAAAATGATGCATACATTGCCGGAGAAAAATGCTTTTTAAAGAGCCTGTCCACAAGCAGAATAATAAGTCCGGTAAGCCTTACGCACAAAAGTGCCGCTGCAAATATAAAAAGCGAATTGTCTAGTATCATGACAGGATCTATGCTCCTGTTCTCAAGAACAGATATCGCAAGCGTACTCTTCTGCTTGTTGTAATTGTAAAGCAGATATGCTGACAGAGCCAAAAGTATAACGTCTATAAAGCATTTCTCCCAAAGAGGCTTTTTCTTTGATATTCGTCCCCTACTGCTGCGCTCTGATATGGCATCCTTTGATTTTTTCCACACCGGAACTGTGATAAACAGCACCATGATAACTGCCGCTGCCACCGCATAGACAAGCATCTGCCATACAAATTTGTAAGTGCTTATATCCTTTGCCGTAAATCTTAAAAATCCGTCTGTAGATGCGGCAGCCCGGCACATTATATATCCGAGTACTATTCCGAGTACACAGCCCGCAAACGCTATTATTCCCGACTGCTGCAAGTACAAAATAAATACCTGTAATTTTGTCGCACCGCGGCTTCTTAAAACAAGTATGTCATTTTGCTCGAGCGAAAGTATCTGTACAGATATCATTCTTATAAATAAAATCAAAAGCACAAGACACGGCAGCTCCAACGCCCAAAGCATCAGCTTTATCGTCTTCTGCTGTGTAAAAAAGAGCTCCAGCGTATCACGGATGTTGTCATTGTAGAGCTTGTCAGCATCCTTAAACTGCTCCATATACCCGTCATAAAGTGAGGCATTTTCCGTGTTGATCTGCGTATAATCCAGCATGAGAAAATCACTGTAGCTGATATTGTCCTCACTGTAATACTGCATCATTTCGTCAAAAACATCCTGCGAAACAAATATCACATCGCCCATATCCGAAAGCGTCTTGGCCCAATATGGATCGTTTATATCTTTTTCACGACAGATCTGTGATATAACGAAAGAAATTTCCTTTTTCCCACTGCCATCAGGTACATGTAAATAGATTTTTTCACCTGCTACAAGTCCGTAGTGATCCATTGTCTTTTCGCTTATACAGCATTCGAATGTGGCTGTGCCAGTCTGAGATTTTACAACATCCGCGTACTCCGAAAGTCCCGGCAGATATCCTATTGTAAAATAATTGTTAGGTCCTCCAAACTCTGTATCCGCGCGTCCTCCTGGGAGTGTGATAAGCTGCTGTGAGGAAACCTTGTTTATATCCACATATTCAGTCCACTTCTGCTCGTATCCTGACAGCTTATCAAGTACTGACTGCGAATCAGGATAATCTGCCACCGCATATGTTCCCTCGCGGCTCATCTGTGCAGGAAACTCATTCTGCTGTGTGGCATGATCCGTAAAAAGTCTGTCGAGTATCTGATTTCCCGCACCCTTTTCAAACATAGAGTGGCACACAAAAAGTGCTATAAACAAAGCCACTCCCATAAGCAGACACAAATTTAACCATTTTCTGTTTTTTAATTTATTAATTACGAAGCCAAACATATTTCATCGCCCTCATCAATACCGTAAAGCACAAGTGTATCGCTGCCTGATGTATAATCGCCCAATATTACCGGCTGCTTTACCACGCTGTCCCCATCAATTTTCCACACATAGTAGGATATATCATCTTTGTCCATAGGATTGACCTGCTTGTGTATGATCGAAGTCGGCACCACTACCACCTTTTTAAAAGAAACATAAGAAAACTTTACAGCAGATGCCCTGGTCAGATCATCCGGTATTCCATTGTCAAGTTTTATATAAAATGCTGCATTTGCATATCCCGAATCTGTGTTTCCGGTAATATGCACACCTTTATCATCCTGATTTATATATCCCTTTTGAGCTTCCCTGCCGTAACCGGCAAAACCGATACAGTTTCCGTAGATTGTTGTACCGTCCAGCTCAAGTGATACGCGCTCTCCCACATCTGCTATATTGTCCGTATATACGTTATAGTTATTGCTATCCTTTACCAGAACCAGCAGTACGTCCGTGGAATTTCCGGTTATCTGCAGGATATCTGAGCCTTCCTCCACATTATCTCCTGCCTTGACACTCACCTTTGAAACTTTTCCGTCATTTTTGGCATATACTGAAATATTTCCTTTGCCGTCATTTCCAGCGCTTATGCTGTCATATGCTGACTGTAGCCGGGAAAGCTGATAGGTGTGATCTGCACCGGCAAGTTTTTTCTGCAGATCAAGTAGCTGTAAGTTCAATTTCAACTGCTGCTCTTCATATGCTGTATCCGGCTTTTCATCCTGCCGGTTATTTTCTTCAGATAAATCTTTTATCTGCTTATTGTAGTCAGCAATCTTCTGCGCATAGGATTCATTCTCCGAGTCGATTGCATTTTTCGCCTCTGTTATGGCAGCTTTGCCCTCTCCGGTATCCACCACGTAAAGCAGCATCCCCTTTTCTACCGTATCGTCCTGCTTCACATTGACCGATACGATCTGCCCTTCATAATCACAGGTTTCGGTTATCGTCCCTGCGTCAGATCTGCTGTACTGCACACCGTAGTTTGCTATATCAAAGTCAGACCTTGTTACCGTATATTTGCTGTACTTTGTCGGAACCTGATCTGTAGAATTATAGTAGACCAGTTCCCCCTCTTTTAAGCCCTCTGTGACCTGTGTATAGTTTTCATCAGACTCACCTGTTGTTATGATGCGTTTCTCGCGGCCTCCCTCATTATTTTTCACATAGACATATCTAGTATCGCCATCCTTATAGATGGAATCTTTTCCCACGACAAGTGCTTGATTTGCTTTTGTCTTTTCAAAATATACCGGATACATCTGTCCTGCCGTGAGAGACGGCTTTTCCCTGCTTTCCACGCACACATCCGGATAGCGGTTGTTTATCTTCGAAAGTACCAAAACCTCTGATGTATATTGAGACTCGGTGACATCATATTTTTCGCCATCGACTATCACATATTTCTTGTCATAATCGCTGTATTTGTACTCATTTATGGCTGTATCTTTTATATCCAGCACAAGGTCATCCGTATCTGAGACAATGACTATATTCTCGTATGCCGCAGCAGACCTTCCCTCTGTCAGCTTCTTAGTGTAAGTGACAAGACCGCTGTGGGCTGCCTTAAGCATTCCATCATCAACAATCTGCTGATATGAAGCCATCTGCTCATTGATCTTTTGCACGCGGTATTCGTGAAGCTGCTTATCGTACCGCTGATTTTCCTGTTCCGTGGCGATCTGTGTGTTGTAATCCTCGTCCGTACTCTCATTTTTCTCAGTCTGTTCTGTTGAAAATTCGCCCGTAACTGCTGCATATTCATCAATATTTGTGTCTGCATCGGCTTCATGCGTGTCATCCGCAGTTCCATCTGACTGGTCAGGCTCATTATTATCCTGCCCTGCGGCCTGGCTCTCCCATAATCGGATCTGCGTATCCGAGATCTGAGCTGATATCTCATATGTCTCATTCTCATGCGCCAGCGCAGCCTTACATTCCTGCAACTGTTTTTTTGCCTCATCCACATCACAGACAGCAAGCTCATCCCCCGGATTTACTGTATCTCCCGGCTCCACATATATCTGTGAAATATTTACATTGGCACTGTAGTAATTGCAGTAATCCCTTGGAACCGCGGTAGCCATCAATACCTGAACCGATCCGATCGCAGCGTATTCCACAGGTCTGTAGGCTTCATTTAACGCTACAGGTTCCTCAAGCTTTGGTATGCTGCTTTCTGTCATTTTTCCACAGCCGCCTGCCAAAAACGACACACATATCCCCAATACTGCCAGTTTTTTTATTGATAAAAGGTTTCTGTTCTTCACTGCAAAACCACCTCATCCCCGCTTTTAAGTCCTTCTGTGATGATCCGGTAGTCTCCCACCTGATCTGCGACACTTATCCATACCGCCTGTCTGTATCCATTCTCATCCAGTGTGTATACAAAATACCTGCCATCCTTCTCATGTACTGCGTCCTTTTGCACATACACAGCATTTTCTATAGCAGGGCGCGTCACTTCCATGGAAAATATCTGTGCATCCGATACTGCCGACATGTCCGATACCGGTTCAAAAACAACCTTTTTATCGTCCACCTCTTTTACCTTAAGTTCAAACTCTATATCAGATGCTGTTGCCGTGTATATATCACCTACATTAAAGTCATAACCTTCCGGTCTGTCAGCCTCGTAATTGCCGTTTCCGCTGATTTCTGTTATAAGATTGCTGCCCGGTTCAAAAACTCCCGCCAAAAGCGAATTGTTCATTGCTGTGATCGTGCCATCCTCGGATGCCGTGATCTGATATCTCGACAGTTTTTCCTCTGCCTCATCAAGATAAAGCTGCGCAACCTCTGTATCCTTATCAAGCTGGGCAATATCGCTTGAATAATCCTGAGTATCATCGATTTTCATAATAGCCCTGTAGTGCTCTGCCAGAAGCTTATTCTGGCTGATCTGCCCGCTGTAGTCCTCAATCTTTTTCTGTATCTCCCCGGATTTAAAAGCCACCAGTATATCGCCCTTTTTCACATGATCACCCACTGCCACATTTACCTTTTCGAGCGTAAGCTCCGTGTTTGTCGCACCATAGGAAAACCTGGTATAGCCCTGCGCGCTCAGACTGATGGTAGTCTGAGGTGTGAGTGAACCGCTCTGTACCGTAACTGTCTGGTATGATATTTTCTCGTAGGAAGCTCTGTCAGTCTGTGCAAGCTCCTTTTGTGCCGCCCCACATCCTGAAAATAAAATAGAGGTAATTGCAGCGGCAAGTGTCAAACGACTTATATATTTTTTCTTTCTGTTAATCATATATTTTTCACATCTTTTCCATCAAAATATGAACCCGATCTATTATCTAAAAATGTAACTCCATGTGTAAACTTTTTGTATCATGTATTGCATTTTTTATTATATAATTTCCCTTAGTCTCCATGCACACTTCTCTCTGATTCAGAATATCTGCTCCGGCTCAATCACTGTTCCGTCTATTGCATTTACAAATACCGGACACGATTCGACCTCTCCTCTTTGCAGCAGCTCAAGGCTCCATGCCGGGATATAGCTGAATCTCTGTGAATCTGAGCTGTCCTTTACCCTGATATAGCCAAGTGTCAGATAACGATATTGTGTATCCGCTTCCACAATATATTTATCCGGGTGGCTTTCAAGCTCATTTCTTGCAATCTTATAAATATTTGACACCGGTAAGAGCTCCACCTTCTGCTGTTTTTTCACAATGCTTACCGGCTCTGCTATATCAAATCTATAGACACCATATTCATTTACATTGAAACTGCCTGTCTCATAACCAGGACAGTCCATAGGACAAAATTTGTAATAAGCTGAATAATCAAATATATTCAGTGATTTTGAATACACTACATCATCTGCGCCAAGCGAATATTCAAGCGCATAGCCCCATATGGCTCTATGCATATCCCCCTCCTTATATACATTATCCTCAGTCTTGTTATATCCCTCCCATTCACAGTCGCTTTCTCCTGTTTTAATCATTGACTCAATTCCTATTGCCTGCATGAAGTCACCTGCTTTCTTCTTTGCCTCATCAACCGAAATATTTGCCTCGTTGTCATCGCTTACCGGCATGTCTCCAACAATAAAGTCACCGTTTAAATACCTCACCGTATCATACTCTTTCAGGGATTTTGGTCCATAGTACTGCTTCACATAGCCATCATCAAATATAGTACTCCGCTCATCAGACTCCCCATCTGAAACTCTCTTCACGCATCTGTCAAGCGGATAGCTCTGGATGCCTGATAGCACACTGTTGTCATCATCTGGCCTTGAAAACTGAAGGTGAAACCAGGTATCACCTATTTTTCCGACAAAATCATCACAGGAGTCATATTCTGTGGCCTCTGTCCACACATCAGTTGCCGTTTCAAGCGCTTTTGTGCACTCAGTCTTCATATCATCATGCCATTTCAAAATCTCCTCAGAGGCATCATCCAGCAGACTGTTGTTGTCCCTGTCAAGAGTCTCAATAATCTCCTCAAGCTCTTTTTTTGTCATGTGCGCATAGTCGTAATAATAGACCTGTGAATCACCAAAATATGCCTTTATCACCTTTTCCTTGAACTCCTTGGTGCATGGTATGCGCTCCACCTCTGTGACTGACATGGTATCACATTCCGGCAATCTGACATCTGCTGTGATTTTCACCTTTTCCTCAGTGTCTCCCACATTTACTGTGAGCTCATCATTAAAGCTTGTATTTGTGTCAATATCCTTTACACTGCTTACCACATTTTGGGATTTTACCTCCGTGTCCACGCCATAATCTACCTTTTTGCCGGCACAGCCTGCGAGTGATATGAGGACAAGTGCCTCGATGAGTGTCATAATTGCTTTTTTCTTCTTTCCCATAATAGTTCTCCATAAATTTTAAAATACATCCTCGGAATTGATTATTGTGCCATCTATTGCATTTACAAGTATCACATTTTTCTTTTGTGAATCAACCAGCCGCGAAAATGACCATACAGGCACATAACTGTATTTTGCAGTTTCATTCTTATCTTTCAGCCTGAAATATGTAAGCTGCATATTGTTAAAGCTTGTGTTTATCTCAAGCTCATATTTGTCGGCATTGTTTTTTAGCTGCTCCTTAATTATCTGCTCTATATTCTTTAAAGAAAGCAGCTCCACACCGCCGGATATGCTTGTCACACTCACCGGATATTCTATAACCACATCAATTATTCCATTGTCTGTAACAGTTAGCTGAATACTGTCACCCAATGTAATGTCTTTCGTATCCTCGGGAAGCATAGAGTCACATTCTGATGAATCAAAGCTATCCTTAAAAACCTGTCCATCAATGCCTGTTCCATACGAATACACATATCCCCACAATGTGTTCCTGCGACTCTCCCAGTTTTCATCCCCATTATTAAATCCCAGCCAGTTACAATCGCACTCTCCACGCTCAACCTGATTTGACAGTCCAAGCTTTCCCATAAAGTCCTGCACAAGTTTTTTTGACTCTGCTGCACTTCTTGTACATTCATTTCCATCAGCTCCGGCACTGTCTGTCAGATTATCCTCCTGAAATGTCTGCGAGACATTATCATAATTTTCCTCCTTAAATGAAGGTGGTCCGTAATATTTTCCATCGAGCTTAAAGACATAAGCATTTACCCAATGCTCTTCAAATGTTACCTCACAAAATGTATCTCCTTTATAGCCGGCATACTCATCACAGCTTTGTAAATCAGAAGCAATTGTATACGAGATTTTCGCATCAGTCAGTAAATCCCGATAACCTGATAAATCCTGCTCCATTTGCTGTGCCAGCTCCTGTTTTGTACTATCATCCATATCATCCCTGCTATTCATTTCATTCAGCTCCCTGGATTTTAAATCTATATAATAATTCAATTCATCAACTGTATAATGCTCTAAATCATGATAATAATACTCTCCACCACCAAAGTACGCATCTAAAAACCTTTTCTTGTACTCCGTATCGAGCTTCACATCCTCCACTCCAACAACATGCATGGTTTCACAATCCGGCACAAGTATTTTGGCATCGATTCCCAGTGTTACATCTCCTTTTTTTGTCTGGACAGTTATATTTTCGACCCATGGCTTGTCAGTCCTTAAATCAGATACCTTAGAAGCGTTCTTTTGCTCCTTTACCTCCGTGTCCACACCATAATCCACCTTTTTGCCGGCACAGCCTGTGAGTGATGTGAGGACAAGCGCCTCGATGAGTGTCATAATTGCTGCAAATAATCTCATATTTCGTGAAGATATGTTACCCCTTTTATCCATATGCGGCTCTCCTTTTTTGTGCTCTCTGTTGTTATAATGAGTATATATGTCAGTTGTAAACTTTTTGTATCATACATTGCATTTTTATTATAAAAACCCGGTCTGCACATACTTATGCAAACCGGGTCTATATTTAACGCATCTTGTAACTATTAAACTATACCAATTCAGGAATTTTATATCCTGCTTCCTCCATCGATTTTTCAAATTCTCCAAGGCTGACATTTGCCTCTTCGGCTGCTACATCTATTTTTAACCTTCCCTTTGAAACCAATGAATACAACATATTATTTTTTCCTTGAAGAATCCCCTCTTCCTTCTGTTCCTCACCATACTCTTTGGCATATTCCTTTGCATATTCTTTGGCATATTCCATTGCATACTGTCTTACTGCTTCACTCATAGCACCACGTCCTTCCTTTTCTTTGTAATAAGCCACTGCTTTTGACAATGCCTCGCTTTTTATCTGCTCCGGCCTGCACTGGTGAAAATCTCTCATCATCCGACCTATATCATCATTACCTTCATACCTTCCATTTACATAGATGATATGTGAACCGTCCCCAAAGACTTCGCCTGTTTCATCAACACGTCTTTGAATGTGATAAAATGGCAGTCCTTTTCTGAACTTATCGTGATCATAAATAAAAATCACGTAGGAATCCTTAATCTCCTTAAATTCCTGTCCTTCCTTCAGCATCCTCGCATCCATCATACTGCTGTGATATCTGGCTCTTCTGACATGCGAGCCCTCCGCATTGATTTGCACCTCAATATCAATATGCCTGCCATCAACATCTATTGCATGCACATCCAAGGTAATACATCTCCCGCCAATCACCGAATTTTTTAATTCATCCTGCCCCCTGACGTCTATAACCTTAATATCACGTTCCATTATTACGCGAAGCAACAGCTCCGTTGTCTCGATATTCTGCCCGAATACAAGACTCATCAGATTGTCATCAAACAGTGTCATTTTGTCAATCAATCTGTTGATGATTACATCGTTCTGGCCATAATTACTATCCAAAACTTCTTTTGTCTCTCCCGACATTATTCTCCTCCTGTTCAGTTGTGTGAGCAGGGAGAATATAATATTGCATGATACGAAATCTCTTATCAATATAAAGCATCCGCAACCCCAGTCCGCTTCATTCACATAAGGTTTTCTCAGTCGACATATCCATTTTCCCTGCTATTGATAGGTAACTTAAAGCATTGAAAATTTCCATGTCTTTGTCGAAAAATACTAAGTGGTTCTGCCCTCTTCAAAGTGATACGCACCGATGAAAATGTGTACTGTGGTGTCGCTCAACAGAAATATAATGCTTTGGCTTGATTGTAGCATAGTGAACCGCATTTGTCATTATAATTTTTCACTTCACTTCTCATGAATCGCATACACATATTCATTTTCCTGTAAAAACTGCAGCACCTCATAGCTTTCATTATTTTTTTGCTCCACTGCTGTTGTCTCGGATATCAGTTTAAGCTTTGAAAAATCTATACCGCTGTAGTCAAAATATCCTTTGTAAGCAGACAAATCATTTTCTGCCTGTGATTCATCATCTGCCTGCAAAGCCTCTTTATATTCACTCATATCACTAATATCCTTCATATGTGCTTTTGCCATAATGATTGTCCCATCCTCAAGCATCCAGATTGTATGATTTTGTGTACCATCATACTTCTCAAACCTGATTATCCAGTAATATGCCGTATATGTGTTAAAGGTATTATCCGATGCCTTTTTCGCTGCTGCCTCCCATGTATACCAGTTAGAGTAGTCAGGTGAAAGATTTACAGGATAGAGCTTTTCTTCATAAAGCTTTTCTATGCTTTTTCTGCATGTGGCAACTGCCTTATAATCCTGCTCATCCATCTCATAAGAGGCGGCGTCATCTGTCGTGCTGTCCCACTGCCCATCTATGAGCGAGAGCTTCTCTGACAATTTCAGATTGACAGATGCTTCCTTTGCCATTACAGAGCCTGAAGGCAGATAGCTTTTAGGAACCTTCGCCACATGATCATGTTCATTTTTCTGGTTTGCCTCAAGCACTATGCCCGGCACCATGATGCCTGCTATTACTATACAGATTACTGCAACAGACATTATTATTAATTTGAAGCTGTCTTTTTTCATATCTTCCTTTAAATCTTATGTATTTTCCTTTTTAAAATCTATATTGCGTTCAGATTACCACGGCAGCAAAATCCTCATCGTTGTTCCGCATCCGGGCTCACTTTCCACTGAAAGTACTGCATTATGGTGCTCTAAAATGATTGCCACAAGCGACATTCCAATTCCGGCACCGCCCTCTTTTCTGGCTCTTGATTTGTCTGCCATATAAAACTCATCACAAATTTTTGCCGCCTGTTCCTTAGTCATTCCGATTCCGTGATCGATTATGCAGATTTCATATGCCGTCATACATTTCCCGTCATCTGCTGATTCGGCTTCGCCTATATCCGTTTTATCTTTACGTATATTACAAGCCATATTGTCCACAAATTTTCCTGTAACCTCAACCTGCTGACCTTCTTCTGACGCTTTTCTTGCATTATCCATCAGATTGACAAGTGCCGTAATAAAAAGCTCCCTGTTAAGTAAAAGCACAGCATCCTCTATCTCTGTTTCTATAGTAAGATGCCTGTTTTCGTATGCAGGCTCAACAACCTTTACCACCTCTGCACAAAGATCTGCCATATGAACCCGCGCTTTTTCAATATCATGCCGGCGCAGATATATCAGCTCAAAAAGCTTCTGCGACATGCTCTCCAGACGCTTTCCCTCCGAAAAGATATATCCAAGCGCCATCATCTGTTCCTCTCTCGGAAGCTCCAGTGAACGCATCGTGTCTGCATATCCAATAATTGACGTCATAGGGGTTTTTATCTCGTGGGTAAAATCCGCTACAAACTGCTCACGCCTGTGCACCATATCGTTAAGCTCGTCTACATGATCCGATACTGCCTGCGCCATGATATTAAATTTCTGCGCAAGAAGCCCTATCTCATCATGACTTTTTACGTTTACCCTTGTGGCATAATCCCCCTGCGCTATTTCCTCGCTGACATGGTTAAGCTTCTCGAGCGGCTTTGTCATGTACCTGCTGATAAAATACATTGCCGCCGACTCTGCAATCAATATGACTATTATTATCAGCCTGAAATAGTTTATCTGCTCATCAAGCAGTGTATATGCCTCTGATGCGTCGCATTTACTTACTATCCAGAGATTTTTTTCATCTATCACACTCTGCGAAGTAACATAGATATAGTGCTTTTGGGATTCTTCTTTAATCACATAGTTTTTGTTTCCTGTTGTGAGATTTTTGAAAAGTGTATCACTTATCCCTGCATCACTTTTGTCATCTGTATATACTTTTTCACCATCAAAATATATGTAGAAAAATGAATCCCTTGAACGCACACTGCTGCTCACGCGACCTCCTATCTGAGGAAGCTGTGCTGTTATTGAGTATGCGGAAATGCTGCTCTTTTCTGCATTGCTGTTATCTGCATTATTGTTATCTGTATTATTGTTCGAAGTTTCAGAATTATCTGAAACTGAATTTAAAAGCTGCAAAAGCTCATACTCCACAGAGGACTGTACCAGATTATTCTGCACAATAGCATTTTTAAGCTGTGTCTGCTTCGCAAGCTCAAAATTCTTGTGTATCATGAGGTAACCCACCAGCCCCAGTCCAAGTGAAAGCAGTATTAAATTTGTGAACAATACCTTGTACCTGAATTTCATTTAGCCCTCTTTTTGTATATTACGCTTACCCATATTTAATGGTCTTTAGTTTTCTGTTCTTCCAGCCTGTATCCCGCCTTAAATACGGTTTTAAGGCAGTCTCCTATATCAAGCTTTTTGCGCAGTCTCTGTATGTGAAGATCGAGCGTCCTCGACTCGACAGAGTACTCACTTCCCCATATTTCTTCATATATTTTTTCTCTGAAAAGTGTGATATTTTTATTGCGCATCAAAAGCTCAAGCAGCTCAAATTCCTTTGGTGTAAGCTCTATATGCTTCCCTGCCTTTGATACATTCTGGTTTTTCGTATCGATAGCTATATCCTTAAAGGTGAGCTGCTGCTCCATCTTATTATAACGTCTTAGCACTATATTTACCCGGGCTAAAAGCTCAACAATCTCAAATGGCTTTACCATATAGTCCTCGGCACCGGACGTAAGGCCTCTTAGCCTGTCATCTAAAGTGGCTTTTGCTGTGAGAAATATCACAGGTATGCCAAGCGGCTTTATGTATTCCATAAGCTCAAAGCCGTTTAACTTCGGCAGCATTACATCAAGTATTATCAGGTCAAAATTTCTCTCTTCCAGAATATCTGCTGCCTCCATACCATCAAAGGCACAGGTGCAGGTATAGCCTGCTTTCATGAGATTTAATCTGATGAGGTCTGATATCGGTTTTTCGTCTTCAACTATTAATATTTCTATCATCATTTTCCTTCTAAAACTTTATTATCCGTAACTATTTTCCTTTATAAATCTTTGCATATTCTTCTTTTGCTGTCAATCCCGAAGAGCATATATTTAGACTGCATTATGCATGGCTATATATATTAACAGCTACTTGTATCTAAAATGTATCAGGCACAAGCAATTACATACGAAAAATCCGCCATGCCCAATTCCCCGGCATGACGGATTTTCTTTAATCATATTTTAGTTTATTTATCTTTTAATGTCATAATTCATATTCATGAGATTCTTTATCGATTCGACATCATCAGTGATATTTGCATCGCCTCTTATTGTGTGCTTGATTGCACTGCTTGCCACTGCAAAATTCACTATATCCATTGGTTCGTAATTATTCATCATAGCGTAGATGAGTCCTGATGCAAATGCATCTCCTCCACCAACCCTGTCAAGGATTGTGAATGTGAACATTTTGCTCTCATAAGTCTTTCCATTGTACCATAGGTACGCTTTGAGACTGTTCTCGCTTCCGCTGTGAGCATAACGAACATGACGAGCCATGTATTTTATATTAGGATATTGAATTGCAAAATTTGAAAAAATCTCGTCTTCCTGTTCGTAGCTCAAATGAAGCGGTATCCCATCCTTCACATCGCCCAATGAATGATTGGATGGATCTTTATACAAATGATAAGGCTCGATTCCGATTAGCACATCAATGTATGGCAGACACTGTGTGCAAAAGTCTCTTGCCTCTTCCCATGACCATAATGTACTGCGGAAGTTTCCATCGAAGCTGACTGTAATGCCAAGCTCCTTCGCCACCTTTAAGGTGTCCATAATAAGCTGCCTGCAGTTTGGTGCAAGCGCCGGTGTGATTCCGCTTAAATGTAACCAGGTAAAACCTGTCAATAATTTCTTCAAGTCAACCTTGGAAAAATCATACTCTGTTATCGCACTGTGCTTTCTGTCATAGATTACCTTGCTTGGTCTGATTCCAAAGCCTGCCTCCAGATAGTAGCTTCCGAGTCTGTGTGTCGGAGTTTCCTCCGGTGTCGACAGAATAATCGGTGCACAATGCACATCGTTTGAGCGCAGCATTCTGATCGCGCTCTTTCCGATGCTGTTATCCGGTACTACCGTAAAGAAGGTAGAGTCGATGCCGAGGTTTGCAAGCGCAAGCGCTATATTGGCCTCAGCTCCGCCGTAGCTTGCCTCAAATGAATGTGTCATTCTGATTTTCTCATAGTTGGGCGGAGTCAGTCTAAGCATTATTTCGCCCATTGTTATAAATCTCTGTTCCATACCCTGCCTCCTTTTTACGATATCCTATCTCTGAACTCTGGCGCCTGCACCGCCCATGATAGCCTCAACCTCGTTGACGCTTACCATAGTTGTATCACCCGGTGTTGTCATGGCAAGTGCTCCATGAGCTGCACCATAGTTTACTGCAGTCTCGGCATCCTCTGTTGTCATCAGTCCATAGATGAGTCCTGATGCGAAGGAATCTCCACCGCCGACTCTGTCCATAATCTCAAGTCCGTTGTAATCCTTTGCCTTGTAGACCTCTCCATCTGCCCAGCAGATTGCGCTCCAGTCATTGACTGTGGCTGTCTTTACTGTACGCAGTGTTGTTGCTACTGCCTTAAAGTTAGGATAAGCCTTTGCTGCCTCATTAATCATCTTCTTATATCCGTCAAGGTTTAATTCCTTGAGGTTTGCATCGTTTCCTTCAATCTCAAAGCCAAGGCAAGCTGTGAAATCCTCTTCGTTTCCGATCATTACGTCAACATATTTAGCGATTTCCTTGTTGACCTCCTGTGCCTTTGCCTGACCACCGATTGCACTCCACATTGAAGGGCGGTAGTTTAAGTCGTAAGATACAATTGTTCCGTATTTCTTTGCTGTCTTTATTGCTGCAAGCACTGTCTCACAGGTCTGCTCAGAGATTGCTGCATAGATACCGCCTGTATGAAGCCATCTGACTCCAAGCTCACCAAAGATATAATCGAAATCAAAATCCTCCGGTGTGGCCTTTGAAATAGCAGTATTTGCTCTGTCAGAGCAACCTACTGCACCACGGATACCGAAGCCTCTCTCTGTAAAGTTGATACCGTTTCTGCATATACGTCCGATTCCATCTGTCTTCATCCACTTGATGAGGGATGTATCCACACCACCCTGACAGATGAAATCCTCCATAAGCTTTCCTACCTCATTGTCAGCGAACGCTGTGATAACACCTGTGTTCATCTTAAAGCACTTTCTCAAGCCGCGGACTACATTGTACTCTCCGCCGCCTTCCCATGCTCTGAAGGCTCTTGCTGTTCTGATTCTTCCCTCGCCCGGATCCAGACGAAGCATTACCTCTCCTAATGAAACTGCATCATATTTACATTCACTCTTTGGCTTTAAATTAAGGTTCATGGTTTTATACTCTCCTTTACTTTCTGATACTGTGTGCAAGCTCTACAGCTTCCTTTGTCATCTGCTCAATCTTGTCAAACTCTCCGGCCTTTATCATATCGCCCTTTACCATCCAGCTTCCGCCACAGCAGACAATCTTGTCACAGCTTAAGTAATCCTTTAAGTTCTTCACACTCACACCACCTGTAGGCATGAACTTAAGCATAGTATATGGTGCTGCAAGAGCCTTGATTGTAGTCACTCCGCCATACTGCTCAGCCGGGAAGAATTTAACCACGCTAAGACCTCTCTTTACAGCCTGTGCTGCCTCTGAAGGTGAGATTACACCAGGTAAAATCGGGATATTTTTATCCAGACAGTAGTCAACAATTTCTGCATCAAAGCCCGGGCTTACTATGAACTTCGCGCCTGCTGCAACTGCCTTGTCCACCTGCTCTGTTGTAAGAACTGTTCCTGCTCCTACAAGCATATCAGGATATTTCTCTGTCATAATGCGGATTGATTCCTCTGCAGCAGCGGTTCTGAAGGTTACCTCAGCACAAGGAAGTCCTCCACCTACAAGAGCATCTGCAAGCTTTTCTGCATCCTTTACATCATCAAGTACCACTACAGGTACAACAAGCATTTCTTTTAATTTCTCAATAATTGTATTCATAATAATTCCTTTCTGTATCCAAATATCGTAAAATCAAATCAACAGGTATTAATCCATGTAAGCACCCTTCATAGAGCTTACCGCATGCTGCGCATAGAGCTTTAAAAGTCCATGCTGGTATTTACTCTTAAAGCCCTTCCAGCGTGCCTTTCTGTCTGCTAAAACAGCATCAATCTCCTTTGGAGTCTTTCTCTCGCCCTTTATTCCTACAATTGCGATTTTTCTGTTTTCCACATCAAGCTCGATCAAATCTCCCTCTTCGACAAATGCGATTGGTCCGCCTGCCGCTGCCTCCGGTGATACGTGTCCGATAACCGGTCCTCTTGATGCACCGGAGAATCTTCCGTCGGTGATGAGAGCCACGCTTGAAGCAAGCTTTGGATCTGCGCAGATTGCCTCGCCTGTGTAGAACATCTCAGGCATTCCACTGCCTCTTGGACCCTCGTATCTGATAAATACGGCATCTCCCGGCTTTACCTCCCCATTTAATACGGCACTGATACATGCCTCCTCGCTGTCATACGGCTTAGCGTTAAGCACTGCCTTAAACATCTCCTTCGGACATGCTGTATGCTTTATTACGCAGCCCTCAGGTGCCAGGTTTCCTTTAAGGATTGCAATACTTCCGTCTGTTCCCTTGGCATTGTCAAAGGAATGGATGATATCCTCTCTGTCAATTGCTCTTCCAAAAAGCTTTGACTTCTCACGGAGTATCTCGTCACAGTGCTCGTAGAAGCCGTTCTTCTTAAGCTCCTCCAAGTTCTCGCCAAGAGTCTTTCCTGTGACTGTCATCACATCAAGATGGAGCATGCTCTTTATCTCCTCCATCACTCTAGGCACGCCTCCTGCATAGTAGAAGTACTGTGCAGGCCAGTCTCCTGAAGGACGAATATTGAGCAGATAGTGCGCACCTCTGTGCAGTCTGTCAAATGTATCCGCATCTATCTGAATGCCAAACTCATGTGCGATTGCAGGTAAATGCATAGTTGCATTTGTAGAACCTGAGATAGCCGCATGAACCATGATTGCATTCTCAAAGCTTTCCTTTGTCACAATATCCTTTGCTGTGATGTCCTTTGCTATGAGCTCCATGAGCTGCTTTCCTGCATTGTATGAAGCCTCCTTAAGCTCAGGTGCTGTAGATGGCATGAGTGCAGTACCCGGAAGCATAAGTCCAAGTGCCTCTGCCATAATCTGCATTGTTGATGCTGTTCCCATGAATGAGCAGGCTCCACAGCTTGGACATGCATTGTGCTTGTAATAATCCAACTGCTCGTTAGGGATGACACCGGTTTTCTCCCATGCATCAAATTTACCAATCTGCTCAAGCGTCAGAAGCTCGTTAATCTTGCAGGCAGGATCGTCTACGATATATTTCTTTGGCAGCTCATGTGCTTCCATGACTCCGCCTGTCACCATGATCGCACTCATATCCTTGAGTCTTCCTATACTCATGAGCATTGCAGGCATTGCCTTGTCACAGCTTGCGATAAACACTCCACCGTCAAATACTGTTGCATTGGCCTGTGCCTCAACAAGATTGGTGATGGCATCGCGGTGTGCCAGTGAATAGTTGATTCCGTCATGTCCCTGTGCGATTCCGTCACACATATCTGTTGCATAATATCTGGCTGCTTTTCCGCCGTTTTCATCCACGGCCTTTACAGCCTCCTCTACAAATTTGTTCAGGTGAGCTGAGCCCGGATGGCTGTCTCCGTATGTGCTTTCAATCATTACCTGTGGCTTGGACAAGTCACTGACCTTCCAGCCCATACCCATTCTGAGCGGATCCATCTCAGGTGCAAGTTTTCTTACTTCTTCACTTCTAAGCATATCTTTGTCCTTCTTTCTATACGAATAATGAAATAATAAACGCTACTACAAATCCACTGAAGCCAACCAGTGTCTCCATGATCGTCCATGTTTTCAGATTTGTTTTCTCATCCACACCAATAAGTGATTTAACAAGCCAGAAGCCTGAATCGTTGAAATGTGAGCATACTGTTGAGCCTCCTGCTACTGCTGCGACAACACATGCCAGATACAGCGGTGACAGCTCTGATATTCCAGGCATTGCAGCTATGATTCCTGCTGCCATGGTCATTGCAACTGTTGCTGAACCAACACAGATTCGAACAAGTGCAGCTACAATAAAAGCTACAAGCACTATTGGTAAATTAGCAGATGAAACTGCATTTCCAATCAAATCTCCAAGTCCTGAGTACTGCAATACATATCTGAGCACTCCACCACAGGCTGTTACAAGTAAGATAAGTCCTGTCGGCTCGAGAGACTTTGTCATGATTTTTTCAAGCTCCTCCATGCTGTAGCCATGTCTCTTTCCAAGCACAAGCATTGCCACGATTGTTGCAATAAGCAGTGCCACAAACGGCTCCCCAAGGAATGTAAATACCGGTGCTACCGGTGCCAGTGCAGGGATAACACCTGCGAGTGACTTGAAAATGATAAGCACAAGCGGAATTGCTATGATGAGTACGATTGTGCCAAATTTAGGAAGCTTAGTCTCATCTATGTCCTCCTGGTTTGCTACATGCTCCGGAACCGGAACCATGTATTTCTTTCCACAAATTGAGCCCCATACAGGTCCTGCAATAATCATTGCAACTGTTCCGCAGGCTATACCGACAAGGATTACCCATCCCAAATCCACATTGAGCATTGTTGCTACAAGTACAGGACCCGGTGTAGGTGGGATAAATGCATGTCCGACTGCAAGTCCTGCTAAAAGAGGTATTGCATAGAACAGTGTGGAACGCTTTGTTCTCTTTGCAAGCGAGAATGCAAGCGGTATCAGGATAATAAGTCCTGCGTCAAAGAATACCGGCATTGCTATAATTAAACCGGTTACTCCAAGTGCCCATGCGGCTTTTTCGTCGCCAAACTTTTTCACCATGGTAACGGCAAGTGTCTGTGCTCCGCCTGACGCTTCAAGTATCGCTCCAAACATGGAGCCCAGTCCTACAAGCAGTGCTATACCCTTTAAGGTATTACTGATACCATCATTTACCGCTGTTACAATCTCAGTAAGTGGCATACCTGCCACAACACCGATTGCTATCGCTCCAAGCAATATTGAAATCATTGCATGAACCTTGAATTTGATAATTAAAACTAATAACAGAGCTAATCCTATTATCGCGGCTATCACCAATCGGGTTGGATCTAATGTCGCTGCTTCACTCATTTTTTCTTCCTCCATACATTAAATTGTTATACGTTGTTCCCTACATACATCAGACGTCTTTTGTATCTATCTAAAGTATATAATCATCAACACTTCATATCAAGTTGTTTCAAATCTACAAGTTTTTTCCACAAAAGTAACAAAAAAAACAGCCATGTCTGTTTAACATGACTGGTTTTTAGTATATTTTATTTAATTCTCGCAGTGAGTTTAAGCTAACTTGTCTGACAAGTTTTATTTTGCTCTGACATGTCTATAATAGTCTGTCTGTTGTATGTAAGATGCATTATCATGGCACACTTTGCCCCCATGCTGTCTCCCCTTAAAATAGCATCGGTTATTGCCCGGTGTGTCTCAATTGTCTCATTAAGCAGCTTTCTGTGTGTCAGATTTGCAAATGTCGTGATGGCAGTCAAAATAACCGGAATCAGTACCTCAACCACCCGGTTTCCACTGCATCTGGCTATCGTCTCATGAAACTCCATATCCTTTTTTATATGGTTCTGTCCAGACATATACAGCTGCTCCACTTCATCGCAAAGGCTCTTTATACGCTCTTTGTCCTCTTCTGTTGCCTTCTGGCATGCCGTTGCCGCCACATCCGGCTCAAGCAGCATCCTCACCTCAAAAAGCTCCATCGCCAGACGATACTTGTCCTCAAACTGTGCTAAGCCAAGCGGATCATCAACCACTATCTCCGTGGACTTCACAAATGTGCCGGAGCCTCTCTTCACCTCAAGCATCCCCTTAGTGACAAGGCTCTTTACAGCCTCCCTTATCGTACTCCTGCCCACTCCGAATATCTCAGCCAGCTTGTACTCGCTGGGAAGCTTTGCTCCAATCTCAATATTCTCATGCTGTATATACATTACAAGCTGATCCTCAATCTGCGGAACCAGCAGCTTTTGATTTACTTTTTCATAGTTGTATGGCATATGCTGCTCCTTTTCATTTCATGTGTAGATTTTACCACTGTAAATATTCTATTTCAATCTTCTATTTAAATCTTATAGATTCACTTTTATTTTACATTTGGTACTTCGGATGTTATCATAGTCTATAAATAAAATGTGTAATGCCAAGAAGGGAGGGTGTTTATTTTGAAGTTGAACCTCAACATTCCTTTGCAGTCCCTTTCAACCAAGGAGCTTGATATACTGCAATATGTACATGATCATTCAGATGACATTTCATCTATCAGCATCCAACAGTTTGCCAAAGAGCTTAACTATTCCACCTCAACGATACTTCGCTTCTGCAGGAAGCTTGGCTTCAGTGGCTTTTCGGAGTTTAAATATTTCCTTAAAAGCTCTGATAATGAGGACAAAATCATGGTCAAAGGCTCTGATAAATCACTTGATATAATCAAGAATACTATCAAAGACTCAATGGACAGCACTGTGAGCCTGCTCAATTCAGATGACATATTTCATATTGCAAGGCTTTTTTCAGAAAACCGGCCTATTTACCTGCACAGTCCTGCCGGTCTTACAGACATTGCAGTCAGCTATCTGGAAAGCATGCTTTTTTTATCAGGATGTCAGAAAATATACAAAACAACTGCCGCCAAGGCCGCACACCACTTTATACAGACCGTGGATAAAGGAAATGTTTTTGTTTTTATAAGCAATTCAGGACGCTTTGAGCCCACCTTAAATCTGGCTAAGGAAGCCCGATTGCATGGCATGATTGTAATCTCAATCTCATCCATAGAAAATAATGACCTGGCTGAAGTATCTGATTATAATCTCAGGTTTTTTTCAAAGCCCCGTGAATATGAAGGCGCTGATTTCACCTCACGTCTTGGCTCCTTCTTTGTAATAAGCTCCTTCATGGAGTATTTCAACCTGCAAAGGAAAGGAGATAACAGCAATGAACCTTCTGCATCAGATTGATAGCACAGACTTCTCGGAAAATGAACTTCTCATACTTGAGTATTTTATAGACCATGAAAAGAGCCTTCCATATATGTCTCTAAATGACATATGTAAGGATTTATTTATCTCAAATGCTACAATAGTCAGATTCTGCCAGAAAATCGGATTCAACGGCTTCAACGAACTAAAATACTCCCTGAGAAAGGCCTCAAGAGAATCAACCGGATTTTCCACTTGGAGCGTTATGCAGCATCATACCTCCATACTTAAGGATTTTATCGACGGACTTGATTCAAGGCAGCTTGAAACCATCTGCAAGGAGGTAACTCAAAGCGACTCCCTTTATATATATGGTCGCGGTCTTTCCTCTCTGCCCGCCAGATATATGTACTCCATGTTCAATGCGATAGATATTCCATGCATATATATCGACTGGATTGACTTTCTTTTAGCAATATCAGTCTCTTTTCCCGAAAATGCAACACTGATTTTGTTTACTAATTACGGAGAAAAGGAAATATATGAGCCTATCGCCAGGCGCTGCCATAAAAAGAATGTAAAAATCATATGGATTTCAAGCGTTGATATTGACACCTCGCTTCTGGCAGCAGATGACATCTGCATTACTGCACCCGAGCTTCCATCTGAAAATACGCATCTGCGCACTAAAATGACAGCTTTTGTATTTGTCCAGATTGTTATCGAATATATTTTAACCCAAAAATAAGCTTTTCTTTTAATAAAGAGCAGGAAAATCATTTGCAATTTTCCTGCTCTTTTCATTTAGCTTTTAATGTTATATCTGCTTTTAATTTTTAATATGTATCAACGGCAAACAGCGGTTCTCCTGCTTTGATTTCACCTTCGTTGATAAGCCTGATGCTCTGATTTTCCTTGAGCTCCGTACAAATGACAGGAGATGCTATAGACGGTGCATTTTCCCTGAGGAAATCCAGGTCAAGCTGCATAAGCACATCGCCCTTATTTACATGTGCACCTGTTTCCACCTTCACATCAAAGCCCTTTCCATCGAGCTTGACAGTGTCAATACCTACGTGAATTATCATGCTGACGCCTGAATCGGTTGCAAAGCCTATCGCATGCTTTTTATCGAATACGAATAAAACCGTTCCGTCATCAGGAGCAACAACCGTACCGTCTTTCGGTGTTACAACCGCGCCATCACCCATCAGCTTATTTGCAAAGGCCTCATCCGGAGCTTTTGACAAGTCCTCAGATAAGCCTGTCATAGGGCTTGAAATAATAACCGTACTCTTCGGCTTCTCCTCCTGTACCTTTTCCACCTCGGCTGCGCAGTCCTTATCATTTAGCGCTGCGCGCACAGCATCAGCTATTTTCTCAACCTTTGGTCCGTAAACTACCTGAATGTGTGTATCACTTGTCTTTACAATACCGAGTGAGCCTGTTTTCTTAAGTATTTCCTCATCGATAAGTGACATATCCTTTACATCAACACGCAGTCTTGAAATACAGTTGTTTACAACTACGATATTTGCCATTCCGCCAAGTCCTGCAATAACCTGCAATGCAGTCTTATTAGAGCCTGACTTTTTGCCTTCATTTGTCTTTCCATCAGCCTCGGCATCAGAATCATCATCATCATCATCTGATACGCTGACTACAATCTTCTTTCTTGACAGATACCATTTGAATACAAAATAGTAAATAAATGCATATGGTATTCCGACAACTATTACCCAGTACCAGTGTGAGCCCGGCTGGAATACTCCCCAGAGCAGGAAGTCTATAAATCCACCACCTGTGTTACCAACGATTACTCCAAGCAATGACATGAGCATGAATGAAATACCACCCATGATTGCATGGAAAACAAATAATGCCGGTGCAATAAACATAAATGAGAACTCAAGCGGCTCTGTAATACCTGAAACAAAGCATGCTGCCACGCCGGCAATCATGAGTGCCTTTACCTTTGCCTTCTTATCCTGAGGTGTTGTACGGTAAATAGCAAGTGCTGCTGCAGGAAGACCAAACAGCATATAAGGCATCTTTCCCTGTCCTAAAAACTGTGTATATGGCTTCATATCAGAAAGAGGTGCCTGATCCAAAAACTGTAAGAAAATATTCAGACAGCCCTCTACTCCATGGTAGGTACCACCAATTGCTGTGGTTCTGAACAATGAGTTGAGCACATGGTGAAGACCTGTAGGAATCAGCAATCTCTCCAGTGTTCCAAAGATAAATACTCCAAACGCACCCGATGAACGGATAATTCTTCCAAGTCCGTCGATTCCAACAGAAATCGGTGCCCAGATAAGAGGCATCACAAGTCCTATTACTGTCATTGAAACAAGAACAACAAGGGCAACAAATCGCTTGCCACCATAAAATGCTATTGCTGCCGGGAACTGTACCTTATGATACTTGTTATGCAGCTTTGCTGTCACAAGACCGGCAAGTATTCCGGCAAGGGCACCCATATCAACAGTATCCACACCAAGGATATTTGATATTTTAAGGGCACTGAAATCCATTATTCCTGTTGATATCATACAGCTGCTGGCAACCAGAAATGTGTAATATCCGATAAAACCGGCAAATGCTGCAACTCCCTTATCCTCTTTAGCCAGACCAAATGCTATAGAAATAGCAAACAGAACCGGCAAAAGAGTAAATACAATGCCCGATACCTTATTAAGTGTTGTTATGATAAACAGCGGTACCGATGCAGTCAGAAATGGTACCGCATCCTGCACCTGCGTTTTAAGCAGTGCAGATGTGATTCCCAGTATGATACCACACGCTGCAAGTGCAGCGACCGGCATCATAAGACTTCTTCCTAAATCGGAGAAGAACTTCATTATTTTACTTTTCATATATTTTACCCATCCCTATCCTAAAGTTTTTCACGCAATACATTATTTTAATTCAGGCCACATTCCTTTGTTTGCCTCAATGAGAGCATCAAGAATTTTTCTTGCCACCTTAGCGTCATTGATAAGACGGTTAAGTGTGAATGCCTCAAGTGCTTTCTGATAAGAATGCTCATAATATGCGTCTACTAAAAGCTTCTCGCTTGAAACCTGCTGTACAAGAAGTCCAAGATAGAACTGTGGGATGTTTCCAACGCTCATAGGACGTGGTCCGTTGATACCAAGCTCACAAACTACCTCAACCATTGCATCATCCTGCATGTTTGCAATAGCACCATTGTTTTCAACGATAAGAATGAAACGTCCTAATGTATTGAATGCAATAGCCTCTGCAACCTTAATCATCATCTCTGCATGGGCATCTGATATTGCATGGAATTTGTCTCCGAGCTTTCCTGCTTTAATTACCTCAGCAGCCTCTTTAAATACACGAGTCTCACGACCTGCAATTACCTCATCCGCACGTGTATATTCAGGATTTAAATGGCTTGTCTTGTACTCAGGGTACAGGTAATATCCGTCATATGTATTAGGAAGGTAATCCGGGAAATCCTCCATCATTGTCTGTACAAAGCCATATGTATCGAGCCATGACTGGTCACGCTGCTCTGCATCCTGTGGAAGGAAGCCTTTTTCCTTTACAATCTGACGAATCTTTGGAAGTAAATCCTCTCCTGTCTTGCGGTCATACATATGTGTAAACCATCCATAATGGTTCAAACCGAAGTATACAGGATCAAGATCACCCCAGTCGCAGCCTAACAGACGGCTTGTTGAACGAACTACGTTCTCAGGCTGGTCACAGATATTGAGGATTCTCTTATCATCAGGGAACTCTCTTCTGAGTGCCTCTGCAACGATTGCAGCTGGGTTAGAGTAGTTAAGTATCCACGCCTCCGGTGAGTACTCACGAATCTGGTGAACAGCCTCAATCATGTCTACGCATGAACGAAGTCCGTATGCCATTCCGCCTGCTCCGCATGTCTCCTGTCCTACCTTGCCAAAGCTAAGTGGAATATGCTCATCCTTCTGGCGCATATGAAGTCCGCCGGCACGCATCTGCATAAAGATGAAGTCCATATCCTGATATGCTTCCTTTGGATCTGTTGTGTAAGAAAAATCAAGCTCAGGATATCTCTCTGCAAACATGATGTCTCCATACTGTCCGATTGGCTTCTGTCTCTCTCCGTCAATATCAAATAATACGAGCTTATTTAATGGGAACTCCTCCTGCATACGTGCAAAGGATTTTAAAAATCCAAGTGTATATGTGCTTCCTCCACCTACAATACATACGTTATACTTTTTCATGATAGTATCTCCTTTTCTCATTCTATTTATTGCAATATATCCGGCCGGATTTATTTGCGTTTCTTATTTACACACATACTATAACCAATGCAAGCAGCAATGTAAATAGTTTTACGTTTTGTAGGTTTGTATACGCATTTTTGTAATTTATTACTTTTTATGAAATTTTTTACACAGATTTAATATCCCTTTATTGTTTAAACATGTAATTGTCTTTTCTTCATAACGTTTCTATAATGATTGCGTGGCTACATATATCAAATCCAACCAGCCACACAAAGAAGGAATCACAATGCCCAAAGCAATATACGAAATAATATATAAGGATCTGAAACAAAAAATAGAAAATCATGATTTTCCATATTTAGAGCTGCTGCCATCTGAAAACACACTGATTCAGACGTACAACTGCTCGCGTAACACAATCCGTCGTGCAATAAGCCTTTTGGTCACTGATGGCTATGTACAGACCATGCAGGGAAAGGGTGTACGAAATATATACCAGCCTGTTGACCAGACAGCATTTACTATAGGTGAGATTGAAAGCTTCCGGGAATCTGCTAAACGAAACAAAAGCTCTGCTTACACTAAATGCCTTTTGTTTACTGAAATAACCATCAACGAAAAACAGTCTTTGCAGACCGGTTTTGCAGTTGGTTCACAGGTATACTATATCCAGCGTCTTCACTATTTAGACGACACTCCCCTTATCCTGAATCACAATTATTTTTTAAAGGAAGCAGTCCAAAATCTGACTCCTGAAATTGCCGAGAAATCAATTTACGAATACCTTGAAAATACTCTAAATATGACCATAGTAAACAGTAAGCGAATCATGACAGTCGAAAAGATAACCCAGATAGATGAGAAATATCTGAAAATGAATGCCGACGACTATAATTGTGTAGCCGTTGTGAGCAGCCAGACCTACAACAGTCAGGGAATCATGTTTGAATATACACAGTCACGCCACAGACCCGATCACTTTCGCTTTTATGACAACGCTGTGCGCAAATCTATCTAAAATATACCAAAAGGCCGGATGCCTGCATCTTCTACAGACATTCAGCCTTTTGCTTATCCAAATAATCTTTCCAGTACAACAAATACCCCAGCTTCATCATTAGACGGGCATACATGCCCTGCTACTTTTTTGACATCGTCTGATGCATTTGCCATTGCATAGCTATGCTTACAAAACTGCAGCATTTCTATATCATTACCACCATCACCAAATGCCACGCACTGCTCCGATGAAATCCCCCAACGCTTTGCCAGCCGTCTGAGTCCTGATGCTTTATGACATCCCGGCACAATCAGATCTATCGAGCCATGTCCACTTGTGACAGCCTCAAGTCTGCCACTTAGCCGTTCTTTAAACATATCATAATAAAAATAAGTCTTTTTCTCCGGGACTGTCGGTGCAAATTTAAGTATCTGATCATCAACCATCTTAAAATCATCTGTCCATTCCAGACGATGATAATATATGCCCGTCAGATCAAAAAATTTCTGATCAACAGAGCCTCTTTCACAATACGCACTTTTTACCCCACACAATACATTTTGTATTTCCGGATACTCCCTTATTATATCTATGGTTTCTTTCACAATTTCTTTTTGTATTGATGCGGCAAACATCAGTTCATCCTTTTCTTTTACAAATGCGCCATTCTCTGCCACAAAAGCTATCTCATTCTCATATCCCGGAAACAGATCCCTGAGCTGATAATACTGGTTTCCACTCGCCACAACAAATCTGCAGCCAGCCTCTTTCATCAGTTCCATAACTTTTTTGAACCGTAGTGTGTCATAAGTATAGTCCGACCTGACAAATGTTCCATCTATATCAACAGCAACCAGTTTTATATTTTTCTCCATTTTTACTCCTTTTCCAAAACAAGTAATTCATATGGTTTCATTGTGTATTCCTCTGCAATCCTGATATCGCTGTCTGTGTAATTTTCCAAAAAAATCCTGCCGTTTTCCCATCCATTTGAAATGCAGATTTGCTGTTTTTCTCCACTCATATTGCAAAATACCATAATCTGATGCTTTCCAAGGCTTCTTACATATGCCATAACCATATCATTCATAGTATCATGGAAAAAGATATCGCCATCCGAAATAATCTGATTGTCTTTTCTTAGCTTTATCAGCTTTTTGTAAAATGCTAAAATTGAATCCTGATCATTTTCCTCTGCCTCTACAGTGATTCTGTCACTGAATTTTGCCGACATCGGAAGCCATGGCTTTGTATCAGAAAATCCACCATATTCCTCACTATTCCACTGCATTGGAGTCCTGCTGTTGTCACGGGAACGAGCTGCCAGAATCTCAAGAGCCTCATCATTTGTCTTTCCTTCTTTTAGCAGAATCTGATAATAATTCAGACTTTCCACATCCCGATATTTCTCAATAGACTGATAATGTGCATTAAGCATGCCTATTTCCTCACCCTGATAGATGTATGGAGTTCCACGCATAAGATGAATCATTCCTGCAAGCATTTTGGCAGATTGTTTCCAGTAAACATCTTCATTTCCCATTCTGCTTACAATTCTAGGCTGATCGTGATTGCACCAAAACAGAGCATTCCAGCCTCCGCCTTTTTGCATTTTTTCCTGCCATTCCTTAAAAAGCTCTTTTAGTGCCCTGTAATCCGGTTTCATAAGAGCCCATTTTTCTCCATTTTTGTAATCCACCTTGAGATGATGGAAATTAAAGCACATCGCAAGCTCTTTTTCAGCTGTATTCGAGTAATGTACACAATTATCAAGTGTGGTTGATGACATCTCTCCAACTGTCACAAAATCCTCTATTCCGGCATCATGAACCATTTCCTTTAAGTATTCGTGGATATGTGGCCCATCTGTGTAAAAACGTCTGCCGTCCCCATCATAATCGTCCTCCATCACAGCCGGCTTTGACACCAGATTGATTACATCAAAACGAAACGCTCTTATGCCCTTTTCCTTCCAGAAAAGAAGGATATCCTTAAGCTCATCACGTACCTGCTTATTATCCCAATTTAAATCCGCCTGAGTCACATCATACAGATGCAGATACCATTTCTTTAATTTTGGAACATATTCCCATGCTGTTCCCCCAAATTTTGACTGCCAGTTGGTTGGAGCCTTATCAGGTGTACCATCTTTAAAAATATAGTAGTTCTGATATTTTTCATCACCGCTTAGTGCCTTTTGAAACCATTCATGTTCTGTGGAGGTATGGTTAAATACCATATCAAGCATCAGACTCATACCTCTTTTTTTACTTTCAGCAATCAGCTCCTCAAGGTCAGCCATTGTGCCAAACTTTGGATCAATCCTTCGATAATCTGCCACATCATAACCATTGTCATTCTGCGGTGAAATGAAAAATGATGTAAGCCACAAATAATCCACCCCAAGTTTCTTTAAATAGTCAAGCTTCTCAATCACTCCTCTTATATCGCCAAGTCCATCTCCATCAGAATCTCGAAATGACTTTGGATAAATCTGATAAACTACTTTATTTCTAAAATCTGTCATATCTTTCCTTTCCGGACTGTATCCTAATTAAATGTTACTATTGCTGTCTCATTTGCCCTTACATCCATTCCGGACTTAATCTGAATGTCCTCTGCGCTTCCTGTATCAGAGATTGCACATATTGTCACATCCGGATGACCTGCTGCCTTTATTTTTTCACGGTCAAACCTGATAAGCGGTGTGCCGGCAGTTACATGCTGCCCCTCTTCTATCAGATATTCAAAGCCGTCACCCTTCATTCCAACAGTATCAATACCTATGTGAAGTAAAATCACCATTCCATTTGCAAGCTTAAGCCCGCACGCGTGACGAGATTCAGGCATCATCACCTCAACAGTTGCATCGGCCGGGGCAACAAGCACATCTCTTTCCGGAATGATTGCCATTCCGTCTCCCAGAATGCCCTCCGAAAACACACCATCTCCTACTTCCTTAAGAGAAATTGCTTTTCCGGTCAGAAATGCTTTGAGCTCATTTGTGTTTTCCGCATGAGCTTCACATTCTTCTACTGTTTCATCTTTAACCACACTGTCTTTTCCCATACGTTTCTTTCCTACAATAACTGTCAGGACGAATGGTATAACAATTGCAGCCAACATACAGATGGCAAATGAACCCATGTATTGAGGTTTTATTGATAAAATTCCCGGAATACCACCGACTCCAATTGCATTTGCTGTCACATTCATTCCTACACTAAGGATTGCCGCAATACCTGAGCCAATCATTCCACAGACAAATGGATATACTTTTTTCAGGTTTACACCGAATATAGCCGGCTCTGTCACGCCGAGATAGCATGAAATACATGAAGGCACGTTTATCTCCTGCGCTTTTGAATCTCTTCTTTGGAGCCAGATCATGCCAAGCACCGCAGAGCCCTGGGCAATATTTGATAAAGCAATCATAGGCCAAAGCATTGTTCCGTTATAATCTGCAATAAGCTGCAAATCAATGGCATTAGACATATGATGCAAGCCAGTTATAACAAGCGGTGCGTAAATCACACCAAATACAGCCGCAAATATGACCTTAAACTTTCCTGTGATTCCTGCAAAAACTACTGCTGATATTGCTGAACCTATCTTCCAGCCTATAGGTCCTAAAACAAAGTGTGCTGCTACAACTGATAATACAAGGCTGCAAAATGGTACAACTATCATTGATATTACCTGCGGTGTTATCTTCCTGAAAAACTTTTCAAGGTAAACCAGTGTGAATGCCGCCATGATTGCCGGAAGCACCTGTCCCTGATACCCAATCATGTTTACCTTAAAATATCCAAAATCCCACTTTGGTATATCTGCCAATGCAGTTGAACCAACAGCGTATGCATTTAAGAGCTGTCCTGAAACAAGTGTCAGACCAAGAACTATTCCAAGCATCTGTGTCGTACCCATCTTCTTAGTTACCGACCAGCATATTCCAACAGGAAGCATATGAAAAATTGCTTCTCCGATAAGCCACAGAAAGCTATCTATTCCCGTCCAGAACTGGCTGATATCACAAAGCGTCTTTGTTCCGTTTTCAAAAAAATATATACTGTCTATGCAATTTCTAAAGCCTAATATCAGACCTCCAGTGATGATAGCAGGAATAAGCGGCGCAAAAATCTCTGCCAGCACAGCTATCACTCTCTGCAATATATTCTGATTCTTCTGTGCTGCTTGTTTTACTGCGTCCTTTGACACTCCCTCAATCCCTGCAACCTTTACAAAATCATTGTAAAAATCAGAAACTGTATTGCCTATTATCACCTGAAACTGTCCTGACTATGTAAAGCTGCCTTTTACAACCTTCATTGCCTCAATAGCCTTTACATCTGCTTTTGACGTGTCTACCAGAACGTACCTCATTCTTGTTATACAATGGGATACTGCTGCTATATTCTCTCTACCGCCCACCAGACGTAGCAGCTCCCTTGCATCGGCTTCATATCTTCCCATATATTATCCCTCCGTTTGTTTAAATTTTAACTTGTTTAAACATGTTTACAATTATGTTATAGCATGCTTGTTTAAACATGTCAACATTAATTTTATTTTTCACACTAAAAAAGAGCCTGTATTGTCAAAATACGGCTCTTTTCCCATATGCCCCCTACAGCCTCCTGTAATTCTCAAGAAGCTTGTGCAGATCGTCAATCTCTCCAATAAGCCTCTTTCCTATATCGGTATCCTTCACAAGCACACGTCTCTTGTCATTCTCCTCGACCTCTGACGACGTCTCTATGTCAGTATTATTTATCAGGGCATCCTCCACTGATGTAAAAGGAGTGTGCGCCTTGAGCCGCAGGCCATGCGAATTGTAAATCAGTGTATAGCCGGCGATACCGGTTTTCTTGTTCATCGCACGGCAGAAGCCTCCATCTATCACAAACAGCTTGCCATTGGCCCTGACAGGGTTCTCTCCCTCTATTGCGTGAACCGGTGTGTGTCCATTTATGATATGCGCATCGTCATCATACAGCCCGAACTCGTGCAGTATCTGACAGCAGAAGCTCTTATCGTAATACCTGCTATAGTACGGATTCGAAGGCTCTGTCCACATGCTCTTGTCTGTAACATATTCCATCTCAAAGGTCTTAAGCATTCTGCCGCACAGCGGGGATTTTTCTCCTCCCCACAAGAACCACATAAAGTCCACATCATCCTTATACGGATTGTCCACATACGCTGCCCTTGCTTTCTCATCACATTTATCAAGCAGCGCCCTTCCGTGATAAAATTCACCATCAATATACAGCTTGTCAAAGGCTCCGTTGCTATCAACCGGAACACAGCCATGATAGAGTAGATTGCCATTGTATACATTGTACATGCTGCCCTTATCATACAAAAACCTGACATGCTTGTGCAGGCGCTGTCCTGTCACAAACTGTCTGTGCAGCTTTCTCATGATGACAGCCTCCTCGTCATTTAGCGCATATGGTCTCTCGTCATCGACGGTTGGAAAACGCTTTCTGTCCACTCCTACATCCTGCAGCTCGTCCAGCCTGTCAAGCATCAGCCTGTTTCCCATCTCATACTCGGGATGTGCAAGTATAAGCTGCCCCTCAAGCTTAAAAAGCATTACTGTGATGGCCGCCCTTGCAGCCTCAATTCCATCTTCTATACCATATGTTTTCATGCCAAACAGCATGAGCTGGCGCAGGCTTATTCCATAGGCATTCTCAAGAATTTCCACATTGTTGTATTTCAGATTGTTGCGGATGACATTACATATACATGCATCATTTCCACATGCCGCACCCATCCAGAGAATGTCGTGATTGCCCCACTCGATATCAAGCGAGTGATAATCATAAAGCAGATCGAGAATCTTATCCGCGCTTCCTCCTCTGTCAAATACATCTCCCACAATGTGCAGATGGTCAACAGCAAGCCTCTTAATCAGTGCAGACAAAGCGATTATAAACTCATCCGCATCCTCTAAATCAATTATAGTCTTTAATATCTGCTTGTGATATCTGACCTGGTTTGCATCCTCATCCTCCTGCGCATGCAAAAGCTCATCGATGATGTACGCATATTCCTCAGGCAGAGCCTTTCTGACCTTCGACCTGGTGTACTTTGATGAGAGTAGCTTCGCGACAAGTATAAGCTGATTTAACGTCATAGCATACCAGTCACTGTCTATCTTGCCCTGTTCATCAAGCAGGGCCATTTTCTCTCTTGGATAGTATATGAGCGTGCAAAGCTCCTGTCTGTCATAATCAGAAATCGTATCCTTGAAAATCAAATCCACCTTTTCCTTTATCACACCTGAGCAGTTGTTCATGATATGTAAAAAAGCCTCATACTCGCCATGTATATCACTCAGGAAAAACTCCGTGCCCTTTGGCAGGTTTATAATCGCAGAAAGATTGACTATCTCCCTGATTACATCCTGACTCGATGAATAATTTTGTTTTAACAGCTTCAGATATTTTGTATTACCTTTATCGTTGTACATATTTCCCCTCATTGCCTATTCATGTTCCATGCTATACCGGATAAATCCATTAAATTACATTTTTTTCATTATATAATAATTTTTTTCACCCCGCAACCAAACCTGCCTTTTGCACTAAAAAAGATGCGCAACACTAATACTGGTTTACGCATCTTTGACATATTTTATATTCTGAATAATTACCTTTATTTCATGTACTCAGGTGTCACATTCCTGCCCATGCCCTCAAGCATTTCCTTGTCACTCCTGATTGTGGCACAGGCTACTGTCGTAAGCATGTTGCCTGTGATTGTGGCTGATGCTCCAGACTTGAATGCAAGCTCTCCGTCATTTGTAAGCAGCGCCCTTCCGGCTCCAAGACGTATGTCAGCCTCTGGGTTTATATATCTGAAAAATGACACTGTACGCAATATATCAGGCTCGTTTATATGCTCAAGTCCCTCAAGCGGAGTGCCTGCAATCGGCATAAGCGCATTAAGCGGAATGGAATCCACTCCTACCTCTGCAAGGCTGACTGCCATATCCAGCCTGTCCTCCCAGGTCTCACCCATTCCGATGATGCCGCCTGAGCACGCATACATGCCCTCTGCCTTCACCTTTTTCAGTGTCTCTATCTTCATGTCATAGGTGTGTGTGGTGCATATATTTGGGAAATTACGCTTTGAGGTCTCTATATTGTGGTGATAACTGCTGACACCTGCCTCGTGCAGTCTGTGAAGCTGCTCTGCTGAAAGAAAGCCCATTGATGCACATAAATCAATCTTACACTCTCTTTTCATGGTCTCATATGCATGTATTGCCTTGTCAAATTCCTCACCTGTCAGCGCTTTTCCCGCTGTAACTATCGAGAAACGGTCTACACCCTCTCTCTCATTCATCCTGCAAGCCTCAAGTATCTTTTCCTCAGGTAAAAAATCATAAACCTCACAATTTGTATGATTATGTGCTGACTGCGCACAATACTTGCAGTCCTCCGGACATTTTCCGCTTCTTCCGTTTATTATCGAGCACAAATCTACCTTGTCGCCGATAAACTTCTCCCTGATCATATCTGCGCCCTTACACAGCTCGTCTAAATCACATGTAAGGAAAAATGATAGGTCATCATCCCTTGTGATTCTTCTTCCGTCTATTATCTCCTGTGCCAGTGTTATTGGATCCATTTTAATCTCCTTCGTGTCCTTTATTTCTTCTCTCATTTAATAAGTATCATTATAATACATATCATCCGTTATAATTGTCAACTATAAATATTTCCTCGGTTAACAATGATAATAAAAAAACAGAAAAACGTCAAGATGTTTTTATATATTTAAACCAGCATAATCAATGTTCCTGCTATGATGAGCACCAGTCCTGTAAAGGATTTAATCGTCAGCTTTTCCTTAAATACGAAATATGAAAACACGATTGACACAACTATGCTCAGCTTATCTATAGGCACTACGACACTCGCAAGTCCGTCCTGCAGTGCCTTGTAATAGCAAAGCCATGAGCCACCTGTTGCAAGTCCCGAAAGGCAGATAAAGCCAAGCTCTTTTTTCTCTATATGCTTTATGGTGTGCTGTTTTCCTGTGGCAAATACCACTATCCAGGCCATGATAAGCACCACTATCGTCCTTATTGCAGTTCCCAGATTAGAATTGATTCCCTCTATGCCGACCTTTCCAAGTATTGAGGTGAGGCTGGCAAAAACAGCAGACAGCACTGCATAAAACAGCCATCCATGAGACCCCCTGGCCTTATTCTGCTCTTCCTGTGATATCTCCTTTTTGGTGATCATCATATACGTTCCAATTGCTATAAGCACCACACATACCAGCCTGAGTACGTTTATCTCCTCTTTAAAAAAGATAAATGCAAGTATAATGGTCAGTATTGTGCTTGATTTATCAATCGGCACAACTCTGTTTACATCGCCAAGCTGGAGTGCTTTAAAATAACAAAGCCATGAGGCTCCGGTAGCGACTCCTGAAAGCATCAGAAATATCCATGTCTTTGCTGACACAGCTGCAATCTGCCCCTGCGCTTTAACCACAAATACCATAATCCATGAAAAAATCAAAACTACAATTGTCCTGATTGCAGTTGCTACGTTTGAATCAGTTTTTTTGATACCACACTTTGCCAGTATTGATGTTATACCCGCAAAAAATGCGGATCCAAATGCATATAATACCCACATATTTTCCTCGGTCTACGCTCCGGTCAACTACGTTGTCCGGAGTTCGATTCCTCCATTCTTCTAAATACAAAAAAACCGTTCAAGGAACGGCTTCTTTTACGCTAATGAGACATCGGGGATTCGTTCTACGCTCCGCTTCGGTCCGCGCTTAACAGACGTCCCCCGGACGTCTAGCGCCCCGACCAACTACGTTGTCCGGAGTTCGATTCCTACGATGTCTGACATTAAAAAACGCCTCTTTAAGAGAGGCATTTTTAATGAGACATCGGGGATTCGAACCCCGGACAACTTGATTAAAAGTCAAGTGCTCTACCACCTGAGCTAATATCCCATATATTCAGATTGTAACAGGGCTAGTTGGATTCGAACCAACGAATGCAGGAATCAAAATCCTGTGCCTTACCGCTTGGCGATAGCCCTTGAGTAATACTCGTGCGCCGCACGGATACGCATATAATGCGCACGACACTATTTGCACTAATGCAAAGGGTGGATACAGGGATTCGAACCCTGGGCCTCCAGAGCCACAATCTGGCGCGCTAACCAACTGCGCTATACCCACCATATTTACTTCATATGGTCCATATGGAATTGATATGAAATAAAAAATGTGCCTGAAGGGATTCGAACCCCCGACACCCGGCTTAGAAGGCCGGTGCTCTATCCAACTGAGCTACAGACACATATGGGATACTGCGAATACTGCAATATCTAAGCGGGTGATGGGAATCGAACCCACGTATCCAGCTTGGAAGGCTGGTGTTCTACCATTGAACTACACCCGCATGTAGTCGGGGTGACAGGATTCGAACCTGCGACCTCCTGGTCCCAAACCAGGCGCTCTAGCCAAGCTGAGCCACACCCCGAAGGATTTGTTTGCGTTCTTTCGTGACGCAAGAATTAGTATATAGCAAAGGGAAGAATATGTCAACAACTTTTTTTATTTTTTTTATAATTTTTTTAAAGTGGCTGCCGGACAGCTTAAAAGAGCTTCCCGGCAGGCATTTTATCCGTATATGTTGCAATTCAGTGCCTATACCAGTATAGCGTTTTTTAATTAAATGCTATACTAGATCACCTTCACAAGCATCTCTTTCATGGCGCGAAGAGCCTTGCCTCGATGGCTTATGGCATTCTTCTGCTGGGGAGTAAGCTCTGCAGAAGAGCAACCGTACTCATCTAAATAGAAGATAGGATCATAACCAAATCCATTAGTGCCCGCTATCTCCCATCCTATGTAGCCCTCCATAGTCTGTCTGGTCACAAGCTCCTTTCCATCCGGCAGCACTGCGGCTATAGCGCACACAAAGCGGGCTGTACGCTTCTCCTTTGGCACACCGTCAAGGCGCTCTATAAGGTTATTATTCTTTATATCATAGGAAGTATCCTCGCCCATATAGCGCGCTGAATATACTCCAGGCTCCTTATTCAGATAGTCAATCTCAAGTCCTGAGTCATCTGCGAGAACAATTGCATCTGTGTGTGCCGCAATTGCGCGTGCCTTAATCAGCGCATTGTCTTCAAAGGTCTTCCCATCCTCCACTATATCCACATTGATACCTGCTTCCTTCATTGAACGTATATCCACGTCACAGTCTGAAAGTATCTCTTTGATTTCTCTGAGCTTATCCTTGTTTCCTGTTGCAAATATGATTTTTGTCATAATACATTTCCTTCCTTCTTTTTCTATTCGGACAATCTCCCTATACAGCTAGTAGCCCTCATCAAAGGCCTGCATGATTGCATTGTATATACCCTGCGCTGCCTGTTTCTGATAGTCTGCATTGGCCAGATTGTCAAGCTCCTGTCTGTTGGTCATGAAGCCCACCTCCACAAGTGCAACCGGAGCCTCACTTGTTCTTATTATATATATGTCATCTGCAGGAAGCAGCCCAAATGCCCTGTTTCCTGTCGCAGCTGTCACGTTATCCATGCAAATCTGTGCAAGGTGTTTACTTCCAAGCTCTCTGTCATCTGACTGGCTGTAGAGCACCTGCGTACCCGAAACTGCGGTGAAATTGCCCTTTTCATATGAGTTGCAATGCACGCTTATAAATAAATCCGCATCCGCCTTATTGGCAAGTGCCGCTCTCTGCTGCAGTGTAGGATTGGTATCTGTTGTCCTGGTGTAGAATATCCCAAGCCTTTTGTCACCTGAATAGCTGTCAAGCTGTTCCTTAAGTGCCAGCACTATGTCCAGATTGATGCTTTTTTCCTCTATTCCGTTTCGCACGGCACCGGTCATACGGCCGCCGTGACCTGCATCTATTATGATGACCTTATCGTATATATCATGCAGATTGACAAAGCTCAGATAAAGATATCCATTCTCTATGCGCTGCTTCACCTGATAGAGCTTGTCTGTAGTGATAGCTATCACACCATCTGCCCCCTTGCGGTAATACTGCATGGAGTCTATATGATTTGACCTGCCTGTCATGGAATACTTCGTAAAGTAATTGTCCACATCAGCCTTAAGCTTTACATAGACCGTCTGCGTCAGGGCATCGGTTTCCACCGATATACTCTGGCGCTCCCCTTCTGAGTCGTCCGGCAGCTCTATCCTTAAATCATCATCAAAGCCGGCTTTCTCCTGCAATATCTCATCAGGGTTCTTCTCCTGCTTTGCATCTGTGGAAGCGTTGACATAGTTTTGCAGCACATTATCCTCCAATGCTTTTGCCATATCATACTTCTCATTTATAGCCGGAAGCTTTTCAAGCGTGACCGGCACGATAAGTGCAAGCATAACGAAAAATACTGTTATTATCTTTAGAATATTTCTGTACATATCATCTGTTATCAGAAAAGGCCTTTATACAGAGGTTACAATCCTGTTTTTCCTTTACATTGATATATGCCACACCATCATAGCTGATGTAGCCCTCGCCATCATCCAGATTGACCGTAGACATGTATGCTTCTCCCGAGTTGTATTCTATAGCCATCGGATGAGTCGAGCCCGGTGTATTTATATAAAGTACAATGGCATAACGCTCACCGGACTCCAAATCAACAGGCTCATCAAAATCAACAGTGTAATAGCCTGCATTTTTTAGTGACCCCTCAGCCACCAGCGTCTTATTTTTAAAAGAATACTCATTCTCAAAATTCTTAACTACATACAGCTTGTATGAGGTATCCGCTGCTGTAGCATAAAAGCCGCAAGCCCTTAGCGATTCAGCCGACTGTGCGGTAAATATGTTGGCTCCGTACATATCCTCCTTGTCGTAGCCCATCTTTCCTACCCAGCCACACAGGTCACTCTGGTATATATTATCATAATTGTCAGCACTCTCTATATCTGTATAAACAACATTGTGCGTGCCCACATTTGTATCGTAGTATGACACATAGAACACTCCATTGTCTCCAAAACTGCTGCCCCAGCTGTTCTGGCATATAAAGGCTCCATCTCCTTCCAGATCCACATTGAAGTTTTCCTTAGGGTAATTGTCATCCCAGCCAATTATAACCACATCATGATTTGGCTTGTCCTGACCCATGTAACAGTAAGAATTAGTCTGCTTATTGTAATAAGGCGTCTTTGTCTTTGAGCTTGCTATTGTACTGTAAAGCGATGTCTGCACACCACCATATTTGAAAACAGCCTCCTTTATGCCCTGATAGTCCTTTCCATCTATGATAAGCATCTGCTGCACATGCTTTACTGCAGCAAGATCATCGCGTGTCACTCCATCTCCGTAAGGATCATCCGCGTCATAAACCGGTCCCTGCCATGCTGCCAGATATGCCATTCCCATGGTATACTCTCCACCGTCATACTGATTGACGTTGAAGGAATTGCTCATACTCATATGATCCACGGAAAACAAAAGCTGCTCTTCCGGCATAAGGGCTGACTCGAGTGCACTTGTGGCCGCAAAAGCCCAACAGGTGCCATAGCTGCCCTGATCCCTGATTAGTGACACACGCTGTCTTTCCCTCAGATCATACTTTGTTGGCACCGTTGATACACCCTCAGATTTGTCTGTCATAGTGAGCGTATTTGTCGCCGTATCAAAGCTGCAGGTCATATCCAAAAGTTTAGACAGCTTGTCTAAGCTTGCATAAAACTGCCCCTTATACTGTACAAAGCCATTGTCATCTGCCAGCTTGAAATCAGCTGTCAGACTGTGCTTTTCCACCAGAAGCTCATTTTTATTGTATACATGTGCACTGCTGTTTAGTGCATCGCGAAGCATAGACACGGGAACCATTATATTCCTGTTCTCATCCATATACACATGCTCATCCTCGCTCGTATACTCCTTATTTTCTATCCTAAGCCTGATGGTGGTGCCATTTACATCAGCAGCCACAAGCGGACTCCATATAGTATTATCTATCTGTGCTCCTCTGAACGCACCAAGTGTAGAGCTGTCCTTTGCATATATGTAAAAATTAGACACAAAGATAAGTGCCAAGATAAATGTAAATGCAATATATCTCTTTGAATATTTCATATACCCTGCTAATCCTTTTTCCTTCTCGGAGGCTTAGGCCCCATAAACTGATAAAAATATGTCTTTATCATACCATTGTAGATTTTCCTGTTTTTGTCAGCTTTTCTGCCGATATAGCGCTCTGTATCCTCATAGCTCGTAATCAGATACATCGACCATGCATCAAGCCTCTTATAAGCTTCTCCAATCTGTGAATACAGTGCCGGGAGCGCTGATTTCTCCTCGAGTCGCTCACCATATGGAGGATTTGAGATAATAAATCCGTACTTCTTCGGGTGATGCAGGTCAGCCACAGCCCTCTGCTGGAAATGAATCATGTGCTCCACTCCGGCTCTCTTGGCATTTTCCCTGGCTGCAGCCACCACATCAGGGTCAATGTCATAGCCCTGGATGTCCACCTGCACATCCTTATCTATCATATCCTCTGCCTCCTGCACAGCCTCATACCACAGCTTTCTTGGTATGATATTGGTCCAGCTCTCAGCTGTAAACTCCCTGTTCATACCGGGTGCTATATTTGCTGCCATCATGGCTGCCTCTATCGGAAATGTACCACTGCCACAAAACGGATCCACAAGTATTCTGTCTGCATGCCATGGTGTAAGCATGATGAGTGATGCTGCAAGTGTCTCAGTCAGCGGCGCCTTGCTCGTTGCCAGACGGTATCCTCTCTTGTGAAGGGAATCCCCCGATGTATCAAGTGTCACCATCACCTCATCCTTGTATAGAAAAACCCTTACCGGATACTGTGCTCCGTCCTCCGGGAACCAGTCAATGTGATAAGACCTCTTCATTCTCTCAACCATAGCCTTTTTCACGATAGACTGTATATCAGATGGTGAAAAAAGCTTACTCTTTATGGAAGAAGCCTTTTTCACCCAGAATCTGCCGTCCTTGGGAATATAATTTTCCCATGGGAGAGCCTTTACATTTTCAAAAAGCTCATCAAATGTGGCAGCCTTAAAGCGTCCTACCTGAAGTAATACTCTCTCTGCGCCTCTTAAGAATATATTCGCTCTGCATATAGCCTCAGCATCGCCCTCAAACGATACCCTGCCGTCCTCCACACGTGTTATCTCATATCCCAGATCATATATCTCCCTCTTGACTACTGCCTCAAGACCAAAATGACATGGCACAACAAGCTCAAATCTATTCATATATTGTGTAACTGCCTTTCTATAATTGTACTTTACATTGTTATCTAATATTGTTGCATAAATTTCAATTTTTTTAAATAGTTTCAGCCATATTTCTGCAACTTTTTTTGATATCCGCACATAGCATTGTATCCACCTATGACTGTCGCTGTATCAAAACCGCGATTTCCCAGATATCTGGCAAGCTTCATGCTGCTTCCACCATGCGTGCAGTAAAAAATCACACTCTGTGACGCATCGAGTTCACTCTCATATGAATCCGTGATATCCATAGGCATGCTGAGTGCGCCTTTCCAGTGCGACCTGTCATATTCCTCTCTTGTTCTTATATCTATAAGCAGTGCATTCATCTCTTTTTGCACCTTATAAAGCTCATCCGCATAAACTATTTTAAATTTCATACATCCATACGCCAAAATACGAATTTACATTATGATATTCATTTTATTATGAGATGTGAACTGCGATAAATCACCAAAATCATTATACCGGTGCTTGGTTCTTTGGCACTTTAGTACTTTAATTCTTTAATGAATTAACCCATTTTATTAAGATTATATTATTTTGTGTTTCAAAGTATTGCTTTTTAATTACTGTTATTTTATAATATTTTGCGAAGAGAGAAATCTTTTCAATGTTATACCTCTTATTAATTATTTATACTCCCCTCAAAAGAGCCGGTCACGTGACCGGCTCTTTTATATTGCTTATATTTTCTTTTATCATGCCTCCAAAAGCATCTCATACTCTGCTAATGGCAGCGGCTTTGAGTAATAAAAGCCCTGTATGCTGTCGCAGTCTATATTCTTCAAAAACTCTACCTGCTCTCTGCTCTCAACACCCTCGGCAGTCACACAGATTCCCAGCTCCTTTGCCAGCGCTATCGTATGCACAAGCAGCCTCTCACCATTTGAATCTCCTATATAGTCAATCAGGCTCTTGTCGATTTTGAGTGTATCAAAGCACTTCATATTGAGTGTGGCAAGTGATGAATAGCCTGAGCCAAAATCATCAACCAAAAGCGGAAATCCATTGCCATGGAACCTATCCGCAATACTCTTGATTTCATCATTATCGACGGCTGCACTCTCTGTAATCTCTATAGGCACCAGATGAGTGTATACACCGATTCTTCTTGCTATATCATGATATCTTTTGACCACAGACTCAAAGTACAGGCTCGCTCTGGACAGGTTTATCGAGATAGGAACTATCTTTTTGCCCTCATCAAGCCATCGTTTCTGGTGTGTACACACCTCGCGGAACACATACTCATCAAGCGCCTTAATCATGCCGTTTCTTTCAAAAAGCGGTATAAATTTGGATGGCGGAATAATCTCATTATTTCCTCTTCTCCACCTGACAAGCCCCTCTGCACCGACCAGCTTGTTGGTCTTTGGAGCATACTTTGGCTGATACCATATCTCAAAACGATTGTCTTTTAAATCCCTATAGAAGTTATCCTCCATCTGCTTTTCTTCGACAATTCTTTCTGTATCGGCCTGACTGTATATCTGATAGAGCACGTCCTTTCGCTCCTTGATACGATTCTTGGCAAAGTTGGCCTCGCTGTAGGCTTCCTCAACCTTTTTGCCCGGCTCCCATTTTGTCACACCAAAGTATGGCTGAATCTTTGGAAGCTTTAAGGATTCTGAGACCTTAATAAGCTGTAAATTGATGGTCTCTATCTTTTTGATAACCTTATTTATCTTGTCGTCCGCACAGAAAATAACAAATCTGTCTGCATTTATATGACCTGATATGTCATTATGTCCTACGACACCGCGTATGTTTTCAGAAATCCATCTGAGTGCCTCATCGCCCTTTGCCACACCACAGATGGAGTTTACTATCTTGAAGGAGTGAATATCCATGGAAATCAGATACCCTGATACATTTCTGTCACGCAGCTTCTTTTTAAAGCTCTCGTAGTTGTTACCTCCGGTCACTGTATCCACGTACGCTATACGCTCAAGCTCTCTTTGCTTCTCTGGGCTTATATCCGAAAAGCCAGCTATCATCTTATGCAGCTCTCCAACACCCGACACATTGACAAACTTGGCTCTGCAATACTGTACATGTCCATCCCTCACGATGCGGTAATCATGCTGATAGGTATCCTTTATCAAAAACTGCCTGCGCAGATTATTAATTGATGTCTCTAAAAGCATGTGAAGCTTATCCTCCTCTAAGACAATAGCATTTACATACTTTTCCATCATCTCCTGATAGCCCGGTTTTGCTTCAAGCGCTTCTCCAAACATAGCATGGACAGAAGGATTCATCCTGTACGGGTACATCTTGTTGTTGTCTACATCTATATAGTAGATACTGTTGAAGTTGCTGCCTAAAGCATTCACCATCTCGCTCTCGTTGAGACGGTCATCAAGCTGCTCGGCAAGCCCTATTGCCTCAACTGTTCTGCCATCATCATCAAAGCAAACCGACTTGAACGATATCCTGTAGGTATCTGTTCCTTCCTTGGCATGCAATACTACAGTAGCAAATTTTTCTCCCGCTGCAATCTGTTCAACAGCCTTCATCAGATTATTTCTGTCAACCATGCTGTCTATAAACGGATTGTTTATAATATCCACAGTTTTCTCTTTTGAGTCATCTAATGAATCCTCTGATAAAAAAGACCTCAAACGCCCTTCCTGCGGAAAGCACTTAAATACAGACTTCCCCCAGGATGCGAATGCGGTCTTTATATCCATCTCTATATTATTTTCATCTTCAAATCTGTTACTCATAATAATTCCCACAAAAAATAATTATCAAAACTCTTTCATATCTATCACTACTATATCATTAGTAAGTCATTTCGTAAAGTTTTGTTTTTACTAATTTTGTTTTTTTTGTGTATTTTATGAATATATGTATTATTTTATGGCGTCAAGTGCGTTTGAAATATCTGCAATCAAATCCACCTTGTCCTCAAGTCCTAAGCTTATTCTGATAAGCTCTGCCGGTACTCCTGCCTCCTTAAGCTGCTCATCATTCATCTGACGATGTGTGCTTGTTGCAGGATTTAAGCAGCAGGTTCTCGCATCTGCCACATGTGTCTCGATTGCGCCAAGCTTTAAAGCCTTCATAAATGCAGACGCTGCCTCTCTGCCACCCTTTAAGCCAAATGATACGACTCCGCAGCCTCCGTTTGGAAGATACTTCTGTGCTCTCTCATAGTATTTGTTTGAAGGAAGCCCTGAGTAGTTTACATAGGCAACCTTTGGATGGTTTTCCAGAAACTCTGCCACTGCCTGTCCGTTTTCCACATGCTTTGGCATGCGCACATGAAGTGACTCAAGACCAAGATTCAGCATAAATGCATTCTGTGGTGACTGCATAGAGCCGAAATCACGCATGAGCTGTGCTGTACATTTGGTAATGAACGCACCCTCCTTGCCGAATTTCTCTGCATATGTGATGCCATGATAGCTGTCATCAGGTGTGCAGAGTCCCGGATATTTATCTGCATGTGCCATCCAGTCAAATTTGCCGCTGTCTACGATTGCTCCGCCGAGTGTAGCTCCGTGTCCGTCCATGTACTTTGTGGTTGAGTGTGTGACGATATCTGCGCCCCACTCAATAGGTCTGCAGTTTACAGGTGTCGGGAATGTATTGTCCACTATAAGCGGTACTCCGTGCTCGTGTGCCACCTTGGCAAAAAGCTCTATATCAAGCACTGTAAGTGCTGGATTGGCGATAGTCTCACCAAACATGAGCTTTGTGTTTGGTCTGAAGGCTGCATTGAGCTCCTCCTCTGTAGCATCAGGCGATACGAAGGTAGCTGTGATGCCCATCTTTGCCATAGTTACTGCGATGAGATTGAAGGTGCCTCCGTAGATGGATGATGATGCCACGATATGGTCTCCGCACTCACATATGTTGAACATGGCATAAAAATTGGCTGCCTGACCTGATGATGTGAGCATGGCAGCAGTGCCACCCTCCATAGCTGCGATTTTTCTTGCTACTGTGTCACAGGTTGGATTCTGCAGTCTGCTGTAGAAATAGCCCTCTGCCTCAAGGTCAAAAAGCTTTCCCATATCCTCGCTTGTGTCGTATTTGAATGTAGTTGACTGGATAATCGGAATCTGTCTCGGTTCTCCGTTTCCGGCTTCATAGCCTGCCTGTACACACTTTGTACCTATACTGTATTCTTTCATTGTGCTTCTCCTTTATTATGTTAATGTTTCAGTTGGATATAGTATATTACATTTGGCGCGTTTTGACAAATTCAGATTATATAACTTTTATCATCATAAATTCTTATGCTTTATAACATATTTTATCTACCAGCGCTTCATAACTGCTGTCATCAGCCTGCAGTATCTCTCTGACATTGTGCTGCTCTAATGCTGCTGTTGTTTTTTCACCTATTGAGTATGCTGTTTCAACGTATGCATTCTCCGGCAGCATATCAAAAAATCTTTCCACATTTGATGCGCTTGTAAAAACAGCTTCACTTACCATGTTTCCAATGCTTTCATGAATACTCTCATATGCCTGCTCATTTACATATGCATCAATTTTTTCTAATTCACATATTTCTTTAAGCCCTGCCTCAAGATCAGGTGAAGCCTCCTTTGCCGAGAAAATGCAGACTTTGCACATTTTATCAGATATATCACCATTGCTTAAATCCAATGTACTATTTTTTCCTAAATCAAATGTATCATCATCACTTTCCCCATAGACATACGGCATACATAATTTCATTGCATCTGCCAGTCCTTTTCCGGTCTGTTCCATAGGAATAACATCTGCCTTTATATGGTGCTTTGCAAGCTCTTTTTCTGTAGCTTTTCCCACCACTGCAAACCTTGCATTTGCTATAAGCCTGATGTCTGCCCCTGCCAGCTCCAGATTATAGAAAAATGATCTTACACCATTTTTGCTTGTAAAAACTATCCAGTCTGCCAATCTTACCTTATCGGTAAATTCAGGAATTATTATCGGGTTTATTATGCCTGTCTTAACCGGTGTGACATCTGCTCCAAGCTGCTGTAATTTTGCTATCAATTCGTTTGTTTTGATATACGGTACTGTGATTTTTCTTCCAAACAGCGGTCTTTTTTCAAAGAAATCCAGCCTGTCATTCAGTGAAACCACATCTCCCACAACGATTATAGCCGGTGATGTCAGCTTTGCTTCCTCGATTTTTTCTCCGATATCTGCAAGCGTTCCGATACATTTACGCTGCGCAGCAAGTGTGCCGTTCGATATCACTGCTGCCGGAGTATCCTCTCTTCGTCCTGCCTTTATGAGTCCTGCTGCAATGCTCTTTACATGCGCAAGTCCCATTAAAAATACGCAGGTGATTGTCTCATCTGTAAGGAGGGAATAGTCTATATCTGCCTCCTCATCCTTTCTGCTGTGCGCAGTGATGACCTGAAATCCTTTTGCTATGCCTCTGTGTGTGATAGGTATTCCTGCAGCTGCAAGCGCTGCAACCGATGAACTGACCCCCGGTACCACTTCTACCTCCACATTTCTATCTACCAGGTAGAGAGCTTCCTCTCCGCCTCTTCCAAATACATACGGATCTCCGCCCTTTAAACGGACTACAAGCTCATGATATTTTGATTTCTCGTACAAAAGCTCGTTTATGGCATCCTGCTTCATGACATGCTTGTGATTTTCCTTGCCCACATAAATAAGCTCACAGCCTGCCTTTGCCATTGAAAGAAACTCTGGTGATGACAGCCTGTCATACACCAGACAATCCGCCTGTTTTATATATTTTTCTCCTTTTAAAGTGAGCAGGCCCGTATCTCCCGGTCCTGCTCCAACTAATACTACTTTTCCTGTATTTTCTCTCATGATTTTCCTAATTATTTTTCTACTGAATTATTATGATTAAAAATTATGATTTGATATTTTTTTAGTCGATTTCTAATTTATACCGAATATCGTGCACCGCACGCTCCACAATATCGTTTCTGTCTGATGTCATATCCCATACCTGCTCTGTCCTTGCAAGCTGTTTTCCATCCTCTGAGCCAAACATCGCAAGAAGCTTTAGCCTGTTATTTTTGTTGCTGTCATTACCGCGGTCTTTTTCACTTACAATATCACAGTATGCAGCCACAGGCAGATGGCAGTTTCCACCGATTTGCTTTAAAAATTCTCTCTCAATGCCTGCGCACAGATTGGTTTTCTCATCTGACAAAGCATCAAGCTTTGCCATCAGCTTAGCATTGTCAGCACGTAGCTCAAGCGCAAGTGTGCCCTGTGCCGGAGCCGGAATCATATCATCCTCTGAAAAGTACTGTGTGATCTCAGAATCTCTTCCTATACGCTTTATTCCCGCCGCTGCAAGTATGATTCCATCCAGCCTGTATTCGTTATACTTATTCTGTTTTTCGTTAGCTATCTCATTGTTATTTACAGTATTATCGGCAACCTCTTCATATATAATTTCACCATCATATAGCTTACGAAGCCTCGTATCGATATTTCCGCGTATGCCAACCACCTTAAGGTCAGAACGCAGCTTTAAAAGCTGATACTTTCTGCGCTTGCTTCCGGTTCCTATCACGGCACCATGAGGAAGCTCATCCAGTGAAGCGGCATTTTTTAGCACCAAAACATCCCTTGGATCTTCTCGCTTCCATGCCTTTGCAAATGTAAGCCCTGCTGCCGGTTCATCAGGCATATCCTTCATGGAATGGACTGCCATATGAATCTTTCCCGATAAAAGCTCGTCCTCTATCTCCTTTACGAAGATACCCTTTGAGCCAATCTTATCGAGTGCCTTTTTCTGCTCTAAATCGCCTGTTGTCTTTATGATAACAGCCTTAAAATCATCATCCGGATATGCTCTTTTTAACTTATCTATCACGTAATCAGTCTGAACAAGAGCAAGCTTTGAGCCTCTCGTTCCTATTAAATACCTCATTTTACTCTCCTACGGATCATGCCATTTTCCATTTATCATTTATAAATGAACAACAACTTAAAATCTGTAATACCATACTTTAAACTATATTTCCGGAATTCTTCCATTATCAATAGCTGCACACAATATTTCTTTAAATACACGCTTTCTCTCAGCTTCCGTGTCATATTGCGCTATTACTTTTTCGCGGATCTGTCCCATATATTCGTTCAGCTCACCAAGAAACGGAGTAAGAATCTCCTGCTCTTTGCCTTTCAGATACTGAGCCAGCACAGGGCTGTTTCCTCCGCTCGAAAATGCCGCAACAAGATTCTTTTCCTTTATGTATGACGGAAAAATAAAGCTGCAATCAGCCTTCTGATCGACCACATTTACCATGATGTCCTTAGCTTTGCAATACTCTGCAATCTCATGATTTAAAGCATTGTCATCAGTGGCAGCGATAACCATTTCCATGCCGTCACAGTCTTTTCGTTCAAACCTTCTTTTTATGAACGTAATTCTATCTGCTGCATCCGGGTCCGTCTGATTGTTTTCTTTATTTGCCGTATATGAGCACGTTTTATCCTCGCTTGCTATATCATCGATTGTAAACTTTCTCAGCTCATCACATATATCCTCTGCCACAACCGTGACCTTCGCGCCAAAATCCAGCATTACGATCACCTTGCGGTATGCCACATTTCCACCGCCGACGATCAGACACTCTCTTTCCGTCATATCCACAAACATCGGAAAATACGCCATTTTTATCTCCCTGTAATACCATATCCATACTTTATTTCATGCCTTATTTTATACTTTATTATACGCTTTATGCTTTATTTTCCACCTTATTCTTCACACTGTAACCGTTTAATATTCCTGCAAAAACAGGACGAAGCTTAGCAGAAAACACTGCTGCCGATACGCATAATATAAAGTCCGGTGCAACAGTTATCAGACAGTAATCTACTATTACGATGCCCCAGCTGACAGGTGTTGCCGCATAGAAATTCTTCATGCAGAAAAAGTATATTGCTCCAACTGTATAATATGCCACCAGTCCGACCGTTGCCGGAAGAATGAGTGTAAACGCATTGGTCTTTTTAAGCTTTTCTGTGATGGCTCCGATTAAAAATGCTGCAAGCACAAAGCCTAAGAGGAATCCAAAGCCCGGTCTTAAAATGTATGTAGGGCCACCGCCTGCTGCAAATACAGGCACTCCCACCAGTCCGATGCACAGATACACTATCACGCTAAGCGATGCCAGCTTTGCCCCGAGCAGAAATCCCGCCATCAGCACAAAGAACCACTGTAATGTAAAATGCATGGTGTACATAGGAAGTGGAATATCAATCTTGATAAATGCTCCAACTGCAATAAGTGCCGCAAAAAGTGCACATGTTGTAAGTTCCTTCGTTTTTAATTTCATTTCACACGCTCTTTCGTTTTATTAAATATACATGCTATAATAACATCTTTCTCTAAAAAAGAAAAGCCATCTTCGATGAAGCTGACTTTTCTTTGCAGCTTTCGCTGCGACTCAAAACATTAACATATGATTTAGAAGTAATATTCATCAGAATATATTCGTAAATCCTCTTTCGTGACCTGTCCACCCTCGATATGAAACGAGTTGATTACAGGATTTTCTGCCATAAGCGACATTATCATGTAGCTCGCATTTGGATCGTATGCAAGCTTTATATCCTCATCCGATGGCCTTGAAGGGCTAGACGGGTGTGAATGCCAGTTGCCAAGCGGCTTAAGGCCGTTTGCTCTCATGTCCTTTATGGCTGCCAGCTGCTCCTTTGGATCCATTGTGAAATGGTCCTCGGCATGGTCTGTATTCGTCAGGTAATATACCTTTGTGATGAGACGGCCGTTTTCGTCCTCACTGCCTGCTATCAGACCGCACGCCTCCTCCGGCAGATGCTCTTTAGCATATTTTGCTATTTCATCCAGAAACGGATATTTCATTCTTATGATACTCATATCGTTCCTTTCCTTACTGTCCTTTTATTCCTGTGTACGAGGTGCATCAAATCTGCCAGCTGTCTCCTCGCATACCTCCTGCTCGTAGTCTATTGGCTCGAGAATGGTCGGATGGTCGCCACAGACTGCACAGTTGTGTGTATCCTTTGGAAGCTTAATCTTGTGAAACTCCATGGTGAGTGCATCATATGTAAGCAGATATCCTGTGAGTAGCTCTCCAACACCGATTAAATACTTGATAGCCTCCATAGCCTGGAGTGAACCAATTACTCCGCCCATAGCTCCGATGACTCCTGCCTGCTTACATGTAGGCACTGCATCCTTTGGTGGCGGATTCTTGAATACACATCTGTAGCAAGGTCCCTCTCCCGGCACATATGTCATGAGCTGACCCTTGAAACGGATGATTCCTGCATGTGAAAACGGCTTTTTCTCAAGCACACATGCATCGTTGATTAAGAACTTTGCCGGGAAATTGTCAGTTCCATCGATGATGAAATCATAATCCCTGATAAGCTCTCTGATGTTTGACGCATCTACAAACATACGGTATGTATTGACCTGAACATCCGGGTTCATGGCGTTCATTGTCTCTTTTGCTGACTTTACCTTGGCTTTGCCCACATCGGCTGTTCCGTGGATAATCTGTCTCTGCAGGTTGGATAAATCTACCTCATCCGCATCCACAATACCGATTGTGCCAACTCCTGCTGCTGCAAGATACATGGCTGCCGGAGCTCCAAGTCCGCCGGCACCGATAATAAGCACCTTGCCCTTTAATAATTTCTTCTGACCTTTAACGCCCACCTCATTAAGGATAATGTGGCGTGAATAGCGCTCGATCTGCTCATCAGTCATTGCCATTAGCATCCACCTCCCATGAAGTAAAGGAACTCTACATTGTCGCCATCCTTAAGCACTGTCTTTGGCTTATCCTCTGTGGCAACAAATTCCTCATTTATTGAAACTGTTACATACTCAGGCATATCTACATTCTCAAGCTCGATAAGCTCCGGTAATGTAAGTCCATCCTTATATTCTTTCTTCTCTCCTGCTACTGTGATAGTCATTTTATTTCCTCCTGTGTCACAGATTGTGGTATCTGTAAGTGTTATTATCCTGTATCAGACTGCTTTATATAATAATCTAAAAACTATAATAATGCTTCAACCCACGCCTTCAAATCGGCAGGCTTTTGTACGCCGATCTTTCTGTCTAAGACCTCTGCGTCTTTTACGAAAAGCAGTGTCGGGTTTGCAGTTACCTCATACTCATCAGCGAGCTCTCCGTCAAAATTTGTGTTGACCTTGTATACGTGAAGCTTATCCTCATAATCATCCTCGATATCTCCGAGAACCGGTGCCAGCTTCTTGCAGGCCACACATGAATCCGAGTAAAAATCAACAATTACCGGAAGCTTGCTTTTTAATACTTTTTCATCGAAATCAGCCTTTGAAATTCTTGCTGCCATGATTAGTCCTCAACCTTTCTGACGTAAAGAGTGTATGTTCCATCCTCGTTGTCCTCGAGCTTAAGTATCTTGTGTCCCTCTTCCTTCATGCTTCTTGGAACATTCTGTACCGGCTCTCCATCATTCATACGGATTGCAAGCACCTCACCGTCATCTAATTCCTCTATTGCTACCTTTGCCTTTACAAATGTAAGAGGGCAAACCTTGTCAGTTATATCTACCTGATCGTCGAATGCTATATCTGCCATTTTGCATCTCCCTTCCTATGCTCATATTTATTATATTTTTGCCGTAACCGTTGTTGTTTATGCATGCCGGATATTTCCTGCTATACATGGGATTTATTTACCCTCGTATGCTGCCTGAATCTCTTTTTTGAACTCTTCCTCGCCCACTCTCTGAAGAGTAAGTCTGAAACGCTCACCACCGTTTGCATGCTTCTCGAAGAAACTAATTGCTGCATCTGTCACTCTGAAAAGAGTTTCCTTGTCGCGGATAATCGGAACAAGCTGCTCTCCTTTATAGATGTGGTTTCCGAAAAGTCCTCCAAACGATACGATATATCCCGGAGTTCCCTTCCATGCATCTGTCGGACAGCTCTTTACGCAGCGCGCACAGTTGTTACATTTGTCTCTGTCGATGACAATCCTGCCATCCTCCATGCTAAGTGCACCCTCGCGGCATGCCTTCACACATACACCACACTGGATACAATCGTCATGGCTGCACTCTACTGTCATGCCGCCCTTGATTCCGACATCGTTTTCCTCAGCCTTTAAGCAGTTGTTCTGACAGCCTGTGACACCAAACTTGAACTTGTGAGGAAGCTCTCTTCCGAAGTATCTTTCATCAAGTTCCTTAGCCAGAGTGTATGTATCGATACATCCGCTAGGACAGATTTCTGAGCCCTGACACGCTGTGACAGTACGTACTCTTGGTCCGCAGACACCTGTTCCTACACCGCCCTTTGCCAGTTCCTCTTTTACCACATTGATATCCTCAACCTTGATAAAAGGAATCTCAATACCCTGACGCGATGTCATATGAACATATCCGTGTCCGTATTTCTCCGAAACCTCTGCTACTGTTTTGATATTTTCTGCTGTAAGATTTCCTCCTACAACCGCAATTCTAAGCGAGAAACAGCCCTTTTGCTTCTGTCTCATGAAACCGCCCTTTTTTAGGGCCGCGTAATCAACTTTCTCCGCCATTTTTAATCTCCTTACTGTGTAAATATGTTAATGTTTTGTTTTATATGTAAATGCATATGCACGCTCTCATTTGCATACACATTGATACCTTATTATGATGGCTTAATCAGCTATATTTGCAAAAGCCTGTGCAAAATCCTCCTTGAGGTCATCTATATCCTCGATACCCACACTGACTCTTATAAGATCCTCAAATACTCCTGCATCCTCCTTCTGCTTATCTGTGCTGTGAAGACTGATTGTGGAGCCCGGATGAATGACCAGTGTCTTTGTGTCTCCGATATTGCTGAGTGTGTATGGAATCGTCAGGCTGTCTATAAATTTAAATGCCTTTTCCTTGCTGCCAACCCTGATTGTAAGGATTGCTCCATAGCCGTTTGCGAGCTGTTTTTTTGCTATTTCATGCCATTTGCTGCTACAAAGCCCCGGATAATTAACCTTTATGTCAGGATAATTGTTTTCTATCCACGACGCAAGCTCGAGTGCATTAGAGCATTCTCTTTCCATTCTAAGACCGAGTGTCTCAAGTCCTATAATATTTAAGTATGCATTCACCGGAGCTAAACAGGCCCCCATATTTCTGAAAAGACTGTTTCTCAGCTTTGCGACAAATGCCATAGGTCCATACTTCACATAATCTGCAAAACCCGGATATCTGTTCTTTTCCCATTTGAACTTACCTGAGTCTGTCAGAATACCACTGATTGCATTGCTGCTTCCATTGATATATTTGGAAGATGAATTGACCACGATATCAGCTCCATGCTTTAAAACCTGTATCAGGTAAGCTGTCGATGTGGTATTGTCAACTACAAGCGGTATATCATGTGAGTGTGCTATCTCTGCAAGCTTCTCAATATCTGTGACATCCAGACAGGGATTACCGATAGTCTCTGCAAAAATCAGTCTGGTATGCTCATTGATGCTGTCCTCTATCTGCTGCCAGTTGTTGTTCTCGACATATCTGGTTGTGATGCCAAAGGCCTCAAGATCATGGAACAAATCTATTGTGCCACCGTAGAGGCTGGCGCTTGAGATGAGCTCATCTCCACTGCTTAGTATATTTAAGAAGGTATTCATCAGTGCCGCCATGCCTGATGCGCATGCCACCGATGCTATTCCTCCCTCGAGCTTTGTTATTCTGTTCTCAAAAGCTGTAATCGTAGGATTGGCAACTCTTGTGTAACAGTAGCCCGGAGCTTTGTTTTCAAATATTTTTTCCAGATCTGCCGCGCTCTCCTGCTCAAAGGCGCTTGTCTGATATACCGGTGGCAGTGTAGAGCCATTTGTCTCTTTTGTCACGCCGGCATGAAGTAAGCTTGTATTAAATCTCATTGTTTTCTTCTTCCCGTTAATTCTTACATAATCTATTGTGTTACTAGGAATTGATGAGATTATTATACAAACGTGTGTGTTGAAAGTCAATGCTATCAGTTATACAAATTATTTGTGCGTGGTTATATATTTTGTTTATAGCCATTAATGTCCCTTAAATACTCTGCGGCTGTCGTTGCGGCATTTGCTCCGTCAGATACTGCGGTTACCACCTGACGCAGTGTCTTGGTACGGACATCTCCTGCTACATACAGTCCCGGCTGGACGCTTCTATCATGGTCACCATTTTTTGTTGCAGCATATGTGATGCCGTCCTCACCTGCCACTACATAGCCTCTCTCATCGAGCTGTACCAGATTCTTTATAAGCTCTGACTGCGGTACTGAGCCATATGCCACGAATACTCCGTCTACAGCCAGTGTCCTGCCACTTTTAAGCTTTATGCCTGTTGGCTTTTTTTCTCCATATATTTCTGTCACTGTTTCGTTTAGTACAAGCTCTACATTTTCTTTCTGCTTTAAGAGCTCAACTGTGCTCTGTGCACCGCGGAAGCTGTCTCTTCTGTGAACCAGATAGACCTTCTTACATATATCGGACAGATATAATGCATCATCCAAAGCGGTATCTCCGCCGCCCAGCACTGCGGCTGTCTTTCCTTTATAGAATGCTCCGTCACAGATTGCGCAGTAAGATACTCCCTTACCGGTATACTCATCCTCTCCCGGCACTCCTGCCTTTCTCGGATATGCTCCTGCAGTATAGATGAGAGCTCTCGCCTCTGCTATCGTGTCATCATCGAATTTCACTCTGTATATCACTGATTCTTCTTTCTCACCATTTTGCACTGCTTCTATCTGCACTGCTTCTTTTTCGATAAATTCTACATCAAGGGACACTGCATGCTCCCTGAATTTTTCTCCCAGATCATATCCGTTTATGTTGGGAAGCCCCAGATAGTTGTTCACATTTCCGCTCTCGGCTATCTGGCCTGTCCCCTCGTATTCTTTTTCTGCTACTGCCACATTCAGATTGGCTCTCTTTGCATATATTGCTGCAGACAGCCCTGCCGGACCACTGCCTATTATTATTATATCAAACATGGAATTGGTTCCTTTCATCGTCCATTGAATTTTTTCGGTAACTTATTATATACATTATCCTTAAAAAATACAATAATACCGCCTGCTTTTATAAAACACCTTTATAAAAACAAGCGGTATCAATTTTATCTATCGTATATACATCCTGGCCTCATAAGGTCTGAGCACTGACATATCAGAGGTATCCTTATAATTTGAAATCAGCACCTCCATGCCCTCACACTCCTTTGCAAGCGGCATTGGTATCTCCTTATCAAAGAAATTGCACACAACAATCATGGTTTTTTCTTCATTCTTTCTGCTGTATGCAAAAATATTCTCATCATCCTCAAGTAAAAGTGTGAATTTACCATCAACAAATACCGGATAATCCTTTCTCAGCTGAACAAGCTTCTTGTAGCAGCTAAAGATTGAATCAGGGTCATCCACCTGTGATTTGGCATTTATTTTGTCGTAATTGTCATTTACCTTTATCCAAGGTGTTCCTGTGGTGAAGCCGGCATTTGCCGAGTCATCCCACTGCATAGGTGTCCTTGCATTGTCACGGCCCTTTGCGTAAATGGACTTCATGATTTCATCCTTTGAGTATCCTTTTTCAAGGCGCTCATGGTACATGTTTATGATTTCACAGTCCTTATAATCCTCGATATCATACTGTACATTTGTCATGCCCAGCTCCTCGCCCTGATAGATGTATGGTGTACCCTGCATGCCGTGCAGCAATATAGCAAGCATTTTTGCAGATTCCACTCTGTACTCCCTGTCGTTGCCCCATCTTGACACGATACGCGGCAGGTCATGATTGTCCCAGAACAGACTGTTCCAGCCACAGTTGTAGAGCTCATTCTGCCAGTGAGCCATTATCTTTTTGAGCTTTTTAAACGGAAGCGGTGCAAGGTCCCATTTCTCGCCGCCCTCCTTCTGGTCAAGCCCTATGTGCTCAAACTGGAACACCATAGAAAACTCGCTGCCATCAGGATTGCTGTAAAGCTTTGCGCGCTCTGTGTCTGCGCCCCATGCCTCACCTACGGTAATCAGATCGCCCTTCTGGAAGGTCTCCCTGCTCAGTTCCTTAAAATATTCCTGAAGCCTTGGTCCGTTTATGGTGATTCTCTTGTCCGGCTCTTTTGCTATCTGGTCGATTACATCAAGTCTGAAGCCGCCGACTCCCTTGTCCATCCACCAGAGAATCATATCGTAGATTGCTCTTCTGACCTTTGGATTCTCCCAGTTTAAATCCGGCTGCTCCGGTAAAAACTGATGGAAATAATACTGTCCGATTTCCGGCACATATTCCCATGCGCTTCCACCGAAACAAGCCTTCATATCACTTGGCGGCACGCCTTCATCTCCGTCTCTCCAGATATAGTAGTCATGGTATGGATTATCCTTGCTCTTTTTAGCCTCCTTGAACCACCTGTGCTCGTTTGAAGAATGATTTAAGACAAGATCCATCATAATCCTTATATTGTGCTTCTTTGCCTCGTTTATGAGCTCCTCCATATCATCGAGACTGCCAAACGTCGGATCAATATCCCTGTAATCCGAAATGTCATAACCGTTGTCCGCCTGCGGTGATTTGAATACCGGCGAAAGCCATATTGCATTGATTCCAAGCGTCTCAAGATAATCAAGTCTTTTGATGATACCCTGTAAATCACCAAAGCCGTCTCCGTTAGAATCCTGAAAGCTCTTTGGATAAATCTGGTAAACTACCGCCTTTTTCCACCATTTTTCGTTATTGTTTCTGCTCATTATGCCCTCCTTGTCTCTTCATTATCTCTTTTTGTTATCTCTTTTTGTTATCTCTTTTAGCTGTTTCTTTTTGTAAAAATTCAGCCTAGTTTCTTTAATGCTGTATCAAATTATGCTATTTTACAAGCACCACCAAAACCTCACAGCTTTCAATCTTAAGCTCGGATGCTCCCACTGAAACAGTGCTCTTTTCAGCATCATTTGTGTTGGACAAAAGCACCTTTTTCACACTGCCATCAAGCCTGATTTGTGCCTCTTTACTGCCAAAATTTGCCACAACCAGCACTCGCTTATTTTCATCCTCTCTGTAATAAGCCATGATGCCATCTGTATCCTCATATGCCGGAACACATCTGCCGTAGGTGAACAGCTCCCTAAATTCATCTGACTTTCTGAGTGCCACAAGCCTTCTGTAATAGTTCAAAACAGATGAAGGATCCTTTTCCTGCGCCGCAACATTGATTGCCTTATAGTTTTCATTGACCTTAAGCCATGGCTTTGCTGTGGTAAAACCGGCATTTGCCTCATCACTCCACTGCATAGGTGTCCTTGCATTATCCCTGCTCATCCTTCCACAGGCTGCAAGTGCCTGCTCCTTTGATAAGCCTGCTGCAAGTGCTGCCTTGTACTGATCCTTTGTGCTGATATCGTCATACTCATCTATACTGTTCCATTTGGCATTTTGCATACCGATTTCCTGTCCCTGGTATATAAACGGAATGCCTCGAAGCAGTACGCTGACAGTTCCTAACATCTTTATTCCGGCAGGATTTTGAGCATGCTTTGGTAAAAATCTTGAGGCCCCTCTCGGCTCATCATGATTTTCTATGATATTGGCCTTAAAGCCGTACTTTTCTGTCTCAAGCTGTGAACCAAGAATGGCCTTTCTCCATGTGTCAAAATCAATTTTTGGAGCATCATACCAGCCGTGCTCTCCATCACTTAAGCACTGCGCACAAAAATCAAATATCGTTGAAAAATGCCCATTCTCACCGATAAACTCCGGCAGCTCCTCAGGCTTCATATTGAATACCTCGCCAACCGTAAATGCATCATACTTCTTAAATGTATTGTTCTTTAATTCCTCTAAGAGCTCTCCGACACCCTCTGCACTCTCAACCATCTTGTAGCAGGCAGCCAGTCCGTCCTCTGCATCCGGCTCAAAATCAGGGAAATCGAGATTTTTCTTTATATTTATTATCGCATCAATTCTAAATCCTGACAAGCCCTTATCAAGCCACCAGTTAATCATCTCATAAAGCTTTTGTCTTAGCTTTTCATTCTCCCAGTTTAAATCCGGCTGCTCCTTCGCAAACATGTGCAGATAATACTTGTCCGTGCCCGGCACCTTCTCCCAGCAGCTTCCGCCAAAATAAGAGCGGTAATTGCTCGGCGGATTGCCGTTTTTACCTTTTCTGAAATAAAAGTAATCAGCATACTCTCCATCCGGATCCTTAAGCGCCTTTTGAAACCATTCGTGCTTATCCGAGCAGTGATTTATTACCAGATCCATGATGATGTGCATATCACGCTTCTTTGCCTCGGCAAGGAGCTCATCAAACTCCTCCATAGTACCGAACTCTTCAGCTATCGCATAGTAATCAGATATGTCATAGCCCTGATCCACAAATGGCGATTTATATATCGGAGACAGCCATATGATGTCAATTCCAAGCGATTTTAAATAATCCAGCTTTGAAATGATACCTCTTAAATCTCCTATTCCGTCACCGTTTGTATCCAGAAAGCTTTTTGGATAAATCTGATATGCCACCTTGTCATGCCACCATTTTCTCTCCATAATGTGTACCTCTTATCTAATCATAAATTTTGCACTCATTTACAGCTTGAGCACTTCGCCTTGATGTATTATACTGCTATTATAGAAAGTATTTAGTATAAATTCTTGCAATATTTTTTCATTTTATAACACAATACTGCTCTTATAATTTTAAAGGGTATAGTTTTAAAAGCTATGGAGAAACAACAATATGAAAAACAATAATCCGCCTGCCCTCGGGCAGAAAGAAAACGCAAAGCACGGAGAAGTATTTTTCCCAGTTCAGAAATATATAACAAGACTTGCAGCAGATTACCCTGTCATCACTACACACTGGCACGATGAGGCAGAGCTCACACTGATTACAAAGGGCTCATGCACCTATCAGATTGATTTGCTCGAATATGAAGCAAAGGAAGGCGATATCATCTTTATCCCGCCACTGCTGCTGCATTCCATTTCAATAAGGGACTGCGACGAATTTTACTCGGAAACGTATGTATTCCATATCAATTTTTTAGGTGGAAACAATACCGATATATGCTCTTCAAGATATCTGACTCCGCTAATCAACCATGAGTTTGCCATGCCTTACCTGATTGCACCGAAGCATCCTGCATATTCATCCCTTTGCAAATGCTTCATGCGCATAACAAATCTATACTCCGGTCAGGAATTCGGCTATGAGCTGGCTCTAAAGGCATTTCTGCTTCAGGCAATATTTCTATTGCTGCAATACAGTGAAAAAAATGCTGATTTTGGTGTCAACACATCCTCCGATAAACTCAAAAATGTGCTCGATTACATCGAGGTGCACTATGCCGAAAGCATCCAGGTTTCAGAGCTTGCCGGGCTTTGCTATTTCAGTGAATACCACTTCATGCGTTTCTTCAAAAAACACATGAACATGACCTGTGTGCAGTATATCAACAATGTGCGTCTTGAAAAATCCGTGGAACAGTTTGAGCGCGGCAACACCTCAATTTTAGATGTCTCACTGTCTGTCGGATTTCACAATCTGAGCTATTTTCACAGGGCATTTAAAAAGAGGTATCATATGACACCTCTTTCCTTTATCAAAAGCCTTGAATAAATATTTATTTGCACGCAATCACTCTGAGTATATACTCATATGACCTCTTTGCAGAGGATATGGAAAGCCGCTCCTCTGTCGTATGGATATCATACATGTCCGGTCCCATTGATATGCAGTCGAGTCCTTCAATCTTGCCGCTTAAAAGTCCGCACTCGACACCGGCATGAATAGCCTCAACTGTAGGCTTTTTGCCATACATCTCCTCAAAAATCCGTACCATATCCTCGCGGAGCTTTGAATCCTTCTTGTACTCCCATGCAGGGTAATCGCCCTCAAATGTAACCTCTGCCGCAAAAGCGCCTGCTATGCATACAAGCTGGTTCTTAAGACTCTTTTTAGCCACACCGACAGAGCTTCTGACTGCGTATCTTAAAGTGACAGCAGCATCGTCTGATTTTAAAACTCCCAGATTAAGAGAGGTCTCAACAAGCTTATCAATCTCCCGGCTCATTCTGATGATACCGTTTGGCAGTGCCTCGATAAGTGCGATAACCCTTGCACTGTCCTTTGCACTTATAGCTGACTCACTGCAGTCAGTCTCCTCTGACACAGTCAGCTTAAGGCCTGGATCAGATGCCTTAAACTCCTGTGCAATCTCAGCTGCTGCCTGTTCTATCGAAGCCTTAACAGCCGCAGCCTCATCAGGTGCTACAATAATCTGTGCAGTACACTCTCTTGGGATTGCATTATCCTTTCTGCCGCCATCTATAGAAGCTATAGCTACAGGTGCCGATGCGTCGCGAAGCAGTCTGGACATAAGAGTATTGGCATTGCCCCTTCCCTTATCAATCTCTGAGCCTGAGTGTCCGCCGGTGAGACCTGATAAGCTCACAGTAAGCTTTGTTCCGCTCACTGTCTCTCTCTCTACAGGCAGCTTCACATCGGCTCTGCATCCACCGGCGCAGCTTGCGAGCATCACGCCCTCCTCCTCGCTGTCCATATTAAGAAGCTTCTTACCCTTAAGCATAGACACATCGATGCCTGTGGCTCCCTCCATGCCGACCTCCTCGCATACAGTGCATACAAACTCAAGGCGTGGATGTGACAGGCTGTCATCGTCCAAAATAGCAAGCGCATATGCCACCGCGATACCGTCATCTCCACCGAGTGTAGTGCCCTTTGCCGAGATAAAATCACCATCTATCAAAAGGTCTAGGCCTTCCTCGTCCATATCCTTATCACAGTCAGGTGCCTTCTCGCAAACCATGTCCATGTGTCCCTGCAGTATGATTGGCTCCACATCCTCATATCCAGCTGATGCTTCCTTTATGATTATCACATTGTGAAGCTCATCCTGATAATGCTCAAGGCCTCTTGCCTTTGCAAACTCCACCAGATAATTACTGATTTTCTCTTCCTTGTATGATGGATGAGGAATACTGCATATATCCTCGAAAAACGAAAAAACGTTCTTTGGCTCTAAATCTGTTAATACTCTCATTTTACTCTCCTTACAAAAAGTCTGCCGACGAATCCGCCGACAGACCTATTATAACACAATCCGGCATTTAATTGTATATGTATTATAAGTGTTGTGAAATACATTTCTTTACACTAAAGGCTTAATCTCGTCATCCAACGTACTCCTAAGCTCTGCGAAAAACTTAGCATAGTACTTGAATTTAGGTAAAGCATGTTCCACTGTATTTTTATACTCAGGATAATTAATAGATGCCTTTATGGCACTCTCATTAGGAATAACCCCATTGCGGTAATGTGTTGCCGCATACATTACATCATCCTTGTCTGCATGCCATAGCAGGCAGAAATTACTCACAACCTGTTCTATACATTCATGCTTCATATTTTCAACAATATTTAGAATTGATTTGCCCTTGAACCTGCTCTCATCAAGCTCTATCTCATTAATCAGATGTGACATGATATCTGCAACCTTTGGATTATCCTTACGCAAATCCTCTACATACTGCTTTGCCTCATCAATCTTCTTTTTCTTTTCCTCAGGGGTGATATCACCATCCTCCTCCGGATTGACGATATTTTGAATGAGATTGATGATATATTCATAATCAATCCGAGTATTACTGTATGCCATAAGCTCATAATCTGAGTCTATTTCCGGTTCTACCGGCGGATTAACCGGGTCTGGTCCCGGGTCTGGTCCAATCTCACTTTTTATGTTCAGATAATGACCTGCATAGTCTATATATTCCTGTTCAGTAATTCCGTAATCATCAAGCATACTCTCATCATATCTGCTGAAGGATTTAAGCTGCGCAAAAAGTCTGTCAAAGCTCTGAAACATCTTCATGAAATGAAGCTTCTCATCATCTGACATTGACGGAATGACGTCCGGTGTCTGAGCTGCAATTCTAAGTGCCGCGAGCGCCTTCTTAAAAGCAGGCTCCACATCATCCCACTCTGCAATAAGCGGTGTATCCTCTGTACTTCCTGCAGAATAAAGTTTGACAGCATCATCCACACATTTCTTGAAAAGTACCGGTGCCTGAAACGTCACAATCTGTCCATACGGCTTTGATTTTTTATCAAATATACGATTAGTTCTGGAAAAAGCCTGTATTAAATCGTGTGGTCCCATCGGCTGCCTGTCAATAAAAATTGTTGACATGCATGGCGCATCAAAGCCTGTAAGCAGACGATCCACAACGATAACCAGGTCAAGCTGTTCGTTTCTGCTCTTATACTTAGGATCTTTTCTAGAAAGTCGCTTATTTAAATTACTATTGTATGAAGTAATCTGTGAAATATCAAACTTTGTATCAAACATAGCATTGTAGTCATCAAGAGACTTCTTCATCTTCTCCTGATTGACCTGCGAACCGTCCTCATTTTCAGTTACAGAGTATGTAATGGCAAACTTAGGGAAGTCAGGTAAAACCTGTTTTATGCGTTCATCTATATGTAATGGTGTTTCTCCATTTTTCACCCTTGTGAGCAGCTCATAATATTTTTGTGCAAGCGAAATAGAACTTGTAGTCAAAAGCCCTTCAAAGGTCCTGCCCTTTCCATTTTGAAAGCCCAGCTTATGATATGACTTATTTAAAATAACCTCAAGCACCTTGAGCATATGCGTCTCATTTTCATATCGGTTGCTGTCAGTCTCATCCTTCACATCCTTTGGACCATCGTGTTCCACTTGAAATCCCAAAACAGCATTATCATGAATAGCATTCTGGATAGTATATTTGTGCAGACATGCTCCGTATAATTCCTCTGTCGTACGTGGCAAATCCCCCATCAATGGATAAGGATTCTCCGGGAAACGTGGTGTTCCGGTAAAGCCAAACCAGAGTGACTTTCCAAAAAAGCGCTCGATTATTCTCTTGGTAGCCGGAGATACAGCTCTGTGACACTCATCCACCACAAAAGCTATTTTTAATCCTCTTAACCTGTTATACTCAGGTGTACCCTCCTTCAGACGCTTTGAAATGAGAATTTGCATCTTTTGAATTGTAGTAACAATCATCTGTCTATCAGACGATTTGAGTTTATTTTTCAAATCAGTCACATTATCAGTATTATCCACATCAATTGAATCATTCTGAGAATATGAATTAAATGACGTATTTGTCTGCTCATCAAGGTCTTTCCTGTCTATAAGAAAAATAGCCTTGTCCAATGCTGGGATATCCATAAGGAGATTTCTTGTTGCCTTATATGATGTAAGCGTCTTTCCCGAGCCTGTAGTATGCCATACAAATCCTGACTTTCCTGTTCGTGATGCTTCACGAATTGCCTCAATAGCATGTATCTGATATGGTCTAAGCAGAATAAGCCGCTTAGCCTCGTTGTCTAAAACCGTATATCTTGCAATCATCTCATGTGCCTGCGGAATCTTAAGAACATTTTTTGCAAAATCAATATAATCAGAAACCGGCTGGTTATTCCTATCAACCCATCCGCTGATAAATTCTTTCTTTAACTCCGTATCACTTGCTGCTGAAAAATACTTCGTGTCAACACCGTTACTTATAACAAACATCTGAACAGCCGAAAAAATTCCCCTGAACTGTCCCTCACCTATGTATTTCTTTATCTGATTGAATGCTTTCATATACGAATGCTGTCTGTTTTTCAGCTCAATATGTATCATTGGAAGACCGTTTATCATCAAGGTCACATCAAATCTACGGTCTCTTGATGCTGTATCCTCATCATCCTTCAATGCACTGTACTGATTTATAACCTCATACACACTGCTGCCGCCTGCAATATGCTCATGATTCATCACAACCAGATGAAGCTTCTTAGTATCACGCTGTACATGCACCATGACCTTGCCGTTTTCGCCTACCAGCCACTCTCCAGCCTTATAAAATGTTGAAAACTGCAACTGATTCTTTACCTGCTCAAACTCAGAATCAGAAAGTGGCTCCCCATCCAGCCTGTCCTTATTGTTCTGCTCTAAAATATATTTAAAATTGTTCCATAAATCAGCTTCTGTCTTTAAATCGGGTCTGTACGTCCACTGCGAATCCCCATATATCAACTGCTCAATCAATTTCTGCTCTATTAACGATTCCAACTCCGGCATGATAATTTCTCCTTCTTCAAAACCAAAACAATAACTACATTTATTATAGCAAATATAGGCATAAAATACCACAAAATTACTTATATCAAAATCAGCGTAAGCATATTGTTTAAAAAGCTACATTACAGTCCTGACAAAGTCCTCATTACCAGATCCACATCCTTATTTTCCAGCTCCTGAATGATATGCAGATATGTCTTCTGCGTTGTTGTCATACTTGCATGCCCCAATCTGCGCGCCACACTGGCTATAGAAACGCCTGCAAACAAAAGCAAAGACGCATGCGTGTGTCTAAGTCCGTGAATGGAAATCTCCGATATCCCACAGGCCTTACAGTGTCTGGTGAGAGCATCATTGACGGTTGAATTATAAATCTTTTCCTCTCCTACAAATATAGGCTCGTCCTCCGGCAACCCTTTTACCAGCTCAGAAAACTTTACTACTATCTGCCAGTCAATCTGAATCTTTCTCACAGATGACTTATTCTTCGTCGGCAGAAAACCTCCCTTACCCTTATAATCCCAAGTCTTGCTTATAGAAAGAGTTTGTCTTCCAAAATCAAAATCCTTCGGTGTGATAGCAAGTGCCTCTGAAAAACGCATCCCAGTCTTTGCTACAAGCAAAATAAACCAGTCCCAGTTCGGCTCTTCCTTTATATCCAGATCAGCTATCAAAGTATGCAACTCAAACTGATTGAGATATTTAATTTTTTTCTCACGTGGTGTCTTACCCTTGATAATTGCCTTTCTGGTCGGATCCCGCTCTATCAGCCCTTCATCCACAGCATCCATTACCGCACCCTTTAGCTGATGATGGAAGTCAAGTGTTGTCTGTCTCTCATGCTCCTTTGCGTAATCATTTAGTATCTTCTGATACGCTGTCCTTGTCAGCTCACAAACCTTAAGCTCCGGAGCCAGCTTCTCCACCCACTTCTGAGTCATCCTGTACTTTGCCATAGTGGCTTCACGAATCGCATCTTTCTTATACACTTCTATCCACTGTGCGTAATAGTTGTAAAATAGTGCATCCTTGCTCATATCCTCTAGCATACGCTACCTCCTTTATTAGTACTGCTTACGCTGATGTAAACATAATTAAGCTTGCTTTGTTTGAGGTTGGTTTATGTTTGATTCGTTGTCAGATTTACGGTAACCATTGTATAGATACGATGTTACTTACGATAAAAAACAGTTTATAAAAGCGTGTTCAGATGTAATTTGTGCTGACGCTGGTGAAGAGTGATGAGTGCTTCTAACTCTATAAAATACTTTCCAATCTTTTTTTGTTCTTCTATATATTGTGGTATCATCAGCCTTGTTTGAAAAAAATCTGCTGGCGCAATATTCAAAAGTCCATGATTTCTCGCGCCTTCTGCAGCAATCTCATGAATACCTTTATGCCACAGATTTGTGCTGTAGTACGATACCAAGAAATCAGAATCTACAGGATTATTTTCTTTTATTCCAAATACGATATAAAGTGTTGATAATACGCCATTTTCATAACGATCCAGCCTTTTAATAGCTCCCCAAGGAGCATCTGTTGAAGTGCTTTTATTATAAGCGAACTCTCCATTCTCAATCAGGTAGTAGCCACTGACATCTTTACTAGCAACTCTCTTATCAAAGAATTCATTCTGATCAATAAGTCCATATTGAGCTGATATTGTAAGTGGTAACTCTGAGACTAAATCTTGATTTTTTCTTGTAACACGATCGACTAAATCTCCCAACTTACGCTGTTCCCAATCGTTTTCAACATTTATAATTTT